>Ga0134126_10004663_pt1 | contig 17169 bp, 20 predicted proteins | sample KB31752_FD_96881 | JGI IMG/M metagenome (GOLD analysis project Ga0134126, IMG submission 96881) | Terrestrial soil microbial communities with excess Nitrogen fertilizer from Kellogg Biological Station, Michigan, USA - KB3-175-2 | ecosystem: Environmental > Terrestrial > Soil > Unclassified ...
CGGTGAAGCAGACCCTCTACCGCACCAGCGACGACAGCCCGATCGTGCGCGCCCTCATCCAGGCGGCCGAGGCCGGCAAGTCGGTGATGGCGCTCGTCGAATTGAAGGCGCGCTTCGACGAGGAGCAGAACATCCGCTGGGCGCGCGACCTCGAGCGCGCCGGCGTCCAGGTCGTCTACGGATTTCTCGAACTGAAGACCCACGCCAAGCTGTCGATGGTCGTCCGGCGCGAAGGCGGCAGCCTGACCACCTATGTCCACACCGGAACGGGAAACTATCATCCCGTCACGGCGCGAATTTATACCGACCTGTCCTACTTCACCTCCGACCCGATCATCGGACGGGACGCGGCGCGGGTGTTCAACTACATCACCGGCTACGCGGAGCCGAGTGACATCGAGAAGATGGCGGTATCGCCGCTGACGCTGCGCAAACGAATGATCGAGCATATCCGCGGAGAGACCGCCCACGCCCGTCACGGCAAACCCGCCGCGATCTGGCTGAAGATGAATTCGCTGGTCGATCCGGAAATCATCGATAGCCTGTATGAAGCCTCCCAGGCCGGCGTTTCGATCGAACTCGTGGTCCGCGGAATATGCTGCCTGCGCCCGGGTTTGCCGTGACTATCGGAGAATATCCGCGTCAAATCGATCATCGGCCGTTTCCTCGAGCATGGCCGGATCTATTGCTTCGGAATGGGCCAAGGCCTGCCGAGCGCGAAAGCTGCTGTGTATATCTCCTCGGCCGACATGATGCCGCGCAACCTCGATCGTCGCGTGGAGATCCTCTGCCCGCTGCAGAATCCGACGGTGCATCAGCAGGTTCTCGAGCAGATCATGGTCGCCAACCTGAAGGATACCGAGCAGAGCTGGCAATTGTTGCCCGACGGGTCCTCAACGCGTATGAAGGCCGCGAAAGGCGAAGAGCCCTTCAATCTGCACAATTACTTCATGACGAATCCGAGTCTCTCTGGCCGTGGAAAGTCGCTCAAGGAATCTTCGCCACGTCGCCTCACGCGCCGTAATGAACGCCATCATCCCACCTAAAGGGCTTTTCCGGTGAAGCGGCCGCAGGAGCGCGCCGCAAGCGTCGCTGTCATCGACATCGGTTCGAACTCGGTCCGCCTCGTCGTCTACGAGAGCATGGCACGCAGCCTTCTGTCCGTCTTCAACGAGAAGACGCTGTGCGGGCTCGGCCGTGAGGTGCAGAGCACCGGCTTGCTCGCGCCAGATGCAGTCGACAAGGCCCTGACCTCGCTCCGGCGCTTTCACGCGCTCTGCAAGATCCAGCAGGTCGGCCGCATCTACGCGATCGCCACCGCCGCCTGCCGCGACGCGTCCAACGGTCCGGACTTCATCGCCAAGGCCGAGCGCATCTGTGGCACCAAGATCGAGATTCTCTCCGGTCCGCGAGAGGCCAAATTGTCGGCGCTCGGCGTCGTCTCCGGCGTCCACAAGCCCGATGGCATCGTCGGCGATCTCGGCGGCGGCTCGCTGGAATTGATCGACGTCCGCGGCCACCAGGTGCGCGGCGGCGTCACGTTGCCGCTCGGGAGCCTTGCGCTGCAGGATCTTTCGCATAAATCGCTCAAGCGCGCCGAGCGCATCGCGAGCGCCGAGCTTGCGGAGGTGCCGCGGCTCGCCGCCGGGCGTGGCCGCACCTTCTACGCCGTTGGTGGCACCTGGCGCGCGCTTGCGCGCATCCACATCATCCAGAGCGGCTATCCGCTGAGGGTGATGCACGGCTATTCGATTCCCGCCGCCGAGGCGCTTGACTTCGTGCAACGGCTGCGTCGGCTTGCGGCCGGCAACATGCTCGCCGATATCGAGGCGGTGGCCGAAGCGCGCCGCCCTCTCCTCACCTATGCGGCCTTGGTGCTCGAGCACGTCATCCGCACCGCACGGCCGAAGACCATTACGTTCTCGACCTTCGGCGTGCGCGAGGGCCTGTTGTTCTCGATGCTGTCGGATGCCGAGCGCAACAAGGATGGGCTCATCTGCGCCGCGCAGAGCCTGAACGAGTTGCTGTCGCGCTCGGCGCAGCACGCCCAGGAGCTGATCGAGTGGACCGATCGCCTGACGCGCGTCGTACACTTGCGCGAAACCGAGGAAGACCGCCGGCTCCGCCACGCCGCCTGCCTTTTATCCGACATCGGCTGGCGGGTGCATCCCGATCACCGCGGCGAGCAGACGCTCACAACCATCATCGACGGCAATTTCGGCTCGATCAGCCATCAGGGCCGCGCGTTCGTGGGCTTGAGCGTCTTCTTCCGCTATGCCGGGCTGAGCGAGGAGAACCAGCCGCCGGCGATCATCCAGGAGCAGGTCACGCACGCCATGCTCGACCGCGCCAAGGTGCTGGGCGCGGCGTTCCGCGTCGCGCATCTGATTTCTGCGGCGCGGCCCGGCGTGCTGCCGGCGACCCATTTTCGCACCCAGGGCCGCAAGCTGATGCTCGTGTTCGAACATCAGATGGTCGATCTCGTCGCCGACCGCGTCGGCAGCCGCTTCAAGCAGCTCGCGCGTCTGCTCGGCCGCTCCGGCTCGATCGTCCGCCGCTGACTTCCGACGTCACGAAGGCGTCATCGCGTCTCCGACGCAATCAGATTCAGCCTCTGCCGGCGCCAGATCGATCCTGCGATCAGGACCACGACGGCCCCCAGCACGGCGCACACGATCTCGCCCCCATTGCCGCCGACGAACAGCGGCGCCGCGCCAATCAGCGTCAATAGCGCATCCAGCTCGACGCCCGTCGCGCCCTCGAACAGCGATTGCAGCTTCGGATGTACGGCCGGATCGGTCGCGATCACGTCGCCCGCGATCCAGCCCAATAGTGCAGATCCGGCCCAGATCAGGATCGGCAGCATGGAAATCAGAGCCATGATCAGCGCCGCGCCAGCGATGATCAGCGGGACGCTGCTGGCAAGTCCGAAGATCAACAGTAGTAGGCTGCCGTTCGCAGCCGCCGCAACCGCAATGACGTTGTCGAGGCTCATCACGATATCGGCGACGACCACGATCTGAACCGCGGCCCACAGGTGCGATGCCTCGCTCACATTCCCATACTCCTCTTTACTCGGCACGAGGAGCTTTGCGGCGATCACGAGCAGGGCAAGACCGCCGGCCAGTTTCAGATACGGCAGCCCCATCACGGTGGCGATGACAACCGTGAACAGGATCCGCAAGGCAACCGCGGCCACCGAGCCGAGAACCATGCCCCAGAATCGCTGACGCGGCTGGAGCGACCGGCACGCCATTGCGACAACCAGCGCGTTGTCGCCGGACAGCAGCACGTTGATCCAGACGATCTTCGAAAGGTTCAGCCAGAATTGCGGGTGACTGACCTCCGAGCTGAATTGTCCGACAACGCCGCCGAGACCGGCGGGACCGAAAATATCCGGCAAAAAATTCAAATCCGACCTCCGGACGCGCTTGCTACCGTCCGTCGGTATCGCAAATTCGCTGCGGTCGCCCGAGTGGCCATTTGTCGCAAAATACGAAAGACCAATCTCGTGGGCGCTACCTCAACCCGCCGCGTGCGGCTCCTGCAGCTCCACGGCCGCGTCGCGAAGCTTGCGGCGCCGCCAGATTGTTCCAATGATCAGCACGATGATCGCTCCCAGCGCGGATGCGACAAAATCGATGAGGTCACCATTCAGATTGAAATGCGACGCGCCGAGGATGGTGGACGTCGCCTCGATGGTGATGCGGCCGTTCAGAAGGTTGTGGAACAGCGTCTCATCGATCGGATCGCTCACGATCACGCCGCCCGCAATCCAGCCGAGCAGCATCGCCCCCAACCAGACCAGCGCCGGGAAACGGTCGAGGATCATCATGATCAGCGCGGCGCCGGCGATGATCATGGGGATGGAGATGGCGAGCCCCAGCACCAGCAGCGTGATCTCGCCGTTCGCGGCGGCCGCAACCGCGATCACATTGTCGAGGCTCATGATGATGTCGGCGATGACGACGATCCGCACCGCGTGCCACAGCGTGGTGCCGGCGGCGATCTCGTCGTTCTCGTCCTCCGGCACCAGAAGCTTGGCCGCGATCACGATCAGCGCGAGGCCGCCGATCAGCTTCAGGTAAGGCAGCGACATCAGCGTCGCGACGATGCCGGTGAAGGTGATCAGCAGCACCACGGCGATGCCGGCGCCGATGATCATGCCCCAGAGCCGGTTCCGCCCGTGCAGGCCGCGGCAGGCCATCGCGATCACGAGCGCGTTGTCGCCCGACAACAGCACGTTGATCCAGACGATCTTGCCGACCGCGAGCCAGAACGAAGGCCGCTGCATGTCGGCCTGGAACTGGGTGAAGAACGCGCCGATATTGCCGGGATCGAACGCCTGCGCGAGCGTGCTCAAAGCCTATTTACCCCCGATCGCAATCGGCCGCGCTGGTCGCTCAGCTCAGCCGACGATCTCGTTTCCTGAGAAGAACTGTGCGATCTCGATCGCCGCAGTCTCCGGCGCGTCCGAGCCGTGCACGGAGTTCTCGCCGATCGACTTCGCATGCGACTTGCGGATGGTTCCCTCCGCCGCCTTCGACGGATCGGTCGCCCCCATCACATCGCGATATTTGGCGATTGCGCCCTCGCCTTCCAGCACCTGCACCACCACCGGACCCGAGGTCATGAACTCGACCAGCTCGCCGAAGAACGGGCGCGCCTTGTGCACCGCGTAGAAAGTCTCGGCCTGGCCGCGGGTCATGCGGATGCGCTTTTGCGCGACGATGCGAAGACCCGCCTTCTCGATCAGCGCATTGACCGCGCCGGTCAGATTGCGCTCGGTCGCGTCCGGCTTGATGATCGAGAAAGTGCGTTCAATCGCCATGATTTTCAGTCCTCAGATTAACGGGCTGTTGGAGTTGGCCGCGCTTATATCGACGGCCTGCGCGCACGGCAAGCGCCCCTCACGTCGCGGCGCCGCCGGGGCTTAGCCAAAGGGAATTACAACAATTTCACGAAGGTGAACCCATCCTGCACCAAGTCATCGCCTGCCGTTCAGGCAGCCGGGCATAGCTTCAATATCGACCGGACGCCTCTTTCTTCGTTCGAGACCGACGGCCAACGATTTCACCGGACTTGAGGAGATAACCATGTTTCGCAAACTCTCGCTTGCTGCTGTTGCCGCGGTATCTGTGGGTGCAGCGGCACTGGCGCCGACCCCGGCTGCCGCCTGGGGCTGGCATGGTGGCTGGCACGGCGGCTACGGTTGGCACGGCGGCTACGGTTACCACAGCGGTTGGTACGGTTACCGTCGCCCCTGGTGGGGCCCGCGCTTCGTCTACCGCGCGCCGGTCTCCTATGCCTATGGCGGCTGCTATGTGCGGCGGCTTGTGCCGACCCCCTGGGGGGCGCGCTGGCACCTGGTCAACCGCTGCTACTGAGCAGCCCGCCCTCCCGAGCTGTCGAAAAGCCCCGGCCTCGCGCCGGGGTTTTTGCTGGCTTCATGCCGCCTTCCGGTTTCATGAAAATTTTACCTAGATGCCATGCTCGCCAAAGGGCCCCCGAAACATTTGTTGGGTGTCCGAGTTGCAATAGCGAGACTTCACTGCAACGCAAGCGAGCACGGAACCTATGGCCGGCCTCGAAACCCATAACCGCGAGCCCATCGACGGCAAGACCAGCCGGTCGATCCGTGATGCCGTGGGCGAGCGGTTGCAGCAGTATCTGAAGCCGCAAATGATGGTCCCCTCGCCCCAGCTCGAACATCTGCTCGACGAGCTGGACCGGGCGGAACGTGAGGGCCGCGCCAACACGCCGCCACAGGGGCAGTAGCGGACTTTTCCGCTAAAGCGCGACGATTCCTGCGCGCTTTTTTGTTTGCGCATGATCCCTCGGGTCAAGCCCGAGGCCGTGCTTTTCGGAAAACCGCTACACACGTTGCGCTGACGCGGCCCTGCGGGTCCGGATCATGCGCTAAAAGCGGTTGCCTTTGGAGGCCAGTTGCGGTGACTACCGCGCATGCTTTCCATCTCCGACATCTCGATCCGCCTCGCCGGCCGCCTCCTGATCGACCACGCGACGGTCCAGATCACGCCCGGCGCGCGCGTTGGCCTGGTCGGCCGCAACGGCACCGGCAAGTCGACGCTGTTCCGCGCCATCCGCGGTGAACTCGCCACCGAAAGCGGCACGATCACCATTCCGCCGCGCTGGCGCGTTGGCTCGCTGGCGCAGGAGGCGCCCGACGGCCCGGAAACCCTGGTCGAGATCGTGCTCAAGGCCGACCTCGAACGCGATGCACTGCTGCGCGAGGCCGATACCGCACGCGATCCGCATCGGATCGCGGAAATTCAGACCCGGCTCGTCGACATCGACGCACATTCCGCGCCTTCCCGCGCGGCCGCGATTCTGAGCGGTCTTGGCTTCTCGTCCGCCGATCAGGCGCGGCCGGTCGGGGAATTCTCCGGCGGCTGGCGCATGCGGGTGGCGCTTGCCGCAACCTTGTTCGCGGCGCCCGATTTGCTGCTGCTCGACGAGCCGACCAACTATCTCGATCTTGAAGGCACGCTCTGGCTCGAGGATCACCTCGCGCATTATCCACGCACCGTGATCGTGATCAGCCACGACCGTGATCTCCTTGAAACCTCGGTCGACCAGATCCTGCATCTCGAGCACGGCAAGCTCACGCTCTACAAGGGGAGCTACTCTTCCTTCGAGGAGCAGCGCGCCACCCGCGCCATGCTCGATGCAAAAAACGTCAAGCGGCAGGAAGCTGAGCGCAAGCGCCTGCAAGCCTTTGTCGACCGCTTCAAGGCCAAGGCGTCGAAAGCCCGGCAGGCGCAGTCCCGCATGAAGATGCTGGAGCGAATGAAGCCGATCACGGCACTTGTGACGCAGGATGTGCACGAGATCAGCTTTCCCGCGCCGGACAAGATCCTGTCGCCGATCATCGCCGTCGACAACGTCTCGGTTGGCTATGAACCGAACAAGCCGGTGCTGAACCGCGTCACACTGCGAATCGACAATGACGACCGCATCGCGCTGCTCGGCGCCAACGGCAACGGCAAATCAACGCTGGTGAAGCTGCTGGCGAACCGCCTGAAGCCGTTTTCGGGCGCGATCACGCGCGCGGAAAAGCTCGCGATCGCCTATTTCGCCCAGCATCAGCTCGACGAATTGAACGAGGATGCCTCCACCTACGATCACGTGCGCAAACTGATGCCGGAGGCGCCGGAATCCAAGGTGCGCGGCCGCGCCGGCGCGATCGGCTTTTCCGGCAAGGCTGCGGACACGCCGGTAAAAAGCCTGTCGGGCGGCGAGAAAGCCCGACTCCTGCTCGGCCTTGCGACCTTCTTCGGTCCCAACATGATTATCCTGGACGAGCCGACCAACCATCTCGACATCGACAGCCGCGCCGCGCTGGCGGAAGCCATCAACGAATTTCCCGGCGCTGTCATGATGGTCTCGCATGATCGCTATTTGATCGAGGCCTGCGCCGACCGGCTCTGGGTGGTCGCCGATCATGCGGTCACCAATTTTGACGGCGACCTCGACGATTACCGCCGCCTCGTGCTGTCGTCGCGCAGCGAGCGCGCGCCATCGCGCGAGACCAGCGAACGCAACGCGGCTCCGCAAGGCGCGGCACGCATCAAGGCCGAGCGGAAAAAACCGCCGAAGCAGCGCGTCGCGGACGCAGAGGCTGAGATCGAGCGCATCAACGGCATCATTGCCAAGATCGATGCCGCGCTGGTGCTGCCCGATATCTTCACCCGCGACCCCAGGCAGGCCGCCCAGCTTACCCAGGCCCGTGCCAATGCCGCCAGCGCACTCGAGCGCGCCGAGGAGGAATGGCTGGAAGCCAGCGCGCAGCTCGATGAAGCGGCGGGGTGAGGCTTCGTCGCGATTTACGGGCTCGTCATTTCGAGACACGCCACAAGGCGCGGGCCCGAAATCGACAGCCACAGGACATCGTTGGCGGGCGGCGCCATACGCCTTGCCCATCCTATGGCCGGTTGCCGATGATCACTACACGCAGGAACGCCCGTTCAAATGAAATGAGCGGCAGCGGTATTGCCGCTATGCTAATTCGCGATGGTTCCGAATTAGCCCCGCGCCCCTAGTGTGATTGCTTGGCTTTTCTCGTGGCTTCGATGGCCAGGTAGTACGTTGAACCCGCGACAATCAGCAGGCCAACCGCGAACGCAACTCCTTCGAACAACAACATCCTATTTCCTTTACTCGTCGGGTTATGGGCACCCTCCGAGCGTTCCTCTGGCCATCATATAGGATGTCTTGCGGGTCGAAGCGCTGTCTTGGGCAGCTTAAATTTGCGCAACGCGACGGGGCGCTACGCGGCAAGGCGGGCCGGCGGAACCACGCAGAGCAGCACCGCGACGGTCCAAGCGCCAGCGCCGATGGAACCAAGGACCAACAGCGCAATTGTGCTTCCATGAAAATGGTCAAGGCAATTCGCAAGCAGGCGATGGCGGCCGAACGGGCCGCAGCGCAGACGGCCGACTCACTTGTCGCCAACGAGATGAAGACGTTGGCGACGGCTTTTCGCGCGCAAGCCGAGGTGCTGAAGAAGAAAAAGAAAAAGAAGAAAAATGAGCTTCACCGTTAGAGGCATGTGCAGGCACGGTGAGCTAACCCACCACAGGAAGACGGCCGAGGCCGCGCTGCGAAAGGCTCGCGAGCTTTCCAGTACAGGCTGCTACGATCTGCACATCATCACTCCGGAGGGACGGGATTATGCCTCATCGGAGTTTGCCGATCTGCCCCGTTCGCCTGCCGCAGCGCCGCTCCGCCGGAAAGCACAGGCCGCGCCATAAGTTGGATCGAGGCGTCGTCAGGCCTCTCACATCCCGGTTGCGCGGCAGCCCGCGGGGCAAATCATCTTGGGCCGGGAATTGCTCCGCTCTGCTACAGCCAGTCAGTTGCTCTTCTTTGCGCGGATCGCACCGTTTTCGAGCAGCCATGCGACGACATCGCTTCGTCCCGCCTGTTCCGCGATATCGAGCGGCGTTTGCCCCGACCAGGGAGCGGACCAGTTCAGATCGGCGCCAAGCGTGAGGAGATATTGCGCGGTACCGAGCTGGCCGCCGTGGCAGGCGTTCCAGAAGGGCCCGGAGAGTTCGGTGCCGCGGAGCGACGGAGCTGCCTCGAGGCGCGGCTCGATCGCCGCCATCATTCCGAGCGCAGCTTCATGCCAGAGCTGGGTGCTTGCGCCGCGCGCGACCAGCCGGCGCGCCTCCTCCCATTGTCCGTAGCCAACAGCACAAGACAGAGGCGGACCGCCGTCGATCGACGAGCCATCGCGTTCGATATCGGCGCCGGCATCGAGCAAGGCATCGATCAGCGCGACGTCATCGTTGCTGGCTGCCCAGTGCAGCGGCGTCTCCCGGTGCCACATGCCGACCGCCGCTGCATCGAGGTCGGCGCCATGACGCCCCAGCACCTCCACGATCGCCGCGGCGTTGGCGATCCTTCCCGGCCAATCCGCGAACAGATGCAGCGGCGTGCGCCCGCCGCCCTTCTCACTGCGGACCACGCAAGAAGCAAGATCAGGCTCGTCCGCCAGGAGGCGGGAAAGCCGTTCGACGTCGCCCTGCTTGAGCGCCGCGGTGAGCTCGATCGCGAGCGGGTCGTCGCTTCCCAGGATACGGCGAGGTATGGTCATCGAACGCCTCGAAGTAAAACGAGACATGGCCGCAGCAAGCAACGGCAGCTTGCTCGTATGTGCCAATAGAAAAGGAACAAGCATCATGTCCAAACTTGTCATCATGGCAACGATCGAAATCGCGCCGGGAAAGCGGGATCAGGTGGTGCCACTGCTGACGGCGCATGGAGCCCGCTGCCTGAAGGATGAACCTGGCACCCTCGAGTTCAAGGTCGTGATCCCTCGCGATGAGGATTCCAAGGTGCTGCTCTATGAGGTCTACCAGGATGATGCCGCCTTCGAGCTGCATCGGAACGGGTCGTCCATGGCGCGCTGGCGGGAAGAAGCCGCAAGTATGATCGTCAAGGCAGTCGCGACCAAATGCACGCCCGCTGATGAGTAGCCGCCCGCCAAAAAACCGCCCCGGTGGTTGGCCGGGGCGGTTGGAGGTTGTTCTTGGGTGTGTGTGCCAGCGGCGCCGAACGTGACGCGCCGCAGACGGCGATGGTCTACCATGGCCGGCTTACGTCGGCCTTACGGACCACGATCAATCTTCTTCAGCGCGCACGTGGAACCGCATCTCCAGTACGATGCTCATTTGTGCAAAACTGCATCAATGATTGCCTGCATCACGTTGCATTCGGGCAACACTGGCCTTAGAAAAGCCTATTGGCGGGCGTTTTCGCCATCACTTGTCCGCAGCGTGACTCCAAAACTTCATCCGAGTCACTTGGCTGCGTATGCTAGATGGCTCGGCTGGGTTTGGAGTCTGGGTTCATGAATCCTCGACTGGCTGCACTGGCAGAATTGTGCCGAGAGACTGTTTTGCCAGCTTCGGTCCTGGCGTGCCTTGCCTTCGGTTCGGCCGACGCCGAGTACACGAAAGCAGCAACAAAGGTAGCAACAAAAGCAGCACCAGTCGTTAACCGCCTCGCACCGGCGCTTGCGGCCGACGCCCGGGCCGCGCGCGAAGTGCGGCCGGAGCCGCAGCCGGTCACTTCCAATTACGCAACATTGGGCAACGCTGTTCCCGCAAAGGCCGATGTCATGACGGCCAATGCCGAGGTCGTGCCAGCCAATGCCAATGTCACGACCGGCAGCGCACCCGTCACAGAAGCGGTGTCTCAGGCCACGGCGGAAGCAGCCTCAGAGACAGAGCCAGCCGAGCATGAAGAGATGCCGCCCTCGCATGAGGCTGAGCCGGTCGTTACAGCCTCGCTCGGCGATCCATCCGAGGTCATGCCGCAGCAGACGCCGACAGCAACGGAGACTGCGCTGCCGAGCGCCGCGGATTCAGATCCCGGCGATGCCAAGCAAAGCCCCACGTCGTCGGTCGATACCGTCACGGTTCTCGACGAGTGCTTCGTCGTCGACACCTGTGTCGACCGTTATCTGTGGGCGCTCTACCAGCGCACGCCGAAGGAAGATTCCGCCAAGTTGGAAGAACAGCGAAAGGTGACGGTCAAGCGCAAGGGAAAGCTCGTGACCGTCACGAAGACGATCTCCAGCGTCGTCGCCGAGGACTTCTCATGGAAGGACCCGAAGGCTGCCGAAAAGGCCGGTATGTCCATGATGGATTATGTGATCGGCGGCGTGGATCACGATTTCAAGATGAGACTGTTTCGCATGCTGCACGCCGCGGAAGAGGCAGGATTCGCCCCCGGCATCACCAGCGCATTCCGCGATGACTACCGGCAGTCGATTGCGAGCGGCCTCAAGGCGGCAGACAACAGATCCTACCATGGCGGCAGCTTGCGCGGCGGCTATGGCCACGGACTTGCGGCCGACGTCGTGAGCGTCAACGGGGCGACGCGCGCAGAGCGGCAGGCCTCGACCGAGATTTTCTGGAAATGGATCGACGCTCACGGCCCCGAGTTCGGCATCGGCCGCCCCTATCTCGATCGCGATCCGCCTCACGTCGCGCCGATCGACGGTCAGGAATACGCCGATCACAACCCGAAGGCCCGGCAGGCGGCCGCGAAGGCCCGCCGCGGCGTTGCTACGCGCGACGACCATGGCGCGGCCAAGCGCGCCAAGGTCGCCAGATCGTCGTAGCGTTTCGGGCGGCTGCCCTCGCCTCACCTATTTCGAGCTGACGGGCAGTGAACCGGCGGGAGCAATCGCATCCATGTCGGCAGCCGTCAGCGGCTGATCGACGATGAAGAGATAGGATCCCGCCGAGACAACGCCGATCAGGGCGCCGACGACCAGCGCGGGCATGACTGCCGCGATCCAGAACGGAGATTGCGGGAGCTGATGTGCAATTTGACATGGAGACGACATCGGCGCGCGTCGAGCGACGCGCCGTCACGCGCCGCTTGTTGCGAGCGTGACGACGTCGGATCAGTCGATGGGAATCAATTTGCCGGCGTTACTCCGCAAGCGCCTTGGCCGGCCCCGTTTCGCTTTCCGCCAGTGCCAGTGCCTCCATCGCCTTCGGCTTGCGCAGCCGCACGTAGATCTGTGCCAGGATCAGGACGGCGCACAGGAACAGGAAGAACGCGCTGATGGGCCGCTCGACGAACACCATGATGTCGCCGCGCGAGATCAGCATCGAGCGGCGGAAGTTCTCCTCGAGCCGTGGCCCCAGCACGAACCCGAGCAGGATCGAGGCAGGATGGAAATCGAGCAGCAAGAGGAGATAGCCGAACAGACCGATCACGACGGTCTCGCCGACCTGGAACATGTCGTTGTTGGTCGAATAGACACCGATCGCGACGAAGAACAGCGCACTCGGATAGAGGTACTTGTAGGGAATCATCAACAGCTTCACCCACAGCCCTATCAGCGGCACGTTGAGCACGACCAGCATGATGTTGCCGATCCAGAAGCTCGCGATCAGGCCCCAGAAGACATCCGGGTGCTCCTTGATGAGTTGAGGCCCGGGCACGATGCCCTGGATCATCAGCGCGCCGAGAATCAGGGCCATCACGGCGTCGCCGGGAATGCCGAGGCTCATGGTCGGAATGAAGTCGCCCTGCACCGAGGAATGCGTCGCGGCTTCGGGGCAGGCAACGCCCTCGATCATGCCGCTGCCAAACCGATCCGGCGTCTTGGAGACCTTCTTCTCCGCCGCATAGGAGATGAACGAGGCAATGGTCGGCCCCGTTCCCGGAATCAACGAGCACAGGCTGCCGACGATCGTGCCGCGGAACATCGCCGGAATCGCGCGGCGGAGCTCATCGCGCGACGGACGCAAGTCGCGGAGGCCGACATTGGAATAGCGCGTGTTGATGTCGGAATACTGGTTCACGCTCTTCATGAACTCGGCAATGCCGAACAGTCCGAGCGCAAGGCCGACGAGCTCGACGCCGTCGAACAAGCTCTGCAAACCGAAAGTGAATCGCGCCGTTCCAGTCTCGATGTCGGTGCCGACGATACCGAGCAGAAGGCCGACCAGGGTCATGGCGATGCCCTTGAGCGGCGAGCCGCGCGCCAGGGTCGAGCCGGCGAGCAGGCCGAGCAGCATCAGCGAACAGATTTCAGCCGGACCGAATTCCAGCGCGATCTTCACCAGCACCGGCGCCAGAAAGATCATCTCGGTGATGCCCCAGGAAGCGCCGACGAACGACGAAAGCACGGTGACGCCGAGCGCCGCACCGCCTCTCCCCTGCTTGGTAAGTGGAAATCCGTCCAGACATGTCACCGCATGCGGCGGATGGCATGGCAGGTTGAGCAGGATCGAACAGATCGCTCCGCCATATTGCGAGCCATAGAACACGCCCGATAGCATCAGGATCGCGCCGACCGGCTTGATGCCGAAGGTCAACGGCAGCAGCACCGAAATCGTGGCGAGCGGCCCCATGCCCGGCAAAACGCCGACCATGTTGCCGACGAGGACGCCGAGAAAACACCACATGACGTTGTGCGGCTCGAGAGCGACGCCGAAGCCGTACCAAAGGTCTGAAAGAGCGGTCGTGAGCATCTAGAAACCCCAACGGAACAGCGGGAACGGCACTTTCAGCACGTAGGAAAAGAGAAAGCAGCCGGAAACAGTGATGCCGGCCGCCAAAAGCGCCGAACTCTTCAATGTCGCCGCCCTATCCCCCAGCGCGGCGACGAAGACGCACATGAAGGTGCCCGCCACCATGCCGAAATATTCGCCAAACAGGATGAACATCAGCGGACCTGCGAGGATGCAGGCCCAGCCCCGCCACTCCATGCTCTCGGGAAGGATGCGCTCGCCCTCTTCGAGTGGCGTTGCCACCCCCGTGATGAAGATCAGGGCCCCGACGATCATCATCAGGATGCCGAGCATGAAGGGAAACATGCCCGGGCCCATATGCATGAAGGTCCCGAGCTTGTAGGTCGTCGAATTCAGGGTGACGCCGGCGCCGAGCAGCACCATGAACAGCCCGGCATAGAAATCCTTCTTCTGGAGCAGATTCTGCACGCCAGCGCCTCCCAAGTCATTTTCTCATTTTTTCATTATCGCAACGGCTCGGTCCATCGTCCAACCAATCTTGGGCTAATGTGTCAAGCAGCGAACGAGGCTCTATTTCGTTGCATAAACACCGTCGCTTGCGTTGGCCTTGACCGTGCTGTCCCGCCTCACGCTTGCGGATTTCTTGCGGATTTCGCGCGTTTGACGCTGTCGCCGAAATTCGGAGGAACCACGGTCCTTCAGGAATCGTTGTCTCGCCAGCGTGGCTTGCAACCAGCGGGAGAGCGACATGGATCGGCAGACCAAATACGAGATCATGATCGTGACAATCGCAAGCATTGCACCAATCCCGCTGATCACCGCAGCGGTGGTTACGATCCTGTCTTGATCCGCGTTCTGTACCGGCGCGCAAAGCGACCAAAGCGCGATCAGGTCGCAGCTTTCTTTTTTTTCTTCGCTTTCGACTTGACCGGCTTGGCTGTCACCTCCGGCTGCGGCGCCTCGTCGATCGAGTTCAGCCGGCCAGCGTTGAAGGTGTAGATGCCCGCGCGCGGACCGTGCAGCCAGGTAACGACCGCCTGGCGTTCACCGCGCGGATTGGTGGAGAGATTGACACTGTCAGGCGCGCCGATGCCGCGTACCACGTCGCATTCGGTATGGCCGAGCGCCACCGTGCCGCCAGCCGGCGGCGCCGCTGGTGCGCCGGCCGGACCATCGGCCAGCGCCTGAGCGCCGTCCGGGCTGCCCGGCTGGGGCATGCCCGCACAATAACCCTCGGCGGTGACGAGATCTTGAGCCCCGACTGGCGATGTCGGGTTCAACGGCGGCGCGCTGATCGACACGTTGCTGATGCTCAGCCGGCCTGCGCGCGAGAACCAGTTCGCATCCCTGGAAAAGACATCGGACGCGCCCGAACAGCCACCGATCATCGGGGCCAGCGCAAGCAGCACCAATAGCCGCCAAACATGTTGGTTGTCGCGTCGCACGATAGACTAAGTTCCCCGTCCCAACCCCTAAAGGTCTGTCCGACCATCACTTTGCGGCGTCACCGTGGCTGAAGGAAGCCTCCCCGAAGGATACCGCAGAATATCATTAACTCCCCAAAACTCGCAAAGCACCTCAAGGCGACCCGCCAGGGCGCGTGCGACCGTTAGTTCCGTCGCCGCCAGCGGCCCTGCTCGTCGGCCTGCCAATAGGTTACCTCGAATCCACGCGACTTGCAGTCGGTCCAGACACCCCGCGCCTGGGCCAGCGCCTCGGCATCGTCGCCATTGAACAGCAGCACCATCCGCGCATAGGAATCCGAATCCGCAGGCAACGCCGCATTGTCGATCAGGAAGCGGACATTGGCCTGATTCGGATTTGCCTCCGTGAGCGCCAGCAATACAGGCTGGTCCGCCGCATCGCCCACGCGCCAGGTGGCATGAGGTAGAAATGAATCGTCGCGATAGGTCCACAAATGCGCGTCCAGCGCATCGGCACGCTCCTCGGAGGTCGACTGCACGATCACGCGCCAGCCACGCTCGAGCGATTTCTCGAGCAACGGCGGCAACACGTTCTCCACCGTCATGTTTTGCAGATGGTAGAACAGGACCTCGGTCATCTTCTCAGATCATTTCTCGTAATACTCGGACACCAGCCGCTCCAACAGCCGCACGCCAAAGCCCGAACCCCAGCTCTGGTTGATCTCGGTTTTCGGTGCACCCATCGCGGTGCCGGCGATATCGAGATGCGCCCAGGGCGTATTGTCGACAAAGCGTTGCAGGAATTGGGCTGCCGTCACCGAGCCGCCGTAGCGGCCGCCAGTATTCTTCATGTCGGCGAATTGCGAGTCGATCAGCTTGTCATATTCCGCCGAAAGCGGCATGCGCCAGACCTTTTCGCCGGTCTCCTGGCCAACCTTGGTGAGGCGCTCGGCGAGCTCGTCATTGTTGGAGAACAAACCGGCATGCTCGGTGCCGAGCGCAACCATGATCGCGCCGGTCAGCGTTGCCAGATCGACCATGAATTTCGGCTTGAACTTCTTGGCCACGTACCAGAGCACGTCGGCGAGCACGAGGCGGCCCTCCGCATCCGTATTGATGATCTCGATGGTCTGGCCCGACATCGAGGTGACAATGTCGCCAGGACGCTGAGCGTTGCCGTCGGGCATGTTCTCGACAAGGCCGATGGCGCCGACCGCATTGACACGCGCTTTACGCGCGGCAAGCGCGTGCATCAGGCCAACGACGCAGGCAGCTCCGCCCATGTCGCCCTTCATGTCCTCCATGCTCGCCGCCCCTTTGATGGAGATGCCGCCCGTATCGAAGCAGACGCCCTTGCCGACGAAGCCGACCGGAGAATCGCCCTTCTTGCCGCCATTCCAGCGCATGATCACGGTCCGGCTGGGCCGGGCCGACCCCTGGCCCACGCCGAGCAGCGCGCCCATGCCGAGCTTGGTCATCGCCTTGACGTCGAGAATCTCGACATCGACGCCGAGCTTCTTCAATTGCGCCGCGCGGCGGGCGAACTCCTCCGGATAAAGAACGTTCGGCGGCTCGTTGACGAGCTCGCGCGCCAGGATGACGCCGTCAACGACGCCGGCATCCGGCGCAAAGGCCTTCTTCGCCGCGGCCACGTCCTCGACCGCAATCGCAACGTCAGTGCGCAGCGCCTTGTCCTCGCCGTCCTTCCTCTTGGTTTTGTAGCGGTCGAACTTATAGGCCCGCAGCCTGATACCAGAACCGACGGCGGCCGCCTGACCCGGCTGCATGGCGGCCTCGGGCAGTTCAGCAATGACGGAAACGGCTTCGCTCGCCGAGTTTAGTTTACCGGCCAACACGCCGCCGAATTTGAGGAAATCCTTTTCCTTGAGCTCGGCGGGTTTGCCGACCCCCACCACAAGCAAGCGCTGAACCTTGATTCCGTCGGGTTCCAAAATATCGAGTGACGATCCACTCTTTCCCTTGAACTGGTTGGTGGCAGCCGCCCGCTTCACCAGCGCGGCCGCCGTCCCCAGGATTTTCTTCGTAGCGTCGCCGAACTTCAATGCGTCATCGCAAAACACCACCAGGATGCCGCGCGGGGCGGCGGAAAGCGGGACGAAGCCGACCTTGACGGCGTCGGGCATGGGTAAACCTCCAGAATCAGGGCTTTCGCGGGATCGCGCGGCCGACTCGACGTGTCTGCTCGACGCGCTGAGGCC
>Ga0134126_10004666_pt1 | contig 17166 bp, 10 predicted proteins | sample KB31752_FD_96881 | JGI IMG/M metagenome (GOLD analysis project Ga0134126, IMG submission 96881) | Terrestrial soil microbial communities with excess Nitrogen fertilizer from Kellogg Biological Station, Michigan, USA - KB3-175-2 | ecosystem: Environmental > Terrestrial > Soil > Unclassified ...
ATGGCCATAGTCAATCCTATTTGCTGATAGAAATTATTGTTCAATTGATTTGGATAACTGATTTTTTGCCCGTCAGAATATCCGCTGTTTAATGAAGCTCCAGCCGAAATAGTAGGTTTGGTAGCGGCATAAAACTGCTTTAATTGAAGGTCTGATTGCTGCAGAGATATTTCACTGACTTTAACTTCCGGCCTGTTTCGTAAAGCACTATCCTGCACGGTTTGCAAATCAGTAGCCCCGGTAGGGATTGCAATTTGCAAGGAATCAGGAACCTGTAAATTATAGGGAGATGGCAGCTCTAAAATCTGTTTGAGTGTAAGGATATTTTGTCTCAATTGATTTTGGGCAAGTACAAGATTATACTTGTCTGTGGCCAACGTGGCTCCCAGTTGCACCAACTCTACTTTTGCAATGCTTCCTGCATCAAAAAGTACTTTACCATTATCATATTGTGCCTGAGAGGTCTGAAGTACATTCTGAAGTGCGACAATATTTTCTTTGACAAGAAGAATATTAAGATAAGCCTGCGTGATTTGTATCGTAATATTATTTTGTGCTTCCTGAACATTTAAGTTTGCTGCTTGTATATTTAGTTGCTGAGCCTGTATATTATTTTTTATATATCCACCCTGGTATAAAATCATTGAAGAATTGACACCATAGTTGCTCGCAAAATTAGATTCAGTTTGAAACCCGCCAACTACCGGATTGGCATTTTTGGAATTAGTAAAATTTTGAGAAGTACTGGCAGTAAGGTTGGGCAACCGGGCTGCTTTTGCCTGTAACAAGCTCTGATAATTAATATCGACGTCTTTGGAAAGTGTTTGCAATTGGATGTTATTCAACGTTGCATAATTGAAGCAATCCTGTAAACTCCATCTCGCCGGAAGCCCGTTATAAGAACTGTCTTGTGCTACTACTGAACGGGTTGAGAAAGAGATATATAAGACTAACAATAAGGTAATATTATATTTTCTGAAAGCCAGGAAAATAGCCGGATTCCTGCTTTGTGTGGCTAAAGGATATTTAAAAAAGTGGTGTAAATTTTTCACTTAGATTCCATTTAATTTTCGATTATTGTTTTGACGTTTTTACTTAAGAAATCCATCACAAGAAAAATCTAATATGTAAATTTCATTTTTATTTAGTGAATCTAAAAAATAATCTGTCTAACCCTGAACTATAAAACATTTTAATACAGCCCGCATAGATTGTTCGGAATTAGTCCATCGGAAAAAAATCCTGACCTGGAATTAACTATGGGTTAACCGTTTGGTAATTAGTATTACTTGCTAAGACAGAATGCCTGGTTTAGTTTAGATGACATACTAAATAGCAAAATAGTAATTCACTAATAAAACACGATTGATGTTTAATACCCGAAACTTAATTTTGATGCACTACAGCAAACCAACAAAAAGGAGCAATTCTTATTTTCTCTCAGCAAGAATTATTTAAGGTAGGGACTGGGCTGCCATTTTGATTTTGGATTAAAGTAGCTCCATAACAAGGTAGATAATTTGCGGGTAAGCACCCAGGCCTCGTTATCATGCGTCCAACTGGCATCTTTATTATTTTTAGTACAAATACAGAAAATATAGGGATGTTTTCCGTTTACATACAAGACCTCATCACGTGTTTGATCTACAGCTCCGCTTTTGTCCGCAACAAAAACATTTGGCGGAATCCGGGAGATGGCATCTTCATCCCAAAACTGGCGGCTCATCATCCTCAACATTCTTTCACTTATTTGTTTATCGATAATTTTATTTTCAACAATAAATTTCATTAATGTCGCCATTTCCCGCGGCGTTGTCTGTCCCCATCCATATTGTTCCCAATCTCCTTTTCTTCCTGGTGTGCGGCTGTTTACACGGGTGTCTTTCATACCAAGACTATCAAGATATTTATTGATTTGCACACCGCCGCCTGACAGCCCTTGTAGCCAAAGGCTCGCTCCATTGTCGCTCATGCTCATCATCAGCATTATTAAATCATTAAGGGCTATTCTCTGGCTGTCTTTAAAAGAAGCAAGAATCTCCTGCCCTTCAGAATAGCGTACAGAATCGGTAAAAAGCATGTCCTGGTGATAAGTTAATTCACCGTTATGTATTTTGTGCATCAAGCCTATAAAAATCGGCACTTTTACCATGCTGGCTGTCGGGAAAATAGTATCTGCATTTACCGCGGCGATTTTATTTTTTTCCATGTCATACACATACACACCAATGTCACCATTAAAGCCTTTTACTAAATTGCTGATTTCGTTTTGTAAATGTGTGTCTGTTTTTTGAGCCGCTACTGAAAAGGATACTATCAGAAAAATAAACCCAACTAATTTTTTCATTCTTTATTTTTTGTGCGAATGAAATTAAGGGAAATAAATAAAACATCGGGGAGTTAAAAAGAAAATCAACATGTTTCCTGACTTCTGAATATTCGAAATAAAATAAACCATTCAGAAGTGAAGAATAGTTAAGAGAAAATCTTGATGCCGCTTAGCTCCTTAATGATTTATAATAATTTATGGTCGCAGGTACAATGTTTCAATCCACATGTGGAGGACGAAATAAATAAATTATTAAGGATGGAGATTAGTTAAGAAAGAAAACCTAGACCTTTCTTAACTACTTGATGGTAAAAAAACGTTGCTGCAATTTTATTCAATAATAAACACAAAATTGAATTAAAAGTTAGTTTATTGTAATCCATGGCCATCCTAAAAAAAAATAATAAAGCTAAAAATTTTAAAACCCGGCCAACAAATTTGAAAATTTTAAACGAATGGTACCATAAAAAAAACTATCCTGAAAGCCAGGATAGTTTATCGTTTCAAAGGGGTGAATAAATTTTATAAACTAAGAGTACGCGATCTCTTCTTAGCTGAATAAACCGCCTTTTCTCAGTTCGCTCGTTTTTTCACCGATTAAAAATCCATTCTGATAAATCTGAATTTTATAATTTCCTTGTTGAAAATGACTTCCTGGTGCAAATGCGAATTCAACATTTTTTGTTTGAGCTGTTTGCAAGTCCACTGGCAATTTTGCGGTAAAAGTCTTATTGCCGTCATCACGGGTTGTGAAAGTATCATTTGAAGCATCAGCGGCTACGTTTGACGCAACGGGTTTTCCATCAGGGCCTATAACAACTACATATACATCGGTAGTTCCGGGTTGTATAATGCGGTTATTTACATCAAAACTCACTACCAGTTTATCTACTCTCTTAGCTACTGAAGAAACTTTTTCTTTTCCATTATTTTTTACCTTAATAGGAGTAATTGAAATATTAGATGCATTTAAGGTAGAAGCAATATCCACTTTCTTTGCAAGGTCTTCTTTCACCACATTGGTAGAATCCAGGTTGTGGCTTAATGTAGCTTTCTCTGTTGTAAGCACGGCCACATTTTGTTTTAAAGTATCATTTTGCTGAGTAAGCATCGCGATTTGATTCTGCATATCATTGATCTTTCCATTTAATTGGGCAATCATGTCACGGGCTTTAGCAAGTTCCGATGCGGTTGCATTTTTCTTATTCAAGATACTACGTATCTCTTTCTTCATTTTAGAGATATCATTTTTACTTGATGACAATTTGCTGTCCAATGCAGTATTTGCAGTCTGCATAGAATCAAGACGGGCAAGTGAAGCATCGAAGTTTGTTTGAATTTCACTTTTTTCTGTAGTTACTTTAGCAACTTCAGTTTGCTGAGCCTGGATGGCTTCCCCGGATTTATTATGATCGAAAACAAAAAATCCGGCAAGGATTATTATTCCCGCGATTAACAATCCGATAAAAAGATTTTTGAAATCTTTTGGTTTACTTTCAGTCGTTGACTGGTCGGTATATTCGTTCATGTTTGTTGGCTTTTGATGGTTAAAAAAATTATTAAAAGTTCATTTATCATTTCAGTAATTTCTTATTACTTTTTGATAATATGTCCTCTAAAATCTAAAATCATGCCATTATTAATTTGACCATTTTAAAATTTGAGTTAATAAAAATATTTGAGAGTGCATCTAGTTGATTTTGAAGGTAAATTGCTATTTAAAAATTTAACTTAGTCAATTCTAATTTGTAAAAAATTAAGGAATTATATTTCTATAAAAAATTATTGACATAAGAATCTTTACCTTATTCAATATTCCTTTTCCAGCATTTGCAGTAAGCGATTGTTCGGATATCTATCGGAAAACCGGAATTCCAATTTCAATAAAAAAGATTATTTTGAGCCATTATTTTTTATCAAATGCAAACTGCCTCTAAAAAAGTTATTAACGGATGGGCTATGTACGATTGGGCCAATTCCGTTTACAGCCTTGTCATCACGTCTACCATTTTTCCGGCCTATTATGAAAGCGTAACAAATAATAATGGTAGCAATGAAGTTGTTTTCCTGGGAAGAAAATTTGTAAACTCTGCATTATACAACTATGCATTGGGAATTGCTTTTCTTATTGTAGCCATCATGTCGCCCATACTTTCTTCTATCGCTGACTATAAGGGCAATAAGAAAAGTTTTCTTCGCTTTTTTTGTTTTTTGGGCAGCTTGTCATGTAGCCTGCTTTATTTTTTTAAAGGGATTGATACAATTGGAGTTGCTATTGTTTTTACCATTCTTGCCTGCATCGGCTTTTGGAGCAGCCTCGTGTTTTATAATTCTTATTTACCTGAAATAGCGGCGCCTGAAGACAGGGACAGCGTAAGCGCCAAGGGATTTGCAAGAGGCTACATCGGAAGTGTAATACTTCAATTAATTTGCTTCGTTTTTGTTTTTAAGCCTGAATGGTTTGGGATGCAGAATGACGTTACCTTACCCGCGCGTTTTTCTTTTTTATTGGTAGGTATATGGTGGTTTGGCTTTGCACAGTTTACGCTTACAAGGATGCCCAAAGGAACGCCCGCCGCATTCAGGCCTGAACATAATATTCTTGCCAATGGATTTATTGAATTGAAAAAAGTATTTTTTCAGTTAAAAGATCTTTTGATTTTAAAAAGATATTTGCTGGCTTTTTTCTTTTACAATACAGGTGTGCAAACCATTATGCTTGTTGCTGCTCTTTTTGGAAGCAAACAATTAAAGTTACCAACCGATAAACTCATTATTACTATTTTAATAATTCAAATAGTAGCCATTGCAGGTGCTCAGTTGATGGCTAAGTTGTCTGAAAAGTTTGGCAACTTTCAAACTTTATTGAGTGTAATCATTATCTGGATTTTAATTTGTATTGGCGCTTATCAGATAGCTACCATTAGTGACAAAGGAAAAGATGCGGAAATTTATTTTTATGTATTAGCCGTTTTTGTCGGATTGGTAATGGGAGGCATTCAATCACTTAGCAGATCCACCTATTCCAAACTAATGCCGGTTACAAAAGACACCACTTCTTTCTTTAGTTTTTACGATGTCACTGAAAAGATAGGCATCGTGATCGGGATGTTTAGTTTTGGATTGATAGAAGAACTAACCGGTAGCATGAAAAATTCTGTCCTGGTGGTAATGTGTTTTTTTATTATTGGTTTTATCATTTTATATTTTGCATTAAAGAAAGAAAAGGAACTTAATGTTCCATCTGAAATATAAATTTCACCATCGGCAATAAAAGAAGAATCTAATTAATTTCTTTGTTTACTGTTTGTTTGGTGTATTTTCTTTTCCTCCACCATTGATAGATCAATCCAAAAATGACCAGCAGCAATACTGGAAGAGTAAGATTCAGCATTTCCCAAAAACCCCTTTGGTCATTTGTCTTTTTAGGATCCAGCAAACGAAGTTTATAATCTTTTGCTTTGGCTTCACTAAGGCCCGCATTATTGATAAGATATTCCATACAGTTTTCCACAAATTGCTTATTGGCAAACTGGTATTCGTACTGGGTGCCTACGGTATAAGTATTTACGCCCATAGGTATTGGCGCACCTTTATAGCTACCATTTAAAACAATATCTCCATCAGAAATAATAATCATTTTGTTGTCATTGACATCCTCGCTAAGGAAAGGCGTTCCATAATTATCAAGAGAATCCATGGTAGCACGCCCAACCCTGTTCTTATATAAAGAACTAAATTTACCCTCCAGTAATACACCTGCAATAATATCTTTTTTGTTGTAAGCCGCATCTTCAGGCACATTCCGGTTTTCCCTGCCACTGATTAATGCAGGTGTTTCAATAGTTCTTGAGTTAGATGAAGAACTTAGCAAAACTGTTTTTTTAATTCCCGGCGCACTTACAGTATCCATAGAATTTACAAACCTTCCCGCGACAAGCCCTACATTTTTATTAATGACACTATTTTGTTTGGATTCAAACAACGGAAAATAATTCCAATGCAAAAAATCAAACTGAGTCTTTCCGTTTACGCTAAATGGCAAAAAATCGCATTGCAGATCCATCAACAAGTCAGGGTTAATGCGCACTCCATATTTGAAAAAAAGATCTTCAAGGTTCAAATTTCTGTCATACGCAATTACCTCGTTTTTCATTTGCAGGCTGTCCACTTCTGCATTGAGCCTGTCTATAAAACAAAGCAGTTTGCCACCGTGCATTACATACTGATCTATTTTTAATTTTTCCGCATAGGTAAACGTAAGCGTAGGTTTTACGATGATAAGCAACTTGAAAGTATCCGGTACAACAGGTTCCGTTTGCAGATTCATCATGAAAAGACTGTAATTCTTTTTCAATACGTTTTCTGCAAGGTCATATATTTCAGGCCCGGTGGGTTCTCCATTGCCAACCGCATAAGCCACCAAAGGTTTTTTGTTTTCAATGATTTTTTCTATGGCATCGGCAAATTTAAATTCAAGCAAAGCTTCTGCACTGTTGAGTTCGGGCGCCGTGATAAAATTATCGGAACCTGAATATAAATTAACCGGTTGCATTTTATCATCATAGTTCACGATAGCTGCCGGGTAAATATATTGCGATTGCTCTCCTTCCTTTAACTGTACTTTCAGGTTGATAGGAACCACGCCGAGCGAAGTAAGCGTATCTGCATAAGTTCTTTCGGTTCCTGGCATTTTCTCATCCGCAGACATGATGTTGTAATGAATATTCCCGTTTGAATATTCTTTAAAATTCTGCAAAAGATCCTGGGCCGAAACAGATAATTTTTTAAAACCCGCAGGCAGATTTCCCCTTAAAAAAATATTGATCTCCATTTTCCGGTCAATCGTTTTTAAGATCTTTTTTACCGGTGTGGAAATAGTAAACCGCTTTTCATTGGTAAGATCAAGCCGTTCATGAAAAATAGAAGCGGCATAATTGATCAATACAATTACAACGATAAGTATAAGCCACCACCATTTTTTAATTAAAGAAGATTTCATTTTTTGATGGCCTTATTTTTTGTTTAAGCTTTTTTGGGTGGCAAAAAGAAATAGAAATATGATGCTGAAAAAATAAATAACATCCCTCGAATCCACTACGCCCCGGCTGATGCTTTGATAATGAAAGTCAATCCCGAGCATTTCTATATAATAATCCCCATTTCCTGTAAAAACCGGCAACTTGCTGATAGCACCGAAGCCAAAATACAAAATAAGACAGGCGAAAGCGCTCAGTAGAAATGCAATTACCGCATTGGAAGTGAGGCTTGAGCACCATGTGCTTATGGCTGCAAAAACTGCGGCTAACAGAAACAAACCGATGTAGGAGCCCATAATAGCGCCACTGTCAATATCGCCAGTAGACGATAACGAATGGACAGTAATAACATATAAAAAGGTGGGTATTAAAGCGATAATAATAACTCCGAGAATGGCCATGTATTTACCTGAAACTATCTGCCAATTGGTAAGCGGGCGGGTTTGAAGCGTTTCAAATGTGCCCGTCTTAAATTCGTCCGCGAAACTACGCATCGACAATGCCGGAATCAGGAAAATAAAAACCCAGGGTGCCAGGTCAAAAAAAGAGCCGAGCGTTGCATAACCAAAATCAAAAATATTACTGTCTTTTAAGACGAAAAGATAAAGCGCGTTTACTATGAGGAATAAAATGATCGTGATATATCCGGTAAGGCTGCTGAAAAACTGGTGGAATTCCTTTTTGGCAATAGAGATCATGAGCTATAAAAAGATGCAATTTAAGCGAAGTAAAATAATTAAGCACTTTTAGATGCCTGAAAATAAGTTAATATGAACAGTTTTAGCGTAAAACGGTCCCATATTAAAATTTATTAAAAAAAAATGTTAAGATCAAGCAGCGTTTTAAAGAATGTACTTGTCTATATAATCACTTGGTACTTTATACTTAAAAAAATCAGCTAGTTCCCGGAATAATTCGTTTGAAAAGCAATCTTTCAGGGGGGTTTTATTTTTTAAAATTATTTACCAAAACGAACTGCAATGAAAGGTCCCCTTTAAAAAGGGGATTTTTGTTTATACAACTTCTTGTTTTTCCGCAATGATCAATTTGGTAGGCCGCAATCTGATAAACGCTCCTACTCTTCGATTTACTTATTTGTAGTTCGTTAGGATTACATTACCATTTTTTTTGAAAACCGTTCAACTTTATTTCGGGAAAATAATTTTCCCACTTTTCTCTAAACGCAATTGCACATTGTTCTAGCCAACACATACTTCCCTTGCTTATATACCAACATCAGTCAATAAACTAAATTGTCATCGCATTGTAAAAAATAAAAATATATTGCAGCATTTATGATGAAACTGTTGCCTTCATCTGATACACCAGATTTTAACATAAAAAAAACCTAAAAAAAATGGCTAAACCAATTCTTCTATTACTCATCATGATAATGTCTTTCGGGACATTAGTTTTTGCTCAAAATCGTGAAATTTCCGGTACAGTCAAAGATGAAAACGGAAATCCGATTAGCGGCGCATCTATTATAATAAAGGGTACTAAACTGGGAGTAGCCGCGGACGCTCTTGGAAGATTTACTATTTCCGCCAAATCAGGTCAGGTACTTGAGATTTCCGCCACTAATTTTACGACAACTGATTTTAGATTAGAGGGCCAAAACAACGTTGATATCACATTGAAGCCCGGCACTAACCTGATGGAAACAGTAGTAGTCACCGCCTTGGGTATTAAAAGAGAAGTCCGGTCGCTCGGTACTGCTACCCAATCAATAGGCAGTGATGAATTAAATAAATCGGGTACCGGAAATCCTCTTAGTGAACTACAGGGAAAGGCTTCAGGATTAACAGTTATTAATAGTACCGGAGACCCCGGAGGTGGAACTTACATCAGGCTCAGAGGCGTTACTTCAATAACAGGAAACAACCAGCCTTTAATGGTAGTTGATGGCGTTCCGATTGATAACTCCATTAACAACTACGACGCGACTTTTAACGGATTTTCCGCTGGAGGCGCAAATGGACAGCTAGTAGGAGGTGCACAGCCCACTAACAGGGGTGTTGACATTAACCCGGATGACATTGAATCTATCAATGTGTTGAAAGGACCAGCCGCTACCGCTCTTTATGGTATTCAGGCTGCGAGTGGTGCGATAATAATTACTACTAAAAAAGGATCAGGAAGAAAAGGGACAAGTATCCAGGTTAATTCTTCCGTTACAGTTGATAAAGTTAGCCAGTTGCCTGCCCTGCAAGACACTTATTCCCAGGGAAGTGAAGGTCTGTATTCTCCACCGGAAGACGGAGCTTCCACTTCATGGGGAGCAGCAATAGATACCCTCTCCTGGGATGGAGCTACTGATTATGCCTTTGACAAGCATGGGAATATTGTTGGTAAATCCAGTCCGAAAGCAAAAATTCCTGTAACACCTTATAACAGGTATTCGTTTTTTCAAAATGGGGTGACTTATGATAATAGTGTTGCACTATCCGGCGCAAGCGCAAGCGATAAATCAAGTTACAGATTATCTTTAGGCAACCTGGCTCAAACCGGTATTATTCCGCTTAGTAAATATAACAAAACCAATTTGAGCATCGCCGGCCAGGACAAAATAACTAAAAGGTTAACCGCGTCTTCAGGAGTTACTTATGTCCATTCTACCAATAATAAAATTCAACAAGGATCTCAGCTTTCGGGTGCGATGTTAGGACTGTTCCGCACTCCGCCTACGTTCGACAATTCCAATGGATTTTCTGACGCCGCAAACCAGGTTAGCGCCTATGAGTTGCCTGATGGAACGCAAAGAAACTACAGGGGAGGCGGCGGATACGATAATCCGTACTGGACCGTAAATAATAACCCTTATCTCTCAGAACTTGATCGTGTATTGGGTTATGGGCAGGCCACTTACCAGGTATTAGACTGGTTATCGGCTAATTATCGTGTTGGTGGAGATGTTTATTCACAAAATGATAAGCAATCTTATGATATCGGTTCTAATGCATCACCTGCCGGAGCTGTGTATTTAATTGGTTATACTAACCGCCAATTTAATTCAGACTTTACCCTTAATATGCACAAGACATTTGCCTCTGATTGGGATGCATCGTTAATACTTGGTCAGAACTATTTTGTACTTAACCAGTTTAACCGTTTCTCGCAGGGTACTTCCCTTGTGTTGCCAGGTTATTTTGATATTTCCAATGCCACTTCTTTCCTTTCAGCTGAGACTGAGCAAAGAAAACGTACCATGGCGTTTTATGGCGAGGCAACATTGAATTATAAAAAGGAATTGTACCTTACGCTCACCGGGCGCAGAGAAACCTCTTCCACTTTGCCTGCTGCCAATAACACTTTCTTTTACCCATCAGCAAGTTTAGCATGGATATTTACGGAGTTGCCTGCTTTGAAAAACAGCAACGTACTTTCATTTGGAAAATTAAGGGCTTCATTTGCACAGGTGGGTAAAGATGCGCCTCTATACGCATTAACTACTCCTTTCAGCACTGCAAGTTTCCAGGATGGCTTTACAAATGGTATCACTTTTCCAATAAATGGAAACGCAGGATACCAGATCAGTTCGGCTACTACAACTATTGGAAATCCTAATCTAAAACCTGAAAATACCTATTCCTACGAATTTGGTACTGATTTGGAATTTTTTAATAATCGCATCGGTTTAAATGCTACCGCTTATTATAGCAAATCTACTGATGTAATATTTCCGGTATCTGTACCCTATTCTTCAGGATTTGCGGGTGCGTTATTAAATGCAGCTACGCTGGAGAATAAGGGACTGGAACTAACTTTAAGTACAACCCCTGTTAAAACAATAAGCGGAGTAAGGTGGGATGTAAATTTCAACTGGTCAAGAAATATCAATAAAGTTACCCAACTATACCCTGGCTTTGACAGAATTATGGTAGGCGGCTTCGGCGGCGGCGAAGCAGAAATAGATGCGGTGGTTGGACAACCATTTGGTGTTATTTATGGGAATACCTATCCAAGAGCAGTTGCAGGCGATTTAAAAAGTCCGCTTTTAATTAGCGATGTGAAAGGAGACCCCAATTATGCGATGCCGATTGGTGGTGGTGTAGGGCCTAATGAGATTATAGGGAATCCAACTCCTAATTGGATTGGATCTGCAATCAGTAATTTGAGTTATAAGGGATTTGTTTTTAGTTTCCAGATAGATGTTAAGAACGGTGGAGATATGTGGAATGGTACACGGGGAGCGCTGGCCAATAAAGGTACTGCAGGTGAAACTTCAAACCGGGGAGCCCCGGCTCTTTTTAAAGGTTTGTTAGGCCATTTAGATGATAATGGAGATGTGGTGCACTATGCTCCGGACGGAGTTACTGAATTACCGGGCCCAGGCGCTGCCAATACAATAGCTTCTACTTACAACCAATTCTATTGGCAAAATGTCGGAAATAGTTTTGGAGGGCCCCAGGAAATAGATGTTGAAAATGCCGGCTACACCAGAATCAGGCAAGCAAGCTTAACTTATAATTTTGCTAAAAACCTGTTTGGGAAAAATCATTTTACTAATTTGTCAGTGACAATTTTTGCCAATAACCTGAAAATTTGGACTAAATATGATGGTGTGGATCCAGAAACAAGTTTAGGCGGTCCTGCAAATGACCAGGGGCTTGACTATTTTAATAACCCCGGAACTAAAAGTTATGGCGTTAGGTTGAACCTGGGACTTTAATTATAAACAATCTCAAAAGCATTTTATGAAACTCAAAAATTATAAATTAGTAATCGCAATACTCTCCGTGATGTTCTTAACGGCATCCTGTAAGAAATCATTCTTTACGGAAGTCAATCACAATCCAAACGTTGTATCCGAAGTCCCCCCCGCAGTGCTCTTATCAACAGTTGAAGCGGCGCTTGCTTATACCCAGGGTGGCGATATTTCCAGGTACTCTTCTTTGTTTGATCAGCAAGTATTTGGTAACGCCAGTCAATCACAATCGTATTATAATTACCAGGTAAATCCCGGGGTCTTTGACAATGTTTGGCCGGACTTGTACACTTCCACCATGGAAAATGATTATACCTTAATAAATTTAGCAGATGCGGGAGGTAATAATGCCTACGGCGGTGTTTCGAGAATTCTAATGGCCTACACAATGCAGGTAACAGTTGATTTATGGGGGTCAGTACCTTACTCCCAGGCTTTTCACGGAAACCTGTCTGACCAAATCCTTCACCCCATATTTGACAATGATAAAGCGCTTTATGATACAATTGCAAATTTGGTAGATGTGGGTATTAGCAAGCTAAATGATGCCGATCCGGGAAATCTTGTGCCGGGGGCAGAAGATGTAATATACGGCGGAGATGCCGGTCAATGGATAAAATTTGGCCACGCTATCAAAGCCCGGCTGTACTTACACCAAAGTAAAGGCAACGCTGCTATGGCAACCCAGGCATTAGCTGAAATTGCTCAATCTTTTACAGGTAATGAGGACAATGCTCAATATATATTTGGCACTGCCGAAACTGCTGCAAATCCCTGGTACCAGTTTAACAGGGATAGACCCGGCGATGAAACTTATTCTACTTCCACTCTTGCAGGCAGGATGCTTAGCGCAAATGATCCCCGGTATCCTATATTCTTCGATCCAACAAATGAGACGCTGGGTAAAAAAGGAAACCACTATGGTGGCTTGAATGATTATTACGGTTCAGTGAATTCCCCTGTTGAATTTATCACTTATGATGAATTGCAATTTGCCAGTGCCGAAGCTACTTTAAGAGCTACAGGAAGTATTGCCACTGCACAGACATTGTATCAATCAGGAATTAAATCGAATATGGAAAAATTAGGTGTTCCAACTGGCGCCATGAATACCTATGTTGCTGCCAATGGCACTTTGCCAACTACAAGCACAGATGACGCTATCGCAATGGTGGCTTCACAGGAATTTACCGCTTTATTTTTAAATCCTGAGTCATGGGTGCTATGGAGACGCACTGGTAGCCCTGCTCTCACTCCAATTGCAGGAAGCGCAATTCCAAGACGCCTGGAATGGCCGCAAAGCGAATATTCATATAATGCCGCAAATGCACCAGCAACGAATACGCTGGTTGCACCAAAAATATTCTGGGATAATTAGTTGTTTCTGTTATTTTTTAAGTACTAACCGCCTCAATCGAGGCGGTTTTTTTTATCGCACAAAAGAGAAATCGCGATTATTTATTGTTTTACTGAGGAAATATTCAGTTGGAAAAATTCCAATATTCATTTTAATACAGATGGCCAGTATTTGAATCCCGGAAAAAATCTTCCGTTTTTCTACACTACCTTACTTCCCAATAATCTATTAGTCCATATTACTTACATTCGGCTATCGTCTTTGGCAGTTTTATTGTGGCGAATTTAATGACACCTTAACAATGCCGGGGTAAGAAATCAGAAATGCGCAACACCAATATATTTGACAGCAAACAAACCTACCTGTCCGGCAGGCAGGCAAATTTTGCAAATTCTCAATCGTCCTTTTTTAAGTCGCCAAACGGTCGCTCCTATTGGCTCACCCGGTTTATGATCCTGCGGCTTTTGGGGATTATTTATTCCGTAGCATTTCTAGTTGCAATGAACGAAATCATTCCGCTGATCGGTTCCGACGGGCTTACACCGGTAAATATTTTTCTAAAGCAAGTAAGCGATGCACTCGGATCAAAGAGCGCAGGCTTTATGCGCCTTCCCTCTCTCTTTTGGGTCGATCATTCTGATACGGCGCTTCTAACGGTATCATGGATTGGATTTGTGCTGTCATGCGTGGTGGTGGCAGGCTATGCAAATGCTCCGTTGCTTACGGTTCTGTGGTTTCTTTATATGTCTATCGTTCATGCCGGCCAGGACTGGTACGGATATGGCTGGGAGATTCAACTTCTTGAAACCGGCTTTCTCGCTATCTTTCTTTGTCCTTTGATTGACATGAGACCCTTCCCCAAAAGGCCTCCTCCCTTTCCAATCATTGTCTTATTCCGTTGGCTTATTTTTCGAATAATGATGGGGTCAGGATTGATTAAGATAAGAGGCGATGAAATATGGCGCAATGGTACCGCGCTTTATTATCATTTTGAAACCCAGCCTTTACCCGGTCCTTTAAGCAGGTGGTTTCATTTTTTGCCGCATACCATTTTAAAGATCGGAGTTTGGTTCAATTTTCTGGCGGAATTAATTGCTCCTTTGTTTGTATTCTGGCCGCGCGTCGGGCGACACATAGCAGGTGTGGTTATTGTATTATTCCAAATAACTATCATCCTCAGCGGCAATCTTTCATTTTTAAACTGGCTTACGATCGTTCCGGCGCTTGCTTGTTTTGATGATGGATTCTGGTCTAAGATTCTTCCGAGGGTATTGGTTAACAAAGCCGAAGCTGCTAATCAAAATGCGATACCATCGAGACCCATGGTGACCACCGCATGGATTGTTACGGCCATAGTGGTTATGCTTAGCATCCAGCCTGCGTTGAATTTATTGTCACCGCGCCAGCTTATGAATACCTCTTTTGATCCATGGGAACTCGTGAATACATATGGCGCTTTTGGAACAGTTGGAAAGGAGCGTTTGAATGTAGTATTTGAGGGAACTGTGGATGATCATGACGACGATAGCGCCAACTGGAAGCCATATCTTTATAGAGGACTGCCTGTTTTGCCTGATAGAATGCCGCCGCAAATCGCTCCTTACCAGTTACACCTTGATTGGCAAATGTGGTTTGCTGCCATGGATTCGCCAACTGACTATCCATGGACGTATAATCTTGTTTGGAAATTGCTCCATAATGATAAAAACGCACTGAGTCTTTTTAAAGAGAATCCGTTCAGCGACAAGCCACCAAAATATGTTCGTGCAATGCTGTATCGCTATAGTTTTGCAAAACCGGGAAGCCCCAAAGGCCTGTGGTGGAATCGTGAAAACCTGGGCGTCTGGATACCAGCGTTATCTGCTGACGATACTACTTTAATTAATTACCTCAAGGGACAAGGTTGGGTGCATTGAATTGAAAATGAATTCTCAAATTGGAAAGACATTTTGCTTTTAAATGCGGTTATTTTACCCGCTTTCTGTACTCTTTATTTAAACCGGAGAAATCACAAATTTTTATACCGCTGCATATACATTTTCCATCCCTGGCAAAAGCTGATAAAAGGTCTTTCTTCATCAGGGTAGATCTTGGTTGGTAAAACTTTTCTGCCGCCATTGACTAATATTTCCAAAGAAGATTTATCAAAAAAAATCCGGTTTTAGTTTCTATCAACTGTATTCAGCATGAGAAAGAGTAATTAGGAATGTGTATTATTTATTTGTTTACTGCTCGTTAGCAATCAAATTCCAATGCTTATAAATCATCTTTTAAACTCATGGAAAAAATTTACCAAAAAACTCACAATCCTATAAGCAAGAATCCGTATTTTTATGGCCTGATTCGTTTTAAATGCGCAAACTTCTATTAATAGCGATTCTTTTTTCGTTTACGACAGCAAAGTCGCAAATAGCGGGGCTATCAGCCTTTCCAATGTATTCTCAAAGACCAGTTTTTTTGAATAATTCTCAGGATAGTATTGTAAAGAAAAAATGGTTTTTGACTACTTTCAGCGGTCTTTCTACAGGCATTTCTTTTTTTAAAGGCGGTAGCGCCACGTACCTGGCTGCTCCTTTCGGCATTCAATTAAACAGGAGATTAAATAATAATCTTTATGCTTTTGCATCCGCGTCCATTGTTCCTTCGTTTACAAATTTCAACACCAATTTTATCAATCCGGGTCTTAACAAAAACTTTGGCAACTCTTATTTTTCGCCCAATAGCTTTGAGATAAATCCCGCAGTATCATTGGGCCTTATGTATATCAATGACGCCAGAACATTTTCCATTTCCGGAAGCATCAGCGCTGAAAGAAACGCTTATTCCACACTTCCTTATTACCCTCCTACCAATTACCATCAAAGCCCGGTTGTACGATCTGCGCATTCAGACAGCAGATAAAACATTCAGAGGCAACTTATTTTTTAAGGCATTGACAAAAATGCCAACAGTAAATCAACAAAAAGAACCAATTTCTATTTTGAGATTAAGTATTTAGTTCACAAATGCAGCATTAGCGGCGTTTCACCAACAAGCCACGGCGGAGATTTAATTCGTGTAAATCCGTGTGATTCGTGGCAGAATGCATTTGAGCTAAAGCTCAAATTTAAATCCGATACATATCGGATTACACATTTCAGTCCGACGGGCAGTATATTCCTTTCCCTCAAAATTTTTCGTAACAAAATATTTGCAAAAAATTGAGTTTGATAATAATTTATATATTATTTTTGCTTTTCAATTTTATAAAAATAAGTACGGTCTTGAAAAAAAATATTTTATATAATTTCTTTTCACCGGCAACGGTAAACTTATCACGACGTGGATGCTGATAGGCCGAGCAGTTGAAACCGCCCCTATCAGTGAAAAAATATCCCCCGAGTTCTCCCTCTTTTATTAAAATTTAAATTTCCTGCAAATTGGAACAATCAAATATTATTGTTCGTGTTGCAACTTCCGAAGATATAATACACGCAACTGTTATCACAGATGAAATGGCTTCGTCTGCAAAGGCGCGCGGTACAGGAATTGCCAAGCGATCACCTGAATATATTATGCAAAAAATGACCGAAGGAAAAGCGGTTATTGCAGTCACCAAAGAAAATCAGTGGGTAGGCTTTTGTTATATCGAAGCCTGGGGTCATGAAAAATTTGTCGCAAACAGTGGCCTTATCGTGGCGCCGGAGTTCAGAAAATCCGGAATTGCGAAAACCATCAAACAAAGGATTTTTGC
>Ga0134126_10004667_pt1 | contig 17165 bp, 16 predicted proteins | sample KB31752_FD_96881 | JGI IMG/M metagenome (GOLD analysis project Ga0134126, IMG submission 96881) | Terrestrial soil microbial communities with excess Nitrogen fertilizer from Kellogg Biological Station, Michigan, USA - KB3-175-2 | ecosystem: Environmental > Terrestrial > Soil > Unclassified ...
ATTCCCGCGTAGGCGGGAATCCGCCGGGATCCCCGTCGTCACGGGGATGACCACGTTTCCCGCCGCATGAGCGGCCGTCACGTGGTCACTTGAGCGTGAGGATCCAGTCGACGAGCTTCTTCACGTCCGCGTCGGATACGGTCTGGTTGGGCGGCATCGGGATCTCGCCCCACACGCCGGAGCCGCCCTGCTCGACCTTCTTGACGAGGTTCGCCTTCGCGTTCTTGTCGCCGCGATACTTCGCCGCGACGTCCTTCCACGCCGGCCCGACGATCTTCTTGTCCACCGAATGGCAGGCGGTGCAGCCGCTCTTCTGCGCGAGCGGCAGCTGGTCCTCGGCGGATGCGGGCGCCACGAACGCGGCCGCGAATGCGCCCGCCACGAGGGCGGCGTACAGCGTCTTCATGAAAGGCTCCTGTGTGGGGGTGGGGCGGTCTCGGAGGCCGCCATTTTCGCCAAACCGAGCGCCTCCTGCAATTGAACCGGATCAAGGATCGGCGCACGGCAAACCGCGCCCTCGCAAAGCCAGGCGTCCACGGCCTCGGTCGCGGGCTTCGCCAGCGGCGGCGGCAAGTTCGCGGCCTCCGAGGGCACGAAGAGCACGAGGGTGGCCGGAAGGTACGCGGCGTCGAGGAGCTCCCGCCACGGCCCGAAGCGATCGCGCGCTCCGCGCAGGATCAGCGTGTCGGGTGGATCGAGCTGCTCCTCGAGCGCCGCCAGCATCGTGCCGAACGCCGAGGGAATGCGCTGGAGCTGGGGCCAGAAGAGCGCCACCGTGTCGCGCGCGGCGTCCGCGAAGCGCGTCTCGTCGGAGACGAATGCGAGGCGATTGAGCGCCCACGCCGCCACCGCGTTGCCCGAGGGCGTCGCGTTGTCGGGGCCCGGTTTCGGCCGCAGGATCAGCGTTTCATGGTCGTGCGCGGTGAAGAAGAAGCCGCCCTCGCCGGGATCGTGGAAGCGCGTCATCAGCGCATCGCCGAGCTCGATCGCCCACGCGATGTCCTCGGTGCGGAACCGCGCCTGCATGACGTCGAGCAACGCGGCGAGCAGGTAGGCGTGGTCGTCCAGGTACGCGTCGAGGTGCGCATGGCCGTCCTTCGCGGTCGCGAGGAGGCGGCCGTCGCGCCACATCGCGCCGCGGATGTGCTCGAGCGCGCGGCGCGCCGACTCGAGCCACGCGGGCTGGCCGAACACGCGCGCGGCGTGCGCCATCGCGCCGATCATCAGCGCATTCCACGACGTGAGCACCTTGTCGTCGAGGCCGGGGCGCACGCGCTTGTCGCGTGCGGCGCGCAGCTTCCTGCGCGCGGAGTCGAGCAGCGCCGCCGATTGCCCCTCGTCGAGGCTCGCCTCACGCTCCATCCCGAAGAGGGGATTCACGACGCGCAGGTGCCACGCCTTCCCCTCGAAGTTCGGCGGCCGGTCGAGGCCGTACACGTAGGACGCGACGGCGAACTCGTCCTTGTCGAGGAGCGAGCGGATCTCTTCCACGCTCCACACGTAGTACTTGCCTTCCTCGCCGTCCGAGTCCGCGTCGAGCGACGAGTAGTAGCCGCCCCCGGGCGACTGCATCTCGCGCATCACCCACCCGGCCGTCTCCTCGCACACGCGGGCGAAGAGGTCGTCGCGCGTGATCGCCCAGGCGTCGGCGTAGACGCGCAGCAGCCACGCGTTGTCGTAGAGCATCTTCTCGAAGTGCGGGATGGTCCAGCTCGCGTCGACGCTGTAGCGCGCGAAGCCGCCGCCGACATGGTCGTAGATGCCGCCGTGCGCCATGTGAGTGAGGGTGCGCTTCGCCATCTCGAGCGCGCGCTTGCCGAACCGCGTATCGGGCTCGGCGGCATGGCGGCGCAGGAGGAGCTCGATCGTCTCCGCGTGCGGGAATTTCGGCGCGCCGTGGAAGCCGCCGTTCTCCGCGTCGAACGATTCCTCGAGCTGCTCGAACGCGAGGTCGAGCGGCTCTCGCGTGAGCCGGACTTCCTGCTCCTGCGCGTGCGGCTGGGTGCGCTCGAGCGCGGCGGCGATCTGCTGCTTCTGCTCGCGGATCTCGTCGGGGTGCGCGTCGTAGTACTCGCGCACGCGCTTCAGCAGGTCCGGAAACGCGGGCATGCCGTAGCGCTGCGTCTTGGGGAAATAGGTTCCGCCGAAGAACGGCACCTGGTCGGGCGTGAGGAACATCGTGAGCGGCCAGCCGCCGCTTCGCTGCGTGAGCATCGCCTGCGCGGCCTGGTAGATCTGGTCGATGTCGGGACGCTCCTCGCGATCCACCTTCACGTTCACGAAGAGGTCGTTCATCACCTTGGCGACGGACGCATCCTCGAACGACTCGTGCGCCATCACGTGGCACCAGTGGCACGCGGAGTAGCCCACCGAGAGCAGGATGGGCTTGCCCGTGCGCTTCGCCTCGGCGAGCGCCTCTTCGCCCCACGGGTACCAGTCGACCGGATTCTCCGCGTGCTGCCGGAGGTATGGGCTCGTTTCCTTCGCTAACCGATTCGACATGAGGGCAAAAAACCTGGGAAACCACAGATGAACACGGATGAACACAGATCGCCCCCGAATGACTCGGGCGCCATGTGACTCATCGGACGATCGATTTCACCACCGCTCTTCGACAACACACGGACTATCCGTGTTCATCCGTGTTGGTGGTTCCCTGGCGTAGCGCGCCGAATGGCGCAGAAGATCACTCCTCGACGATCTCCGGCTCGTGGCGCACCGGGAAATTCACCGAATTCGCCATGAAGCAGTGGTGGTGCGCGCGCCCGTGCAGGTCGCGCGCCATCGCGGCGTCCGCGCCGCGCGCGATCGTCACGCGCGGGTGCAGCACCACCTCCACCATCTGGGTCTGGCCGTTCGCGTTCTTGCCCAGGCGGCCGGTCGCTCGATCCTCGTAGCGCTTCACCGCGAGCCCGCGCCGCTGCGCGAGCGCCAGGTACGTGAGCAGGTGGCACTGCGAGAGCGAAAGGATCAGGAGGTCCTCGGGGCTGTAGCCGCGGGTGCGCTCGCCGGACGAAGGCGGCAACGCGCCGGGCATGTCGGGTCGTCCCTCCGCCTTCAGGCGATGATCGCGCGAGGCATCGCGCTCGGGCGAACCGAACTGCGCCGGCTCCGACGGATATTCGATGCGGGTTTCGAAAACGTGCTCTTCGGCCACGGCGCCTCCGCGCGGTTCACGTCGCGGCCCGCACGGGAAGGCGCACGAGGCCGAGGATGAGCGAGCATCCCGCGAGGATGATGGCACACCCGGCGAGGCGCCCCGGCGTGAGCGCTTCGCCCAGGAGCAGCACGCCCCACAGCATGCCGAACACCGGCACGAGGAGCGTCACCGTGATCGCCTTCACCGGGCCGACGTCGGCGATCAGGCGGTAGTAGAAGATGAACGCGATGGTGGTCGAGACCAGCGCGAGGCCGAGCGCCGCGAGCCAGGCGCCCATGGGAATCGCCGCGAGGTCGCGCGTGACCGGCGTGAACGGAATCATCGCCGCCGCGGCCATGAGGAGCGTCGCCGCGGCGGTGGGGAGCGGCTTCGCCTCGCGCAGGTGCACCTTCGTGAAGACGATCGTGTAGCCGTAGAGCGCGGTCGCCGCGACCGAGAGCGACGCGGCGAGGAGCTCGCGCGCGCTCATCGGCACCGGCGTCCATCCGACCAGCACCGCCGTCCCCGCGAGGCAGAGCCCGATGCCGGCGAGCTTCGCGGGCGTGAGCGGATCGCGGATCCAGATCGCCGCGACCACCGACGCGAAGAGCGGCGCGAGCGCGTTGAGGATCGCCGCGGTCGAGGCGTCGATCACGCTCACCGCCTGCGCGATCAGCGTGAACGGCGCGGCGAGCCCCACCGCACCCACGAAGAGGTAAGCGCGCCAATGCCGTTTCCATCCCACGTTTCCGCCCGTCGCGAGGACGAAGGCGAGGAGCGCGAGGCCGGCGATCGCGACGCGCAGCTCGATCAGCAGCACCGCGCCCATCGAGGGCACGGCGTAGCGCATGAACAAGTACGAGGCGCCCCACATCGCGGCGAGCGCGACGAGGCGCGCGAGATCCTGCGGTCTCACGCGAGCGCTTCCTCGGCCGCGCCCTCGAGCGCGAGGAGCCGTGCCTTGCGTTCCACGCCGCCCGCATAGCCGGTGAGCGACCCACGCGATCCCACCACGCGGTGGCACGGTACGACGATCGCGAGCGGATTGCGGCCGGTCGCGGCGCCGGCGGCGCGCGCGGAGCCTTCGGCGCCGCTGCGCTTCGCGAGCTCGGCGTATGTGAGCGTCTCGCCGTAGCCGATGCGCGCGATCTGCGTCCACACGCGGCGCTGGAAGCCGGTGCCGCGCGGAGCGAGCGGCAGCTCGAACGCGCGCCGCCGGCCCGCGAAATATTCGCGCACCTGACGCGCGCACTCGAGGAGAAGCGGCGAAGCGGGATCCTCGCGCCAGCCCGGCTCGATCGCTCGGACGTACTTCGCGTCGGTGAAGTCGAGGCCGGTGAGCGCGCCGTCTTCCGCGAGCGCGAGCATCGGGCCGAGCGGCGTTTCGAATCGCATCCAGGTGATCATGATTCCTCCAGGGATTTCCACAGGTGGAGCACAGCGTAGGAGCGCCAGGGCCGCCAGCGATCGGCGTGGGCGAGCGCGCGGCGCGGGTTCTTTTCCTTCATGGCCTTGAGCACCGCCACGTCGGGATGGGGAAACGCGTCGGGCCACGCGAGCGCGCGCATGGCGATGTACTGCGCGGTCCACGGTCCGATGCCGGGAATGCGCAGCAGGCGCTCGAGCGTCGCGTCGACCTCGGCGCCCGGATCCAGGACGAGGCCGACCTCGGCGACCTCGCGCGCGAGCATCGCGATCGCCCGCGCGCGCGAAGCGATGATGCCGGTCGCCGCGATCTGCGCAGGATCGAGCGCCGCGACGCGCGCCGCCGACGGAAAGAGCGTCGTGAGCGCGGCATGCGGCGTCTCGACCGGCTCGCCGAACGCGGCGGCGAAGCGGCCCGCGATGGAAGAAGCGGCGCGCACCGTGACCTGCTGGCCGAGGATCGCGCGCACGGCAACCTCGAAGCCGTCGAACGCGCCGGGAAGCCGCAGCCCGGGATTCGCGCTCGCGAGGCGGCCGAGCGTGACGCAGACCTCGTCGGGATGGCACGAGAGATCGAGGAGCTGCTTCACGCGCGCGAGCACGGCGGGAACGGCCGGCGCGAGGGATGCGCTCGCGGTGACGCGCAGCGCCCGCGGCTTTGCCGACGGCGCGATCGAGATCCAGCCGCGCGCCTCCTTGCCATCCCGCTCCACGCGCACGCTGCGCAGGTAGCGGCGGCCCTCGACCGCCTCGACGCCGGCGATCGCGCGGCGCGCGAGGAAATCGCGCATCGACTCCCAGTCGTAGGGCGGTCGATAGGCGAGGTCGAAGGCGAGCGTGTCGCGCGGCATGGCGGGCGCCGAGCGGCGCAGGTCCCCGGGCGTCATGCGATAGCGCGTGCGGAAGAGATGGTTGAAGCGGCGCAGGCTCGCGAAGCCGCTCGCGAGCGCCACCTCGATCACGGGCAGCGCGGTATCGGTGAGCAGGCGCTTGGCGAGGAGCAGGCGCTGCGTCTGCGCGTACTCCACGGGCGCCACGCCGAACTCGTCGCGGAAGATGCGGCGCAGGTGGCGGTCCGTGACGCCGAGGGCGGCGGCGAGCTCCGGGAGCCGCGCTTCGTAGCCGAGGCGCCCGTCGTCGATGAGGCCGGCGGCGGCCTGGGCGAGGCGGCGGCTCGCGTCGATCGTCGCGTGTCCCGGCGCGAGCTCCGGACGGCAGCGCAGGCACGGGCGGAACCCTTGCGCCTCGGCGGCCGCGGCGCTCGGGAAGAAGCGGCAGTTGCCGCGCAACGGCGTGCGCGCGGTGCACACCGGCCGGCAGTACACGCCCGTGGTCGCGACGCCCACGAAGAAGCGCCCGTCGAAGCGGGAATCGTGCGCGGAGAGCGCGCGGTAGCACTGGTCGGCGTCGAGGAGCATGACGCCGATTATCCGCTCCTCAGGACGCGCCGCTCGCCGTTTTCGGACGTCGAATCCCCAGCCCGAGCCACACGATCGCGAGCGCCGCGACCGTGACGAGGGGAAGCGCCACGTAGTTGAGCGTGCGCCATCCCTCGGTGTTCACCAGCACGCCCGACGAGAACGCCGAGACCGCCTGTACCGTGAAGATGGTGATCTCGTTCAGCCCCTGGGTCTTCGCCTTCTCCGCCGGCCGGTAGGCCTCGGTGAGGAGCGTCGTGCCGCCGATGTACATGAAGTTCCAGCCCAGCCCGAGCAGCACGAGGGCCCACCAGAAGTGCATGAGGAGCTGGCCGGAGAGGGCGACGCCGACGCAGGCGAACATGCACGCGGCGCCCGCGAGCATCACGTGCAGCACGCCGAAGCGGCGGATGAGCGAGCCGGTGAAGAACGACGGCGCGAACATCGCGACGACGTGCGAGGAGATGACGGTCGCGGACGCGTCGTAGGGCAGGCCGCAGAAGCCCATCGCGAGGGGCGTCGCGGTCATGAGGAGGTTCATCGTGCCGTAGCCGAGCGCCGCGACGCCGGCGGCGACGAGGAACACGGGCTGCCGGACGATCTCGCCCAGCGCGCGCGCCGGTCCGTGGGCGACCGTGTCCTGCGCCTGCGGGATGCGCAGCCGCGAGACGATCGCCATCGCGGCGAGCGCGAAGAGGAAGAGCGAGGCGTAGGAGGCGGTGTAGACGGGAGTCGCGAGCCCGCGCGTGAACTTGCTCAGCTCGGGCCCGACGATGCCGCCGACGAGGCCCCCCGCGAGCACATAGGAGATCGCGCGCGCCTTGAAGTCGGTGGCGGCCGCATCGGCGGCGGCGAAGCGATAGTACTGCCCGAAGGCGTTGTACACGCCGAGGAGGAGCGTCCCCGCGCAAAGCAGCGCGAGGCTCGAGGAGACCATCGCATAGGTCGCGATGGTGGAGCCCGCGAGCGCGAAGATGCCGCCGGTGAGGAAGCCGTTGCGCCGCCCCACGCGCCGCATCCACATCGACGCGGGCATCGTGCCGAGGAGCGCGCCGATCACGTACGCGGCCTGCGGCAGCGTCGCGAGGCGCTTGTCCGCGGCGAGCGCGTAGCCCGCGAGGGCGCCGATCGAGATGATGGTGACGGCGTTGGTGAGGAGCAGCGCCTGGCAGCAGGCGAGCAGGAAGACGTTCTTCTTCTGGCTTTGCATGGGAACCCGGGAAAAGGGGTCAGATTACTTTTTTCCGCGGAAAAAAGTAATCTGACCCCTTTTTCGGTCCTTTCCTGAACATGGAATACCGGCGACTCGGCCGCTCCGGCCTCAAGGTGAGCGAGCTTTCCTTCGGCTCGTGGGTGACGTACGGCAATCAGCTCGACACTTCCGCCGCGCGCGAGTGCATGGCGGCCGCGTGGGACGCCGGCGTGAACTTCTTCGACAACGCCGAGGTGTACGCGGCCGGCAAGAGCGAGGAGATCATGGGCGAGGCGCTGAAGAAGATGGGCTGGCCGCGCCTCAGGTACGTCGTCTCGACCAAGTTCTACTGGGGCATCAGCGAGGGGCCGAACGAGAGGAACACGCTCAACCGCAAGTACCTCGTGAACGCGATCGACGCTTCGTTGCGGCGCCTGCAGCTCGACTACGTCGATCTCGTCTTCTGCCATCGGCCCGACCCGAACACGCCGGTGGAGGAGACGGTGTGGGCGATGCACGACATGGTGGAGCGCGGCAAGGCGCTCTACTGGGGGACCTCCGAATGGCCGGCGAGCGCGATCCGCGAGGCGTGGCAGATCGCCGAACGCCACCACCTGAGGAAGCCGGTGATGGAGCAGCCCGAGTACAACCTGTTCCATCGAGCGCGCGTGGAGAAGGAATATGCGGCGCTCCACGACGAGATCGGCCTCGGCCTCACGACATGGAGCCCGCTCGCCTCGGGCCTTCTCACCGGGAAGTACGCGAAGGGCGTCCCCGCGGATAGCCGCGGCGCCATCCCGCGCATGAAGTTCCTGGTGGGCGACCTCACCGACAAGCGCAAGAACGAGGTCGTCGCGAAGCTCGGCGGCGTGGCGAGCGAGCTCGGCTGCTCGCTCGCGCAGCTCGCGATCGCGTGGTGCGCGGCGAACCCGCACGTCTCCACCGTGATCACCGGCGCGTCCCGCGTATCCCAGGTCGCCGAGAACATGAAAGCCGCGGCGGTGATCCCGAAGCTCACGCCCGACGTGATGGGCCGCATCGACGCGATCGCGGGGAACGCGGCCGATTAGAGGTCGGTGCGCCGGTACGGGATGCCGGAGAAGCCGATGTCGGCGATGCGGAAGCCGTTGCGGCGCGAGAGCACCGCGATCGCGTCCGCCACGTTCTGCGGGTCGAGCGGCGTGGGGCCGATGATCACGCGCGAGATGACGTGGGTCACCTCGCGCTCGTCGGGCGCGAGCGGCAGCTTCATCTTCACCGACGCGTGGTTCGAGCCGAACACCGCGATCATGCGCGGATGATCGAAGCCGAGCGGGCTCGAGATGAGGCGCCACTCGTTCTCCTCGGCGAAGCGGTGGTCCTTGATGACCGGCGCCACGCGCAGGAAGGTGGAGTTGAACTGCGCGATGAGCTCGCGCCGCTCCTCGGCGCCCCGGGGCTTCGAGCCGCGGAACGATTCCAGCAGCATCGTGAGGAGGTCGTTCGAGATCTTCACGTGCGTCGCGGGCTCGTACACGCAGCGCCAGAGCTTGAGCGAGTAGCGCTGCGCGAGGTCGTGCAGCACCCGCGTGTCGAAGCCCAGGGCGATGCCGCGGCCGTCGTTGCCGTAGGAGCGCCATTGCGAAAGCAGGTCCGGCTGCTCGCAGAAGCTCGCGAGGCAGATGTTGGTGCGGCGGAAGCCGTCGAGCTGGGCCGCCGACTCGTGCAGGAACGAGGCCTCGTCCGCGTCGAGCGCGGCGACGCGCGACTCCACGAAGTTCTGGAACTGCGAGATCGCGAGCGAGATCTCGGAGATGTCGTTGGAGGCCGTGAATTTCGACATCCACAGCGACTTCGAGGAGAGGATGCCCTCGACGCCTTCGAGGTCGGTGTAGTGGTACAGGTGCTCGGGCGCCTCGTTCTCGAAGGAGGCGCGCGAGGCGAGGCGCTCGAAGGCGATCGGAGTGGCCATGGATCCTTCCCGGCGCTCCCGAAGGAGGAGAACTTCAGCCGGTGACCGCGCCCTCGGCGGCGCTCCCGACGAGCTTCGCGTACTTGCCGAGCACCCCGGTGGTATAGCGCGGCGCGGGCTGCTTCCACGCGCTCTTGCGCCTCGCGAGCTCCGCTTCCGGCACGTCGAGCTGCAGCAGGCGCTTGTGCGCGTCGATGGTGATCGAGTCGCCTTCCTTCACGAGCGCGAGCGGACCGCCCGCATAGGCCTCGGGCGCGACGTGACCCACCACCATGCCCCAGGTGCCGCCGGAGAAGCGGCCGTCCGTGACGAGCCCGACCGATTCACCGAGCCCCTTGCCGATGAGGGCCGAGGTCGGCGCAAGCATTTCGCGCATCCCCGGGCCGCCCTTCGGTCCCTCGTAACGGATCACGATGACGTCGCCGGGCCGGATGCGGTCGGCGAGGATCGCATCCATGGCGTCGGGCTCGCTGTCGAAGACGCGCGCGGGGCCGGTGATCACCGGATTCTTGAGCCCCGTGATCTTCGCGACGCATCCGTCGGGCGCGAGGTTGCCGCGCAGGATCGCGAGGTGGCCCTGCTTGTACATGGGGTTCTCCCATTGCCGGATCACGTCCTGGTCCTTGCGCGGTGCATCGGGCACGTCCCTCAGCGCCTCGGCCACGGTCTTGCCGGTAATCGTCATGCAATCGCCGTGGATGAGGCCGTGCGCGAGGAGCATCTTCATCACCTGCGGGATGCCCCCCGCGCGATGGAGATCCACGGCGACGTAGCGTCCCGAAGGCTTCATGTCGCAGAGCACCGGCGTCTTCTGGCGAATGCGCTCGAAGTCGTCGAGCTTCCATGGCACGCCCGCCGCATGCGCGATCGCCATCCAGTGGAGCACGGCGTTGGTGGAGCCGCCGGTCGCCATCACCACCGCGATCGCGTTCTCGAGCGACTTGCGCGTCACGATGTCGCGCGGCTTGAGGCCCTTCGCGATCGCCTGGACCAGCACCTCCATGCTCTTCGCGGCGCTCTCGCGCTTTTCCGCGTCCTCCGCCGCCATGGTCGAGGAGTAGGGCAGCGACATGCCGATCGCCTCGATCGAGGACGACATCGTGTTGGCGGTGTACATGCCGCCGCACGCGCCCACGCCGGGAAGCGCGCAGCGCTCGATGCACTCGAAGTCCTCCTGGGACATCTTGCCCGCGGTAAAGGAGCCCACCGCCTCGAACACCGAGACGATCTGCAGGTCCTCGCCCTTGTAGCGGCCGGGCTTGATGGTGCCGCCGTAGACGAAGATCGACGGGATGTTCATGCGGCAGATGCCGATCATCGCGCCGGGCATGTTCTTGTCGCAGCCGCCGATCGCGAGCACGCCATCCATGAACTGGCTCTGCACCGCGGTCTCGATGGAATCGGCGATCACCTCGCGCGAGACGAGCGAGTACTTCATTCCCTCGGTGCCCATCGAGATGCCGTCGGTGACTGTGATGGTGCCGAACATCTGCGGCATGGCGCCGGCCGCGCGCGCGGCGGCGTCCGCGGCATCGGCGAGCGGCTGGATGCCCGCGTTGCAGGGGTTCATCGTCGAGTGGCCGTTGGCGATTCCGACGATCGGTTTCTCGAAGTCCTCGTCCTGGTAGCCGATCGCGCGCAGCATCGAGCGGTTCGGCGAGCGCGGCACTCCATGGGTGATGGTGAACGAGCGGAGCTTTTCGGTCATGGCGAGGGAAGGGGCGGTGATGCGGGAATGAACCCGTCATTCTAGTGGATAATGCGACGGTCCCTCCGCCCGTTTCCCCTCATCCCGTGCTCGTCCATCCGAACATCGATCCCATAGCGCTGCACCTCGGGCCGCTCGCGATCCGCTGGTACGGCCTCATGTACGTGCTCGGCTTCATCGCCTTCATCACGCTCGGCAAGTGGCGCATCCGCAACGGCCTGGGCAACGGGCTGGAGATCCGCGACGTGGACGACATGCTGGTCTACGGCGTCTTCGGCGTGATCCTCGGCGGGCGCCTGGGCTACGTGCTCTTCTACAAGCCGGACTTCTACTTCGCGCATCCGGCCGAGATCATCAAGATCTGGACCGGCGGCATGAGCTTCCACGGCGGCCTCATCGGCGTGCTCGTCGCGGTGGCGATCTTCTGCTACACGCGCCGGCGCAGCTGGCTGCGCACCATGGATTTCGTCGCGCCGCTCGCGCCGCTCGGGCTCGCGGCGGGACGCATCGGCAACTTCATCAACGGCGAGCTGCCGGGACGTCCCACCGATGTGCCGTGGGGCATGTGGTTTCCGCAGACCGACCCGCAGCCGCTCGCGCGCCATCCCTCGCAGCTCTACGAGTTCGGGCTGGAGGGCATCACGCTCTTCGTGATCCTCTGGATCTACTCGAGGAAGCCGCGCCCGACCGGCGCCCTCTCCGGTGCGTTCCTCATCGGCTACGGCTGCTTCCGCTTCCTCGTGGAGTTCACCCGCCAGCCCGACGATTTCCTCGGCCTCCTCGCGCTCGGCCTCTCGATGGGGCAGTGGCTTTCGCTGCCGATGATCCTCGTCGGGGTCGCGATGATGGTGTGGGCCTACCGGAAAAAGTGAAAAAGTGAAAAAGGGGTCAGATTACTTTTCCGTTCGGGACGGAAAAGTAATCTGACCCCTTTTCCGTCAGCGCGGCAGCAGCACCTTCAGCACCAGCGGCCGCGGCACATTGGCCGGATCCTCGATGGTGCCGTCGTCGCGCAGGTGCGAGAGGCCGGTGGCGGCGAGCAGGTAGAAGCCGTCGGGTGCGAGCGCGCCGGTGGTCGGCTCGTCCAACGCGGCGTGATGGTGCGAGAGGAGCGTGCGCACGTTCTCGATCGCGAGCCCGTCGTTCGAGAGCGTCATGGCGATCACGCGCCCGGGGTTCGTCACGTTCTCGACGCCGATCAGCGTGCCCTGCCACTGGTAGAGGCCGTCGATCGCGGCGACGTTCGCGCGCGGCGGCGCGGCGAGCGGCCTCGCCTCGCCGGTGACGAGGTCGATGGTCACGATTCCCGTCGCATGCGCGACGTACAGGCGCTTTCCGTCGGGCGAGGCGGCGATGCCGTTGGAGCCGCGCACCCGGCCGGCGGCGAGGACCACGCGCGGCTCCGCCTTCTCGGAGACCTCGAAGACGGCGCCGGTTTCCGTGTCGGTGGTGTAGACCCGCCCGCCCAGCGCGATGGCGACGTCGTTCAGCTGCACCGCCTGCGGAATGTCGAAGCGATGCAGCAGGCGACCGGTGACAAGATCGAACTCGAAGATGGCATTGCGGTACGGCTTCTTCCCCGGCTCGGAGACGAACGACGTGCTCACCGCATAGAGGTGACGGCGCGGAGCGTCGACCGCCACGCCGAGCACGGCGTCGAGGCCCATGCCGGAGGCGAAGTCGCTCACCTGCTCGGAGGCGTCGACGCGCACGATCTTGTGCTTGGCGACGCTGCCCAGGAAGAAGGTTTTCGACGGCGCGTCGAACGCGATTCCCTCGGGGAAGAGGCCGCGATCCTGCAGCTCGAGGACGGTGGGCGCGTAGTCTAGGCGCGGCAGGCGCGCGTCGAGCTTCGCGAGCACCGACTGGAACGCGCGATCGCTCCACACCTTCTCGAAGCCGATTGCGCGCGGCGGCAGGAACCCGTCGCCGAGCGCGTTCACCTTGCCGAGCGCGTCGACGCAGGCCCTGGCGTCGCCGGCGAGGGCGTCATAGCGCGCGAGGAAGAACCACAGCGCGGGATCGTTCGGGCGCTCGCGCAGCAAGGCCTCCACGCGCGCCTTGCCGCTCGAGGGCGGGGGCGTTTGCGCGGCAGCGGGTATCGCAAGGGACGACGAAAGGAAAACCGCGACGAGGAACGCGAGTGCGCGCATGACGAGGGCCGGATGGAAAATCGGGGCCCCGATTCTCCCCCAGTCGCGACTTCCGTGCTTCAGCGCGGCGGCGGTGGCGCGCGATTCGCGGCTTCGCGCGCGTCGCGCCCGCCGATGAGGTGCGGCGCCGACGCGGGATTGAAGTCGGCCCACTGGCCGTTCTCCCAGCGGCCGTCGGTGCGCTCGATCTGGCGCGCGTTGCATTCCTCGAAGAGCCGCACCACGTCGTCGGCCGGAGGATCGCCCGAGTCCACGTTCACCGCGATGAGCGTCTCGGCGGGCCGAACGGTTTCGTGTCCCGGCTGCGGCTCCTTGCTCATGCCGGAGAGCCCGCCGACGAGCGAGCCCACGTACGCGCCGGCGGCCGCGCCCGCCGCGAGTCCCGCGGGCCCCAGGAGCGGCGTGGTCGCCGCGCCGGCCGCGAGTCCCGCCGCCGCGCCGATCGCGCCGCCCTTGCCGGCGTTCTTGCCTTCGTCCTTCGCTCCGGGGGAGGCTCTACGGTCACCGCCGCCGGGAAGCCGGTCGTGCTCCCCGGCCGGATTCACTCCGAACGTGCAAAGGTCCTCGGTGCGCACGCCCGCCTGGCGCAGTCGCTCGACGGCGGCGTCCGCGTCGGTGACGACATCGAATCCTCCAGCGATGATGGTGGCCATTTCGTCTCCTCCGGATGAACGGCGATCAGAAGCGGAACTGCACGCCTGCCGATGCCATGTCGACGTCGCGGCTTCCGCCGACGAAGTCGAGGTTGTAGCGATCCCAGTCGGCGCGGATCGCCCACTGCGGCGTGAGCGCGAACGACGCGCCGACGCCGTACGTGGTTCCCCAGCCCGACTTGTGTCCCGTGTCGAAGAGCGTGCTGGGATCGGCGCTCACGTCGGTGCGCGCGTAGACGCCGCCGCCTTTGGCGAAGACGTCGATGCGATCGCCGATGGGAACGCCGGCGAGCAGGCTCACGTTCGCCGCCCACGCCTTGGTCTGGCCGCCCGAGGCCGCGATCTTGCCGAAGTCGGTATAGCCGAACTCGAGCCCGAAGTTGCGGTTGAACTGGCCGGTGGCATACGCCTTCCACGCGCTGTCGCGATGGTCGCAGCGGAATACATCCGTCGAAGCGCAATCGGTGCGGAACTTCGATTGACCGCCGCTCACGCCGAGCGTGCCCCAGAAGCTTCCCTGCCACGGGACGCCATAGGACTCCTGTGCGAGCGCGTCGTTGGCCATGGCCGCGACACCGAGCGCGACGAGGCCGAACATCAGTTTGCTTTTCGTCATTTGCGAATCTCTCCTTGGGAATCCGGGAAGCGCGCATCGCATTGCGGCTCGCGCTGCACGTGCCCCGTAGGAGCAAAGACCTCGCTTTGGAGGGGGCGTTCCGCCGTGGTCCTAACGGCCTAGCAGCTCGCCCACGGGCTTCCAGTCCTCGTTGTGGTCGCAGATCGTCTTCACGATCGCGAGGATGGGGATGCCGAGCAGCAGCCCCCAGAAGCCCCAGATCCAGCCGAAGAAGAGCAGCCCGATGAACGCCGCGGTCGTGTTCATGCGCGTCTCGCGGCTCGCGAGCCAGGTCGCGAAGAGCTGCCCCACGACGGCGGCGACGAGCACCGACGAACCGCCGACCACGAGCGCCGCGCGCCAGTCGCCGAACTGCACCAGCGCCACCACGAAGCTTCCGACCGCGATCATCGCGGGGCCGAAGTACGGGATCGTGTGCAGCACCGCGGCGACCAATCCCCACAGGCCGGCGTACTCGAGGCCCGCGATCGTGAACACGCCCCAGGTGCCGAGACCGACGAGCGTGTTGGCGATGAGCATCACCCAGAGATAACGGCGGATCTGGTGGTCGATCTCGTCGATCACCTGCACCGTGAACTTGCGCTGCGCGAGCCGCTCGCCCGAGAGGAGCACCAGCTTCTTCTTGAAGAGGCTGCCCGACGCGAGCATGAAGAACACGAGGAAGAGGACCACCGTGAGCTGCGTCACCGCGACCACCGCGCCCTTCCATCCCGTCCACAGCAGCTGCCACATCGAGACCTGTGCGACGGACGACTCGCTGCGTTGCGGCGCCGCCCCCGCGGGCGCGGGCTTCCCGGTCTTCGCCGCGGTCTCGATGTCGGCCGCGGCCTTCTTCACCTCGGTGATCGGTCCCGCGGGCTTGCGCACGATCTCCTGCACCGTGCGCGACACGCTCTTCGCCGCGACCGGCACCTTGAGCCAGATCGCCTCCACGTCGTCGCTCCACGACCACGCGGCGAGCGCGATCAGCCCGACGAGCGAGAGCACGACGATCGCCGCGCCGATGACGCGATAGCGCACCGCACGCGTGAGATGCTCCACCACGGGCGAGAGCGCGTACGAGATGATCACCGAGACGAACAGCGGAACGAAGAATTCGGCGCCCCAGTGGAGCAGGAACACCACCGCGACCGCGGCGATCACCGAGCTCGCGCGGATCGGGTGGATGCGCGGCTTGCGCTCGGGGTGTTCGGCGGCGGCGAGGCTCGGGGCGGGCGAGGGCTGGGTTATAATTGCGGTCTCCGCGTGGGGTGGTAGCTCAGCTGGGAGAGCGTCGCGTTCGCAATGCGAAGGTCGAGGGTTCGATCCCCTTCCACTCCACCAATTCCCTTCGCTTCCTTTCCGCATCTCCTCCGACTTCGCAACGGCACGAATGTTGCGGCTCCGGAAGCGGCCGCGTGCGCGGCCGTTTTCCACCATCGGAGCCGAGACCATGTCGAACCGCAATTCCGGAAGACCCTCGAATCCCGGGCAGCAATCGCAACGCAGCATCGGCAGCGAAGACCCGCGCAGCCAGCAGACGCAACGCAGCGAGGCGAGCCACCAGCAGAGCCAGCAGGGGCAGTCGAGCGGGCAGCACTCGCAGCAGGGACGCTCGCGCGAGCAAAGCCAGCAGGGCCAGTCGGGCGGCCCGCGCGGAAGCCGCAACGTGCGCTCGCAGGTCGAGCGCCAGCAGGGCAATCCCGGCAGCGCGCCCGGCAGCCGCACCTCGAGCTACGGCATGGGAAGCCAGGGCGAAGGGGGATCCGAGCGCCAGGCGGGAACCTCCAACATGCCGGGCAGCCCCAACCAGTCGGGAAGCATGGGTGCGTCGCGGCGCGACGACGACGAGGACGAGCGCATCAGCCGCCGTTGATCGCAGCGCAGGCCCGCCGCGGGCCGATCCCACGAGCGAAGGGCGCGGATTCGCGCCCTTCTTTTTGCCGGAACATTTTTCGACGCCGAAGGAAAAACGTACATGCCGCGGAAAGCGCAGCCTCGACCCGATCCGTGGACGCCGGGCAGGCTGCGCCATGCGAACGACCGCGAGGCGGGATTGCATCGCGTGACGGGCCCGAAGGGTTTCGCCTACGTGGACGACAAGGGCCGCCGGGTCACGCGGCGCGCTACGCTCGATCGCATCCGCGTGCTCGCCATCCCGCCCGCATGGACCGACGTGTGGATCTGCGCGGACGAGCGCGGCCACCTGCAGGCGACGGGCCGCGACGCGAAGGGCCGCAAGCAGTATCGCTACCACCCGCGCTGGCGCATGCTGCGCGACGCGGACAAGTTCGACCGCCTGCTCGATTTCGCCGAAGCGCTGCCGGCGATCCGCGAGCGCGTGCGCAAGGACCTCGCCTCCGAAGGGCTCACGCGCGCGAAGGTGCTCGACGCGATCGTGCAGCTGCTCGAGCGCACCTGCATCCGCGTGGGCAACGAGCGCTACGCCGAGGAGAACGCGTCCTTCGGCCTCACGACGCTGCGCAACCGCCACGTGAAGGTGCGCGGCGATCGCATCGAGTTCCAGTTCCGCGGCAAGAGCGGGAAGCTGCATCGCGTCGGGATCGAGGACCCGCGCCTCGCGCGCATCGTGCGCCGCTGCCGCGAGCTGCCCGGGCAGGAGCTGTTCGAATACGTCGACGACGCGGGCGAGGTGCAGCGCATCGGCTCGGGCGACGTGAACGAGTACCTGCACGAGATCGCGGGCGACGAGTTCACCTCGAAGGACTTCCGCACCTGGGCGGGCAGCGTGTACGTCGCGGCGCTCCTGCGGCAGCGCGGCCTCGCGGGCGAGGTGCGCCTCACCGACATGGCGGCCGCGGTGCGCGAAGCCGCGCGGCTCCTCGGCAACACGCCGGCGGTTTGCCGCAAGAGCTACGTGCACCCGCGCGTGCTGGACCCGGCGACCTG
>Ga0134126_10004668_pt1 | contig 17163 bp, 20 predicted proteins | sample KB31752_FD_96881 | JGI IMG/M metagenome (GOLD analysis project Ga0134126, IMG submission 96881) | Terrestrial soil microbial communities with excess Nitrogen fertilizer from Kellogg Biological Station, Michigan, USA - KB3-175-2 | ecosystem: Environmental > Terrestrial > Soil > Unclassified ...
GCGTAGTCGGCCGGATTCTTGAGCATGATCACGACCTTGAAAATGTCGCTCATCCGGCCGCCCGCGCCTTCGACCACGGCGCGGATGTTGTCGAGCGTCATTCGCGCCTGTTCTTCGATCGTTTTCGGGATTTTTCGGGCATGATAGTCGCCCGTCATGTTGCTGAGCGCGGTCGTGCCAGCGATATAAAGAAGATCGCCGACCCGCACCGCCCGCGAGAACGGGCCGATGGTGGGCGGCAGGCCGGGCAGGGCGACGGGCTCGTGCTTTGCCATAACGCCAGCATACGGCACCACGCCTAGAGGGTGAAGATTTCTCCGTTCCTGGCGCAATCGGGCGACGCGGCGGCGAGGAACGGCGCGGTCACGTCCTCGGGCTTGCGCAGTGCGTCCTTGTTCTCGCCCGGAAAAGCGTTAGTGCGCAGGCGGGTATGAACCGGGCCGGGATCGACGAGATTGGCCCGCATTGCGGTACCGGCAATCTCCGCCGCGTAGGACCGCACCAGCGCCTCGAGCCCGGCCTTCGACGCGGCATAGGCGTTCCAGTAGGCGCCGGCCTCCCGCCCCGCTTCGCAGGTCGTGAACACGGCCCGGCCGGCATCCGCGCGGCGCAGCAGTGGATCGAGCGACCGGATCAGCCGGGCGTTCGCGGTCAGATTGACGTCGAGGATTTCCTGCCAGACCTGGGGATCGAACTGGGCGGTGGGGGTAAGTTGAGGCAGGATCGCCGCATTGCCGACCAGAATGTCGAGCTTGCCGAACCGCTCGTGCAACCCGAGGCCGAGCCGGTCGATGTCGTCGAATTTGCGCAGATCGAGCGGCACCAGGGTTGCCACGCCGCCGGCATCGCCGATCTCGTCGTCGAGCTCCTCGAGGGCGCCTTGCGTGCGCCCGACCAGGATGACGTGCGCGCCCTCGGCGGCAAAGCGTTTCGCCACGGCCGCGCCGATGCCGCGCGTCGCTCCCGTAATCAGGGCGATGCGGTTCTGAAGTCGGCTCACGCCGTCTCGGTCAGCAGCGACAGTTGAGTAGAGACCTTGCCGGCGTCGCGATCGATCAGCGGGATCGGATAATCGCCGGTGAAACACGCGTCGCAGAAACGCGGTGCGCTGGCGTCGCGTTTCGCCTCGCCCATCGCGCGATAGAGGCCGTCGATGGAGACGAATGCCAGTGAATCGACGCCGATGAATTTCGCGATCTCATCGACACTCATGTGCGACGCTAGCAGGTCTTCGCGTTCCGGCGTCGCGATGCCGTAGAAACAGGAATGGCCGGTCGGCGGGCTGGAGATACGCATATGCACTTCGGCGGCGCCGGCGCGGCGGAACATCTCGACGATCTTGGTCGAGGTCGTGCCGCGCACAATGGAGTCATCGACCAGAATGACGCGCTTGCCTTGAATCTGGCTCTTATTGACGTTGTGCTTGAGCTTGACGCCGAGGTGGCGGATCTGGTCGGTGGGCTCGATGAAGGTGCGGCCGACATAGTGATTACGGATGATGCCAAGCTCGAATGGCAGCTTGCACTCGGCGGCATAGCCGATGGCGGCCGGCACGCCGGAATCGGGCACCGGAATCACGATATCGGCGGGGACATGGCTTTCGCGCGCGAGCTCGGCACCGATCCGCTTGCGCGTCTCGTAGACGCCGATCCCGTCCACCACGCTGTCGGGGCGCGCGAAGTAGATATACTCGAACACGCACAGCCGCTTGCGCACTGCCTCGAACGGCCGGCGGCTATGGAGGCCGGTGCTGTCGATCACGATCAGCTCGCCGGGCTCGACGTCACGCTCGAAATCGGCGCCGATAATGTCGAGCGCGCAGGTCTCCGACGCCACGATCCACGCATCGCCCAGCCGCCCCAGCACCAGTGGCCGCACGCCAAGCGGATCACGTACCGCGATCAACCCGGTTTGAGTCAGTGCCGCCAGCGAGTAAGCGCCCTCGACCTGACGCAACGCATCGACGACGCGATCCTCGACATTGTCTTTGAGGCTGGTCGCGATCAGATGAACGATGACTTCGGTATCGGAGGTGGACTGGAACAGGGAGCCGCGCCGCACGAGCTGGCGGCGCAGATGATAGGAATTGGTCAGGTTGCCGTTGTGGCAGATCGCGAGGCCGCCGAACTCGAAATCGGCGAATAGCGGCTGGACGTTGCGCAGCGCGACCTCGCCCGTGGTGGCGTAGCGGCAATGCCCGATCGCGGCTTTGCCGGGCAAACGCTGGATCACGTCCTTGGAGCCGAAATTCTCGCCGACCTGGCCGAGACCGCGATGGGCGTGAAACTGCTCGCCGTCATAAGTGACGATGCCGGCCGCCTGCTGGCCGCGATGTTGCAGGGCGTGGAGGCCGAGCGCGGTCAGCGCCGCCGGGTCGCCGTGGCCATAGACGCCGAACACGCCGCATTCCTCGTGCAGCTTGTCGTCGTCGAAAGGGTTGGTCGTCAGCATGATGCCGCCGGTCGTCATATGGGGGCTTCGCCCGGATTTTGCAGCATCCGTCATTGCTGTTGACCTTGCTGCTCCTGGCCCTGCTGCTGATTGATCAGCCGATCCATGTCGGCGCGATCCTGCGGGCGGTAGGCTGGATTGGGATTGGCGGGCTTGTCGCTCTGTTTCGGCGCGGTCAGCGCCCGGACCGCATTTTCCGCATCGGTCGATGTCGTGGTCTTCGAGGGCTCGCGCGCCGCGGTGGTGGTCTTGACCTGATCGCGCCATTTCGGCGGGATCAGCGATTCCAGCAAATTGGCGCCGGCCTGTAACAGCGGACGGCTGTGCGACTTGGTCATCCACTCCGGCTGTGGCTTGTCGGGCGGCAGATACCAGCTCAGCGCGATAAAGCCGAGCGACACCAGCACCGCGCCGCGCACCAGCCCGAACAGCAAGCCGAACAGACGGTCGAACGACGACATGCCGCTTTGCGAGACGCGGTTGGACACGCTGGCGGTCACGATCGACAGGATGATAAGGGCGACGAGGAACAGAACCGCCCCGGCGGCGATGTTGGCAATCGGGCCTTTCGGCAGGAAACCCTCGGCGAACGGCACGAGATAGACGTAACCGTAGAAGGTGATCAGGCCGGCGCCGAGCCAGGCGACGATGGCGAGCAATTCGCGGACGAAGCCGCGCATATAGGCGAAACCGGCCGACAGCAACACGACGACGACGACGACGATATCAAGCGTGCTCATACGATAAGGCTCACCTTGCTTGCCGCTGCCGCACCGGCGTTACCGTGCCGCCGGCATCGCCCCGATCCATGAACCGTTCAACCAGTTGGCGCAGATGGCGTATCTCGGCTACCCGGAGAATAGCATCGCCGCCGTTGCGAGGCGGCGTATAGGCATTCAGAAATCCCAGCTTCGCCGCCTCCCGCAGCCGCGCCTCGGTCTGGCCGACCGGCCGCACTTCGCCGCTGAGGCCGATCTCGCCGAAAATTACCGTCTTGTCGGCGACTGGCTCATGGCTCAACGCCGACAGCAGCGCCGCCGCGGCCGCCAGATCGGCCGCCGGCTCGTTGATGCGCAGGCCGCCCGCGACATTGAGATAAACATCCCGCGCGCCGATCTGTACCCCGCAGCGCGCCTCGATCACGGCCAGCAGCATGGCAAGGCGGTTGCCGTCCCAGCCCACCACGGCACGGCGGGGCGTACCGAGAGGCGAGGGCGCGACCAGCGCTTCGATCTCGACGAGAACAGGGCGCGTGCCTTCCATGCCAGCGAATACCGCCGTACCGCTGACCGGGCCTTGCCGCTGCGCCAGGAACAGGGCCGAGGGATTGGTTACTTCGGCGAGGCCGCGATCCGTCATTTCGAACACGCCGATCTCGTCGGTCGGGCCATAGCGGTTCTTCACGGCACGCAGGATGCGGAACTGGTGGCCGCGATCGCCCTCGAAATAGAGCACGGTGTCGACCATGTGCTCGAGCACGCGCGGCCCCGCGATCATGCCTTCCTTGGTGACGTGACCGACCAGAAACAGGGTGAAGCCGCGCGCCTTGGCGAGGCGGATGAGCTCCTGCGCCGAGGCGCGCACCTGGCTGACCGTGCCGGGCGCGGAGTCGATATTGTCGATATAAGCGGTCTGGATGGAATCGATGACGACGATCTTCGGTCCGTTGGCATGATCGAGCGTCGCCGCCATGTCGCGCACGCTGGTCGCCGCAGCGAGCTGAACCGGTGCGGCGGTAACGCCGAGGCGCGCCGCGCGAAGCCGGACCTGATCGAGCGATTCCTCGCCCGAAACATAAAGACATTCCAGCCCGGACCCCGACAGCGCTGCGACGATCTGGAGCAGGACGGTGGATTTGCCGATGCCGGGATCGCCGCCGATCAGCAACGCCGAGCCGGGCACCAGTCCGCCGCCGCAGACGCGGTCGAATTCGGCGACCCCCGTGGTCCGGCGCACCAGCTTTTCACCGCTGCCGCCGAGGCCGGCGACCTCGAGTTTCTTCGCTTTGCCGGCGGCGAGGCCCTTGGGCGCGGAGGCCTGTACCGTCTCCTCGACAAGGCTGTTCCACCCGCCGCACGCTTCGCAGCGCCCCGCCCATTTGGGATGGACGGCGCCACATTGCTGGCAGACGAACCGGGACTGCGCGCGTGCCATTACAACGCCCTGATTTCCATGCGGATCGGACCCTCGGCCCGGCCATGAATGAATTGCTCGACGAATTCGTTGCCGGAATGGTCGATGCGATCGACCGTATCCGACCAGATGATTCGGCCTTTGTAAATCATGGCGACCCGGTCGGCGATCTTCCGAGTCGAGGCCATGTCGTGGGTGATGGAGATGGCGGTGGTGCCGCGATCCTTCACCACCTTCACGATCAGGTCGTTGATAACGTCCGCCATGATCGGGTCGAGGCCGGTGGTCGGCTCGTCGAACACGATGATTTCGGGTTCGGCCGCGATCGCGCGGGCGAGACCGACGCGCTTCTGCATGCCGCCCGACAGTGCGGCGGGGCTGAGCTTCGCCACCTCCGCCCCGAGGCCGACGGCGGCGAGCTTCTCGATGGCGATGTCGCGCGCCCTGGCGCGGGCCATGCCTTGACCCTGGATCAGCCCGAAGGCCACGTTCTCCCAGACCGGCAATGAATCGAACAGCGCCGCGCCCTGGAACAGCATGCCGAACTTGCGCAGCATCCGGAAACGCTCGCCCGACGAGAGTTTCGTGGCCTCGACCCCGTCGATCCTGATCGAGCCGGCGTCGGGCTGCATCAGGCCGAGGATGCACTTCACCGTCACCGACTTGCCGGTGCCGGAGCCGCCGATAATGACCAGGCTCTCGCCCTCGCGCAGATCGAAGTCGACGCCGTCGAGCACGGCCTTGGAGCCGAAGGATTTGCGGAGGCCGCGAACGGCGATTTTGATCTTGTCGTTCATGACGAGAAGAACAGCGCCGTCATCAGATAGTCGGTCAGGAGGATCATGATGGAGCCCGACACCACGGCATAGGTGGTGGCCGCGCCGACACCTTGCGCGCCGCCGCGCGAATGATAGCCGTGGTAGCAGCCCATCAGGGCGACGATGAAGCCGAATACCGCCGATTTGACGAGACCCGAGGCGACGTCGTCGGTCGCGACGTTGTCCATCATCACGCCGAGAAAGCTGCTGGGGTTGTAATCGAGCGAATAGGTGCCGACGAGAAAGCCGCCGAACACCCCGACGACATCGGCGATGAACACGAGACAGGGCAGGGCGATGGTGCCCGCGATCAGCCGCGGCACGACGAGGTATTTGTAGGGATTGGTCGAGAGCGTCGACAGTGCGTCGATCTGGTCTGTGACGCGCATCGTGCCGATCTCGGCGGCGATGGCGGCGCCGATGCGGCCCGCGACCATCAATCCGGCGATCACCGGCCCCAATTCGCGCGTCACCGACAGCACCACGATGATGGCGACGCCGGTTTCGGCGGCGAAGCTGAACCCGGTATGGGCCTGCAGGGCCAGCACCATGCCAGTGAACAGCGCGGTCAGGCCGACCACCGGAAGTGAATAGAAGCCCATGTCGATGAGCTGCCGCCCGATCAGCCGCGGATAGATCGGCGGGCGGAAGCAATGGCTGACGCCTTCGATGGTGAACAGTGCAAACCGGCCGGTGCCCTGAAGGAAGCCGATGAAGATGCGGCCGATGCTGGCGACGAAATCAAGCATCGGCGCCGCCGCGATAGACGCGATAATGCCTGCCGCCAAGCGAGGTCAGGACCTCATACGCGATCGTGCCGGCGTCCCGGGCGAAAGCGTCGACGCCGTATTCGTCGTCGAGAAGTGTGGCGTAAGCGCCCGGCCGCGCCAGGCGCGGGTCGATGCCGGTGACGTCGATTGTAATGAGGTCCATCGACACCCGGCCGATCACGGGTGCGTGCCTGCCGCCGAGCCTGACGCTTGCCCGGTTGCTCGAGGCGCGGAGGAAGCCGTCGGCGTAACCCGCCGCCAGGGTCGCGACTCGACCCGGTCCTCGCATACGGTAGGTGCCGTCATATCCGACGCACTGACCCTTTTCCAGCGTGCGCACCTGAAGGATTTTTGCTTTAAGTTTAATTGGTTGTCTCATCGGGTTATTCCGTCCCGGCAAGGGATTGGCGCCGTAAAGCGCTGCGCCGGCACGGACAAAATCGAACTGATAGGCGGGCCCCAGAAAAATACCCGAACTCGACGCCAGGCTGGCGGGCGCGGGCGGCAGACTCTTGAGCAGGGCACGAAATGCGTCAAGCTGCGTTCGGTTGGTCGCCGACTTGCGGTTCCAGGCCGTTGTGAGGTGACTGACGATGCCCGCCAGCGGAAAGCCGGACAACAGGGCCGGGTCGTCGACGAGACGCCGTGTCTCGCGTGCAGGCAGGCCAAGGCGGGACATCCCGGTATCGAGATGAAGCATCGCCGGCGCGCCCCGGCCGGCCGTGCGCCAGTCGGCGACCTGTCCAAGGTGGTTCAGCACCGGAATCAGCCGTCCGCGCCCGAATTCCCGCGCGGCTTCCGCCTCGAACCCGTTCAATACCGCGATGCGCGCCTCAGGCAGGAGACGCCGCAGCGCCAGGCCTTCGCCCGCATCCGCGACGAAAAACAGGCGGCATCCGGCGCGCCACAGGGCCGGCCCCACCTGGGCCATTCCTACGCCATAGGCGTCGGCCTTCACGACGGAGGCCGCTTCGCAGCCAGGCTTGAGACGCCGGCGCAGGCCGCGCCAGTTGGCCGCGATGGCGCGGAGATCGATTTCGAGAACGGAATCCGGCCGAGCGCTCAAAACCGCTCTTCGGCGTGGTGGTCGCTGCGGACGTAGTTGTCGAACCGGGTGGTGTGGCTGTCGAACCGCAGCGTAATGGTGCCGATCGGGCCGTGGCGCTGTTTGGCGATCAGCAGCTCGGCCGTGTCGTGCACTTCCTCCATGCGTTTTTTCCAACGCTCATAGCGTTCGTTGAACTTGTCGTTGGCTTCTTCGGGGCGCTGGGTCGGCTGGCCGCGGCTCAGGTAATACTCCTCGCGGAAGATAAAAATGACGACATCGGAATCCTGCTCGATCGAGCCCGATTCACGCAGATCCGACAGCATCGGCCGCTTGTCTTCGCGTGCTTCGACCTGGCGCGACAGCTGTGACAGCGCCAGCACGGGGACATTCAGTTCCTTCGCCAGCGCCTTGAGGCCGCGGGTGATTTCCGAGACTTCCTGCACGCGGTTGTCGCTGCTGCCATCCCCGCTGCCGCGCAACAATTGGAGATAGTCGATCACGATCATGTCGAGACCATGGGTGCGCTGAAGCCGCCGCGCGCGGGTGCGCAGGCCGGTGATCGTCAGCGCCGGCGTATCGTCGATATGGAAGGGCACCGACGACAGCGCCTGCGCCGCATGGACGAATTTGTCGAAATCGGCGCCCGACACATCGCCGCGTCGGATTTTGTCGGACGACACGCCCGATTGTTCCGACAGGACACGGGTCGCCAATTGCTCGGCCGACATTTCCAGCGAAAAGAACCCGACCACGCCGCCATCCTCGGCGATGGTGCGGCCATCGGCGGATTTGCCCGCCTTGTAGGCGCGCGCCGCGTTGAAAGCGATGTTGGTGGCGAGCGCGGTCTTGCCCATCGACGGGCGACCGGCGAGCACCAGGAGATCGGACGGGTGCAGGCCGCCTAGCATCTTGTCGAGATCGGCGAAGCCCGTGCCGACGCCGATGGTCTGGCCGGTTTTCTTGAAGGCCGCCTCGGCCATGTCGATGGCCTTGGCCAGCGCGGTGTTGAAGGGCTGAAACCCCGTGTCGTATTTGCCGAGCGTCGCGAGATCGAACAGTTTTTTCTCGGCGGTCTCGATCTGTTTGGCGGCTTCGCTCTCAAGGTCGTAGGAATAGGCGTCGTTGACGACGTCCTCGCCGATATTGATGAGTTGCCGTCGCAGATGAAGATCATAAATCTGCCGGCCGTAATCCGCCGCGTTGATGATGGTGACGACGTTCGCCGCGAGACGCGCCAGATATTGCGCGCCGCCGATCTCCGTCAGCGCGCCATCCTGGTCGAACAGATTCTTCAGCGTGACCGGATTCGCGATCTGCGCGCGCTCGATCAGCGTGCGGATGGCGTCATAGATGCGCTGATGCACCGGCTCGGCGAAATGATCCGGCAGCAGAAACTCCGCGACTCGGCGATATGCCTCGTTATTTACGAGGATCGCGCCGAGCAGCGCCTGCTCTGCCTCGAGATTCCGAGGCGGGGTGCGGTAATTGGCGTCGCTCTCGCGAAGCAGCGTGACGTTCGACGGCGCGGCATCCACCATGACAACGATGGTACCAAGTCGGCGGCCCGCAAGTCAGATAGATTCCGACTCGCCCGGTCGCTTCACTATGGGGATATCGGGGAGAAGCCGGTTCAGGCCGCGCGCTCGACGCGTTCGACCATCGGCGGAATGTGGCTGCGTTCCCAATCCACCATGTAGTCGCGCGTCACCGGCACCGCGTCGACCTGCTTCGCGAGCTGCATCTGGAAATTCAGATGGCCGCCCCAACGGAACGCAACTTCCGATCCCGAGAGGTAAAATTCCCACATGCGGCAGAAGCGTTCGTCGTAAAGCGCTTTCACCCGATCGCGATTGGCGGCGAAACGCGCGCGCCATTCTTTCAGCGTCTCGGCGTAGTGCAGCCGCAGAATCTCGATGTCGGTCACCCACATGCCGACCTTCTCGACCACCGGCAGGACTTCGGACAGCGACGGCGAATAACCGCCGGGGAAAATATATTTCCGCAGCCAGGGATTGGTTGTCGCCGGTCCGTCCATGCGCCCAATGGAGTGGAGCAGGGCGACGCCATCGTCGGGCAGCAACTCCTTCACTTTGCGGAAAAACTCTTTGTAGTGCGGCACGCCAACATGTTCGAACATGCCGACCGATACGATGCGGTCGTATTGCTCTTTTTCCTCTCGGTAATCGCGCAGCACGAATTTGACCCGGTCGGCAACGCCCGCCGCCACGGCGCGGCGCTCGGCCACCTTGAGCTGTTCGATGGAAAGGGTGAGGCCGGTGACGGAGACATCGGCTTCCTTGGCAAGATAGATCGCAAGCCCACCCCAGCCGCAACCGATATCGAGCACTTTCTGGCCGCGCTTCAGCATCAGCTTCGACGCGAGATGCCGCTTCTTGTTGGCCTGGGCTTCCTCGAGCGAAATGTCGTTGGTCGGCCAGTAGGCGCAGGAATATTGGCGGTCATTGTCGAGGAACAGATCGTAAAGCGTCTCGGACAGGTCGTAATGGTGCGCTACGTTCTTTTGGGACTGGCCGACCGGGTTGTACTGTTGGAACATGCGCAGGGCGCGGCCGAAACCCGCATAAAGCGGCGTCACGATGCTCCGCGGCGCGATGGCCTGGTTTTCGCCGATGAACATGAGAAAATCGAACACGTCGCCATCCTCGATGGTCAGCGTGCCGTCCATATAGGCTTCGCCCAGATAGAGCCGCGGATTGAAAAACAGTTTCCGCAACAGCGCCGGTTCGTGGAGCTTGATCGTGATTGTCGGACCGGCGATGTCTCCCGAAAAACTGTGCGTCGTACCCTGCGGATCGATGACCCGCAGCGTGCCCTTGGTGACAAGATGGCGAAGCAGCAACCCGAGCAACATAGCCAACCCCTGACCTTTCTTTGACCCGCACTATCCGACAGGCCCGACCCGTCGCGCAAGCAGCGGATTAGAGCATTTCCAATCGGCTCTTGCCTTGCGGTCGCGGAAAGGCGCGGTCCAGCGCGGCGATGTCGGCGGCGGTGAGGTTGAGATCGAGCGCGGCGCAATTCTCGCGGACATGGCCGGGATCGGTGGCCTTCGGAATCACCATGACGCCGTCATGCCGCAGCAGCCAGGCCAGCGCCACCTGGGCGGGCGTGGCGCGATGTGACGCCGCGATCTGCTTGAGCGCCGGCTTGCCGAGCAGACGGCCCTGTTCGATGGGCGAGTAGGCCATGATCGGCACGTGACGGTCGTGGCACCAGCGCAACACGCCGGTCTCGATGCTGCGGCGCATCAGATTGTATAGAACCTGTTGACGGCGCATGCGGTTCCGCCCGGCACGCGCCACAACTCTTCCATGTCGGCGACATCGAAATTGCTGACGCCCCAGCGCCTTATCTTGCCGGCTTCGCGCAGCGCCTCGAACCCTTCGACGGTTTCGAGCAGCGGCACGTCCTCCCGCCAGTGGAGCAGATAAAGATCGATACGGTCGGTCCCGAGCCGCTGGAGGCTGCGTTCGCACGCGGCGGCCATCTTTTTGCGGGCGGCATTGTGCGGATAAACCTTGCTGACGATGAACACGTCATCGCGACGGCCTTTTACGGCCGCGCCGACTACTTCCTCGGCCCCGCCATCGCCATACATTTCGGCAGTATCGATCAGCGACATGCCGAGATCGAGGCCGAGCCGCAAAGCGGCGGCCTCGTCCCTGGCATTCGCACCGCGTTCGCCCATCCCCCAGGTGCCAAGGCCGAGAGCCGGCGCCATGGTCCCGTCCGGGAGGGGGAGGAAACGCATTGCGGTAGGTTACTTCTCCGCCTTGCCCTTCTTGGCTTTCTTGGCCTTGGGCTTTTCTTCCGCGGCCGGTTCGGCTTCGGGCTCGGCCGCCGCTTCGGCAGCCGGGGCTTCTTCCTCGACGATCTCGGTCGCTTCGTCGCTTTCCGTCGCTTCGCGCTCGGCCGCGGCGCGGGCGAGGCTCAGCGGATCGACGCCTTGCTCCTGCATCTCGGCTTCCTCGGGCGATTGCGCGACATTCGCGGTCACGCTCGCCGAGACTTCGGGGTGCAGGATGACGCGGGTCTTGTAAAGGCCGAGGCTCTTGATCGGCTTGTCGAGCACGATCTGCGAACGGCCCACGGTGAAACCCGCCGCCGTGATGGCGTCGGCGATGTCGCGCGCCGAGACCGAGCCGTAAAGCTGACCGCTTTCGCCAGCCTGCCGGATGATGACGACGTGGACGCCCTCGAGCTTTCCGGCGACCTGTTCGGCTTCGCCTTTTTTCTTGAGGTTCTGGGCTTCGAGCTGGGCGCGCTGCTTATCGAAGAAGGCGAGATTGTCCTTGGTCGCGCGCAGGGCCTTTTTCTGCGGCAGCAGGAAATTGCGCGCGAAACCGGGGCGGACCTTCACCACCTGGCCCATTTGGCCGAGATTTTCGACGCGCTCCAGCAGGATGAGTTCGATCATCGCCGCCTCCTATTGGATCGAATAGGGCAGAAGGCCGAGAAAGCGGGCGCGCTTGATGGCTTGGGCCAGCTCGCGCTGCTTCTTGGCCGACACCGCCGTGATGCGGCTCGGGACGATCTTGCCGCGCTCGGAAATGTAGCGTTGCAGGAGTTTGACGTCCTTGTAGTCGATCTTCGGTGCGTTCGGGCCGGAGAACGGACAGGATTTGCGCCGCCGGAAGAACGGCCGGCGTCCGCCGCCCCCGCCGCCGCGGCCGCCGAAACCCCCGCGATCGCCCCGATCGCCGCCTCGGTCGCCGCCAAATCCACCCCGGTCGCCGCCGCCGAAACCGCCGCGGTCACTGTAGCCGGTGTCGCTCATCGCTCCGCTCCTTCACCGGCAGGCACGCCCTCAGTGTCGCGGTCGCGCCGCGGGCGGTCGCCCCGGTCGCCATAACCGCCGCGGTCGCGGTCGCCATATCCCCGATCACGATCGCCATAACCGCCGCGATCACGGTCGCGCTCGCCGTCCCGGCTGCGGCTTTGCAGCACCGCCGACGGACCTTCCTCGAGCGTTTCCACGCGGACCGTGAGGTAGCGCAGAATATCTTCGTTGATGCGCATATTGCGTTCCATCTCGGACACAGCCGCGGGCGGCGCGTCGAGATTGAACATCACATAGTGGCCCTTGCGGTTTTTCCGGATACGGAAAGCGAGATTCCGCAGGCCCCAGCTTTCGCGCTTTTTCACTTCACCGCCCTGGGCGGTGACGATGCCGGCGAACTGATCCGCCAGAGCATCGACCTGCGGGCCGGAAATGTCCTGGCGCGCAATGAACACGGTTTCGTACAACGGCATGATGCGTCGTTTTCCCCTTATGGCTGTTAATGGCTCGGCGCTGGTCGGGGCTTTCGCCCAGACTGTCAGCCGCCCGAGCCTAGCCGGCCCAATGCCGGCAAGGAGGCGGCGGACTATAGGGGGGCCGACCGGGCGGCGCAAGACCGGCGGTCAGCGTCGTCGGCGAGCCAGTTCGGCCGCGATTTCACGGGCACCCCGGCCCCGCTCCAGCTCGCCGGCGACGAGACGGACGGTCGCGGCAAAACCCGTGGACAGGACGGCGACATTGGCGTCGACATCGTCGATATAGGCGGGCCGGCCAGTCAATTTCTTGATCTCGCCGACATGAAGCGCCGTGACGATGCAATTGCCGCGCGCATCGGTGCTGACGATGGGAGAGCCCGAGCTGCGGGCGCTGGCGTCACAATTGTGCTCGACCACGCCGGGCTCGAACAACCGCCCGAAACGGCAGAAGGACGAGCGATAAGGATACATGCCGGCGCGGTAGCTCATGCCGTAGCCAAGCAGGACGTAACGCCCGTTGTCGCGCAACCAGGCGCCGTCGCCGCGCGGCTGCATCGGCTTGATATCGGCGTTAGGGGTCGTTTCCTCGATCGCAAGCGGATCCTCGTCCAGCACGGCAATCACCCAGTCGCCGCCGTAATCGTGGCGCCCGCGCCGCAGATTCGCGCAATAGTCGCCGCGCGCGACGATTGTGGCGCCGATATTGCTCCCTCCGCCGCGGCTGCCGAACCGGTGGGCGAAGGTGAAGCGCCGCTCCCCGCGGCAATGCGCATCCACGACGTGCTGGTTGGCCATTACCTCCCGGCGATTGCCGATGATAAAGGCGGTGCCGGAGCCGCTCGCGGGAACCGCGAGGCCGATGCCCCAGGCGCAATGCGCGCGGGCAAGGTCGACGGGACGCGGCGGCGGATTACCGGCAAAGCCGTTGACCTGGGTGACCAGACTTGCCCGCTCCGGCCCGCGTGCACAGACCGGCGCGGCATGAGCGATGGCCGTGCCCGTTACAAGGAATGCCACCGCGAGCAACAGCGTGCCGCCGGCGAATCTCACCGTTTGATCCCGACCTTGCGGCCGATCTCGGGAGGCCGCGGGAGGGCGCGGTGCCCCGCCAGCATCGCGTCGACGCGGGACTGAACCGCCTCGGGGAAAACGGCGGCGCGCGGGCCGGCGAGATCGACGTGAAGCCCGAGCATTTCGAAGGTGGCGACCTGCTCGCCGCTCTCCGCCATCGTCATGCGGCAGAAGAAATGGAGGCGTTTGGTGTCGGCGTCGATCAGCCGTGCTTCAATCCGGAGCCGGTCGCCGAGTTTGGTTTCGCGCGCATAGATGACGTGGCTCTCCATCGCATACATGGTGAAGCCGGTGTCGCGGCGATACGCCTGACCGCACCCCAGGGCGTCGAACAGCACGTCCGTCGCCCTGTCGAACATGACGAGGTAGTACGCCATGTTGGTATGGCCGTTATAGTCGATCCACTCCGGCCGCACCGCGATTTCGAGTGTCGGCAGAACGGCGTTCATCTTATTCCGCCAGCGACGGCGCCGACCAGTCCAGCCAGCCGGTCCAGTGCAGCCAGAGCATCGCAAACAGCATCGAGATGATGGTGATGGGAATTCCGGCCCGGGCATATTCCCGGAAGCTCAGATGCACGCCGAATTGCGTCGCGCGCTCGGCAACGATCAGGTTGGCGAAACTGCCGAGCAGCAGGAAATTGCCCGCGAACGAGAACAGCAGCGCCATGCCATAAAGCGCGCCCTCGGGTGGATTGGGCCAGACCTGCAATAGAAGGATCACGGACGGCACGTTGCCGAACACGTTGCTCATGAACAGGGTCAGCGGCGCGAGCACGTCGAGATGGTCAGGCAGAATTCCGGCGTCGCCAAGGGATGCGATGAACGGATAGGCGAGACCGGACTGCGCCAGCGCCCCCGTCACCGCGAACAGGCACACAAACAGCAGCAGCAGCGGCCAGTCCACCGCCGCGATCATGGTGCGGCTTGTGATCTTGCGGCTGGCGAGCAACAGCGCCGCGATCACGAGGCCGCCGACTTCGCGCGGCAGCGACGTCGTGAACAGGATCAGGAGAGCCGCCAGCGCGATCAGCGCCTTGATGGTCTGGGCGCGGTCGAATGGGTGGCGCGGCACCTCGGGCATGTCGGCGATCAGAGCCGGCGAGCGGTCCATCACCCGATCGCGCCACTGGAACCAGATGACGCCGAACACGACGACGAGACCGAACAGGGCCGGTATGCCGCAGGCCAGAACGAACCGGTGGAAGCTCAGATTGCCGATCTGCCCGAGATAGATGTTCTGCGGGCTCGAGATCAGCGTCGCCGCCGAGCCGGTATTGGCGGCGGCCACCAGACCGATCAGGAACGGTTTGGGGTCGTAGCCGCGCGCCCGCGCGCCGGCGATCAGCAGCGGCGCCATCGCGAACACGACGATATCGTTGGCGAGAAGGGCCGTGAGGGCGCCGCACACGCCCACGGTCAGGGCGAGCAGCGACGCGGGGCCGCTATGTTTTGCGGTGATCCAGTCCGCGCACAGATCGTAAAAGCCGGCGGACAGGAACTGCGCCGAAATGATCATCAGGGCGAACAGCAGCACCAGAGTCGAAATGTCGATGCTGCCGCTGATGTCGTCGATCGTGATGGTTTCGGTGCCGAGCAGCGCGATCGCGCCGAGCAGCGCGATGCCCGTGCGGTCCACGCGGAACCAGGGCAAACGTCCCGCCGCCAGACCGAGATAGGTCAGGAAAAAGACCGCCAGGATGATTGCATTCGGCATAAGAGACGGAACGGCCGTGCGGACGAGGAAGAAAGCGCGGCATCATAGAAACCTTCGGCGCCGCGCGGGAGGGTGATTTACTAGCAGTCCTGTGCGCCAGGCGAAACCCACGGCGGAACCCGGCCTGAGCGACGCACGCGTTTTATATTGACAATATATTGTCAATCTGTTGTCATTTTGACATGAACAAGCGCAATCCCGGCGCGGACCTGATGCCGCTGATCGTCGCCGACATATACGAACTGGCGGGCCGTCTGCGGGCGCGCGGCGACGGCATCGCCGCCACCGTGGGCCAGAGCCAGGCGCGCTGGCAGGTTCTAAGCGCGGCGTCGGGCGATCCGATGTCGGTGCCGCAAATCGCGCGCCGCCTCGGCATTACCCGTCAGGCAGTGCAGCGCATCGCCGATCTGCTCGCCGCCGAGGGGCTGGCCGGATACGCCGACAATCCCGACCACAAATCGTCGCCGCATTTCGTCCTGACCAAAGCCGGGCGGGACACACTGGCGCGGCTGACCCGAACGGCACGCGCGGGCCAGGAAGAGTTGGGTGCCGCGCTCGACGCTGTCGATCTGATGCGGTTGCGCCGTGACCTGCGCGCGCTGCTCGATGCGATCAAAACGCCTACAAAAGGAGAGTGACATGGACCAGCGTCTGACGACTGTTTTCCACAAAGCCAGTGCCGGCTCGATCGCCGAAACCGTGAATTTCCCGGCCGTGGTGAAGAGCCTGCTCGAGATCGGGGCGGAAAGCTATCACTGCGATCTCTACCGCCGTGAAAAGACTTACTACATGCCCGATGGACGCAGCCACGTCGAAGCGGAACCCGAACTTGACCCGGCGGAATTCAACGGGGCGCATATCGCCGCCGCCTTTGACGACGCGCAGATCGTCGCGGCGCTACGCGCGGTTCAGACGGGAGACATCACCTATGTCGAATTCCTGCGCCGCATCATGAAGGCGGGCTGTGTCGGTTATCAGGTCTGCATCGCCGGCAAGCGCGCGCTCTACTTCGGACGTGCCGGGCAGGTCTATGTGGAGAAGTTTCCCGGCAGCAATTAATCTGCCGGCATGTCCTACGACGAACTTACGGCGGTGCGGGTCCGGCAAATTCTCGCCGGGCGCCGCGACGTCGCCGAAACCAGGCTGATGGGCGGGCTGTGTTTCATGGTCGCCGGCAACATGGCGTGCTCGGTCAGCGCTCGCGGCGGTATCTTGATCCGCGTCGGTCCGGACGGAATAGCGTCGGCTCTTAAAGAGCCGCACGCGAACCAAATGAAAATGGGCTCCAGGGCGATGACAGGGTTTGTCCGCGTCGATCCCGAGGGCTACCGTACCGACGCTTCGCTCAGGAAATGGGTCCAGCGCGGCGTCGATTTCGCCGTCACGCTGCCGGGCAAAAAAGTGAAGAAGCGCTAGATATCCAGTTCCTTGGCGAACTGCGCACGCGCCTGAATGAATTCGTAGCGCAGTTCCGGCTTGCGGCCCATCAGGCTTTCGACCAGCGCCGCTGTCTTCTTGGTGTTGGAGCGGTCTTCCGGCGGCGGCAGCTTGACGCGCTCCAGCGTGCGCTTCGCCGGATGCATGGTCGTGTCGCGAAGCTGCGCCGACGGCATTTCACCGAGGCCTTTGAAACGGCTGACTTCGATCTTGCCCTTGCCGGTCAGCACTGTGCGCTCGAGCTCCTTGCGATGCGCGTCGTCGCGGGCATAGACGACCTGCGCGCCCTGCGCGAGGCGATAGAGCGGCGGGACGGCGAGATAGAGGTTACCGTTCTCGACCAGCTTCGGCATTTCGCGGAAAAAGAACGTCATCAGCAGCGACGCGATATGCGCGCCGTCGACATCGGCGTCGGTCATGATGACGACGCGCTCGTATCGCA
>Ga0134126_10004669_pt1 | contig 17162 bp, 14 predicted proteins | sample KB31752_FD_96881 | JGI IMG/M metagenome (GOLD analysis project Ga0134126, IMG submission 96881) | Terrestrial soil microbial communities with excess Nitrogen fertilizer from Kellogg Biological Station, Michigan, USA - KB3-175-2 | ecosystem: Environmental > Terrestrial > Soil > Unclassified ...
CAGGAGCTGCCCTAACGCGCAAGGCGTTTAAGATTATCGAGTCATGGCGACCAGCTCTGGCCCAGGAGATCCGGCTGCTTGATCCGGACGTACAATTCATCCGGGACTTGGACGCGCATCCCGATAAAGCTGTCTCGTTCAGCGACAACACCACACCCGGAGCGCTTTATCTCTGCATTCGAGTGGGCGGTGGACTGATAGATCCTTACCTCCTGGCCGATTCGCTCATCCACGAGCACCGCCATCAAAAGCTTTACCTGCTGCAACGTGAAGCATCCCTGGTTGAAGACGACAGACAGCTCGTGTCTTCTCCATGGCGCGAGGACATGAGGCCGCCGAGCGGACTGTTTCACGCGGTGTTCGTGTTTGTGCACCTCAGCGAATACTGGCAGCACCTGGCAGATAACGGAGACACGTTCGAGCTGCGGGCGCGGGCGCATGGTGAGCTGCTTATTATTCAGGAGCGCATCGAGGCAGCACTGCCGACGCTCAGAAGGTCGTGTCTCACGACCCGTGGATTGGAGTTACTGGAAGCACTCGAATCGGTTTTCCGCCGCCGCTCTTTAACCGCTGTCGCCGGAGGCGACTAAAGCATGCACCTCACCGTCAGCCGTGAACTGCTTCCGGAAAGCGAAGCGGATCGAAATGAGTTTCTGAAAAAGTATTTCTGCGAACTCCCGGCTTCTGCCACCGCTGACGGTTCAGGCTGGAAAATCCGACTCGCTCGCCCCACGAATCCGGATTTTTACATAGATCCCGATCTGCCCGCGGGTTTGGAGTGGTGGTCCAAAAGTTTCGGTCGAACGGACGTCAGTGGAATTCCCACAGCGCTTCATCGCGCCAGGGGCTGGCAGCTTTCGCTCAACGACTCTTGGACCCTCTACTCGTGGAGTAAGTGGCTTGAGGAACTCGATCGCGGTAACGGCTCGCCCGAATGCATCACCGTGCTGCATCTGGATGATCATGACGATCTTATGACGCCTCGCGTTGCGCGTGAGGAAGCGAACGCCTTTCGCGATCTGATTACCGGCGCTACAGTCGAGTTACATCGGTCGGAAACGGTGGCCGCAGCCGTGACCAGCGGTGCCATCGGCATCGGCAGTTTCATGGCGCCACTACTGCATCAGTTCCGCAACGTTCACGTGCGGCACCTTTGCAGCACTGAGTACATCGATTCTCGTAAAGGCCCTCACGCGGTATCTGCGGTCAAGGTTAAAGATGATCTGCTGGCTCCAGGATCGTTGCGTCCAGGACTTCGCCTGCAGAAACTTAATGATTCTACCCAATTGCCTGGGTCGCACCCATACATCGTCACCGACGACCTCGACGTATGGCTTGAGAACCTGCCCGAAGGGCCGGTACTGTTGCATATCGACATGGACTATTTCAATAACCGCTTCAATGGCGATTCTGACTGGGTGGACGAAGGCCCGAAATACAATCCACCTTTGGACCAGGTGCTGGCGAGAATCGATCGTGTCTTCGGATCGTTGGAGCACCGCAGCGTGGCCGAACGCGTGGAGGACTTTGCGGCCGCGATATCGCCGGGGTTCTTCCCAGCTGATCTTTGGGAACCGAGCATCGAGAGAATTGATGCCCATGTGAAACGGTTATTGGCGGATGGCAGATGGACCACTAGGGAGTAATGTCATGGCCACGAAACGAAAACCCGCAAAACGAAAAGCACAGACTCCACGGCGTCCGCGGCGAAAATCCAGCGCCCCGCCTCCGGAACCTCACATCAAGCGCGAGCCGGTGGATCCGAATGAAGTGCAATTGGTGAGAGGTAAAGGCACCGAGAAAAGTGGTGGCGGCTCCGGCGGCCACTACTGGCACATCGAGATTGGCAATAAAAGGGTGGGAAATATCTTCATCAACATTATCGAATGCGAGCTTTATGGCGAGCATCCGTCCGTGCAGATCCATCTTAATAAAGACCAGCGTGGCAAACAGATTGGCCGGGTTGCTTACCGGCTGGCGTGCGAAGAGAGTGGGTATGACAAGGTCTACGCCCACATGCGCAAATCCAACCTTGCCTCGCGCAGGGCCGCGGAAGAGGCCGGCTTTAAAGCACTCGACGACAAGCGAATTCAATTGACCATGTTATGGGAGCGCCGGGCACAGAATTAGTTGCGATCGAGCAATTCAGGAACCTGCCGCGGGAGTGGCTCGCGGCAAGCGCGGTGGTGGATTTTGTGCTGATGTTCGGTTGCGGGAAGCGGGCCGTGCGCATCCGGCTTGCTGACACCGCCGGAATTGAGCATTTATCTTCGTGGTGCGACGAATCGCATTTGGATTTCGCCAGTGATTCGGAAGGGTTTTGTTGCGTCAGCACTGAGCCGATGGCGGCGAGACGTATCCTTGAGCTGGATCGGTCAACTAGGCCACATGAGATCGATCTCGGCCATGCGCTCGGTTATCCCTCATGTTGCTGCGACCGGATCGCGATGTTCGGAGAATCGCGCATAGACGTCTACGCGCAGGAAGTTGCGCAATGGTCCTTCATCGGTTGTTACCGTCGTATTAGTCCGTGCGGCTATTCTTCCGGAACGGCCTTGATTAGCCACCTTCCCTGTTCGCCTGATTGTCAAGAGTCACTGGTTATCGCTAACGGCGCGCGACGGTTCGTTATGGCCAACGCTTCAGAACCGTTGCTGTCTACCCTTGCCAACTCGGCGCTGGTTAGGGACGAGTGCTGACCTCTCGGATCCCCTGTTCTTTCGGTAATGGCAGGCACTATGACTTTCCCGCTGCAGGCTAAAGCATTCCAGGTGGTACTGGTGATGCCGTGTCTCAATGAGGCTGCCAATCTGGTAGCTACTTGTTCGGCACTGGGCTTTGGCGGTAACACCGGGCAGCCGGCCGAGCATACGGCTCTCGTAATCGTAGACAACGGATCGGAAGACGACACGTGGAAAGTTGCAGAACAGATTCAGCGCACTTCTCTCGCTAACTCAGTTCATCTGGTCAGAGAACCGACACGAGGATTTGTGCCAGCCCGTCATCGAGGGAACGTCTTCGCCCAGACGCTGGCGAATTCATCAGACTGGAATCCGGAGCACGTGCTGATACTACAGGTCGACGCCGACTGCCAGTATCTACCCGGTTACGTCAACGCCATGATGGTGGCGATTCAATCGCAGACTACAAACGTAATGCTCGAAGCCTGCATCGGTTATCCGACGGACTTCAAGGCGAAATATCCCGAGTACGTGAACATCTGTGATCGGACTGATACCGAGTTTGAAAAACTATTTCCCCGCAGCCTGAGTCATGACGATGTGCCGGTCGACGCCGTCTGTGGATATCGTCTGGGTGATTACTTCCGGTGGGGAGGTCACCGCCGCGAATTTAACCGAAGCGGCGAAGAAATTTATGCGGAGACGACGCGGCTGTTTATGCGAGCGAGAACTCAAGGGGCAGAGAGATTCCGTGTCGAGGAGGGAATGGCCCTACATTCGGCGCGTAAGGCGATGGAGAATCCGGCTCTTCATATTGCGACCGGGGGTTTTCCACGAGAGGCCTCCTGGAATCTCAACTGGCAACGGGATTATCGGGGACCGGATAATATCGAAGACCTCTGTGCTCACAGCGACCATCCTGAAGTGCTGAAAGCGGTGAGAGTTCGTGAAGAGCACCTGCTGGCGCTTTTCGGAGTCCTTCCGCTGCACGTCGACCGGGCGCTGGGCCAGGCGTCAGATTTGGCGGCTGACTCTGAACAGCTGACTACACAAATCCTGCCTCTCTTGCCTGCGCGCACGCTGGAGGATCTTGCGACGCGGCCGGGCCTGTTGATTTCCGACGTCTTCGATTTGATATCCGAACACGGGATGCAGTTACTCAGCCGTGCCCGTCAGATAGTATCGAAGACAGCGCCATAACATGGTTTTCGAATAGCCGCACGAAAAACGGTTATTCAAGCCATCTATACGCTGCGCCCAATACTTTCAGCTACGCCTGGGATCAAGGGTTCAGCGCGTCGGAAGGGGCCGTACTTTGCCGCCCTATTCCAACTGTTAGCGGCAGTTAATGCGCCTGTTTTCGACCTCCAACCAAGAAAAACCTCTCTCCTTGCCTCACCAATTCCGTGACCGTGCTTAATAAGTTTGTTGAGTCTTCGCCACCTTGCGTCCGTCCAAAACCGCTTCATCGCCGCGGTGCGGTAGCGACCGACATCTTGATATGATACTCCCCCAAGGGTATCCATGATCGGATTTGATAACTCATATTTGGTTAGATCATTAATTCTAATTAAGTCATGTTCGGTTGCTAAACGGTTGAGTTTGGTGCCCGGATAAGGAACCGAACAATAAAACTGGGCAAAATTTAGATCTGAGCCTACCGCCGACAAAATCGTTTTATTGATGCTATCCCTCGTATCATTTATGTGTCCCAGTATGATGTGACCAATTGATATTATTCCGAACTTCGAAAGCAGCCTGATCGCGTTTTGATTAGTTTCGATAGAGATATTCTTTTCGATCGATTGCAGAATCTCTTCATCAAAACTCTCTACGCCAATTGTAATACCCGATAAACCGGAAAGGGCTAACTTTTCTACTATCTCCTCATCTAACAAAGAGGTCGTCGAACGAGTCGTCCATATGAAATTCTTGAACTTAGAGTTCTTACTTTTGCGTAATTCGATCAAACCGTCGCATAATTCCCGGATAAAGCTCTTTTGAAACGTAGTTCCCTCATCCCACAATGTTATTTGAGATACATCATTATTTTCTAGTACAAACTTAAACTCCGCCACGATATCTTCAGGTGTCCTCTTAGAAAACTTTCCCTCATAAAGTTCCGGAACCACACAAAACGAACATCGGAATGGACAACCAAATGTGCCTTCGATATACGTAGCGTTTTCGCCAGTAAAGGGAGACCTGTACAGAGAATGGTTAAACAAATATCGAGCGTCTTGAGTACGGATCGACTTTGTCTTTTCCATTGCCCCTTTCACAATACGTCGGCCCTTGTTGAGATCACCTTTTAAGATTGACTCGTAGCCCAGTGCCGGTTCACCACCGACAACCACTGAGTCAAACGGAACCTCAAAACCCCACGTCTCCGACTGAAAAAAGCTTTCCTTCAGTAGAGTTGGAGCGACCCCAAAAGTTGAAACATGTGTCTTTGGTAGAATGGACTTTATTTCGCCGGCAGTATGTGAATCAACTCGCATACTTGGGAACCCGGAACTGAGGACACAAACGTCTGGCCCAAAACTCAATAATGTCTCTCTGAGGTTAGACCTGACGTCGGCCTGCAAATCGAGGAATTGAACAGCATGCCCCAAACGCAGCAGATGCGCACCAATTCGTGCCAAATTAAGCGGAAATCTGAAAACTCCCCCCCAGGACTCGATCCTCTGCATGCACCTGTCCAAGCGAATGAAATTTCCAGCCGGCTCTATGAGTAGGATCTTTTTCAATTGCTCACCTTGGCTTGTGCGATAATTTCGTCCAGAATCCCTGCAATTTCAATGCTTAGCTGGTGGGGAACCACCTCGCTTTGTATCTGTTGATTCTCAACGCACTTAACCACTTCCTCGATCTCATATTCAAAACCGTTTTTTCTAAAAGGGAATTCTGAAGACTGCGTCCCTCCCGCAAGAGTATATACTTCAACCTGCGTGCCATTCCAGAATGGCTTTAGCTGAAAATATCCCTTTTCGCCGTAAATCACGGCTTCCTGCCTTGTTTTCAGTCGGAAACTTGAAAAAAGCTGCGAAATTGCGCCGTTGGGATACTGAAGCATCACCCCGCACAAATCCTCAACACCCGTTTCACCGATTCTGGCAAACGTGGAGATCCTCGCCGGCAGAAGACGGAAAATTTCTTGACTTAAGAAAACCCCATAATCAGCATTGTCGAGTATAGTCCCGCCAAAGAGTTCTTTGTTCTTAAGTCGCCGCTCTGCACCCCATTCGCTCAAAAATCCAAAGTCAATCCGAGCGAGACCTACAGTACCAATAATTCCCTCTTCCAGGAGCCGTTTGAAATGTCTATATGCCGGCAGGAATTTCGTCCACATGCCTTCCATCAGGAACTTCTTCTGACGTCTTGCTTCGACAATCATTTCCTCTACGTCAGCCTTACAGACGCCCAGTGGCTTCTCACAAAGTACATTCTTGCCCGCCCTAAGGGCGTTCAGGACGTTTTCCTTATGGAGATTATTGGTTGTGCAGACGTAGATAGTCTCGGTATCCGGATCGTTTAGTAGATCGGAATAGTCTGGGTAAATTATTACGTTGGGGTATGTATTTCTTTCCGCTAATTGTCGATACTTAGTACGAGATGCGATTCCACGCAACTCTTGTCCTTCGACAGCGAAGAGGCCAGCGATAAAGCTGGGGGCAATTTCACCATAGCCAATTACTCCCCAGTTCATCCCCACAAGTATATTAGCGGCACTGTTGAAATAACGACGAGTTTTTCCAGCCACTCTTCAAGCTTATTTATGGAAAACTTTTGCTGGATGTTGACATACGTAAGCCAGCCCGAGAGCCCGCACAAACCAATTAGTAACGACGTCAAAAGACAGTCTTTATAAAAGTATGATTGATGTTCTCGGTTGTAGAATATCGCGATAATGGCGACGATTATAATGCTTAAAAGAGCGATGAATCTTAAAATCCTTGTAACCCTAGTTTTCAGTTCCTCGATATGTTCGAATGCTAAACCATCGTTCGAATTCATTTCGTAAAAAACATCTTTTATGTACCGCTTATAAAGAGGTGGAAACAGGAGTTCCGGCACGAAGTAAAAATAAGCCGGAATTACAGCGAGCAATAATTTCTGAAGGTCGATTGCGATTAAGTCATACCCCCATCCCTTTGAGACTACGATAAGACTGGCACTTCATAGCCACGAACTTCTGCGCTGCTGGTATCTTCGTGCCGTTTAGAACTTTTTCAACAATACCCGCCAACTGCTGTATTTGGTCTCTTAAGCCAACGTATACGGTGTCGTAAATGAAATCATCAATTCGGTCTATATGGAGAGTTAGATCTCGCATACCATCGAAACCTATAACTACTGGCAGGAGAGCCCTCCCGTCAGTTGGTTGAAAGGCGGCGACATAATCATCCTTATTCTTTGCCAACGCATCTCGAATCGCCAAAGCCATTTCGTCGTTTGTCGCAAAAACCCCATCGATACTGCGCTTCTTTTTTATGCAATCCAGTAAATAGGGCTCGAAACTCTCTCTCGCACTTCTCTTGCTGTACTGGCCTTCAATCTCGTAATAAGAAGGTTGACAAGCAGCGCTCAAACCGTCGCCCTTCATCCCCTCCTTAAAGCCCTCAATCCGTTGTGGCGAACCAATAAGGCCTTTCACTAATACGATGTTCGGATAGCCGATCTTACGATCCTCAAATAACTTTTGCCTCATCGAATTACCTGCGACGCGACCACCCTGTACCCAGTCCGCCTGCACGCAGGGAGGACGACTGACGTCGTCATCAAGAAACTCCTTAAACTCGTCCTTTGTAAAGCCTTGATCAAGGAAAACCAGTCGATTATGACCGGCTCGTTCGATCCAACCCGCCAAATGGTCCGCGTACAGTTTATCTCGATCAACTGGCGATATTATTATGCAATCGAAGGGGTTTGAGTCTCCGATTGCATTTTCGACAAATGCAACCTGTTGAGCAGATGCGGATTGTCCGCGTTGTGGGACTCTTATGAGGAGTTCTGGCTCACCGGGCAAATCCTGAACCCTAATCGCCAGTTCGGCAATCATCGAAGCAAAGTAATCATTAGTATCGTCGTCATCAACCGCCGTTGTTGACGTACTGACAAATAAGATCCTTTTGCGCGCTGTCTTCGTCCGAAAAAGGCTCAACAGATCCATCCTTCTACTTCCTAATGATTTTTAGTTCCGTAGAATAGCTCTTTTCTACGTTTTTCTTAGCCAAAATATCTAACGCTAACTCCAACCCCTTTTCTCCCATCAATGCTGGTTGCTGTGCAATGGTAGCGTCAATCTTGCCAGCGTTCACCGCGTCAACAGCTTCCTTTATGGCGTCGAAGCCGACAATGACGATCTTGGCCTTAGGAATTTTGCTTTGTTCGAGAGCTGACGATGCTCCCAGGACCATTTCGTCATTACAAGCAAAAACGGCGTTAAGGTCAGGGTGTGCTTTAAGAATATTTTGAAAAATATTGAAGGCCTGTTCCCGATTCCAATTCGCAACTTGAGAAGCAACCACTTCAATGCCCGGATTACCTTTTACGGCCTCCAAGAATCCCGCCTTTCTCTTTATCGCTGCATCATTCCCACTGACCCCCTCTAAGATCGCAACTTTACCTTTGCCGCCCAGCTTTTCGACCACGAATTGGCCGGCGAGTTTTCCTCCCTCAAAGTTGTCGGATCCGATGTAGGTTGAAACTACGGCCCCCGCGGCAGCGGCCTTTTCGGCGTCAACCTTATTGTCGATGTTAATAATAGGTATGCCAGCTGAGTTTGCTTTCTTAATCGCGGGAATTATGCTCTCAGAACTCGTCGGGACAAGACAGACAGCGTCCACCTTTTGTGTGAGCAGATCATCAACAATCTGATTCTGGCCGATGGCATCCTGAACCGACGTAGAGGCTTTTACTATAACCTCTACATTTTGCATTTGTTTTGCTTTCGCAATTGCAGCGTTCGTCATGTCTACAAAAAACGGATTGTCCAGCACCGGAACGACAAACGCAATCCTAGTCTTTTTGTTCTCAGGAGGGTTGTTGAACCGTTTGCAGGCGAAAAAAGCCGCTAATGCTATTGCAGCCACAACAACTATTGCGATGACAGTTCTGTTGTTCTTCATTTTCACTCCACCTCCATAAGCATTCCCATTTTAGGGTTCCGTGATTGCTGCTGATTCCCGGAGCATAGATTCCGGCCCAAGGAGTTAATAGCGATGCCCTAGCCGTCATTTGGCCCAGAGACTCATCAGGTTGTTCCTGGTCGTACTCATACTGGGCGACTCTCGGACTGTGGTCAGTTCCGAATGACAACCACGTCGACCATCGATCCCGGTAGCTGCAATTGCCCTCTTAACCGGCTTGATGAGCTCCGGTATCACGCGTCGGCCCAAGGGAACAAAAGGTATCAGAATCGGACTTTGGTCCATGGACCAGCAAGAGTTCACACCTCAAACGACTTCTTATCCAAATATACAGCAGCTATTATTATCACCCCTAGTAAAATCAGTTGATAATAAGTTGAAACATTCAAAATTGAGAATCCGTTCTGCAAGACTCCAAGCACTAGAACGCCAAAAACAGTTCCTGAAATACTCCCCTTGCCACCTGACAAACTAGTGCCTCCAATCACGACCGCCGCGATAGCATTCAATTCATACATGTTGCCAGCCTGTGATTGTGCGGAGTTCAGTTTGCCTACCAGCACCAAACTACTCACTGCGCAAAGGAACCCAGTGATTACATACACGAACATCTTGTATCTTTGGATCCGAATACCGGAAAGCCAAGCTGCTCGTTCATTACCCCCGACCGCGTATATGAACTTGCCCCAATAGGTGAACTTAGTGAAGACCGCCAACAAAATACTAAACAATACGAACAGCAAGGCGGGTAGTGGAATACGCAAAAGACTCGAACTTGCTAAACCATTGAGACCATCCGGCAAGCCTGAAATGGACCGTCCCTCAGCAAGGTAAAGGGTTGCGCCTCGAGCGGCACTCATCAATCCCAAGGTCACAATGAAAGACGGAAGTTTGCCGTAAGAAACAAACAAACCGTTGATGCTTCCGAGGCCTAGTCCAGTAGCTAGACACAAAAGAATACTAACGGGGAGACCAAAACCAGAAACCAGAGACTTTGCAAGGATGAAGCCCGTAAATGCGACGATAGATCCAACAGACAGGTCGATTCCTCCTGTCAAAATAACTAGTGTCATACCCAATGCAATAATTCCAATGATTGAAACCTGATCAAGTATGTTCAGAAGATTTTCTGAGGAGACAAAGACCGGATTAAGCACTCCAAATAAGACTATCAGGAATCCTAACAACGCAATCAATCCATAATCCTTTATGAATTTCATAATTAGTTTGGACTAAAATAGCCTTCAGTTGTCGTGAACTCCTCTATTTTTCCATCCTTGATAACCAGGATTTTGTCGCACATTCTCTCTAACTCTCTTTTATCGGAAGACGTTATTAGGAAGGACTTTCCATTGTTTCGCAGCTTTAAGATAATCGAGTGGAACTCAGACTTTCCTCCTAAATCGATGCCCGCCGTCGGTTCTAATAAAAGCAAAAGGTCAAAGTCGTACGACATCCATCTTGCAAGCAATACCTTTTGCTGATTTCCGCCACTAATATGACTGATCGGCTGGTAGACAGATTTGCATTTGATTCTTAATGCTTCGATATATTCCTTTGCATTTAAGACCAGGGACTCTCGATTGAAAACCCCCAATCGAGATGTTTTCTGAAAGTTCAAAAACGAGATGTTCTCAAATACACGAAACAGAGCGAAAATTCCATCATGACGCCTATCTTCCGGTATGAAGCCCACTTTGTTAGCAACACACACGGACGGCGTCGTGAGAAGCTTGCCATTTAGTGTGACCGTACCAAACTTCCTTTTACTTACGCCGAAAATAGACTTTATCAACTCGACTGATCTCACATGGTTATCTGAAACCACGCCCACGCTCTCGCCGACATTTATCGTAAAAGATACATCGTCCAGATATTGAGTCGTTAGGTTTTTGACAAGTAAGAGAGGCGTAGATTTGTCGCCTGGATGTACCGGATCCGCGATGGTTGCTGCAATATTGAAGTACTTGAATAGGTCCTCCTTCTTAACATCCGAGACAGCTGACGTAACGACTATCTTGTTATCCACGAATACAGAAACCGAGTCAGCAACCTCAAAAACTTCGTCTAATTTATGGGTGACGTAAATAATTGATTTTCCTGAGTCTCTTAAGCCGTTAAGTAGTTTTTTGATTACGACAAAGGAGTTTGAATCGAGTACGGAAGTGGGTTCGTCAAAAATAACAATATTCGATTTTGTATTTAGAGCTTTTGCGATTGCAACTAACTGTTTTTCCGAAACGGAAAGCTGATTCACGATCTTTTCTGGATCAATAACTGCCGACATTGATTGGAGTATTTGTTGGGCTAGATGAAAGGAAGTTGCATTCTTGTAAATTACCGATCCGTGCGCATCCCGTAGACTGATATTCTCGGCAACCGACATTGTCTCGATCAACCCGAAATCCTGTGGAACCATCGAAATGCCATAATCAAGCGCGTCTTTGGGTGAACTGAGAAATACTTGTTCATCGTGCAGATAAACTTCCCCTTGGTCCGGCGTTATTTCACCAAACAGAATTCTGACAAATGTTGATTTTCCAGCGCCGTTTGCGCCGATGATCGCACGTATTTCTCCCTCGTCAATCGAGAAATCGGCGTTGGAAACGGCAGTAACCGAACCAAAGCTCTTTGTGAGATTCGTGGTTCGTAAGATGCTTTTCTTCAATCTTTCCTCAGTTACTAAACCTTTAAGTAGTTCGTTCGTGGGATTTTACGCTATTTCTGTCCTTCTTAATATACGTATCTATGTGCTCGATGCGACAGAGCTTTCGATATGAATCTCGGCAAAGTCTCGGCAAAGTTTCTCCTGGTACTGATTAGCACTTCGGCCCACAACGGCATCAATCAACTGGGGAAAGTTGCGGGGATGCGCGCGTAGGGATTAGAACCGTCGGACCCTACTTCTCAGCGTCACATTCCGCGAGATCGAGGAGAATGATGTTTGCCGGGTAGCAGTGGGTACTTCTTCTCGGCCAGTGTTTGTGAAGCAAGCCGATGCCGAGCATCTTTCATAAGGACGAGAAACTCAACAAGATTGGTCACGAAGGAAGCGCTTGATTACTGCAAATAGCGCTTGGGGTTGACCCGGTCAAAGTGAGCGCGAAATATTAGGTTTGAAACCCGCTAGGTCTTCAGATAAGTGTTTTGTCCGCGACGTCAGTGTCAATCCCTATGAACCGACCAAGCCACTCAAAGACTTTACGTCTCTTCAGGCGGTCCCAATAGAACTGGTTGCTATAACTCCTCAGGCAGGTGTAGCAACTCCCTTCGGGATCGCAGAGCGGATTGTCGCAGGAGCGAGTTCGTTCAAGGCAGCGCTCAAGAATTCGCGGCAAGTGTTCAATGATACGCCGCACGTATCCAGCACCACCCGGGACTCGGTCATAAACGATTAGCTCTCCTGAAAGGCTGGTACTTGATTGCGATTGATACGTGGAGTCAAGGTCTGATCTCGGAATGGAGAGGACTTCAGCCGCCGCAGATACGAATGCCGTCTGGAATGACAGCCATAAGTCACGGTCCGTCACATCAGGCGTATGAAGTCGTTCCGCGGCAAAGCGCAGTTGCAGGGTATCGGTTTCGAATTCGTGTGCGAGATGGGTGGAGAAAATAATCCCGCTGCAATTTGTACCCCAAGGAGTCACATGCGGACTTGGCGGTTTTTTGATCTTCTCCTCAAAGTGAACACCGCAATTTTTGCAGAGGCGGAACTTTTGGAAAAGGTAGCCCGGATTGGCGCGAAAGAGTTTGCCATCCTTCCGGTATCCAAATGTGATACCGATACCGCTATCGTGGTCTTTGAAATCCTCCGGTCTAGCTCCACTCACCAAGAACAATTCTGTATTTGAAGGAGGGCGTCTTCGGTACAAATTCGGTTCTGGAACGTCATCCGAGTAGAACGTCTGAAAGCCTTGTGGTTTGATGTAGATTTGCGGCTGCGAGGGAAGTCCGCATTCACAAACTCGCTCCATAGACTCGCTCTCAAGTTTCGTGATAAGTCGCCGACACTGCCTGCAGTAGCTATACCTACGCACGTCAAATCCTTGCATCGGCCGAAGCACGCCGCGACTAGTAAATAGCCGTCCGTCCGCAATGATCTCCGCACCTGGAGCATACTCCGAGATACCTACTTCACGATCCCTCTCCAATCTCATCTTATTTGACCAATCCTTCTGGCGAACAAGGAGACGTATCGTGTCCTGTGGAAAAGCGTAACTAGGGAGCCAATGGGCACTCGATAGAAAATCTATCAAGAACTCACCCTTTAGCTGACTTATTAGTCTCTCCAACGACTCTTTGGCCCCGATGATTTTCCTCAGTTCTTGCGTGGCCGCTTGGCCCTGCTTTGTTGTGAGTTCAGAAAGCTGCTGTTCAAACTCTGCCAATGGTCCTAGGACCTTGTCCCTGTTAACCAAGTCCATTTGCTGCCAGGACTTTTCAAGACAATCGTCAGGCGTTAGCTCTGAGCCTTCAGGCAAAATTCGGCGAACCGAATCCGCAAGCGCCGCACGATTATCCTCCACATAGGCCCTAAATCGCGCGGCTGGAGCCTCGCCTTCATTCGCAACCAGGAAGAAGTCACAAACCTTGTCCGCAAGCTTAGGATTTGCAAGCTCGATCAGGAAGTGCCCCAACAGGAATGAATTTACGTGCCTTTGCGCAAGTCTTGTGTTGCTCAAATTGATAACGGGTGCCGGGACCCTGCCGCGAACGATGTCACGGGGGTTATGGTAGTAAAACTGATCGTGAGGAATGGAGCGCGAGTAGGTCACGGCGTACGCGGCACCGTCACATCGTCGTCCCGCTCGACCTGCCCGCTGAATGTAGTTGCTCGCGGTAGGCGGGACATTTCGGAGAAAGACAGCTTTGAGCGCGCCAACGTCAACACCCATTTCGAAGGTCGTGGAGCTGCTAAGAACATTGATTTCGCCCTTAATAAATCTCTCCTGGTACTTTTGCCCATGAACGTTGGTGAGCTGCGCTGTGTGTTCAGCGACTTCGAGGGCTAACGGTTCCTTGTCGAGGAGCCGGTGGCGATAATGGTGATTAGCAAACTTCTTCTCGAGTTCAATAGTATTGTAAGGTTGTGTTCTGCCCTTACAACCGGGAGCGACACACGAGCTAGCAACGTTAAAGATGGTCGTGCGGCCACAGGAGTCGCAGACAAACCAAGGCCTGGCAGTTGTCAGATTGATCCGCTCGGCATCAATCTGGTACTCGCCCCCGAAGTTTGTTTCCATCAGCACCGTACTCCGAAGAAGAGAGTCCCAAATCTTAAACATCAACTCGTCGAGCTGCCGCTCGTCCGCAACCAAGTCGAGCCCGAAGAATTTGGCACAAACATTGGCAATGAAACTGCTGGGGATTGTCCTCTTGGTGCGGCGCTGAACTGTGTAGGGATTCCAACGATACCGAGCTCTACCTTCAACCCTGTCATTAAAGGTGTAGTGGAACGCCGCAAAGCTGGGTCCCTCACCGATGTCTTCAATCAAAATCCCCGGTTCATCAATGTGGAGAGCGCGTCGCATCAGGAAAAGCTGCAGCAGTTGCTGGATGAAATCGTAACCAGAGTCTTCACCCCGTTCGAACACTTCAGGCAGTTGGGCCGGAAGATCTTCAATGTTCCCGTCGGTCAAATAAATCTGCGCAGCAGCGATGCCAACGCCGGGCATGTTTAGCCGCTGCCGGGTTGAAGCGCAGAAGTGCTGAAGAAGCGAGACGTAAGCTTGACGGCGCAGGTTCTTCTTGTCGGCGGGGAGAAGTTGTCGGGTGGGTTTGATCTCATAGCTCAGGACATCCCGTTCCCGATCATAAGATCGGATCAAAACCAACTGGCGTTTGACCGCCTGATTTACGAACTGGTTTGCCACTTCGCTCAAGCCCACGGCAGCTCCCCCGTTCAGTTGCTCTTCTAACTTCACTGCGTCACATAGGGGCTTCATGTACTCAGATTCGGCAGTGGTTCGCTTCAGGTATGGCGCGAAGAAAGCAGCACGCTGTCGACTGTCGGAGAAAGCGAGAAGGCGTCGACCTCGAGCAGGAAGACTTTCAGGGTGTTCCTCGTCTTCGGGCAGATTCCGCATGACTTCCTCTGCCAGTACCGCCGTGGCTGCATCTTCGCCGCTTCGGAAGTCGCGAAGCACGCTTGAGTAGGGACGCGAGGCGGTTCCGCAGCGCGAGCACACCTTCAGTTCGCCACCCTTTGGAGTCAAGTTACGAAGACGTACTCTCGCGGGAGATTGGCAGCACGTTTTGCTTTTCTTTCCCTCATTAAACGAACCGCAACTTAAGCACAGCTCGACCTGATCTCCCTCCGAAGCTTCAACATCTTCATCTGCCCCCGCTTCTGAAATGGAATTGTCCCAGGTCAGTGAGAGACGGCGGGCACTCTCTTCCGGTTGGTCAGACGGCGGCAAGGCCTGCCACGTGCTTTCGTCTGTAACATAGATAGAGACAGCCGGCATGCCACACTGGAAACAGGTACTCAATGGCATGAGCAAGCTTCCGCAGTTCTCCTCACACCGCGCCCGGCTTTCGAGGTACAAACGACTCCAGAAGGTTGTTGGATGGTGTTTCCGTCCATTACAGGATGGCGCTATGCACAGAGAAGCCCCACTCAACCCGCGAAAGAAAAAATGAAACCTTGACGGAACCAAAGGCGGCGCATCATATCGCTCACGCGCATGAGAGCTCAGAATGAGCAACCACTCCAGCGCAAGATGAGTTCGATCGCTATCTTCCCCCCAAAGGACTTGGCACAGTGCGCCTAAGCTGTATGGCCTATCGCAAACTGCGTCATGGATTTTCTTCAACGGCAGCCAATGAGCAAATAACCGATGCAACATGTGGTGACAAGAGGTTTCGGCGACCGATTGGTCGCTGTTTGGCAGGCCGGAAGTTTCGATCAGTTTCCGCAGTTGAGCGGGTTCATCAAGCGCGACGATCCATTTGACTAGAGATTTCTCGTCAGGAACCACATCAAAGATTTGGGCCGGCTTCACCTCGGAGAGTTCAGCGGTAAAACTGTGGACCGTTTGTCCAAAGATGACATCATCGGGTTCGAAGTTAGCACCAGTTATCGACTGACCGAATTCAACAATGGCTGTCCGCGACTCCGCGCTATCTCCCTCGGAAAGAGTTGCACTCGTCAATATGAACTGAAGGTTGCTCTTTTGGTACGTTTGTCGCAATCGTCGCATGAGTAATGAAACGTCAATGCCCTGTGCGCCCGTATAAGTGTGCGCCTCATCAAGCACCACATACCTTAGCGATTGGTGACGGAATAGATTGGCATCCCCGGGCCTCAGCAGAAGGTATTCCAACATCGCGAAATTAGTAAGTAAGATATGGGGTGGCTCTTCGCGAATTTCGTTGCGTGAATATCTCTCGTTGCGGGCTAACTTGCTCTTTGCCTCTTCTGATAGCTTCGCTCGGTCCCAGGGAGTATCGCCGGTGTAACGGCCAAAGGTAATTTCAGGCAGGTCTCGGAGCAGTTTCCTCATCCGTTCGAGCTGATCATTTGCAAGGGCGTTCATCGGATAAACGACGATAGCCCGTACTCCTTCACTTGAGTTCCTCAAAACATCATCAAGGATTGGTAGCAGGAAGCACTCCGTTTTGCCGCTACCCGTCCCCGTGGCAACAATTAAATTACGACCTCGCTGGGCCTTCTCAATGGCTATCGCCTGGTGTTCGTAAAGCGCCCTCGTCAGGTCGAATTCTTTTTGGTTGAGTCTCTCAAGTCCTTTCGCAAACCGAGGAAGCTCCGTACGACCAACTAAGTCCGCGCCGGTAGGGCCTTGCTTGTACGCTGGGATGCTTGTCACCAAAGGACGCAATGAGAACACGTCTTCCTCGCAGAGTGCCTCCCAAAAAGCTTGGCGCAACTCAGACTCCGAGTCAGCCACCATGTTGGTCGTGAATAGGTAACGTCGGTATGTATCGATAAGCGCGCTTGAAAACTGGTGGACATTAATTTCACGCATAGTTCAATCCTGATGCTTGAGACCATAAACCATCAACGCTGATAGTTCGACGTCAGAGTATATCCAGTCGGCGGTGGGCGCGACTCGCACAATCACCCTGGTTCTAGGCTGTTCTGTTGGAACCTCCGGCGGTACACCACCACATGATTGAATAGCCTCCGAGAGAATCTTCTCCCACCTCGTTGACGGCGGATGGGCAACTAGCACTGAATCCGGGATCAGGATTGATCTCACTGGTGTTGAGTATTGCGCACAGCCTGGTTCGGAGCAGCGAAACTCGACAGCATCACGAAAGGTAACTCCAACGGGAATACAATCGCACCGAATACAGCGGAGCTCCC
>Ga0134126_10004670_pt1 | contig 17160 bp, 11 predicted proteins | sample KB31752_FD_96881 | JGI IMG/M metagenome (GOLD analysis project Ga0134126, IMG submission 96881) | Terrestrial soil microbial communities with excess Nitrogen fertilizer from Kellogg Biological Station, Michigan, USA - KB3-175-2 | ecosystem: Environmental > Terrestrial > Soil > Unclassified ...
ACCACACTGGCGCCCATTCGAACCGCCCGAGCGCAGGATGAGTGTGGCCGCCAGTCATTTGACCCAGCATGTCAGCCTGCACACGCAGCCATTCGTGGCGGCGGATGTGGGCGGAACCCATGCGCGGGTTGCGCTGATGCGCGCGGCCACCGATGGCAAGCGCGAATTCGAAGTGCTGGCGTATCGCAAGTTCACCTGCGCGGATTTTCCGGGGCTGCCGGAGCTGCTGACCGCATTCGTCGACGCCGACGCCACGCTGCCGGTGCGGCGTTGCGTGATCGCTTGCGCGGGGCAAGTCATCGACGACGCCATTGTCAATGACAACCTCGCGTGGCGTGTGAGCCTTTCGCAATTGCGCGAAGCGCTGGCTTTCGACGATGTCGCGCTGCTCAACGACTTCGAAGCGCTCGGCTATGCCCTCGATGACGTGAAGGACACCGACAGTTTGCTGTTGTGCGGGCCCGAGACGTGTGGGGAGGGTCCCGCGCTGGTGGTGGGACCAGGCACCGGATTGGGTGCGGCGGTGCGTCTGCCCGGCCCGTCCGGCGTGCGCGTGCTCGCCAGCGAAGCAGGGCAGATGGATTTCGCGCCGGGCAACGCGCGCGAACGCGAACTGCTGGCGCATCTTGCTCCCGATGACGGTTACGTGCCGTACGAACGCATCGTGTCGGGCCCGGGCCTGCTCACGCTGTACACGGCCTTGTGTGCGCTGCGCGGACAACCGCCGCGGCTCGCGACGCCAGAAGCGGTCACTGCCGCAGCCTGCGCGGGCAACGATGAAGACGCGGTTGAAGCCGTCGACGTCTTCTGCGCCGCGCTCGGTAGTTTCGTCGGCAACCTCGCCATGGCCTTCATGGCGGATGGCGGCGTTTACCTCGCCGGTGGCGTCCTGCCCGAAATGCGCAAGCTGTTGCAACGCAGCCGCTTCGTGCAGCGCTGCCTCGACAAGGGCGGCATGCGCGAGTTCCTGCAGCGCGTGCCGGTGCGCCTGATCGAACACGGCCGCCACGGCGTGATGGGCGCGGCGCATTGGTATTTCGAGAAGCACATGCGCGGTTCCGCACGCCGCCGCGCGATGGGAGATGGCACGGCGGCGTAACGAGTTTCCTCCACACATCCGGGTGCTTTCGCACCCATCACCTGGCGAGCGAGAAGGGGTACGTCATGAAATTCCGCAAGAGCATGCTTTCGGCGAGCATCGCCACGGCGCTGTTGTTCGCAGCAGCTGCCCAGGCGCAGAACGCCTCGCCTCAGGGCCAGTCCACCGCCAATGACCAGCAACAGCCACAGGCGGGTTCGGGCGCGCAGACGGATTCCACGCAAAAGAAAAAAGACACCGTCCAGCAACTGGAAACCATCCAGGTCGTCGGCATGCGCGCCGCGCAGGCGTTGTCGATCGAAACCAAGAAGGCGGCCAATTCGCAGGTCGAAGTGGTTTCCGCCGTCGACATCGGCAAGCTGCCCGCCAAGAACGTCGCCGACACCATCGCCCAGTTGCCTGGCGTCAACATCGCCGACGCCGCCGGTGCAGAAGGCGGCTTCGACGAATCCGATCGCGCCAGCATCCGCGGCAGCGCGCCGTCGCTGACCCTGACCACCGTCAACGGCCACTCCATCGGCTCCGGCGACTGGTTCGTCCTCGGTGGCGGCGGCACGCGCAGCGTCAGCTTCTCCATGCTGCCATCCGAAGTCGTCAACCAGGTGGTCGTGCACATGACCCCGGAGGCCAAGCTTCTGGAGGGCGGCGCGGCTGGCACCATCGACATCATCACCCGCAAGCCGCTGGATTTCAGCCAGCAGCTTTCCGTCGAAGGCAGCGTTGGCGGGGTGTACGCCGACCTGCCCGGAAAAACCACGCCGCAGGCCAGTGGACTGCTCAACTGGAAAAACGCTTCCAGTACGTTCGGCGTGATGGTCCAGGCCTTCTACGAGAAGCGCGATCTGCAGCGCGAAGGGCAGGAAATGCTCGGCTATTCATACATCCCGACTGGCTCGGTTGCGGCTGGGCCGACGGGTTTGAATCTTGGTCCCGCGACGCCGGGCAGCCCCAGCACCGGCGTGTTTTTCCCCAACCTCCCAGGCGCGGCGCTGTTCACGCAGACACGCAAGCGCGAGGGTGGCTCGATCGATCTGCAGTGGAAGGCGACCGACAACCTCACCTTCAACCTCGACGCGTTCTACTCGCACCTCGATGCAACCGACTACAACCGCAACTACATGTTGCGCACGCGCGATCAGTTATCAAAACAGGCCGTCACCGGCGTAATTCAGGGGAACATCCTTACCAGCGCGAATTTGCCCGGCGACCCAACGATTTCCCAAGGCATCTACGACATGATCTCGCGTCCGGGCGAGAGCGAGTCCAGCCAGTTCGTCACGCTGGATGCCGATTGGCAAGCCACCAACAACCTCGGCTTCAAGTTCCAGATCGGCACGACCAAGGGCACCGGCAACACGCCGACCCAGGACGTGATGGAGATGGACACGGGTTTTGGTTCGACCGCCAGCTATGCGATGAATGGTCTCGGCAAGCCTATCAACTGGTCAATGAGCGGCAACAACTCCGCTTTTGATCCGCCCGCGGACGGATTTGATTGGATATTCGGCGAACAGAACATCCATGTGGTGGACAAGGAACGCTGGTTCCAGGCCGATGGCACTTACGATTTCGACAATGCGGGTCCGTTGTCGTCGCTCGAGTTCGGCGTGCGCTATGCCAAACACGACCACGACAGTCCGACAGACATTGCCCAAGGTGTGGGAACTGCGCCTGTCCTGGCGGACCTGCCGGCCGCGGGCGGCAACTACCCCGGCGATTTCGGCAGCAATCTCGGCGTGGGCCAGATGCCCTCGAACATCTGGTACTGGACGCCGGCGCAGCTCGCGCAATTGAACGCGTTGTATGCGAATCGGAAGGTGACGGACGATCCGACCACTTCGCGCTTCTATCCGAACGGCATCTACAGCCTGACGGAGAAGAATGGCGCGGCCTACATCCAAGCCAACTTCACCGGCGAACACTGGACCGCCAATGCGGGCTTGCGTTACGTGTCCACCGACGAAAACATCGGCTACACCAGTGGCGGCATTCAGGAGCCGGATCACGCTGCTGGTTCGCCACCTTCCGCGTTCTATCCGAATGGCTGGTACTGGAATTATTACAAGCACAACTACAACAAGGTGCTGCCGAGCTTCAACGTGAAGTTCGACCTCAATTCTGACGGCAGCCTGCTGACGCGCTGGTCCGCATCGCAGACCTTGACGCGACAGGACTACACCCAGTTGGCCGGCGTGTTGAACCTCAACGATCCGACAGTAGCTAGTGAGTTGGGAGGTGGTAGCGGAGCCAATCCACGCTTGAAGCCGATCCTCTCCACCAACTTCAGCGCGTCGCTGGAATGGTATTTCGCACAACGCGGCCTGCTGGCGGGCAGCGTATACGCGATGGACCTCAACAATTACTACGACTACGGCACCACGACCGCCACGTACCTCAACAACTACCTGACCTACAACAACGCAACCAATCCGTCGCACACGCCGGTGTACAGCAATTATCTGGTCAGCATTCCGGTGAATGTCAACGGCACGTTGAAGGGCGTGACCTTGAACTACATCCAGCCGATCGGCGACCACTTCGGCGTGTCGTTCAATTACACCTACGCCACGGGCCATTCGTCGGGTGGTACCTACCTGTACAACGCGGATGGCACACTGGCCAACAATGCCGCGGCCGGAGATCGCCCGTTGTTCGGCACTTCCAAGAACACCGCCAACGCTTCGGTCTTTTACGAAGACGCGCACTGGAACGCGCGCGTCAACTACACCTACCGTTCCAAGTTCTACGACGGCGTGATGTCCAGTTCAGGCCAGATGGCGTTGTTGCCCTACTGGCAGTCCGGCCAAGGTTACCTGTCGTTCTCGGCGGGCTACAAGCTCAACGATCATTTGAGCTTCTCGTTCGACGCGATGAACCTCAACAATCCGCATCTGAAGTACTTCATCAATGGCTCGCAGGCCGGCTTGGGTTTTAGCACCGCGCCGGAAGCGTTCTACGTGAACGGCCGCCAGTACTACTTCAACGTGAACTTCAAGTTCGGCAGCGGAGCGCCGGCACCGCTGCCGCCGGCGACGCCGCCTCCGCCGCCGGCACCGGAAGCCGCGCCGCCGCCGCCCCCGCCGCAGAACGTGGTGATCGATTTGCGTGGCGTGAACTTCAAGTTCGACCGGCCGAAGAAGGGCGAGACCAACATCGACCCGACGCTGAAGCCGCCGGCAACGGAGTCGCTGGCGATCCTGAGCCAAGCGGTGGACACCCTCAACCGTTATCCGCAGGTGCAGGTCGAGATCGACGGCTACACCGACTCGAAGGGCAGCGCGCAATACAACCAGGCGCTGTCGGAGCGTCGTGCCGACATCGTGGATGCATACCTGACTTCGCATGGCGTCGCGGCCAGCCGCATCACTGCGGTCAAGGGTTTCGGCGAGGCCGATCCGGTGGACAGCAACGACACCGCGGCGGGTCGCCAGCGCAACCGTCGCGTCGAATTCAAGGTCGGCGGCGAAGGCATCCAGCAAGGTCAGCCGCAACAGCAATGAAAGCGATGCCGGTGGCTGCATGCCGCCGGCATCGTCGAGTCGAACCTCGGCGCGTGTGCATGCAAGGCGCGCGTCGAAGGCAACAGGGTTTCATCGGAGTGAAGTGAGTCGCTCTCCAGCGTTGCGGGCCGGTATGGCATCCCGGCCCGTTTTTTTTTGGCGCTTGAGGTCGGGAATCGAAGCGGGAGGAAGCAGCATGCGCGGGTGTCTTCGCCTTGCATGGGCTGTATTCGGATTGTTGTGGATCGCCGGTGGGCCGGTGCAGGCCTTGGAGCGCAGCCCGCAAGCCGTGGTGCCGCAACCTCCGCGGGTGCTGGTCGATCAGGTCGGCTACGACACCGCGGCGCCCAAGCACGCGATCGTGCAGGGTTCTGGCAGTGACGGCTTCATACATTTCGAAGTGGTCGACGTGCAGACCGGCAAAACAGTGCTGCAAGGCAGGCCGCAGCCGGCGGGCCAGGTCGATCACTGGGACGACTGGCATTACTGGACGATCGACTTCTCCGCGCTGAAGACGCCCGGCATGTATCGCGTGGACGTCGGCGGCAACACCGATGCATTCTCGTTTCCGTTCCGCGTTGCGGACGAGGTGCTGGAACGCTACACGCTTTCGAACGTCATCTACTACTTCAAGGGGCAGCGCGTCACGGGCGATTTCGATCGCGCCGATGCGCACCTGAAGAATCCGGATCCGGCCGGTCCCGCCTACGTGGATCTCCATGGCGGTTGGCTCGCCGCGACCGGCGACTACGGCGTGCATCTTGCCGAAGGCGACCATCAGGAAGTCTCACTGGTGGCGTGGAGCCTCATCGCCACGCTGCGCAATCTCGAAGCCGCGCACAACCAGAACTTCGCGCAATACGAACGACGGCTGCTGGACGAAGCAATCTACGGGGCCGATTTCCTGGTGCGCATGCACGTACCCGGCGGCTCGTTCTACGAGAGCATCGGCGCGCCCGGCAAGCTGAAACGCGCGAACGACCGCCTGATCAATCCCACCAACTATCGCCAGGTCATCAAGACCACGCCCGGCAGTGCTGGCGCGGCCGAACAGGGCAGGGCCGAATGGCCGCGCGATTACGCAGCGAGTTTCCGCAACGGAGGTGGCATGGCGATCGCCGCGCTGGCGGCGGCGAGCGCGCTGCCGGATCACGGCGATTTTTCCAGCCAGCGTTACCTGCAAATCGCCGAAGATGCTTTCCGCTTTCTCGATCGGCACAATCGCGAGCTGCTGGGCGATGGCACGGAAGACATGGTCGACGACTACTGCGCGCTGCTGGCGGCGACGGAACTGTATCGCGCGAGTCATGACGAGGCGTTTCGCACGGCGGCGGATACTCGGGCCGATCGTCTGGTCGCGCGCCTCGCCACATATGGCGACTATCGCGATTACTGGCGCGCGGGCGACGGCGCCGACCCGTTCTTCAACGCCACCGACGACGGCATGCCGGTGGTGGCGCTGGCCGAATACGCGTCGATCGCCGCGCCCGCGCGCAAGGCGAAAGCGCGCGATGCGATCCGGCGCGCGATGGCATTCCAGTTGCGAATCACGTCCGATAGCAACAATCCGTTCGGCTACGCGCGCGAACTGGTGCGTCTGAAGAACGGCGCCATCGCGGTGAAGTTCTTCTTCCCGCACGGCGCGGCCGGAACATGGTGGCAGGGCGAGGATGCGCGGCTCGCGTCGCTGGCCGCGGCGGCGCGCGTGGCCGCGCCGATGTTCGCGGACGACCCTGCGTTCCACTCGAAACTGCAGGCTTACGCATGGAACCAGTTGCACTGGATCCTCGGACGCAACCCGTACGACACCAGCATGCTGATCGGCAGCGGGCATCGCAATATTCAGTACATGTTCTTCGATTCGTGGGAATACACCAACGCGCCCGGCGCGATCATCAACGGCATCACCTCGGGATTGGATGCGGAGGACGACGGCATTGCCTTCGATCTCGGCTACGCACAAACCGGCAAGGACGACGACTGGCGCTGGGGCGAGCAGTGGCTGCCGCACGCGGCGTGGTACATGTATGCCATCAGCCTGCCGCACGACTGACCGTTCGGCGCATCAACCCGGAGAACCTTCATGCGCGTGAGCTGCCTGTCGATCCTCACCGTGATGCTTTCGATTGCCATGGGCGCTGCAAACGCCGCCACGCCCGCACCGGCGTGGTCGCTGCTGCCGCAACCCGCCGAGATGCATCCGGCTGCACAGGGCGTGGTGACGGTGTCCGACGGTGATCGCGTGCTGGTGCAAGCCGAAGGCGATGCGCAGGCACTCGCGGTCGCGCAACGTTTTGGGGCGCTCGTCGCCACGACGCGCGGCCTGCACCTGCGGGTGCAAGCCCAGGCGGACAGGCAATCGCCGGCCGCGATCGTGTTCCGGCTCGATCCCAGTGCGGATGTTGGGAGCGACGCGGGTTATCGCATCGCAATCGGCGATGGCCGCATCGAAGTCGTGGCGCGCACGGCGCGCGGGCTGTTTTACGGCAGCGTGACCGTCTGGCAACTGCTGACGCCCGATGCCACGCGCAACACGCCGGCACGCGTCGCGAATGGCAGCATCGTCGATCATCCGCGCTTCGCATGGCGCGGCCTGATGCTGGATTCCGCACGGCATTTCCAGAGCGTGGCCGACATCAAGAAGCTGATCGATTGGATGTCGCTGCACAAATTGAACGTGCTGCACTGGCATCTCAGCGATGACCAGGGCTGGCGCATCGAGATTCCGGAACATCCCGAACTCACGAAGATCGGCGCCTGCCGCAAGGCAGTCGGTCCCGACGCGGCGCTAACGGGCGGCCCCGAAAAACCGTACTGCGGCTTCTACACCGACGCGGAAGTGCGCGACATCGTGCATTTCGCGGCGGAACGTTTCATCGAAGTGGTGCCGGAGATCGACGTTCCCGGTCATTCGCAGGCCGCGATCGCGTCGTATCCATGGCTGGGCGTCAGCGGCAAGCGTCCGCAGGTTTCGACGGATTGGGGCATCAACACCTGGCTGCTGAAGCCCGACGCGCGCAGCGTGAAGTTCGTCGACGACGTGGTGGATCACGTGATGGCGTTGTTCCCGTCGAAGAACATCCACATCGGCGGCGACGAGGCGGCCAAGGACCAGTGGCAAGCCTCGCCCGCGGTGCGCGCGCACATGCACGCACTCGGCTTGAAGAACATGGATGCACTGCAGGGCTGGTTCACCACGCAGGTTGCCAACCATCTGGCGCAACACGGGCGCACCGCGGTGGGCTGGGATGAAATCCTGCAGGGCGAGGTGCCGGCGTCGGCGGTGATCATGTCGTGGCACGAACCCGCGGGCGCGCTCGATGCATTGAAGCAAGGCCACGACGTGGTGATGGCTTCATCGCCCACGCTGTATCTCGATCACTATCAATCGAACCCGCACGACGAACCGCCCGGACGGCCGGACGTGGAATCGCTGAAAGACGTGTACGACTACGATCCGGCGCCAGCGGGCGCGACGGCGGTCGAGACGAAACACATCCTGGGCGTGCAGGCGAATCTGTGGGCGGAATACATGCCGACCTTCGCGCGCGTGCAGCATGCGGTGTTCCCGCGCATCGCGGCACTTTCGGAAGTGGCGTGGTCGCCGGCATCCACGCACGACTGGCATTCGTTCCTCGAACGCATGCCCGCGGAGCTTGCGCGTTATCGCACGCTGGGCATCGAGTACGCCGACAGCGCGTTCGCGCCGGCGTTCGCGTTGAGCGCGGGAGAAAACGGAACCGTCAAGGTTGCGCTGTCGAACCAGACGAACTTCGGCATCATCCGCTACACCACCGACGGGAGCACGCCAAACAGAACGTCGAAATCCTATGCGAAGCCACTGACTTTCCCGGCGGACGCGCCGACGAAGCTGAGCGCAGCGACCTTTGCATCCGACGGATTCGAACTCGCCATGCCGCGCACGCGCTCCGTCGACACTGCCGCGCTGCTCACCCGCGACAGCGATCAGCTTGATTCCTGCAAGAACCAGCTCGTGCTGCGGCTCGAAGACGACCGGCCGCTCGAAGGGCCGCGTCCGGTTTACAAGATCGACATCGAGAACATGTGCTGGTTGTGGAAGGGCGCTCCGCTCGATGGCGTCAAGCGGATCGCACTGACGGTCGGCAACCTGCCATGGAATTTCGCGTTGTGGACCGATGATGCGAAAGTCGTCGCACGGCCGAAAGCCACGCCGGCCGGCGAGTTCCAGGTGCATAGGGATTCCTGCGACGGTCCGCTGCTGGCAACGCTGCCGCTCGCAAAGGCCGCACAAACAAAGTTGCAGACGACATTGACCGCGAACATCCCGGCAGCCACCGGAAATCACACTCTGTGCGTGTTCGCCACCGGCGATCCGCGCAACGGCATGTGGGCGATCGGCAAGGTCGAGCTGCTGACGCGTTGAGGCCGCTTCGTCAGGCTTTCAGCAAACCCACATTCCGTCCGACCTTCGTGAACGCCGCGATCGCGCGGTCCAGGTGTTCGCGTGTGTGCGCGGCGCACATCTGGGTGCGGATGCGCGCCTTGCCTTCGGCGACCACGGGATAGAAGAATCCGATCGCGTAGATGCCTTCGTCCAGCAGGCCCGCCGCCATGGCTTGCGCGAGTTTGGCGTCGTGCGTCATCACCGGCACGATGGGATGGTTGCCGGGCTTGATCTCGAAACCGGCCCTGGTCATCGCGTCACGGAAATACTTCGTGTTCTCGGCCAGCTTCTCGCGCAGACTGCCGGCTTCGTCCAGCATCTTCAGCACTTCGATGGACGCCGCGACCAGCGCCGGCGGCAACGAGTTGGAGAACAGATACGGCCGCGAACGCTGGCGCAGCATGTCTATGATTTCCTTGCGACCGGTGGTGAAGCCGCCCACCGCGCCGCCCAGCGCCTTGCCCAGCGTGCCGGTGAAGATGTCGATCCGGTCCATCACGCCGTGCACTTCGGCGGAACCGCGGCCGGTCTTGCCGAGGAAGCCGGTAGCGTGGCATTCGTCGATGTGCACCAGCGCGTTGTACTTCTTCGCGAGCGCGGTGATCTGGTCGAGCGGCGCCACCACGCCGTCCATCGAGAACACGCCGTCCGATGAAATCAGCTTGGTGCGCGCGCCCGCGGCGTCGGCGGCCTGCAATTGTTTTTCCAGGTCCGCGACGTCGCCGTTGGCGTAGCGATAACGCTTGGCCTTGCACAGGCGAATGCCGTCGATGATCGAGGCGTGGTTCAGCGCGTCGGAGATGATCGCATCCTGCTCACCGAGCAGCGGTTCGAACAGCCCGCCGTTGGCATCGAAGCATGCGGCGTACAGGATCGCATCATCGGTGCCGAAGAACTTCGCGATGTCGTGTTCCAGTTGCTTGTGCAGGTCCTGCGTGCCGCAGATGAAACGTACGCTGGCCATCCCGAACCCGTGGGTATCCAGCGCCTGCTTGGCGGCTTCGATCAGGCGCGGATGATCGGCAAGGCCGAGGTAATTGTTGGCGCAGAAGTTCAGCACGCGGCGTCCGTCGGCCAGCGTGATCTCGGCCGACTGCGGCGAAGTGATGATGCGCTCGTCCTTGAACAAGCCCGAGTCGCGGATGCTGTCGAGTTCTTCGTGAAGGCGTTCTTGCGCGGTGTAGGTCATGGTGGATTCCGTGTGGTGGATGGTGCGGACGCGACGGATGCGGACGGTGCGCCGGGGTCGGGACCGATCAGCTTGGCGTAGCGCTCGTCGAGCCTGACGGCGTTCTTGCCGATCTCTTCGACGACGCCGGCGCAGAAGTCGAGCGAGTGCGCTTGCTGCATCAGCAGCGACGCGTCGAGGTCGATGCCTTTCAGGACGTAATGCTGCCAACCGTACACCTGCGCCACCAGTTGCGCCTGTTGGAACGGCATGTTCGCGAGCGCCTGGGTGGCGATGGAGGTCTGGTAAGCCGCATCGATCGGCGCAAGGCCGCCGATGCCATTCCAGCCAACCCACTGGTAACACGCCTTGGGCGGCTGGTTCTTGTTCGCGGGTGAATTCTGCATCGCAGCCGCCATGTCGAACATGTGCCTGGCGTAGGTTCGCAGGTCGGTCCGGTTGAGCATGAGCTCCGCGCGGATCGCACGCATCGCTTCATCGACCGTCGTCTGCTGCTGGCGTTGCGTCACCCAGTTGTTGATGAGTAGCGCCAGCAGGATGCCGACCACCACCGCAATGATCTGCACCAGCAGATCGCCGAGGTCGATCGCTTCGCGGCGCAGCCAGCGCCAACGTCTCTGCCCGGGCGTCGGTTCGGACATTGGACGGTGTGGTCGGAAATTACGCCGTCACCAACTGCACACGACCTTGCCGCACTCGCCCGATGCCATCAGGTCGAAGCCCTGCTGGAAATCGTCGATGGCGAGCTGGTGCGTCAACACCTTCTGCAGCGGAAAACCGGTCAGCAGCATCTGCGTCATCTTGTACCAGGTCTCGTACATGCGCCGGCCGTAGATGCCATGCAGCGTCAAGCCCCTGAAGATCACCTTGTCCCAGTCGATGCCGGAACCGTTCGGCAGGATGCCGAGCAGCGCTACCTTGCCGCCGTGGTACATGCAATCGAGCATGTCGTTGAAGGCGCGCGGGTTGCCCGACATCTCGAGGCCGACGTCGAAGCCTTCCATCTGCAACTCGCGCAGCACTTCGCGCAGCGGCTGCTTCGAAACGTTGACGACGCGCGTCGCGCCCATTTCGGCGGCGAGTTTCAAGCGGTAGTCGTTGACGTCGGTGACCACCACGTTGCGCGCGCCCACGTGGCGCGCGATGCCGGCTGCGATGATGCCGATCGGACCGGCGCCCGTGATCAGCACGTCTTCGCCGATCAGGTCGTATTCCAGCGCGCAGTGCGCGGCGTTGCCGTACGGGTCGAAGAACGCGGCCAGCGACGAAGGAATCTGGTCCGGAATCGGCCACAGGTTCGACTGCGGCATCGCGATGTATTGCGCGAACGCGCCGTTGCGGTTCACGCCGATGCCGACCGTGTTCGGGCACAGGTGTGGACGCCCGGCCCGGCAGTTGCGGCACATGCCGCAGGTGATGTGGCCTTCGGCAGACACTCGCTGGCCGACGCGATAGCCGCGCACCTCGCTGCCCAGCGCGACGATCTTGCCGACGAACTCGTGGCCGATCACGAGGCCTGGCTTGATCACCCGTTGCGCCCACTCGTCCCAGTTGTAGATGTGCAGATCGGTGCCGCAGATCGCGGTTTTCTCGACCTCGATCAGCACGTCGTTGTGGCCGTATTCCGGCACCGGCACCTCTGCCATCCAGATGCCTTTGGCGGCGTCGCGCTTGACCAGCGCCCTCATCATGTTCGGCATGTCGGTGCCTTGTTCGGTGGAAATCGCCATTATAGGGCGCGCCCTCAAAAGCGTGCCCGTACAACGTGCCCCTACAACGTGCCCCTACAATCCGGTGCATGCCCGGAAACGCCCATGCCATCGATGCGCGGCCGCCCGCGATCTTCCTGATGGGTCCGACCGCGAGTGGCAAGACCGCGCTGGCGTGCGCGCTGGCGGACCATTTCCCGGTCGAGCTGGTCAGTGTCGATTCGGCGCTGGTTTACTGCGGGCTGGACATCGGCGCGGCCAAGCCGGATGCGCACACGCTGCGCAATTATCCGCACGCGTTGATCGACATCCGCGACCCTTCAGAGCCGTATTCGGCGGCGCAGTTCCGCGACGATGCGCTGGCCGCGATGCAGGCGATTGCGGCGCGCCGCCGCGTGCCGCTGCTGGTCGGCGGCACCGGCCTGTACTTCCGCGCGCTCGAGCACGGCCTCTCCGAAATGCCATCCGCCGATGCCGAGGTGCGCGAACGCCTGCGTGCCGAAGCGGAGCGCGATGGCTGGCCCGCGCTGCATGCACGACTGGCGCAATACGATCCCGCCGCCGCCGCGCGCATCCGCCCGAACGACGCGCAACGCATCCAGCGTGCGCTGGAAGTGATCGAACTGACGGGCGACACGCTCAGCGCATTGCACGCGGGCACGCGCAGCGCACGACGGTTCCCGTACCGTCTCCTGAAACTCGCGTTGATCCCCGCGGAGCGCGAGGCCTTGCGCGCGCGCATCGCGGCACGTTTCGACGCGATGCTGGCCGCCGGTTTCCTGGATGAGGTGAAGCGCCTGCGCGCGCGCGGCGATCTGCACGCGGATTTGCCGGCAATCCGCGCGGTGGGTTATCGGCAAGCGTGGACGTACCTGGAAGGCGCGTGCAGCGAAACCGAATTCCGCCAGCGCGCGATCGACGCCACCCGGCAACTCGCCAAGCGCCAGACCACCTGGTTGCGCAGCGAGCTGGATGCGCGCGTGCTCGATCCGGATGAGCGGGATTGCACGGCGTCCGCGGCCGCCGCCGTCGCGTTGTTTTTGGGCATGAAAACCGCCTGAAACGGCCAAAAACGGGGTTTTTGCGCTACCATCAACGCCCGCATACGAAACCGTGCGGGAAAGCGGGACCGGAAGGCCATAAAAATGTCCAAAAGCCAATCGTTGCAGGATCCGTTTTTGAATGCCCTGCGCCGCGAGCGCGTGCCGGTTGCAATTTATCTCGTCAATGGCATCAAGCTGCAGGGCGTCATCGAGTCGTTCGACCAGTTCGTGGTGCTGTTGCGCAACCAGGTCAGCCAGATGGTGTACAAGCACGCCATTTCGACCGTGGTGCCGAGCCGCGCGGTCAAGGTCGCTGCGGACGACGCCAAGCCGGAAGACGCCGAACCGCCGGCGCAGGACTGATTCTTCTGTTCGAACGCGAGAAACGAGGCGAACGCGCGCTGCTGGTGTTGCCGTACACCGGCAACGCTGCGGCTGCGCGCCGTGCGCAGGAATTCGCGGAACTGGTGAAATCCGCGGGCGCCGAAATCCTCGGCACCATGCACGCGCGCGTCGATGCGCCCAACCCGAAGTTCTATATCGGCACCGGCAAGGCCGACGAGGTGCAGGCGAAGGTACGCGATCTCGGCGCCGACCTGGTCGTGGTCGACCACGCGCTCACCCCGGTGCAGGAACGCAACCTCGAAAAACATTTCTCCGCGCGCGTCATCGATCGCGCCGCGTTGATCCTCGACATCTTCGCGCAGCGTGCGCACTCGCACGAAGGCAAGCTGGAAGTCGAGCTCGCGCAGTTGAAGCACATGGCCACGCGGCTGGTGCGCGGCTGGACCCATCTGGAACGCCAGCGCGGCGGCTCGATCGGCCTGCGCGGTCCGGGCGAAACCCAGCTCGAAACCGACCGGCGCCTGTTGCAGAAGCGCGTCGAGCAATTGCAGAAGCGCATCGACAAGGTCGGCGTGCAGCGCGATCAGCAACGCCGCGCGCGCCTGCGCAACACGCTGCCGCGCGTCGCGCTGGTCGGTTACACCAATGCCGGCAAGTCGACGCTGTTCAACGCGGTCACGCGCGGCGCGGTTTACACCGCCGACCAGTTGTTCGCGACGCTCGACCCGACCGTGCGCCGGCTGGCTGGTCTCGATTCCGGCCCCGCGGTGCTGGCCGACACGGTCGGCTTCATCCGCGAATTGCCGCACGACCTGGTCGCGGCGTTCCGCGCCACGCTTTCCGAAGCGCGCGATGCCGACTTGCTGCTGCACGTCACCGACGCCGCCGACAGCGAGCGCGACGTGTTGATCAAGGTGGTGAACGGCGTGCTCGACGAAATCGGTGCGGGCGCCGTGCCGCAGCTAATGGTGTTCAACAAGATCGATTTGACGGATTCCCCCGCACGCATCGATCGCGATGCGGACGGCGCACCCGTGGCGGTGTGGCTTTCCGCATCGACCGGCGAAGGCCTGGACCTGCTGCGGCAGGCCATCGGCGAACGTCTCGCCGGCGCTCGCGTGCATGCCGAATTGCGGCTGCCACCGCGCGCCGGTCGCCTGCGTGCGCGCCTGATCGAACTCGGTGCGGTGAAATCCGAACACTACGACGAAGAAGGCTGGCGGCTCGACATCGACGCGCCGCGTGAACTGCTGTTGCCGCTGGCCGGCGACGTGCGCGGCGACGACGCGCAGCTGTTCCGGGATTGGCTCGACGCGGCGTAGTTTGTGCGATTGCCGCGTCGAACCGGCTGTGCGCAGGTTCGAACAGGAACCCATTCGCGTTGAGCGTAGTGAGCGAAGCGAACGGAGTCGAAACGTCAGTCCTTGCAAGCGGCCTGCGCCCAGGACGAGCGGAATTCAAACGGGCCACTAGTCCGAACCAGCCTCTGAAGGAGTGTCCTGACGCTCTGCTAGAATTTACCGTTTGCGCCCGTCGCGGCGCACTTCCCCGCAACCCGAGGCCGTGCCGAGATGCCCTGGAAGGAACCCGGTGAAAAACCGCGTGAGCCCCGCGGCCGCGAGCCGTGGGGACCGGGACAGGGCAACCCGGGGCCGGACCTCGAAGCATGGCTGAGGAAATTCCGGCGCGGTCTGGGGCCGTTCGGCCGCGGTCCGCTGGGCGCCGTCGCGCTGATCATCGTGCTGATCGTGTTGTGGTTCGTGATCGGCGGATGGACCTCCATCGGCGCGCAGCAGGTCGGCGTCGTGTTGCGTCTCGGCCGCTTCGAGCGGGTGCTGCAGCCGGGTCCGCACCTGCGCCTGCCGCCGCCCATCGATCGCGTGCGGAAAATCGACATCGGCCGTATCCGCACCGTCAGCGACGAAGCGCGCATGCTCACCAGTGATGGACAACTGGTGCTGGTCGATTACGACGTCCATTACAAGATCACCGACGTGCGCAAATTCCTGTTCGGCACGCGCGATGCCGAACAAGTGGTGCGCGATGCAGCGACGTCAGCGGTGCGCGCGGCCGTGGGTGCACACAAGTTGCAATGCCTGATCGACGACCTGGATTTTCCGTGCCCGCCCGGGCGCACCGACGGCAACAAGCTCGCCGCGGAAATCCTTGCGCAGCTGCAGGCTTCCACGGCGGATGCGAGCGCTGGCATCGGCGTGGCCATGAGCGACGTCGACGTGCAGAACATCGGCGTGCCCTCGGACGTGAAGCAGGCCTTCGCCGCCATCGACGGCGCGCGCGACAACGCGACCACGGCACAGGCCGCCGCACGCACCGAAGTGGCGAGCAGCAAGCTCAAGGCGAAGGAGCAGGCGGCTTCCATCAAGACCGATGCCGAAACCTACCGCCGCCAGGCCGTCGCCGAGGCCAACACGGCGGTCGCGCGCTTCGGCCAGATCCTGCCGCAATACCAGGCGGCGCCGCAGGTGACGCGGCACCGTTTGTGGCTGGACACGATGCGCGACGTATTGAGCAAGAGCCACGTCGTCGTCAACACCGGTTCGGGCAACGTGATCGTGCAGTTCCCGGTGCAGCATCCGGCGCCCGCGAGTTCCGCCGGCAGCGCGCCCGCATCAACGTCCGCACAACCGGCGGCATCGGCATCGGCTGCGGAGCCGATCACTTCCGGGCCGGGCGTGAACGGGATCGACTGAATGAAATACGCGCTTCCTATCGTGATCATCGTGCTGGCGCTGCTCCTCGCCAACAGCATCTATGTCGTCGGCGAAGGCCACGCGGCGGTGCTGTCGCGCTTCGGCCGCGTGGAAGCGTCCGGGATCGATCCCGGCCTGCACCTCAAGCTGCCGTTCGTGCAGGACGTCAACGTGTACGACACGCGCGAAATCATCTCGCAGGCCGAACCCGGCGATTGCAAGACCCGCGACGGCCACGCCGTGCGGGTGGGATTCCACGTGCGCTGGCAGATCGCCGACGCCCGGACGTATTTCAATGCGACATCCGGCGATGAACTGCAGGCCACGCAGCAGATCGAACCGTTGGTGAGAAACGCGTTGCGCAACGAGGTCGCGGACAACGATCTGTCCGCGCTGCTGGCCGCGACCAGCCAGGGCATGGGCGCGAAGGTGCGCAGTGATGTCGGCGCGGCATTGCGCAGCAAGCTGGGCATCGACGTTCTGGGTGTCGGCATCGGCCGCGTGCTGCCGCCCGAGGAGGCGCTGGCCTCCGTGTACAAGCGCATGACCACTGAAGCGCAGGCGGCGGCCGGCAGCGTGCGCGCGCAAGGCGAAGCCGCGGCCGCGGCCATCCGCGCGCAGGGCGACGCCGACAACGAACAGGTGCTCGCCGCCGCAAACCAGGCCGCGGCGGCGATACGCGGCGACGGCGATGCCGACGCCGCGAAGATCTACGCGGCAGCCTCCGCGAAAGACCCGCAGTTCTTCCGCTACTGGAGCGCCCTCGATGCATGGCGCAACAGTTTCAGCGGCGGCGGCGCGGTCGTCGTGCTGGACAAGGGCTCGCCCTTCATGCAGGCCATCGATGCGGGAGCTGCGAACGACAACGCGACACCGAAAAAACCATAGATGTGTACGCCGTCGTCCCGGCGAAGGCCGGGGCCCCGTTGACGACATGAGAGAACGAAAGCCCTGTGTTTACATGCCTGCCAGAAAACGGAATGGCACGCTGTACATCGGCGTTACTGCAGACCTGGTCAAGCGCATCTGGGAGCACAAGAACAACGTGGTCGCAGGATTCACGCAGCAATACAACGTACACATGTTGGTCTGGTACGAAATCCACGAGACGATGCAATCGGCGATCGCACGCGAGAAG
>Ga0134126_10004672_pt1 | contig 17159 bp, 24 predicted proteins | sample KB31752_FD_96881 | JGI IMG/M metagenome (GOLD analysis project Ga0134126, IMG submission 96881) | Terrestrial soil microbial communities with excess Nitrogen fertilizer from Kellogg Biological Station, Michigan, USA - KB3-175-2 | ecosystem: Environmental > Terrestrial > Soil > Unclassified ...
CTGAAGGCTTGGGGAGCCAAGCTCACCAAGCGAAACGGGCTGCGCAAGGCCAAAGTTGCCGTCGCGCGGAAGCTTGCAGTCATTCTGCACCGCATGTGGATCGACGGAACCGAGTAATGCACAGAATAAGTGTAAGCCGCGTCGCGGTCACCGAAAATCCTTTACGAACCTGACCCCCACGTACCGCGCGTCTGTCCAGACGACCTCACATTTGCGCTGGATCTTACCCTCGAGAAACAAGGTAAATCTCGGCGGGAAATGTAATAGCGGACGCGCCGCCGCGAGGCGCGCTCCACTTTCGGACATGTCCCAAATCACGCAGAGAACAGGAGGTTCATTCGGGCCGAAGAGCACTTCCGCCTTTCGGCGCATCGGCCGCCGCCTCGCTTTACGCTTATCCCGCCCCAGCATGCCTGCCGCTCCGCTCAGAGCACAGCCCAACCTAGGAGCAGCCTAGCAAAACGCGTTTAAAAATTGTGTAAAGCTGGGGGTTTGCTACTCCGCCGCCGGCTAATACTGGCTGGCCTGCTGCCGGCCAGTCTCAGGGCCGCGATGAGCCGTCTTTGGGCCACCGCAGGCGCGCTATTTGTTCGCAAGCCCTAGCCAGCCCTCCACCATGAGGAGTGAGCGGCATTTGTTCGCCGCATCTTCCGCTCGTTTGGCGAGGTCAGGCCCTCGGACGCATTGCGCCCACAACGAATATCCAGTTCCGTTCCATGACTTTCCTCCTCACAGAGGTCGCCTCAGTTGGGCGGTCTGGTCGCTTTGGAATTGCTGTGGCCCCATTTAATTTAAGTCAACACGGTGGCTTTTTGTGGTATACTTTGTGGCCATGCATCGCTACCACTTCATTATTTCCGCGGTGGATCACACGTACGACGATCCATATGGCGAGCCGTTCGCAAGTGAGGGGGCCGCAAGGGACTATGGTCACCGCGTCGTCCGCGAACTGAGGGCCGACGGCTTTGATCTCAGCGCAGTTCTCCGCGTCACGAACGAAACGGGTGCAACCGTCCACTCTATTCCATTTTGGGCATTACGATAGGCCGCCTCAGTTGGCGGCCCCTTTCATCCGCGCTAAGCTTTAACCGAGCCCTTCCGCCAAGGCGTATTACGCGTTGGTTCGTGGTTGACGCCCCCCAGCTAAAAACCCGGAAGGGCTCACCTATTTCTGATCTTGCCGTCGCGGCTGGTGCGCTTACGACTGCGCTTCACTGTCGGTTGGATATGTGACCGGCGGGCTGAGTCGCAGCGCGCCGCTGTCATCCGCACCACCCGCCCGGGGTCGGCGCGTTATCAACCCAGCCCGGATGCCTTTAAGGCCACACGCGATACAGCATGCGCAGGGCGGCGCGAAAAAGCAAATTATTGACCTCTATTCGCAAAGGAGAACGGGCGGACTGCGCTACAGCTAACTGATGTGCATAGATGGATTGTTACTCGGCGCGATCATCGGCGCCACGGTTTCGTATGTTCTGTTCGGAATGCTCTCGAGTAGGAAAGGCTGAAACCGGCCGCGTCCCCATGATGGGCGCAACCCAGGAATGGTCATGACGCCTCTGGTAATCATGGTGAGCGCGGTGATCATCGCTGCGGCAGTTGCTTGGCACGGTCGCGGGCGCTGGTATTAAGCCGCCCAACTTGGCGGCCTCTTTTGATCCACGCTAGGATCAGACGAGCCCTTCCGCCAAGGTCGGTTGTACCCCCTGCCTTGGTCTCGCGCAGCACACGCTGGAAGGGCTCACCTGGATCTCAGTCCGCTGTTGCTCCGTGCGAGGACCGACGACATGGAAGATGAAGCCGGGAAGCGACCAAGACCAGACATGAGCCCAATCTTTGTCGACGACTTCGTGCCGGCCACTCTTCGCTACTCAGAAGCCGCGGTGAACTATCCCACGCTGCGCGAAGCCAGAGCCGCATGGCTGGCCCTGCACTCCGACGTCAAGAAAAAAGCATCGATCACAACCCAAGAAGAACAAGGCGCGTGCTACCGCGGCTGGGAAATTTATCGACTTTGGGGACGCTACGGCTAGCCGCAGCCACGTGCAGGCTTATGCCGGCGCAGCTTGAGCGGTTGGCTCAATGTCCAGACCAAGAAACGGGTCGACCTGGACCGACGCATTGGCGGGACTGGCAGGATCGTGACTGGCCCACTTAAGCTCTCGCTAACTTCGCCTGCCTACTCTCCTACCCGACGCAGAGGGACGGGACGGGCCGCTGTTCCGGGCCCTGCCCGCGCGCGTTGCGTATCGTCGCGGCAGGGCTTTCTACTGCGACCGCGGCGAAAGGTTTGTATGGGCGAACTTGAGACATCCGGAAAGGCCGACCGACGGCGGCGCCGCCGCACGCGAGGGACGAAGCGCGCCCGCACAGTCCGCGTGATCTCTTGGGACGGAATTGGCTGGGGCATTGACATTGACAATGGTAACGGCCGGCACAAGGCGTATGCGGTTGGCTCGCGCGAGGCTGCCGAAAAGGAAGTGCATCGGGTACGATCGGGAGGCCGCGCGCCGACGCGAAAGCAGGTAGCTCAACTGTTCAAAAGTGGATCGCCTTCCAACCTCCGAAGGCTGGTTTCGGCCGCACGTCCGGCCATCGTACGAGCGATGGTCGATTCGCAAACCACGCGATCACCCGGCGGGTCAACGCGGTGCAAAAAATCGCTGGTAGATCAAGGGCCGCAGGCGGATTGAGCGCGATTGAGATTCGTCTCACTCAGAATCACCCCGAACAATTTTGTCCAAAAAGCCGCAAAATTACCTCCCGGTCGAAAATTTCGGCGCCAAAATAAAAAATCCCTGCGCGCCCCCGGGCGCGGTGGCGCAACCCCGCCCGTTCCAGACTTTTTCCCCGGCATCCCCTCCTATTTATGGCAACGGGTTGCCGGAAAAGGGCGCGGCGCCCATAGCAGTGCGAGCTTCATTTGCGGGTCCCTATTTGCACGGCGTTGAGACCCTATTCCATAGGAGTGAATAATTGGCCTCGTTTGTGAACCTCCGCCGTTCCACGGACCATCTGGTCAAAATCGAGGGGATTTCTCCAAAGATCGGGAAGGGCTGGGCACTCGAGAACGGCGGCGAACGCGCATTTGCGACACCTTCGTCAAGTGGCTAGGACCGGCTACTGGGATGATGAGTCCTTACAAGATTCCGGCAAGGATCACCTTTATCCAACTATTGACATCGAAAGACGAGCAGCTATCGGGGCTCAACACCGAGCTTGCTGTCAAGACCGATAAACTGCGTCAACACAATGCCGAGCTTGCCGCCAAGACCGAAAAACTGAGTAAACAATGCGCGTTGAATCGTCCCATGGCGTTCATGCACGTCCCGAAGACCTCGGGGGTTGCGGTGACGTATCGCGTGCTCGCCGCCCTGCCCTTGACCAACTGCCTCGACTGCTACGACCGTGAGTTCTTCGGTGCGCTCCGTTCGTGCAAGACCGTACTGCCTCCAAGCCATCATGAGGTCTATGATGCTCTTCCTCCCGGAGATGGCATCGACTTTGTTGCTGGCCACATTATGTATTCCGCTCTTATCCAAGGTCGGCCTACAGCTCACTTGATGACGGTTTTGCGGGAACCACGCTCGCGCATTCTCTCTCTGTGGACGTTCTATCGATCGCAGTCGGACGGTTTTGGTCTGCCCTTATCCACACCGGAAACGAAAAGCCCCGCCTTGCAGCGGGGCTAAGTTGGAGAACCGCGCGACAGGGAGTTATCGCGCGCCGCGTGTATAACTGATTCGCTCATCCGGCAGAAACACAGGGAAAGCGAGCGCCCGCCGTAACAAAAAAGCCCCGCTGATTGGCGGGGCTCAAGTTGTTCGAGGATAGTGCAGAGAGAGCACGCCGTCACATGAGCATTATAGCTGATTCTGTTTAAGGCTTTTTTGCCGCTATCTTTGCCTGATCGAGCTGGAGCGATGCCTCCTACCTTTTTCGGCTTGCCTCTAAGTGACGCGGACGCCCATTGAAGTTCCGGCGCACCGCGTCACCTTCGCGCGGAACGGGGAGAGGCCCCGGAAAAACCGCGCTTGCCCAGATATCGGATCGATCAAACGGCGTTCCTTGGAAGCCCCGCGGCACACGGGGCTACGTTGTGGAACCCCGCGACCGGAGTGCCATCGTGCACGAATTGATCAAACGTTCTAGAACGCGACGCAAGCGATAGCCCGCCTCGGTTGGCAAGCCAAAATCTATGTAACAACAAACTAGCAACACTCATCACGCCAAACGCGACGATGATTAGCACCCAAGTCAACAGCGCGCACCAACCAAATGTTTGCTGATACGTTACCAGCCGCGCCTCCGTGCAACTAACCAAGCCGCTGCCCCTGTGGGCTGAGTCGGTGACAAACTCGGGCGCTAAGTCGATTGTTCCTTATGTGACTCTCGCGGTTCGTTGACGCGCGGATACGGCCGCCGGATGACTCGTAAGTATCGGCCAAGCAACGTACCGGTCAGAACCTGCACATGAGCAAGGCACCCATCGTCAAATACACCCATCCTGACATCGGTCCTCACATGCACGAGGCGCGGATGCGATGCGGGAAGATACGAGTCGTTCAGGAGGTTACCCGAGAGTTACGGATTTAATTCTTCCGTGATCCGTTCCCATTTTGCATCGATGCAGCCTGTTTGGGTTCAATCGCGATGATCGGGCAAACCACTTGGGCTATCGTACTTATCTCATGCTGCCGCGGCTCCACGTGCTCGAGTTTTTAGACGTGGCCGCAGCGATCGGCTCCGATCCATGCCATTAACGGCGCACGGCAGCGCCTGGAGTGCGCCGGCGTTCACCACGGCGTCAATCCGGCATCTTGCGAGCTGTTTAGAACTTGCGCTTGATAGGAGCGCGGGCCCTATTGGGCACCGCTCTTCGCGTTCGCGCCTTGGCAGCTCTTTATCGCGAGCTGTTGCCAGTTGTTCCTGAGGCCCGTAGCCAACGCACTGCAAAGCAAAGCCCCGCGGCTGCCTCATCCTCGGGGGGCTAACGGACGGTGCCAACCGGGGGGGCCGCGGCGGTTTCAGCACCAATCCATTAGTCAAATCAGTTCTACAACGAATCGTTCCTACGTGCGCTCGATGACCGATTCGCGAGCGTTGAAAAAACGAAGCCTCGTGCGTTGGCACGCGAGGCTTCGGGACCGCGACCCGGCGCCGTGTGCTGGAAGAGGAGCCGGGCACGTATCCGCCAGCGAAATGCGCGGCCGGCGAGGCTTGCTCATGAGCGGCTATTTTCCTTACATGCCTCGCTGCACTTGGCTTTTTGGTCGCCGTTCTCTTTCTGCAGGCTGCAGCCCCCGCTGCATCCTTTTTGCATGTGTCGCCCGACACTTCCACGCTCCCTCTGCAGCGCTACGGTGGGTCCATCTCAAAAGGAGGAGCCACCATGCCGATGGTCCAGGTGCTACTTAAGATCATTTTCGCGTTTCTGCTCGTAGCAAATGCGGGAAGGACGAAGCTGCAAGCACGGGCACCGGTATCAGTGATCCGCTAGCACAGTCGGCAGACCGAAAGCTCCCCCGCGTGCTAGACGAATCTAGCGCACCGCTTCGGCAATTAACCAAAGCGGCACTCCCACGGTGCGACCTCATGACAATTGGTACCGCAGGCGGAACATGTAGGATCAAACGGAATTTACAGACCCGGCTTCCGAGGCGGGGAGTTTGACAGTGAAAATGTTGGGCGGCGTCGGTCTGCTCTGTTTGAGCGTCTTGTGGGCTCTTTTTTGGTGCATCCAGCTATCGCATCCGATGGTCGCCTACTACACCGAGTACAAGGTCCTTTTCATTCTGGTGGCAAGTCTCGCGATAATTCCGCTCTTTTGGGGCACGTCACTCCTCGATCAGGCTATACGCGCGCCTATTGCGCCGGAAGCGGCGCCAGAGTGGCTTGTTACGCCGCCGCTGCAGAACTTTCACATCGAGCCACCGAAGGTCGACAGCGAGACTCAACTGGCTGGCCTCTCGCCGGATGCACCGCCGTTGCCCGATCGTCCGGACGGCCCCGAGGTCGCGGCGGCTTAAAAGTGGTGGACGGTAATAGCGAGCGCTAGTTCACTTGACCGCCAGCAGGCGCGCGTTTACGTGTATTTCGAGGATGAATCCCGCCGGCGCGCCGCAGCCAAGCTGTGCTGCCCTATCGCATCCCAACAAATTAGATCGTTATACACTCGTCAAATTTGGGTTTTTGAACCATAGCAGTGGTCTCCATTGCTAGGACAAAAGCCGTGTAATAGCTCGCGTGTGCGGGCATTCCAGGATGCGGTTCGAGAGCGCGGCCTACAAACTGGCTCGACAGTATGGCAACACGACAATCGGTTCCGATGACGTTGCAAACCATGGGGCTGACGTTTCGGCATCACCTTTGTCGGCGTCAAAGGCATGGTTGCGGCTGATGACTACTCGGCAGCGCCGGTCGGTACCATCGGCGTACCCCATTCCCGCCAACGTGATTGCAATCACGATCGGGTCCATGACTCTCGCCCGATACGCGCTACAAGTGCCCCGGCCGATGGGGCGCAACGACCGGCGCACTGAGGAGAATGCACGGCGCATGCGCAAATCCGCCGCGCCGAGCGATGGTCTCCACTCCAAATGCGAGTGGCTATTGATTTCTTATCTCGCAATGTCGAAAACCAGGCCAATTGCTGTAATTGTTCAAAGCAACCGGCGTTCTTATTCTGCTCGCCACCATCACCCAACGCGTTGACTACACGCGCTAGCCAAGCTGTCGCAGTAATGAAAATGGCGATGATCGCAAACAGACACCGGCCAGCGTCTCCCTGCTCATCGTTGCCCTGCTCAAGTAGAACGGATCATTAACCACAAGATGCACCTTGCCCCGGCCCAACCTTATTGTTTCCTTTCGGTAATGGCTTGCATGAGACGGTGATCCCTTACTGAGGGGGATCAGGTCATGGTGATGGCTGTCGGAATGATAGCTGCACTAGCGTTGGGCTTCGTGGCTGGCCGGGTGTGGCAAATTCGTCAACAACTTATTCAGACCGAAGACCTCGGTGATCGCCGGCACAAGTCTGACATGAGTGTCGAAACCGGAGGATCGGGAGAACTCGACTTGCTCGACCACGATCTCATGGAGACTCTGGATCGTGATATCAGGAACTTCGTTATTAGTACTGTGTCAGCTCGGCGGCGGCATCGCACCATCGCAGTCCGTGGGCTTCGTTCTATGCCTTACAACCCGAATTAACACTGTCCTAAGACGGTGGCAGCATTCGTTGGGATTCGGGGACCACAGCCATGGTGTTATTTATTGAACTGGTAGTTACGCTTCTGCTTGGCTTTGTGCTTGGCCGCCTTTACGAAATTCGGCAACAACTCGTCTTGGCCCAGGGACTGCACAATCGACAGCACCCAGTTGAACGCCGCTTGGCTCACCGAGGCACACAAAGATCACAGGCGGTCGAGCGCAAGCAGTTGTTCTCAGGTCGTTCGCACAAGGAGGTGTCCGCCGCCCCCGCGTCGGCCTTACCCTTTCGCAGTAGTCCAGCAGTTCTTGCAGGAAGATCGCGCGGCTCGCAGCACCCTTGGGCCCACGTCGGCGGAAGTTCACCGCAGCATCACGATAACGATGGGATCGCGCAGCAGCCGATGGACCAAGGATGACCTGCGTGCTGGTGCCGAGTTGGGGAGCGTAGCGGCTGTGGGTGCTATAATTGGCTGGCTCAGCGGCGTTGGAATTATTGTAGGTGCAGCTGCCGGTATAGCTTTATTCTGGCTGGTTCTAGCAGGGGCATATCTGTTGGAGTTGCGCAGACAATAATGTGATTGTTTTCTTTCGGTCGGCATCTCGATCAAGCTGCTCGGTTTCGACGCGGCAGCTTTGGTTTGTCACCATCAATAATGTGCCATTCGAGGCGTCGACACAGCTCGAAAAGTTCGTACGGTCCTGGTGCCTCAAAACTACCGCTCCAGTCTTCACGTCCACGGCAGCATGAGCATACGACTTGTTCAGCCCTGCAACGATCTTGACGCGACGCAGAAAGGCTTGCCTTCAGGAGAACACAGGCTGACAGTGCATAACCCTTGAGTGGCAGAGAAGAAGTCGGGCGTGCCCCGCCGATGCTGAGAAACGGCAGAGCCCTCGACGCCTCCTCGGGCAACTTTTAGGCCTCACGTTAGCCGATGTACAGCCTATCTCCATAGGCTAAAAGACCACAAGTATTGTGACCAGAAGAAGAAAACCCACGACCCCACCCGCCCTACTTGTTAGCTCCCGAGAAATCTTTCAAACGCGTCCTGGACAGCGTGTGTTGGTGTTACGATGCCGAGGTACGCTCACTATGAGGACGTGCTGGGCGCTCAGAGCGGCTTTCGTCTGAGTACTACCGACTGCTCCAGAGGTTTGGCACGCGTAATGAATCTTGTCTCTGAAACCGCGATGGTGGTATAGTTCGAAATTGCACGGATGCGCATTGGCCCATTAAGCTTGTTCGCCAACGCCGTGTTCGGCGGGACTACGGGAGGGGGACATGAAATTGAAATTCTTGAGCTTCATCCTACTCGTCGGTGCGATCTGCACCGCCGACGCCGCTTCAGCTCAGCAGAACTCGCCTACGGCTGGTGGAAATGGTGGCTCGACGTTTTCCGTGCTTTGCGATCAGGGCCAGGTCCTGATCGGTGTCAAAGGAACGTTTGGCAACTTCATTAATACCGTCGAGGGCATCTGTGCGACGGTCGATGAGATATTGATGCCTGTCAGTGCGGGCACAACGGATCAGGCGGGCGAACCTGGACCAACACCCTACGTACAGCGTTGTCCAAGTGGGCACGCTGTCCGCGGCCTCCGGGTGGCAACCGGTTGGTACGTTGACTCATTAGAAATCCGCTGCGGTCGACTAGAAGGCGGCGGCACGGTATCCGGATTCAACACCCATCCTATTCGCGCGGGAGGAGGTGGTGGAGATGCCATCTCCAATCTCACTTGCCCAAATGCCCTCCCGAGCCGTGGTCTGGTCGGCCGAGCCGGATCATGGATCGACAGAATCGGACTGCGCTGCGAAGCTGCAGCCGTTGCTGCTGCCAACGCCACGGGTTCCAGGCCGGATCTAAGAGTCGCAATTCGGAATTACCCGAGCATCGTTCTCAACACGAATCGCATCACGTTTCGTGTGGAGCTTTGGAATGTGGGATCGGCCGCCGCGCCGAGCCAAAGAAGCACTGTCGATATTAGCACCCCGGCCGGTTCAGCCCCCACTTTCCAGCAAGACCCGAGTTTCGCTCTGGCTGTGGGGTGCACCACCGCCGGGCGCTGTACGGCTCACGCTCAAATACCAGTAGGACATCGAATGGTTGTTAGGGTCACGATGGCCCCGCCAAGATCAACGGCCCCAATACCAGTGTCGGCCCGGGCAGACGTGCCAAACGAAGTCGCAGAACTCAATGAGGGGAACAACCTTAACGAACAGGAGCTGACAATGGTGGTACCTGGCGGATGACTTTTTGCCGCTTGTTGCACCGCTCGCGCGCCTAGAGGCATGTTCGAAATGCGCAAAGGGTCCAGGTTGCGAGACGAACACTTTGGTAGCCGTCCTTCCATCAGCAGGAGCGCTTGGGCACATAATGTCTGTTGCGCGACTTAAGGAGCGGTGGTGCTCCCTCGCTGCCGAAGCACGATCCGCATTCTGTTGCCAGTCGATCGCCTGCCCCACGTCAATTTACGCCGCGCTTTGGTAATGCAGTAGGTTGAAAATGCCGGACGAATGGAGTGAGCCTATGGCATTGGATTTGGAAACCGACCCAGTTTTCCTGCAAGTAGTCGATGGGTTGCCCAAAATTGCAGAATTTATCACGAGCCTTCCCGAGGAAAAACGCATGCGGGCGCTTGAGGCTGCGGAACAGAGCTATGTCAAGACCGCTTGCGAACGAGGTTATGACGAAGCCGACGCGCGCGTTTGGGCGGCGGCGGTGATGTTTCGTTTGCGAGTTGAAAGCTTGTCGGCAGAACCGGCGGCCCATTAGCCTGCCGGGCAGCATTCCCACACATGAACCGGGTGGTACCACGCGGCATGGTCTTATCGCCTTGCACGGGCGTTGGATATAGCCCGTTCACACGGGACGGCATTGCCAAGCTGGTGACATGCGCCGGCATGGAGGCTGGCTTTGACTACGCGGCGCACCCGCATCAGCTCCGCCACGCCTGCGGGTTCAAGCTCGTCAATGACGGCACCGACATACGGACCATTCAGGCATATCTCGGCCACCGGTCAATCCAACACACGGTGCGCTGCACTGCGCTTGCGGCGGATCGGTCAACGGGGTGTGGGCGCGACTGAAACCGCATCGACGGCGATCTGTGGGCCGTTCTTGCCCTATTGAGACGCTAGTTAGTGCTGGCGCTGACAGCCCGCACGCCCGCTTGGCAGTTAATGGTCTTGCGGCTTCTGGTTGACGTTGCCTCCCCATCCATGGCGGCCCGTGGCGGTGTTGCCATGTGACCGCCGCCGCCACCGCCATTCGACGAGACCCATGCGTGCTTCACCGTGCGTGACGTGAACGGACAGGCGCTCGCCTACGTGTATTTCGAGGATGAATCTGGTCGCCGCGCCTCAGCCAGGCTGCTGACCCGCGACGAGGCGCGACGCATCGTGACGAATATCACCAAGTTGCGCTATCTGCCCATGGGCGGTGCCAAGGCATGAACGGAGGCGATTGGGTTTCTCTTTCCGTCAGCATGGCGGTGCCAGCATGCCAAAAAGTTCCAAAAGTTGCGTCCCGGCCACGCTCTGCGGCCTCGTGATCCGAATCGTGCTATTTCATTTGCGTCACTCTCAAACATCTGTTTGATTTTCGGTCTGACGTTTGAAAACGCTTAGGCCTCGAATGTTTCCACCTCAATCAATGGATACAGCCGCAGAGCGGCGGGCGGGTCTGCCGGAATTGCGGACAGCTGATGCACTTAGAGCGAGATGCGCAGCGAACCGGGATCTTCTTGCGCCGACGGCGGGTGCGGGTTGACGGAAGAGAAGCCCCCTTTGGCAGGCCGTAGGGCCTCATGAAATCTAATTCTGCGGTTCGTGAACCGACTGCAGATGCGGGAGCCCCTAGGTGCATCCCCCGGACGGCGGGAGCCCCCGCGGTCTTTCCAACGCCGCGCAGATAGCGGCTTGAACCAAACGTCTAACCGAATTGACTAACGGTTAATATCCCCGAATAGCGGGCGATGGGTTATCGTAATCAGCTAGCCTGCAGGCTGTCCTGCCATGAAGATAGCCGAGTATGCCAAACGCGCATGCGACGTCGGCGCTGCTATCGCCGGACTCATGCTTTTCTCTCCGATCTTTCTGATCGCAGCTTTAGCGATCAAACTTCAGGGGCGGGGACCAGTTTTTGTCCGGGAAGTTCATTTTGGGCATGACAATCGTAAGATTCGCCTCCTCAAATTTCGAGTGGCGACGTGTACAAAAGACGGCGGAATGGACCAGCCTGAGACGCATATTGGACGAATAATAGGTCGGACCGGCATCGATGAACTTCCGCAGTTCATCAACGTCCTACGGGGCGAACTGTCCATTTTTGCGCGGCGAGGCATTGGTCGTTGGCCGGGCTCGGCGCGATGCTGGGAGCGCCAGAACGACTTAAGTCCGATCCGAAGGCGGAGCACGTAATACGGCCGCAAGAACGGATCCAACAAAATAGCCGACTTGAAGCAGTGCCACAGTTCCAAGTTCAGTGAATACGATCACTCGCAATTCACCGCCGATCAAGATAATTGCGACAGTTGCAACGAGAATCGCTGGAAGGAGAACCAAGACCTTGAAACGCAACCCCAGCAGTATTCCCGCAACTGCGCCAATTGCAAAGAAACTTGCCAATGCATCTCCCCCGAAGCTAGCTCTCCAACGTTACGGTGGCGTTGGGAGTGCTTTTTTGCGGCGGAAGTTGGCGGGCGCAGGTTTCTTTGCGGCCGTGGCTTTTTTGACACGCTCCGCGTTCGTGAAGGGCGGGCTTGCCGGTGGCGTCGAAAGTTTGCTCGGAGTACAGGCAGCCGATGGTGGTTGGCATCTGGCGAGACGGCGGTGGAGTGAACCAGTAAGAGACAGCGAAGTTCTGCTTACAGGCGGTGTGGCCCCCCACCCCCAACGCCCCCCGTCCCCGCCCGAGCCCTGCCCCTTGCGGAGCCGTTAACATGCCGAACAGAACATAGGAAAACGTCGCCCCGACGATAGCGTCGAGTAATAATCCATCTATGCACATCCCGGACCTGTACAGGAGATGCTCGTTCTCCAGTTGCTAGTGGAAGACAATAACTTGCTCTTGTACGCCACAGAGTTGGGCGATTTTAAAATGGGCGCGGCACCCCATCACCATCGCCGCGCCCTAGTGGTGCGCCGCGCCCACGAGGGCATGGGCTGCGTGAAGGCGCGGCACCTAAACACGACCATGCAATCGTGCCCGCAGTGAGCCGGGAATCTGGCGACGGCGCGATCCGAGTCGGCCGTGCGACACACTTATTTGTTTGTATCACATTTCCATGCACGTTATACAAAAAGCCCGTGCGCCCGAGCCCAAAACCGGCGCGAACCAAGAGCCCATTCGCTGGAGAGCCAGCATCGCTACGCGGACCGAGCCGCAAACCGAACCGACGTATTGGGCTCTTGAAGGCCACGGCGCGACGCCGCTGATCGGCATCGGCGGCGAGCCAGAGGCCGCGAACTATCTGCGCTTGGTCAATCACGGCTGCGCGCTCAATTCGATGACCGTACGACCTATCAGCCAAGCGGAAGCGGAGACCCCGCAGGCGACGATCCTGGCCGCTGCGCTTCATGGCGACCATCCGCCGATCTTCACCATCGCCAACGAAATGCCGTGCGTGCATCCCGCCAACGCCAGCCGAGCTGTCCGCCGAGCTTCGCCGCGAAATCGCGGACGCCTGTGCCGACGCAATGGACGCCGGCCTGGGCGTACACGATACAGTCGCGGAGCTGCGTGTGCGGATGGAACTGCTTCGCAACGCCTGGGCCAACACGGCGCCGCTGAGACAGCGCGTTCCGTAGTTTGTGGTGCACTCCAAGTCTCTTAACGCCGTTGGTGCGGCCTGCTGCGTTTTCCTCCTTCACCCACGGCTATCAAGTCGCTGCCAAAGAAGTCGCGATGCCCAGCCTCAATCGTTCCCTTTGGGGCAATCAGCGCTGGCACTTCAGCGTATAATTCTGGCCGAAATGAATAACCCGCTGGCGCTCGTTGTCTCGAAGCTCGTAATGTACATACACGCGCAATCGCCGAGTCAGCGTATTTCCGCTATTAATCCATTGTGGGCGAATTCTCCAAAAGATGCGGTCATCTTTAGTTGAGCGATGGGAGATCCATCGAATCTGGTTCAAGTGCACATACGCTCTTTCGCTTGCGATCATCCGCGAGTCGAGCAATATCAGCACTGTCTCAGGTCGCTTTGGCTCCCTCTTTTGCAGCATCTGCGGATTGTTTTTGCGGCATCCGCGGAGGTTTTGCATCCTTTAGGCTTTACCGGATCAGCCGCAGTTGTCAAAGAAATAGCAAAACTTGCAACGTACCAACGATGAAAAGCAGAAAGGTGAAGAAGCCGGCCGCATCCTTGGTCAACCAATGTTCTTGAATGTTGACGTCCTTGAAGGATTGCAGACTGAGTTGGGCATAGGCCGGGTGAAACGCCGACCAGAAAGCGCGCAGCACAGGTAACCCGAACAGTGGCCCAACTCACTATGCCGATTATGCAAAACATGATCACCGCTTTAATGTCGGCTCTCGCTCCAACGACGGACGTCAGAGCAACCTGGCTGAATCAACGTTTGTGCCAAAGCCGACTTCGGCTTGACCCGTTGCCGTCATCTACGTCTCCACTCACGTCGATGGTGGAGACCCAGTTGACTTGATCATGATGAGCATCAACGCGGAGGCGCGATTTGCCTAGTAAGTCGCGCAAGCTGATCATAGAGCCAAATGCCCCATTGAGCCGCAGCGTCGCCAAGCGAAGTCTTGAGGCGGCCATCGTTAGTCTTGTAATCAACTATCCGCGTGGCGATGCACGGAATAAATGTAAGCCGTGTAGCGGTCATTAGAAATCGTTTACGAACCTGACCCCTACGTATCGCGCGTCTGTCCAGACGACCTCACATTTGCGCTGGACCTTACCCTCGAGCAACAAGGTAAATCTCGGCGGGAAATGTAATAGCGGACGCGCCGCCGCAAGGCGCGCTCCACTTTCGGACATGTCCCAGATCACGCACAGGACAGGCGGTTCATTCGGGCCGAACAGCACTTTTGCGGTCCGGCGCATCGGCCGCCGCTTCGCTTTACGCTTATCCCGCCCCAGCATGCCTGCCGCTCCGCACAGAGCCCAACGAAGCTGGGAGCAGCCTAGCGAAACGCGTTTAAAAAATGTGTAAAGCTGGAGGTTTCAGGCGCCAAGCTTGATGCCGGCACGATAACCGGGCTTTTATGCTCGATAGCGGGCGGGCAGCAGTCACCGCGAGTTAGCCCATAAGCTCTATTTGGAGGGCCTGCGCGACGAAACGGCACCCTTTGGACTACCATTTCGGTCAAAGACTCGTTGCTATTCACCGTCCAACGGCAGCGGTAGCTATTGGAATCACATCGACGGCCACTATGCGGCTAAAGGCGCTCCCAAATCCAGATGAACCTGGAATGAACGGGGTGGACTTGTGCGACCTGTTGCACTGTAACAGCCTCGCCGCTACGGCGTGACGATACGGCGTTACGATGTAACCGCCTCCCTGGCATGTGAGCGCAGCAAATCTGTACCGGAAGTCTGCCGAAACGGGTCAGAAGCGACCTTTTCGATCCGAATTGGCGATGTCTGCTTCGCCCCTGAATGTGTTGTAAAACTCTGATTGAGACTGCGTTAGAGCCGTGATTCCGCGGATCAGGACGTGATTCGCGGGAGCAGTCGATGATGGGGCGGCGAGAGCGCGGACAAGACCAATTCCTCTACGCATGCGATCTCGACAAGGTGGTGCCGGCGGATCATTTGGTCAGGCAGATCGGCGGCGTTCTCGATCTTGATTGGGTGCACAAGGAGCTTGCGCCCTACTACTCGCACACAGGTCGGCCTTCGATCGATCCCGTATTGATGATCCGGATGCTGATTGTGGGATACGTGTTTGTGATCCGCTCTGAGCGGCAGCTGTGCTCTGAGGTGCAGGTCAATCTGGCATATCGGTGGTTTTGCCAGCTCGGCATCGAGGACGGGATACCGACCATTCGGTGTTCAACCGTGCCCGGCACGAGCGCTGTCGCCAGAGCGAGGCGTTGCGCCGGGTTTTTGAGGACGTGGTGGCGAAGTGCATTGCGGCTGGGCTGGTTGGCGGCGAGGGATTTTCGATCGCTGCGAGCCTGATCAGGGCGGACGTGGACAAGAAGAAGCGAACGCCTGGTGGTTAGCCAATTCCCTGGCCGAAGGCTGAGGAAGCGTCCCGCGCGGTCCGCGAGTATCTGACGGCTTTAGACGGCGCCCAAAACCGGGCGGAGGCCGACGAAGATACGACAAGTTCGATGGCGGCAGCAGACGCAAGCCTGCTAAAGAGGTGTCGCTGACCGATCCGCAGGCCGCATGGGTTGCGAGGAAGAACGCCGATCCCTTTTTCGCTTACGACGCCAATTATCTCATCGACAACAAAGCCGGGATCATCGTCGATGCCGAGGGCACGCGCGCCAATCGGATCGCCGAGATCGCCATTACGAGGACCATGCTGGACCGGTCGGGAGGCGCTTCCAGCTTCGACCACGGCGGCTCGCAGCCGACACTGCTTATGGTGCAGCCAGGCTGCTCAAGTGGTTGGTAGATCGCAAGATAGCTCCGCACATCCCGGTGTGGGACACTCGACGCGTTCTGATGGCACCTTCAGCCGCGCCGACTTTGTCTTCGATCGAGAGCGCAACGTCTATATCTGTCCGGGTGGAAAGCTGCTGCACACCACCGGAACAGTCATCGACGGCGGTACGCTGCGCTATCGCGCCTTTAAGCGAGACTGTGATGTTTGCGCGTTTAAAAATCAGCGCCCCCCAACACGCCGATGCGGCAGATTCCTCGCGATCTGCATGAGGATGCCCGAGATGTCGCCCGCGCACTGGCCAAGACCGAAGCGTTCGAACAATTCCGTCGGGAACGCAAAAAGTCGAAATGCGGTTTGCGCACATGAAGCGCATCTTCAAGCTCGATCGACTGAGCCTGCGGGGTCAGGGACGAAGTGCTCCTAACCGCAACCGCTCAGAACCTGCGGCGCCTCGTCAAATTCCTCTGCCGCCCATCGCCTTCGCCAGCAGTCCCCTGTGCGGCGTAGCTGGGCGTCAGAAGCGAATGTCCAGCAACAATTGGATGTTTCCCCCACAGAGCGGCTAAATCGACCAAAATTCAAAACCCGACCTCAGCAAAAAAGCCAACCGAGTTTCACAACACAATCCCCCTAATAGCGACCACAAAAGCCGATGTGGTGATCGGCAGTGACGTACCAGGAGCATATGTCGCAACAATCGCAAATTGAGTTAGCGCCGTCCTCAGCATCCGTGCGTGACTGATAAGGAAAGCAGCATTTCCTTATCAGTCAGATTAGCGTCGGGATTGTCATCTTTCAGCTTGTCGACATCGCTGATGGCCTATATTCGAGAGTGAGACAACGCGGCATGCACTCATGGCTGGTCGCCAAGCCAAAACGCTTTCATCAGATCATCTCAGCGACCTCCTGCTGTTCGCCGATAGCACCCGAAATCCGCTGCGCAATCGTCTGATTGTACTGCTTTCGGTGAAGGCCGGATTGCGAGCCGGTGAAATAGCCCATTTGACCTGGGACATGCTTGTCGATGGCGCAGGCAAGGTGGGCAGCATCATCGAGCTGCGCGACTGCGCCGCCAAGAAAGGCAGCGGTCGGGCGATTCCCATTCATCCAAACCTCGCGGCTGCACTGATTGCATGGCGGCTCGCCAAGCCACGGTCACATTACGTGATCGAATCACAGCGCGGCGGGCCGATGATGCCGCTCAGCATCGTCGTGTGGTTCAACCGCGCGTTCAAGCATATTGGCCTAACCGGCTGCTCGTCCCATTCCGGCCGCCGCACGTTTGTTACCCGCGCTGCTCGACTTGCTCATAAAGCTGGCGGCTCGCTGCGTGACGTCCAATTGTTGGCTGGCCACCGGTCCA
>Ga0134126_10004673_pt1 | contig 17159 bp, 14 predicted proteins | sample KB31752_FD_96881 | JGI IMG/M metagenome (GOLD analysis project Ga0134126, IMG submission 96881) | Terrestrial soil microbial communities with excess Nitrogen fertilizer from Kellogg Biological Station, Michigan, USA - KB3-175-2 | ecosystem: Environmental > Terrestrial > Soil > Unclassified ...
ACCTCAATTTACCAGTACAATCATAAAAGATCGGGAACTTGTGGTACCTTAAAACAGTTTTGAAAACTCATAACTGACTGTTACGCAATAGATTTAAATTGACCATCGGTAAAGATGGGTATATGGATAAATAATAACTAATTACCCGAATAAATGATTTTGTTAAAAAATTCGATTAAAAACTCGCCATGCTATTGCGATAAATTTAGCAAAAGGGACTACAATAGAAAATATGCTGAAATAAACACAAACAAATCAAAGGATTAAATAAATTATGCAAATAGCTACCTGGAATGTTAATTAGCAATTTGAAATAATCCAGAATGATCTAGTTTAATCCAAATATACACATATAACAATGCATTACATGCGCAACCCCGTCTAAAACAATCTAGCTTAATCTTAAGTATTCTAAAATAAATGGACTACAATATGGACTACAGTTTATAATATCGCTAGTTGTTGGAGTGAAATTATGGCTAAAATTGAATACTTAAATGAAACAGAAGTTAAAGAACTTATCAAGCAAACTATAAAAGACATTGAGTCAGGAGTAAGAAATAAAGAACTCCAGCAAGCTATTGGTGGCGGATTATATTTAATTGTTGAACTTAATAGAGAATCATATTACCGGGTACGGCCCACGGTAAAGAAAAAAAGAACGTGGGTAACTATTGGAGCAGTCAGACTTAAAAATAAAGCAAATATTCCAGGTCTAACTTTATCTGATGCCAGAGATAAGGTGTTAGAGTATAAAAAAGCTTTTACCGATGGCAATAATTTGATGCAAGTACGCAAACAGAATATAGAATGTAGCACTGTCAATGACTTATGCAATGAGTATAAAAAAGTAGTACCAATTATCAGGAATAGTAAAGCTTCAGAACTTTCAATTTTATATTCAATTAAAACCATTCAAAATATCCTTGGGGAAACCAAGCTAATTGATCTTACAGAAGACGACATTGAATATAATATTTTAAGACCAAAAGCAGAACATATACCAGCAATGAGAAAAGACTTTAAAACCTTACGCCAAATGCTAAATTATGCCATTGACAAAAAATATATCAATAATAACCCTGCTAATATAATTGCCAGCCCATTATTAAAATTTAAACATAAACCCAAAAGACCGGTTCTTAATGAAAGTGATCTAGAAAAATTATTTAACAAACTTTATGAATTAGACAATATTCCATTCAAATTTGCAATCGCAATCCACCTTTTATTTTTATTAATGATTCGGCGAGTTGAATTAGTAAGTGTAAAATGGGACCAGATTGATTTAACTCAAGCAACTCTTAATCTAGATAAAAATAAAACTGATGCACCAACAGTAATACCCCTATCTACCCAATCAATTGCCCTATTCAAAACAATACAAAAAAATACTGAAATATTTGGAGAACCTCAAGGATACGTCTTTAAAGGTGAGCGTAGAGGCGGGTTTGTAGCAGAAAACTCAATTAATATTCATATGGCAAAATTAAAAGATGTAATTAATAAAGACATTTCTCCCCACGTAACCAGACGTACCGCAAGCAGCATTTTACATAAAATTGGGTTTGATATGGCTGTGGTCGAAAGCGCCTTAAACCACAGTAAATCAAGCCTTAATTCAATATGGGCTGTTTATAATTTGCATGATTACTATAATGAAAGATGCCGAATGCTACAAATTTGGGGCGATAAAATTAATTCTTATCTATCTGTAGAAGCCAGAAAAAAATATTTTGATAAAATATAATATCTAAATTAACTATTTTAACTAATTCTTAGTAACTCCTTGGACTCCAACGAATGTAAATAGTTATATTTTTAAATACTATTAGTCATTCCAGATAAAAAAATCCGAAAATCAACAGTAATGTCATGACATATTAAAAATAGATTGACAAACTAAATAATTCATGCAATAATTGCGAACTATTGGAGGATATTACCATGTTTTCAAAAGATAAAAAGTACCAATTTAGGACAACCGACAAATTTCTAGAAATGTTAGAAAATTTAAAGCAACGATTTGGCGTTAGTTCTTCTGCAAAAGTACTTGAAACACTTGTTGCTCGCGAAATAGAGCAATCAACTGATTATTTTCAAAAATCCGATGAAAAAATTCATATCAGTAATGTAGATAAATTTGAAGCCATAATATATAAACTAGAAAAAAATCAACCTCTTAGCCAAGCAGAACTTATTCTAATCATTGAAAAATTATCGAATTATTGGGGAAACGATAAAAAATATAAGTACAATCAAGCTTATTTTCTTCAATTACTTAAAGATTATCTGAATTTAATTCAACAAGAAAATTTACCCTTTGCACATTTTGCTTATTTAATTGTAGGGGAAGTAGAAGCAGAAACTTACAGAGATTTTATTGAGTTCTATGAAAGTTCAAAAGAAATGCCGATAAATAGTAGCGTATATGTAAGTCAATATGTAGAGTGTTTTTTAATGTATGCAAGTAACTATTTTAGAAATATAGATTTTAATAAATATTTCAATAAAACTAATTTATTAACGTTAGCAAAATTTATCTATTTCAAAGATATTTCCCCAGGATGGTTTGGTAAAACTGAATTCATGAAAGAAGCCTCTAAAAAAATCGAAAAACTGGATGAAGAGATTACAAATAAAGGTTGCAAATTTGAAGATGAGTACATTAAAATTGAATACCAACTATCTGGCATGTATCCCCCGCAGCTATATTTTATCCTGGAATTAAAAGAGAATAAGCTTTCATTCTATCTTTCATTTAATAAATGGTCAGAATTTCTTAATAGCTTAGTCATAGATAAAAAAGGATTACATTTTTACTCAAAGGAACCAAGCGGAATGTTTTACGTTATATCAGAAAAGCATGTACGAATCGACAGTGCTCAAATGGCCCTTGATGTAGATGTACCCAGATTAAAACGTACAATCGACTTATTTGAACGTAGTATTGCGTATTATGAATTAACACATGAATATATTAATATTGTAGGAGATATATAATGGCTGAGCCAGTACTTTTAGACGCTAAACAGCTAGCAAAAATGTTAAACATTGGTGTTTCAACAGTTTGGGATATGCTAAAAAACAACAAAATCGTTCGCCCAATTGATGTTGCTGGCACTAAATGGCATATTGAAGATATTAACGAATGGTTAAACAAAAAAAGAAAGCAAAGCGAACATGCATGATTTAAAAGAATTAATAGCAACTTTTAATTCATATGGTCTATTAGTAAATGACTTAAATTTGCGCATCAATGGAAAAATTGCTAGATGCGGCACCAAAGATAAGCCTAAAAGCAAAAACGGCTGGTATGTGGTATATACATATAATGACTTAATTAATGCATGCTTCGGAGATTTTCGCTCGGGAGAAGGCACACAAAAATGGTGTAACAAGCATAATTTATCATCACTTGAAAAATCTATTACACGTAAGAATATGAATATTTTTCGTGAAAATTTCGAAAAAGAAGGCAATAAAACTTTAATTAAAATTAGACAGGATTTTGCAAGCTTTGACTTATTAAAGCATAATCATAGATATTTAGCTAATAAGGGAATTAGTGAGCTATTACATTTGCAATTAGCAGACCCAATCAAAGTGCTTTGTGATTCAATAATTATTCCAATTAGGGATTTCAATGGACTTGTCACTGGTTATCAACAAATTAACTCTGCAGGGAACAAGCGTTACGCTTATGGCAGCCAAAAAGCTGGAAATTATTATTTACTATCCCCGGCTGGCACAACATTTAAAGATTGTGACATAGTATTTATCGGTGAAGGTTTTGCCACTATGGCAAGTGTATATTTATCTTTAGGAACCTATTTTGAAAGCAAAACCTACGGCAGTATAGCTGCATTTGATGTACATAATATTAAAGCAGTAGTCCAAACTATCCTAGAAAATAGTCCAGCTAAAGAAATTGTATTAATTGCAGATAACGACGCAGAAAAAAGTAAGAATATTGGCGTTGAAACATGCAAAGAGATAGAAAAATTATATAAAAATATTAAAGTAGTGCTACCAACACTACCTTAATAATAAACTCCGAAAAGTTTTCGACAGAAAGAAGATTTTAGCATATGAATAAAAGCATCAGTAAGAAATGTGATGCTAATGATGTGTTTAAAGCTGGGGGTAAAAACCTACTGGCACAGCAAATCATTAGCCAAATCACTAATGAAATTAAGCCCCAGATCGAAGAAACGACAGTGCAAGGCTTTCATTTAAAGAATGATGGTCTTTATGCTGACGTTTTTAATAAAGACTCAGCGGAAACAGTCAAAATTGGCAATAGACTTGAGGTAATAGGGAATACAACCCTTGAAGGCATCAATACACTATTAATTGAATACATGGATTGTTATGGTAATTTAAAACATCTTGCGTTGCCACGCGGCGAGTTAAGCGAGCCCAGAACAGCAATAAAATTTTTATTAAACAAAGGCTATGTAATTAATGAATTACGGTATAAAAATAAAATTGCTGATTACCTTAATAAGTGCAAGCCAACAAATAAAGTTATTGCAACTAAGCAAGTTGGTTGGCACCAAGACAGCTATGTTTTTCCTGACCGAGTAATCGGTGATCAAAATATAAAATATTTTGGTTCTTTAGATTCCGAACATTTTAAACCTGCCGGAACAATTCAGGAATGGATTGAGAACATTGCCAATACGTGTGCAGGTAATCATTTTCTTGAACTGGGTCTTTATGCTGGCTTTAGCAGTATCTTATTGCCAAAGATGGATTTTAATTATGGTTTGCATTTTTATGGCAAATCAAGCGGAGGCAAAAGCACTTTGTTAAGAGTTATCTCCAGCATCTTTGCCAATCCTAAATTTAGCATAAATAAATGGAATAGCACCCATGTCGGTCTGGAGATGACTGCTCACAACTCTAATCATTCTGTAATGTTATTAGATGAAATTCACGAAGTTGATAGAAATAGCTTAGACAGTATTTACATGCTGGTTGATGGTACTGGTCGCACACGAGGTAAAGCACGATTTGGCGATATTTCTACCGCTAAATTAGCAAAATGGCAGACTGTGATAATTTCCAGTGGCGAAACAAGTATTAAAGGCATGGCAAAGCAGCTAGGTAAAACCTTACAAGCCGGAGAAGTGGTTCGATTCGTAGATATTGAAGTAGGTAATGTTTGTGACAATATGGCTCAAAGTGAGCAATTAACTCAGGCTGCCCATTCTTACTATGGTTCAGCAGCAGAGGCATTTATTCGCTTCATTGTAGAAACCAAACCTAATATTAAAGCACTATACAAACAATCATTCGAAAAATTAGTTAATGGGAAAGATTTAACAGGTCAATGTATGAGGGTTGCCAAATACTTTGCTTTAATGATTACGGCTGGAGAATTAGCAGTAGAAGCAAAAATATTACCAGATACATACAAACCATTTGCCCAATGCCAGGCTGAGTTTGATAAATTTGCTATTAATAATAACTATGATATTGAATTCAAAATGGGATATGACCGCCTCTATACAGCTATAAACGACCCGATACAATTCGTGCAAAATATAATGAACACAAGACTTACACCACATTATATTGGTTGGTACGAAGTTGGTTACAATGACAAAATAGACTACTATATGCCGACAACGAACCGGGATAAACTAAATTTATCCAAACATATTGTAAAACATCTTGAAAAAGAAGAGATATTAATTAAAAAAGACCCAGATGGTAAAAATCTGCGTAAAACAGCCAGATTTGAGAGCGAGAATAAGCAAATGTATGTTTACTTTATTCAGCGCTCCATACTGGAAAGCCGTATCTCCGAAGATGATAGATGATTGCTATGAATTATTATTGGATAAAGTAATGAATAAAATTTCCACTCTCACATACCATAAAAAATTTGAATTAAATAATAATAGGCGGCAACAAATTTTAGAATTCTTATCCGTTGAAGCCTGGTCAACTGCCGACAATCTTCGTTTATTATTGGCTGTAAACCATAATGCATACGTTCGCAGGTTATTAGATAGAATGATAGAAGATGGTCTAATCAATAAACACCACTTTATTGTTAATGGCAGCAAAAGAAGTATTTATTTAATAAGTGATTTCGGATTTCTAGAGCTTGGATTTGTAGGGAGAACTAAGCCCACCAAAGTATCAGTGCAAAATTATTTGCATAATGAACTAGTACAAAATCTAAAAATTCAAGCAACTGCTTTGGGCTTTAGCTGGCAAAATGAATTAGAATTAATTCGGAGTAAATCATTTGCCAGTTACCCCGATGGTTTGTTAAATATTGATAATCAACTAAAAATTAGTATTGAATTGCAGCGTAATCGGTTTAGCATGGAAGCATTAAAAAGCAAGGTTGCTAAATGTTTAGCCGATTGTTTAAACGGTAAGTTTAATAAGGTATTGTTTATTTGCGCTGATAATCTAAGTGCAAATACTATGCAAAAAGCTTTGTTTTCAGTAGAAAACCTCAAGGGTAAAAGCCATCAGGATATTCATTTTTCCAATGAATATAAGGCAAGATTTGAGTTTATAAATTTCTCAGGCTTTGCTGATTATTTACAAAAAGGTATTTAATTTTTTAGGAGTTTAAACTATGTCATTAATGAAAAGCATTCAAAATAAATCTGAAATTAAACTTAAAATTTCGAGTAAAGTTGTTCATGAGTTAGATGAACTCAGGCAACAAGCCAAGCAGCGAAATTTAGAACTGGATGTTGACGAAGCATTAGAGCATCATCTCAAAAAACTGATAAAAAAAGCTCAAGAAGAGTTAGCTAAAAATAGCTAGCTCTTTTTTTATTCGTTGTTTTGCTCGTTATGCACATCGGTTGTGGTGCACAACGATGATGCATAACGAATATATATGCTTCGTTAGAGCAATATTTTAGTAACAAGGCACGCTGCAAACTTAGGCTGGACGCCTGTTTGCGCTATTCGCTAGGGCTACTACCTTGTTCAATGTTGTTGGCGACAACTGCCTTCGCTGTGAGCGAGGCCCCCCCATTTTATCGCAGCTTTTTACTTAGCTAAAGCTCGAAAAAATGCGACCGCAATTTATGGCGTCGGTTACGTTAGCACTTACCAACTTATAAATTACTTTAAATGGGGGGGCCTCGCTCACAAAACCCTAGGGGGCGCTAGCGCTGTTTTTGTGGCAGGCAGTTGCCGCGGGTCAAGACCCCCACTAAGGTATCGCCACTGGGGTGGCTAAAAATCTTGGGGATTTTTTACCTAAGTGGCACCCCTATCCTGCGCTGACGCTTAGGAGGCTTCGCTCTGGACGAGCTTGCCCCATTACGCCATTTTTTGCTTTAACTTAATACTCGCAAAAATGGCGAATGGTACCTGTTGGTTTATAAACCAGCTTTTTTATATGAGGAGTTACACATGGAAAATTTTTTAAATAGCGTCTATATCTTTTTTATCAAATATTTTTTTGTTAAACCACATATCCAAGAATTTTTATTTGCTAATATTTATTGGGTATATTTTTCCATTGGGATATGGGCATGGTTTATTTTTCAATATCACGAAAGTAAGAATCTAATAACAATAGTGATCAAACGCGTTGGAGCTGGAGGGAGTGTTATATATATTGGTCTTACCACATTTATATTATTTATCCCCTTTCCAAACATTGTTACTCAAGATGGTCATGAATTACAATTAGAATACCGTCAAGAGTTTCTAAATCAAACATTGCCGAGGTTAGGATTATCTTTTGCCTGCGGGTTTTGCTTTATCTTAGGAAGTTACCTATTTCTCAAACGTAAGTATGGCAGTAGGATACAGGAACTTAAAAACCGCTATACCAAAACTCACCATACTGTAAGTCTAAGCACCAAACAATTGGTCAAAGAATTACAAAAATATCCACCCAAGATGTATAACCCCATTAATTATTTTAAAACAGATAAACAATTAGTTTTCTTAAACTGGGATGCTGAGAACGGTAAAGCTATCTACGATAGCTATTCCAATTTCAGTAAAAAACATGCTGAATTTTTAGGGCGGTCTCAGTCGGGCAAAAACTTGGGTATTCAACCCCTGGCAATACAGATGATGATATATGGTGAGTTTGTAATTATGTTTGATGTTAAAAATGGCGGAGATGATATTATGGCTCCCCTACTGTATAAATTTGCCAACAACCTTAACCAGCCATATACCTATATGGAATTTGGTGTTTCGGCACCGGGACAATTTAATATTCTACAAACTAAAGATATTGATACCTTACAAGAAATAATCTTGCAGTTATGCAATATACAGGAAACATCAGATATGGCTACAGATTTTTACCAAAAACAAGCCAAGAAAGTTGCATTAAGCCTGGCACAATTTGCTGCCAATTCAACGGATGAAGTTACTATTCGGGATTTAATGACGACTCATTATACTAAATTCTTTAACCCGGAAACTAAAGATACTGAGAAATCAAAGGTTGAAACCAGTTTACAAATTTTAGCCCAATGGGATTGTATTAATGCTAAAGGTGCACCTAATATTTTAAAATTGATTAATACTGGCGGAGTCTGGTACGTTCAAACAAAAACTAAAGAAGCATACCCAATAATTCAAGCTATTGTATCAATTATCCTTAGACTACACTCCAGGGAACGGAAAATCTGCTTAATCGCCGATGAATTTTTTAAATACTTAAATAAAGACTTTATTGAAGTATTGACCGAGGGCGGTGGTAAAGGCATCCATTGTCTAATTGCATATCAAACCGCAGCACTATTAAAAGCACCACAATTAAACATAAGCAGCCAAGATATGATTGGTACTTTATTTGCTAACTGTAGCTATAGTTACGTTTATGGCTCAAATGACCCATTTATAATTGAGCAACTTGAGCAAGTGGGTGGAACAATTAAAGTAATGGTGGAAACAGAGCATACTGAGCGTGGCATTACTTTAACTGATAAAAGTACAGGTAAAAAGAGTTATCGTGAGCAGGATGTGCCAAAGATATCAAAAGATATGCTAAATCTAATACGTGACCGCGAAGCATTTTTGCTTTTTGCGGGGCATGCAACTAACCGAACGCATACAGGTATTATTCCCCTGATTAGTGGTACTTTTAGTAAAGAAGTTCCAGAATTTGTAAAATTAAAACTTCAATCTAGGCAAATAACCAGCGTATACTTTATAGAACAGGAGCAACTGACATTAAACCATTTTCAAGCAAATCAAACCCCAAGCAATGCTAATAACCCGTTTGGATAATGTAAACAAGATATAAACTATTGCTATAGTATGGTAAAATTCAGCTAAACGCAATATATAATTTTGAATAATTATAAATACATATTATATAAGGCTATGTTAAGTGATAAAACAATTCATAAAATTTTATATTAATAAATTAGCACATATTGCGTCCTTAAAACCACGGATTAAAGATCGCATTATAATATCCAATATAATATGACTCAAGATTACTACCGACATATTTGGTTAAAAATAATACTTGATGACTCTAAACGACACGTTTAATACAATTTTATTATAAAAATATATTATTTCATTAGTGTTAAATACATATAAAATGAACAATTCTATATTCAAACTTATGTAGATATTTAAAAAGAATTACAAACATGACAGAACAGTTAATCAGTAACACAAAAACTCTAGCTTCTTTGGAATCAACTCAATTCTTGCTTTACACTACCAATAGTGGCCATGTGAGGGTCAATGTAGTATTAAAAGATGAAACCATTTGGTTAACCCAAAAATCTATGGCAGAACTATTTGGTATAAATATTCCCGCTATTAGTAAACATTTAACTAATATTTTTTCTAGTGGTGAACTTTTAGAAGGTTCAGTTATTTCCATTTTGGAAACAACTGCCGAAGATGGTAAACAATATAAGGTAAAATTTTACAATTTAGATGCAATAATATCCGTAGGTTATAGGGTTAATTCAGTACAGGCGACTCAATTCAGGGTTTGGGCAACACAAATCCTGAAAGAGTATGTTATTAAAGGTTTTACTTTAGATGATGAACGCCTTAAGCAAGGAAATAATGTATTTGGTAAAGATTATTTTAAAGAGCTTTTGGAGCGTATTCGTTCAATTCGGGCTAGCGAACGTCGTATTTACCAACAAATTACCGATATTTTTGTCGAATGTAGTATTGACTACAACCCTACCTCTGAAATAACAAAAACTTTCTTTGCCACTGTTCAAAACAAATTTCATTTTGCTATTTCAGGAGAAACTGCCGCTGAAATTATTTTTAAAAATGCAGACAGAAGTAAAAAAAATATGGGCTTAACTACTTGGAAAAAATCTCCTAGCGGAAGAATATTAAAATCAGATACAATAATAGCAAAAAATTATCTTAAAGAGGATGAAATAAAACAGCTGGAGCGCACTGTTTCAGCATATTTTGATTATATAGAAGGCTTAGTTGCTAGGCATCAAACCTTCACCATGGAATCACTAGCTAATAGTGTTAATAAATTCCTAGAATTTAATGAATATAAAATATTAGATAATGCTGGGCATATGAGTAAGCTACAAGCAGAAAGAAAAGCAATAACTGAATATAAAGAATTTAACAAGACTCAAAAAATTATTTCTGATTTTGACAAATCAGTTTTAAAATTAGCCCAGAAGAATAAAAAAGTATGATTTTCCCAAAATAATTTACATAATACACTAATATTACGCTGATTAAAGGTACTGTTAGCTAACCAATTTTATTTTGATAGTATCATAGGAGTCTTTAATATGAAAATAATAACATTTGGAGTCAACAATTTTAGAGCAATATCTGGTGGTATAGAAAATAATACCATAGATTTTGAACACTCAAATACTATTTTTATATTTGGACAAAATAATGTAGGAAAATCTACGTTCCTAAAAGCATATGATTTTTTCTTTTCTAATCAAACTCCAAAAATAGAGGATTTTTATAAAAAGCAAGCAAATATTATCGAGGTTATATTTACATTTGAACTAGATGAGTTAGATTTTAAAAGAATAAATGAAAAAGCACCAACAAAGCTGTGTTCATTAAAAGAAAAATGGTTAAAAAATAATAGATTGAAAATAAAGAGAAGTTATCAGCTCTCAGATGATGGGAAGAAAATTATAGTCAAAAATTATACCTTAGAGAATAATTGTGGAACCTGGGAAAAACCTAATATATCGGATTGGAAAGAAAAAAATTATGGAGGAATTGGGTTAGATAATATTTTTCAGTCATGCCTACCTAAACCCATATTTATTAAAGCAATGCCCTCTGAAATTGAAGTAGAGAATATTATTAATAATATCTTAGCAGATAAAGCCACAGACGCTTTAAAAGATACTGAAAGAGAAGAGCTAAAAAATGCTCAAGAGACGATTAAACAATTGCAAGACAAATTATATAATCCAGCAGCAATAAGGAACTATAAAGATGATGTAAATAAACATTTTAAAGAATTATTTCCTAATATTCAAATTGAGCTTAGCGAGAAAGATAAAGTAGTTTGGAGTGAAAATAAGTTTGGTAAAAATTTTAATGTTAAATTTAATAAACTCAAAAATGATGGAACCATCGACTCGGACATTCCAAACAGTTATGATAAAATAGGTCATGGCGCAATTAGAACCGCCATATTTACACTGTTATTAATGAGAGATGTAGCAGAAGAATTTCAAAGGGAACATAACCGAAAAGATTATTTGGTTTTATTTGAAGAGCCAGAACTTTTTTTGCATCCAAGTCTAATGAAGGAGCTAAGGGCTTTGATTTATAAAGTTTCAGAAGACGATTTACCTTACCAAGTATTGTGCGCGTCACATTCCCCACAAATGATAGATATTTCAAAACCAAAATCTACTCTAGTAAGAATGGTAACTACTGAAATGGGAACAAAGATTTTCCAAATTAACGATAAGTATTTAACTGTTGCAAAAGAAGTCGCATTATCCAATCTAAAACAGGAAATGGATGAAATTTTAAGATTTAACCCATATATATGCGAATCGTTTTATTCTGATGAAGTCATATTAATAGAAGGACCGACTGAAGAAATTATAATTAGAGGGTATCTTGCCGAAATTAACATTAAGAAAGATATTTTTATTGTTAATTGTGCAACTGTTAATAATATTCCATTTTATCAAAAAATTTTTTCAAAATTTAATATTAAGTACCATGTTATTTGTGATACTGATGCTAATGAGCAAACAGGAACTGATGAATACGGACATGCTATCTTTGAGAAGGGTATACAAAAAAGTATTTATCAACAAATTAATCTTGATTCTGGGCTCGAAGGATACAAAGTTGGAATACTAAGAGTTCACAGTACAACATTTGAACCAGCTCATAAAAATATTTTAATGCCAATAGAATTAAAATTGCCTGACTATCCAGAAAGTCACGGAAAGCCACTAAATGCAAATAGGTATTGGAAAGATATTCTTAGTCAGAATTTAAACCATGAAAAAATTGATACGGTTCCAATAATTAAACATTTAAAAGAAATAATAAATCATTAATATAAAATGATTGAACATTTGAAATCAAATTGTTCACTACATTAGCATTAGAAAATAGGTAGCGGCTATAAAGCCACTACCTAAGTATAAAAATGTCAACCAATTATTATCAATTCGCGAACAAATGACTGCACTAGACTTACAAAAACTGGACTTGGTTCTTCCACTTTGGGAGTCAATAAGTCCAGATTAAGGTGAGCTAGAACATAAAATTGCTCATTTATTGATAGGTTGGAAAACATTTTTTTGAGCGAGTTACACCTACTACTAATAATCCCATTGATTAAATCCATCCTAACTTTTTCATCAGAAATGTATTTATCGGTTGAATATATCAACCGGTCTAAATGTTCCAATTTGAATTGCGCCAGAACATCGTACACTAAATCAGAGAATTTATTTATGATTGAATTTTTATCGAAGGGACGAGATTGTAGTAAAATATAGTCTGTGTGAAACATAGCTTATTTCCTTTGTACTATAAAGGTTATGAGTGAACGAACAGTTAAGGTTGACCGACCTTAATTATTCCCTGTTTCACACTCTATCAGGTGAAACTGCAGTTATTATAACTCAAGCCTGGGAATAGTGTAAATATTTTTCAACCAATTTATGGTTGTAATTTCAAACCATCAACACAATCAAAGAAAATTTTAATATGTCTGAACTAAAACTCATTAAAAAGATAGTAGTTTTTATTATATTTAACATTATATTTGTACGTATAGCAATTGCATTACCCAATACCTCATGGCAATTTGTTGGGAATGATCATTATGTTTCACCTCCTTACGTAACAGCTACCAAAATTGCTACTGCTCCAGACGGAACGCCATATGTGGCATATATCAGCCAGATAAATGGCGCAGATAGAGTTAGTGTTATAAAATTTATTAATAACTCCTGGCAAATAGTTGGTTATCCAGGAATTTCAGGTAACGCACGAGATTTAAACTTAGTAATAGATTCTAATGGAACACCATATGTTGCATATGAAGATGACTTAGTCGGTTATTATCGGGCTACGGTTATGAAATTCGTGAATAATATTTGGCAAGTGGTTGGCTACCCAGGCTTTTCAACTGGAGAAGCTCTTGGAATAAGTTTAGCCCTGGCACCAAATGGAACTCCATATGTAGCATATAGGGACTATCCAACTGGGGCTTCTGTAGTTGTCATGATGTTTAACTCTATTGCTTGGATACCAGTGGGCGGAGACAGCCTATCATCAGGATATGTCGACTACACAAGTATTTTCATAGCTCCTTCTGGAACACCGTATGTGGTTTTTTCGGGAAGCGGCATTAAAGCAATTGTTAAATTGTTTGATGGCTGCAATTGGGTTCAAGTTGGATTAAATTATTTTTCAACTTCTGCCATTTATCCAAAATTACAAATAGATAAAAATAATGTTCCATATATTTCTTTTTTAGAAGGAAACTCCGGCGACAAACTAACTGTAATAACATTAAAAAATAATTATTGGGAAATTCTAGGTGGGTATCCAGTTTCAGATATAAATGCACTTTATAATGATATGTCGGTTGGTTCTGATAATAAAGTATACGTCATTTATAAAGACTTTCAAAATGGTAGTAGAGCAACAGTAATGATGTATGACGGAACCACGTGGGCTACATTAGGCGTAGCAGGATTTTCTGATAGTTCTGTCTTATATACCAGTATTTCTGCCTTAAAAGATGGTATACCATACGTAGCATTTGAAAATTTTGATGCTAATCGAATCAGCGTAATGAGTTACAACAAAAATATAGGGTCATATAAAAATTCAAGAAATACCACACATTAGGGTTATTAATCCTAATATATTTTATACAAGCCGTGCATGTTTATTACCACTAATGGACAAACAAAGAACGGTTTTTAAAATAAGGCAAAGCAAGATGTACGTCTAACCACGCTACTGTACCAAAAACAAACGTTTTGATACAGTATATATGGCTCTTGGAGGATAATGAATTCTGTTGTCATCATTTAAATAAGACCACTTAAATGAAAAAAAGCGAAACAAACTAAACAATCCCACTCGTATCAACAAATGAAATCATCAGGCACGCTTCTCTAGAAATATGTTAATTCATATTCCTAGTACCTAATTTTATACTACACTCAAGCAAATTAATCCCCATTTTTTGGGGGTAAGCCAAAAAATCGAAAAATTATCTCAATCCCCAAAATTTGGGGTTTTCTTACTTCTTTATTCTTTTAAAATAGATACTTGGATTAAGTTTAAGTTGAGATCATTAACACGTAGTGAATTGCCTTAAGCTTGTTTTAATAATCAGTTAGACATTCTGAGAAATTAGTTTGTGCGCTGAATTGGAGCCGGCTTTATAAGCCCATTAGGAATCCCTAGTGGGTCTATCTCCCACCTATTTAAATATAAATCTATCTTAATTATCTGGCAAAAATGTAATCAATTTAAGAGCATTCGCCTTTTCAATCAGCTGCCCAATATTAAAAACATTAAACTTTGGATATAATTGCTTATTTATTAATGCACTTATCGTAGTGTCGCGAATTATTTTATTTTCCAGCATACTTATAATCATTGCTATATCTTTTGGTGATTTATTCAATGATAAAAAATACAATACTTCTCGTTCTCGCTTCGTAAGCTTAATATTTTTATCAATATCTGTTATCTTAACCCCAGTAATCCCAAGTTTTTCACTCAATGCTTCTACTCTAAAATTTTGTATATCGGTCATTATCTTTTCAATAAATGTAATAACCTGTGCTTGTGCTTTTTGTTGAGCAACCTCATGTTCTACCTTAAGCTGTTCTGCTTCCTTTTTAGAGCTTATATCTAATGAGATACCCGCCATACCAATAGCTTGTCTATCTCCATCTAATAATGGAACTTTATAACTCAAAACTGGAACATGTTTTTTATTAATAACAACCGTTTCTTCAACTATTATGCTTTTGCCCGAATTAATAACTGAAAAATCATTTTCTTGGAATACACGAGCTGCCTTAGCATTTTCAGAAATATCAAAATCCGTTTTGCCTACAATTTCATCCCTACTTTTTAAACCAAGATTTTTTGCTTGTAAATCATTACATCCTAAATAAACTCCATTAACATCTTTCCAATAAATATGTGCCGGAATTACTGATAAAATATCCTCCAAAGATTTCTCATTTTGAGCTTTTGATTTTATTAATTGGTTGTATTTATTTACCTGCTCAGTTAAATCTAGAGATACGCCAATAATTCCAATAATGCCACCATTTTTATCTAACAGCGGAGCTTTCTTTGATAAATAAATTTTTTCTTGACCATCCTCTATGCCACTTTCTTCAACTATAATAGTCTTACCAGATTTTATAACTTCTTTATCATTTTTACATATCTTATCTGCGTTTTCTTTATACCTTAAATCATATTCAGTTTTACCTACAACTCCATTTTTACTCTTTAATCCAAAATTTTGAAGTTGATGTGTATTACACCAAATAAACTTACCCTTTTTATCTTTCATATAAATATTTATAGGAAGAATATCAATTATATTCAAGAAATCAATTCCTAAGTTTTCAAAAGCAAGCATGATACTCCTTTATAAACCAAAAGATAAACTGTAAAAACTACTAGCATGTATTTTACCAAACTGTAAGCGTTTGCTTATTTTTATTTACCAATAGCTTTTTATATTACTTCACTACATTCAACAATGATTTATAATTACCCCATAGCAAAAAATTATATTATTAAGAAACTGCATGTAGGTTTGCCAAAATAATTATGCCTACCCTATATGTACAAATGAAAGAATATACTAACCAATGAATATCCATACGCATAATACTTACGAATTTAATTTAATTCTAACTACAATTAGAGATGCCAGGCATAAGGCATATACGCAAATAAAGCATATTAATATTGAATTATACTGGAATGTTGGTAAAATTATTAGCCACAGAGTACAAAATGCTAAATGGGGTAAAGGCGTTGTAACTGAATTGGCTAAATATATAACGGATAACGAACCAACTATCAAAGGTTTCAGTGATAAAAACATCTGGCGAATGAAACAATTTTATGAAACCTACCAGGATGATCAAAAACTCGCCACGCTGTGGCGAGAAATTCCCTGGAGTCAAAATAGAACTATTATGACCCTAAAAAACCCAGAAGAACGAGAGTTTTATTTGCGTTTTACAATCAAAGAAAAATACTCAGTTAGGGAGTTAGAGCGTCAGATTGCATCTTCATTATTTGAACGCACTTTGATAGGAAATCAAAAACTCTCCACAGTGTTGAGAGAATTACATCCTGCAATTGATTATACATTCAAAGATAGTTATTCACTAGAATTTTTGGGATTACCAATCGAGTACAATGAAGGCTCGTTACAAACAGCACTGATTCAAAATATGAAGAAATTTATTTTGGAATTAGGTCGTGATTTTATTTTTATCGATGACGAATACCGTTTGCAAGTTGGAAATAGTGATTATTTCATTGATTTATTATTTAAATGTTTAGTATATAGAATTTTGTTAAGATCAAGCTATCAACCATCTAAATATCTGTTATAATCCACTCTTTAAAGCGCTTAAATTTTTGTTAACCTTGTCGATTACACAAATAATATAGAT
>Ga0134126_10004674_pt1 | contig 17152 bp, 17 predicted proteins | sample KB31752_FD_96881 | JGI IMG/M metagenome (GOLD analysis project Ga0134126, IMG submission 96881) | Terrestrial soil microbial communities with excess Nitrogen fertilizer from Kellogg Biological Station, Michigan, USA - KB3-175-2 | ecosystem: Environmental > Terrestrial > Soil > Unclassified ...
CGTGCCGCTCACCGCGCGGCGCGTCACCGGCATCGTCTCGCGCGGCGGTTCGATCATGGCCAAGTGGTGCCTGGCGCATCACTGCGAATCGTTCCTGTACGAGCGCTTCGGGGAAATCTGCGAAATCATGAAGGCCTACGACGTCGCGTTTTCGCTCGGTGACGGGCTGCGTCCGGGCTCGATCGCGGATGCCAATGACGAAGCGCAATTCGCCGAACTCGACACGCTGGGCGAGCTGACGCAGATCGCGTGGAAGCACGACGTGCAGGTGATGATCGAGGGCCCCGGTCACGTGCCGATGCAGTTGATCAAGGAGAACATGGATCGCCAGTTGGAGAAGTGCGGCGAGGCGCCGTTCTACACGCTCGGGCCGCTCACCACCGACATCGCGCCCGGCTACGATCACATCACCAGCGCGATCGGCGCGGCGATGATCGGCTGGTTCGGCACCGCGATGCTGTGCTACGTCACGCCGAAGGAGCACCTGGGCCTGCCAGACAAGCGGGACGTGCGCGATGGCATCGTCACCTACAAGATCGCCGCGCACGCGGCCGATCTGGCCAAGGGCCATCCCGGTGCGCAGGCGCGCGACAACGCGCTTTCAAAGGCGCGTTTCGAATTCCGCTGGGAGGATCAGTTCAATCTCGGCCTGGACCCGGAGAAGGCCAAGGAATTCCACGACGAAACCTTGCCCAAGGATGCCCACAAGAGCGCGCACTTCTGCTCGATGTGCGGTCCGAAATTCTGCTCGATGAAGATCACCCAGGACGTGCGCGACTACGCGCGCGAACACGGCGTGGAGGAAGCCGTCGTACTGAACGAAGGCATGGCCGAGAAGGCGCGGGAATTCCGCGAGCACGGCGGCGACATCTACCGACCCCAGTGAGTTTGCCGGGCGAAGACCCACGCGCGGCGCAACGGGCGTAGACTGGGAAACCGATTCAGCCACCGCAGCGAGAAGGAGACCCGCATGGCAGTGAAATCCCGGCCGTTCCTGACCGATATCAAGACGATCCGCGCGCGCGCGAGAGAGCACATCCGGCGCGGCGCGGTGACCGACAGTTACACGCTGGATCGCGACACAGTGCTGAAGCTCTTGAACGAGGCGCTGGCGACCGAGTTGGTCTGCGTGCTGCGTTACAAGGCGCACTACTACCTCGCGTCCGGCATCAACGCCAAGAGTGTCGCCGCGGAGTTCCTCGAACATGCCGGCGAGGAACAGCAGCACGCAGACAAGATCGCCGAGCGCATCACCCAGCTCGACGGCAGGCCCAACTTCGAACCCGATGGCCTGACCAGTCGCAGCCACGCCGAGTTCGTTGTGCCGGAAGACCTGGCCTCGATGATCGAGGAAAACCTGATCGCCGAGCGCATCGCGATCGACAGCTATCGCGAGATCATCAACTACGTCGGCGACCGCGATACCACTACAAAGCGCCTGCTCGAAGAAGTGCTGGCGCAGGAAGAAGAGCACGCCGAGGACATGAAGACGCTGATGGAGGATTTCGGCAAAAAGGGCGAGCCGGCCGAGCCACGCCGCCGGCGCGGCAAGTAGGAGCCGTCCTGCCGAGGATGTCGCGCTCGCACGGATGAAATCGCCGGCCCCAGGGTCGGCGATTTCGTTTGGGGTTCCGTTATCCTGCGCGCGATGGAAAACCTCACGCCTGTTGCACCCTCGCGTTCGCAGCGGATCGAGCTGCGCTGGCTCGCGTTGTGGGTGTTGCTGCTGTTGCCGCTGGCGATCCTGTTCCCGCCGATCCCGATAGATGAAACGCGTTACCTCACTGCCGCGTGGGAGATGTTCAATTCCAGCCAGTGGCTGGTGCCCACCGTCAACGGCGCCTGGTATTCGGACAAATCGCCGCTGCTGTTCTGGCTGATCGCGGCAGGATGGAAAATTGTCGGCGTGCACACCTGGGTGGCGCGGGTCGAGGCGTTGATCGTCGCCTCGATCATGTTGATCGTCTCGCGTCGACTCGCCGCGCGATTGGGCCTTGATGCACGTGGGGCCAGTCACGCGATGTGGCTGCTGGCCGGTTGCGCGGGTTTTGCGTTGTTTGCGACCGCGATCATGTTCGATCTGCTGCTCGCGGCCTGCGTGCTCGGCGCATTGCATGCGCTGCTCGATCTTGACGCCAGGCATTACGCACGCGGCATAGCGCTGCTCGGCGCGACCCTGGGCCTGGGCATCCTCGCCAAAGGTCCGGTGGTGTTGCTGCATATCCTGGGTGTTGCCCTGCTGGCGCCGCTGTGGAGCACGAATGCGCGCGTGGCGAGGACGCGCTGGTATCTGAGTGTGCTCGCAGGCGTGGTGATCGGGATCGCGATCGCCTTGTGCTGGTTGCTGCCGGCAGCGTGGTGGGCCGGGCCGACGTATTGGCAGCCGCTGATCGCGAAGGTGACCGGCCGGCTGCACGAGAGCTTTGCGCATCGGCGTCCATTCTGGTGGTACCTCCCGTTGATCCCGGTGTTGCTGCTGCCGTGGGTATTGTCGCTGCGTGCGCCGTTTGCCGCGTGGCGCGCATTGCCGCGCGGCCGCATCGGTACATTTATGGCGTGCTGGTGGCTGCCGCCACTGCTTGCGTTCTGCGCCATCAGTGGCAAACAGATCCACTATCTCGCGCCATTGCTGCCCGCCTGGGCGCTGAGCGGCGCGTGGTTGTTGCAGCAGTCCGGCACGCGCTTGCGTTCCCGGCTGTATGCGCTGCTGGCGTTGCTGGTCGCGGCAGGTCTGGTTTACCTGCCGTGGTGGGCGGCGCGCGCTTACGACTATGCGCCGCAGCCGGCCTTGATGTTGTTTGCGCTGGTGCCACTGGTGATCGCGGCCGGCGTGTGGCGCGCGTGGGGTCACGATGCGCGTTCGCTGGCGCTGGCCGCCACCGCGCTGGCCTCCGTATCGCTGCTGGCGGGCGCCCTTGCGCTGCAACCGGCACTGGATGTGCGCCCCGAAGCAGCATTCATCGCCGACGCGATGCGCGAGCGCATTCCGGTTGCACACATCGAATGGCACAACGGCCTGTTCGGTTACACCGGCCGGCTGCACCAACCTTTGCCGGTGATCACCCGTGCGCAGGTGCTCGCGTGGTGCCGCGCCCATCCCGGCGGATTGCTGATCGCCAGCGACGCGGGCGATGAGCCGCGCGCTGTGCAGCCTGCCTGGAGCTGGCCTTATCTGCTGAGTGGTAGCAAGCGCATCGGCGTGTGGCGGGCGAGGAATGTTCTCGCGGCACAAACGCGCTGAGCGAGGATCACCTCGTCATTCCGCGAAAGCCGAATCCATTTGCTCTTTGCTTGCTCGCAGGAAATCAAAATGGATTGCGGATCTCGTTCGCGCTGTAGCCGCGAACGGCCCCGGAGTGACAAGTGCAAGCACTGCCACTGGCAAAAACTGCATGCTGCCTGCGAGGAGGCTCCTGCGATCCCGATTCCCGGCCCCTAAAAATTCGGTTTCTCCGGCGCGCGGCTATACCGCTCGACGGATTCACGGATTTCCCTGCGCGCATCGTCAATGCCGCCCCAGCCCGAAATCTTCACCCACTTGCCCTTGTCGAGATCCTTGTAGTGCTCGAAGAAGTGCGCGATGCGCTCGCGCCAGTGGGTGGGCAGGTCACCGATATCCTTGATGTGCGCGTAACCGGCGAACACGGTCTCGACCGGCACCGCCACGATCTTGGTGTCCTCGCCGCTTTCATCGGTCATGTTGAGCACGCCGACCGGGCGGCAGCGGATCACCGCGCCCGGAATCAGCGGCAGCGGGATCATCACCAGCACGTCGGCAGGGTCGCCGTCGCCTGAAAGCGTGTGCGGGATATAGCCGTAATTGCACGGATAGCGCATCGGCGTGGACAGCACGCGATCCACGAACATCGCGCCCGAAGCCTTGTCCACCTCGTACTTCACCGGCTCGGAGTCCTTGGGAATCTCGATTACCACGTTGATTTCTTCCGGCACGTTGCGGCCGGTGCTGACCAGATCCAGGCCCATGGTCAAGTTCGCTCGAAAAAGGAATCGCGCATTTTACGCCGGCGCAAACAAAAAGCCCCGCATCATGCGGGGCTTTTTGCTTGCTTGGTTGAGCATTGCCGCTGATTGCCCTCACCCGTTGCCATGGCAGGGCTGACGCGAGATGTGCTTTATAGAAGCGGGATGATCAGCAGCGCGACAATGTTGATGATCTTGATCAGCGGGTTCACGGCAGGGCCCGCGGTATCCTTGTACGGATCGCCCACCGTATCGCCGGTAACCGCGGCCTTGTGCGCATCCGAGCCCTTGCCGCCGAAGTGGCCATCCTCGATGTATTTCTTGGCGTTGTCCCAGGCGCCACCACCGGTAGTCATCGAGATCGCGACAAACAGGCCGGTAACGATGGTGCCGATCAGCACCCCGCCCAGCGCCTGCGCGCCGGCTTCGTTGCCGCCCAGCCATTTGAAGAAGAATGCGACGAGAATGGGCACCACCACCGGCAGCAGCGACGGCACGATCATTTCCTTGATCGCCGATTTGGTCAGCATGTCCACCGCCCGCGAATAATCCGGCTTGGCGGTTCCTTGCATGATGCCGGTGATTTCGCGGAACTGGCGACGCACTTCCTCGACCACCGAGCCCGCCGCGCGGCCGACCGCCTCCATCGCCATCGCGGCGAACAGGAACGGAATCAGGCCTCCGATGAACAGGCCGATGATGACGTAGTGATTGGAAAGGTCGAACGTCACGTTGCCCAAGCCGGGGCGTGTGCTCAGGTTGTGCGTGTAATCGGCGAACAGCACCAGCGCCGCGAGCGCGGCCGAACCGATCGCGTAACCCTTGGTCACCGCTTTGGTGGTGTTGCCGACCGCGTCCAGCGGATCGGTTACGCCGCGCACCTCGCTTGGCAGGTCGGCCATCTCGGCGATGCCGCCGGCGTTGTCGGTGATCGGGCCGTAGGCGTCCAGCGCCACGATCATGCCGGTCATCGACAGCATCGCGGTCGCGGCGATCGCGATGCCATACAAGCCGGCCAGCGCATACGCGCCCCAGATCGCGGAACAGATCGCCAGCACCGGCAGCGCGGTCGCCTTCATCGACACGCCCAGGCCCGCGATGATGTTGGTTGCGTGCCCGGTGGTGGAGGCTTTCGCCACGTGTTGCACCGGCGCGTATTCGGTGGCGGTGTAGTACTCGGTGATGAACACGATCACCGCGGTGAGGGCCAAGCCGATCAGCGCGCTGCAGAACAATTGCGCCGCGCTCCACGTCTGTGCGCCACCATCGATCGCCAGGCCTTGCGGAAACATGTTGCTGGTGATGAACCAGAACGCAATTGCCGCCAGTACGCCCGACACCAGCACGCCCGCGTACAACGCATTCATGATCTTGGCGCCGGCACGGGTGCGAACGAAATACGTGCCGACCACCGAGGCGATGATCGAGGCGCCGCCCAGTACCAGCGGATACAGCGTGGCGGTGAAATTACCCACCGCAAGCACGCCGCCCAGCAGCATGGTTGCGACCAGCGTCACCGCGTAGGTTTCAAACAAGTCCGCCGCCATGCCCGCGCAATCGCCGACGTTGTCGCCGACGTTGTCCGCGATCACCGCCGGGTTGCGCGGATCGTCTTCCGGAATGCCGGCCTCGACCTTGCCGACCAGGTCCGCGCCGACGTCGGCGCCCTTGGTGAAGATGCCGCCGCCCAGGCGCGCGAAGATCGAGATCAATGACGAACCGAACGCCAGGCCCACCAGCGCGTGCAGCGCGTCTTCCTGCGCGTAGCCGAAGCCGGCGGTGAGGATCAGGTAATACCCGGCGACGCCGAGCAGCGCCAAACCCACCACCAGCATGCCGGTTATCGCGCCGCCGCGGAACGCGACTTTCAACGCAGCGGCGATGCCGTGCCGCGCGGCTTCCGCGGTGCGCACGTTGCTGCGCACCGACACGTTCATGCCGATGTAGCCGGTGGCGCCGGAGAGGATCGCGCCGATCGCGAAACCTATCGCGGTGCCGCGATTCAATGCGAACCAGATGATGATGAAAAGAACGACACCGGCGATCGCGATGGTCGAGTACTGCCGGTTGAGATAGGCGCGCGCACCTTCCTGGATCGCCTGCGCGATTTCGCGCATGCGCTCGTTGCCGGCCGACTGTTTCATGATCCAGCCGGTCGATACCACGCCGTAGAGGATCGCCACGACCGCGCAGCCCAGCGCGATCCACAAGCCATACTGTTGCAGCATCGGAAAACCCCTTGCATGTACGCCCGCAACGGGCAACCGCGCGAGTATAGCCGGAAGGGACGAGGTGACCAGCGGCTACCCCAAACCGTCTCAAAAAAATCAGCCATCGCAGAGCGAAATAGCGCAGCGTGTTCCGCCGGGGGCCCGATGCAAAGCAGTGATCCCGCAATTCAAACATCGAACGCCGGCAGCTTCTTTTTCACCGCCACGTTCTTCAGCGCCACGTATTCCGGCAAACCATCCTTGCCATACGGCGGGGGTGCCTCGCCGCGGATCAGTGGTGAAAGATACGCGCGCGCGGCGGCAGTGATGCCGTAACCGTCCTTGCTGAAGAACGAGCGTGGCAGTTTCTTTTCGCGGTTGGCGACGTTGTCCAGCTTTGCCGGCTCGATCTTCCAGCGATATGGCGAATCGGACGTGCGCACGATCACCGGCATCACCGCATTCATGCCCTTGAGCGCGTATTCGACCGCGGCCTTGCCGACCGCATAGGCCTGCTCGGCATCGGTCTCGGATGCGATATGCCGCGCCGAGCGTTGCAGGTAATCCGGCAGCGCCCAGTGCACCTTCAATTTCAGTTTTTCGCGAACGAGATTTGCCAACGCCGGCGCCACGCCACCCAGTTGCGCGTGGCCGAACGCATCGGTGCTGCCCGCTTCGGAAACAAACTTGCCGTCGGGATTCTTGATGCCCTCGGACGCTACCACCACGCACCAGCCCACGCGCGCGACGGTTTCGCGCACGCGTTCCAAGAACTTTGCCTCGTCGAAGGTGATTTCCGGAAACAAAATGACATGCGGTGCATCGTCACGATGCTCACCAGCCAATCCTGCCGACGCGGCGATCCAGCCGGCGTGCCGACCCATCACTTCCATCACGAAAACCTTGGTTGAGGATTCCGCCATCGAGGCGACATCCAGCGCGCATTCGCGCACCGACACCGCGGTGAACTTGGCGACCGAACCGAAGCCGGGACAGCAATCGGTGACGGCGAGATCGTTGTCCACGGTTTTGGGCACGCCGATGCAGCGGATGTCGTAGCCGAGCGTCTTGCCGATCCGCGAGAGTTTCAACGCGGTATCGGCCGAATCGTTGCCGCCGTTGTAGAGGAACCAGCGGATGTCGTGTGCGCGGAATACTTCGATCAGCCGCTCGTATTGCGCGCGGTTGTCCTCGACGGATTTCAATTTGTATCGGCACGAACCGAACGCGCCGCCGGGCGTGTGGCGCAGCGCCTTGATCGCGGCGGGAGATTCCTTGCCGGTGTCAATCAGGTCTTCGCGCAGCGCGCCGAGGATGCCGTTGCGTGCGGCGTACGCCGTGATCTTGTGGCGGCGAGCGGTTTCGATCACCGCGGCGGCAGTGGCGTTGATCACGGCGGTGACGCCGCCGGACTGCGCGTACAGCAGCTTGCCCTGGTTCATTCGCGGCTCCTTGTCGAATGGGCGCGGTTTGACTCGGGAACCACGCAACCGCTAGCGTACACTTGGAAGCCGGCGAGCAAGTACTCACCTGTTTTGCTTTGAATCCGCATAGTCACGCTTCCACAGCCCCCACCCCTTGCGCAGCAAGGGTTTGCCTCCTTGACTCAAGGAGGCGAAATGGGGTTTCGCTGTGCGGTTGTGGGGTCTGCCCCTCAGTGTCGTCCTTTTGAGCCATCTTGCGGAGACTCCATGCGTATCGTGTTACTCGGCGCGCCCGGCTCGGGCAAAGGCACCCAGGCCACCCGCCTCAAGGGCGAACTGGGTCTTGCGCATATTTCCACTGGCGACCTGCTGCGCGCGGCGGTCAAGGCCGGCACGCCACTGGGTTTGAAAGCCAAGGCAGTCATGGAAGCCGGGCAACTGGTCTCCGACGACATCGTGCTCGGCATGCTGGAAGAACGGCTCGCGCAGCCGGACACGCGCGCGGGATTCATCCTGGATGGTTATCCGCGCAACCTCGCCCAGGCCGACGCGCTGGATCAATTGCTGAAACGCATCGGCCAACCGCTGGACGCGGTGCTGAAGTTGAACGTGCCGGATGCCGACATCGTGGCGCGATGCGAAATCCGCTTCAAGGCCGAAGGTCGTGCCGACGACAACCCCGATACGGTGCGCCGCAGGCTGGAAGTTTATGCGCAGCAGACCGCGCCGGTGGCCGACTACTACGCCAGGCGAGGCTTGCTCAGCGATATCGATGGCGTCGGCGCGATCGAACAAATCGCCGCGCGCCTGGTGGCCGCCTTGCAGGCGCGTCCTGCAGCGACCGCATGACGTGATGACTTCGGTTGTGAACGCTTCGCTGCGAACGCTGGCGCGCGTGCGCGACCTGTGCCTGTTCCGCGCGGGCCCGCAGGATTTGCCCTATTCGCCGCGAGGGGTGGTCGCGCTACTGGTTGCCGGCGCCGCACTTGAGGCCTTCTTCGACCTGCACCAGGGTAGCGGCTTCGCTGTCGTGGTCGCGGCCAATCTCGGCACGCTGGTGGGATTGGGCCTGTTGCATACGATGCTGCGCTGGCGCGGCAAGGCCGAGCGGTTCGTGCAGACGGCACTGGCGCTGCTGGCCACTGGCCTGCTGTTCGAAATCCTGGTGCTGCCACTGCTGCTGTATGTCGGCCATCCGGTCGACCCCGCGGCCGTAACCGGCGCGCAGCTCCTGGCTGCACTGTTGTTGTTTCTGCTGTTGCTGTGGCAGGCCGGTATCTCCTCGCAAATCCTGCGCCGCGCGTTGGAAATTCCACTGGCTGGTGGCGTTCTGGCCCTGTTTGCGCTCGGTCTTGCGGATGTGTGCGCGACGGTGTTGCTGGCCGCCGCGTTTGGCGCGACCTGAAGTTTCCGCGGCGATCCATGCGCATCCATATCCTCGGTATCTGCGGCACCTTCATGGGCGGTATCGCCGCGCTGGCGCGCGAAATGGGTCATCAAGTCGAAGGCTCGGACACCAGCGTGTATCCGCCGATGAGCGATCAGTTGCGCGCGCTCGGCATCCAGTTGAAGGAAGGCTACGCAGCCGAACATCTGCAACCCGCTCCGGATCTGGTGATAGTCGGCAATGCGCTCTCGCGCGGCAATCCGGCGATCGAGTACATGCTCGACGCGCGGCTGCGCTACGTTTCCGGCCCGCAGTGGCTGGGCGAGAACGTGCTGCGCGGCCGCTCGGTGCTCGCAGTGGCCGGCACGCACGGCAAGACGACCACGACCGGATTGCTGGCGCACCTGCTGGAAAGCGCGGGGCAGGATCCGGGCTTTCTGGTGGGCGGTGTGCCGGGGAATTTCGGAGTGTCGGCGAGATTGGGAAAAAGGGGTCAGGTTCATTTTTTTGATGGGAACGCGCCTCCATCTGCATCGGGGGAAAAAAATGTACCTGACCCCTTTTTCGTGATCGAAGCGGACGAATACGACACTGCTTTCTTCGACAAGCGCTCCAAGTTCGTGCACTACCAGCCGACGATCGCGATACTCAACAATCTCGAATACGACCACGCCGATATCTTTCCCGATGTGGCCGCGATCCAGCGCCAGTTCCATCATCTGGTGCGAATCGTGCCCGGCAATGGTCGCTTGATCGTCAATGCCGAGGACGAACGCCTCGCGCAGGTTTTGCAGACGGGCTGCTGGACACGCGTGGAGACTTTCGGCATCGCAGCCGGCGACTGGCGTGCGCGTCTGCTCGAAGCAGATGGCTCGGTGTTTGAAGTTGCTCACCACGATACATGCATCGGCCAAGTGCACTGGAATCTGCTCGGTCGCCACAACGTGATGAATGCTTTGGCGGCATTGGCCGCCGCGGCCGCGGCGGGTATCGAACCGGGAAAACTGCTGGCTGCGTTCGCCGATTTCGCCAATGTCAAGCGTCGCCTGGAAGTGATCGGAGCGATCAATGGCGTGCACGTTTACGATGATTTCGCCCATCACCCGACCGCCATTGCAACGACGCTGGCCGGGTTGCGCGCGAAAGTAGGAAGCGCGCGCATCCTGGTCGGCATGGAGCCGCGTTCCAACTCCATGCGCGCTGGCGCGCACGCGGCGGAACTCCCGCCGAGCCTGTGCGATGCGGACGCAGTGGTGTTCCTGCAACGTCCCGAGTTGAAGTGGGATGCGCAACGTGTGGTCGCTGCACTGGGCGGCCGCGGCCTGACCGCGCCGAGCGTGGATGCGCTGATCGCCGCATTGCGTGAGCGGGCGCGCGACGGCGACCACGTGGTGTTCATGTCCAACGGCGGTTTCGAGAACGCGCCACGGCGCTTTCTTGATGCACTGCGCGCAACGCCTTCACTTACACTGGGGGCGTGACCCACGCAGACATTTCGCTGTTCCCGCTGTCCACGGTGTTGTTTCCCGGCGGACCGCTGGCGTTGCGGATTTTCGAACCGCGTTATCTGGACATGGTGCGCGATTGCACGCGCAACGAGAGCTGCTTTGGCATCTGTCTCATGCTGGAAGCTGCCGAGACGGGCGCACCAGCGCTGCCCGCCGCGGTCGGCACGCTTGCGCGGATTGCCGATTTCTACACGCATCCGGATGGGTTGCTCGGCATCAACGTCGAGGGAGGCGCGCGCTTCCGTGTCTCGCGTACGCGCGTGCGCGACAACGGCTTGGTGCGCGGCGAGGTGAATTGCTGGCCAGACGAACCGGTACTACCGGTGCCGCCGGAATTCGGCCTGCTCAGCACCATTCTCGAACGGCTGATCGAACAGGTTGGCGGCTGGTGGCGCGCCGCGCCGCGCGAGCGCTATGACGATGCGAGCTGGGTCGGCTTCCGTCTTGCGGAATTGCTGCCGCTCTCGTCAGCCGAACGCCAACAGTTGCTGGAATTGATCGATCCGCTGGAACGTCTGCGCGTGCTGCGCGACGCGCTGCCGCGTTTCCAGAAATAATGACGTCAGGCGGGGCTGGACCCCTCGAATCGCGAAACTCGAGGACGAAGCCTGGCGGGTCGGAACCGCCTTACACTTCGAGCGCCTGCTTCCAATCCGCGAGCAAGTCCTCGACGTCTTCCAGCCCGACCGAAAGCCGCAACAGGTTCTGCGGCGACACCGGATGCGCGCCCTCCACTGAAGCGCGGTGTTCGACCAGTGATTCGCAGCCGCCCAGGCTGGTCGCATTGATGAAAAGTTTCAGCTTGGCCGCGACATGCAACGCGGCTTCGCGGCCGCCGCGCATCTGCACACTCAGCATGCCGCCGAACATACCCTCGTGACCACGCATCTGTTCGCGTGCCAGCGCGTGGCCGGGATGAGAATCCAGACCCGGATAATGTACCGCTTCAACTGCCGGATGCGTGCTCAGAAAGCCGGCTACGCGCGCTGCGTTGGCGCAATGCAGCCGCATCCTCGCCGGCAGGGAACGCAACCCGCGCAGGGTCAGCCACGCCGCGAAGGGCGAAGCACTTCCGCCGAGCAGTTTGCGTGTATCGAAGCAGCGCGCGCTGAGTTCGTCGTCGCGCGCAAACACCAGGGCGCCACCCATCACGTCGCTGTGGCCGCCCAGGTATTTGGTGGTCGAGTGCAGCACCACATCCGCGCCAAGCTGCAGCGGTTGTTGCAGACAGGGCGTGGCGAAGGTGCCATCCACCAGCAGTTTCGCGCCGACCTCGTGCGCAAGCTGTGCCATCGCCGCGACATCCACCACTTTCAGCAGCGGGTTGGAAGGTGTCTCGATCCACAGCAATTCCGTCTTGTCCGACAATGCATCACGCACGGCATCCGGCTGCGTGGTGTCCACCTCTGAAAATGTATAGCCCCATTGCGAAAGATAATCGCCGGCCAGTACCCGATAGCCGTGATAGATGTCGTCCTGCATCAGCACCCGCGCGCCCGGCGGCAGCGATTGCAGCAGTGCCGCGCCAGCGGCCATCCCCGTGGCAAAAAACAGCGCGCGTTCGCCGTGTTCCAGCGCGGTCAGCGCATCCTGCAGCCGCTGCTGGGTCGGATTTTCATAGCGTTGATACAGCAAGCCCTTCGGCAGCCCGCCGTCCGGTGCGTGCTCGAACGTGGTGGACAGGTGCAGTGGTGGCGCCAGCGCGCCGGTCTGCGCATCCGGCTCCGCACCGGCGTGCACGGCAAGCGTGTCGAATTTCATCATGATCGAGCTTCCGGAACTGCTTCCAGCATAACGGGAAGCGAGGCCTCGTGGCCTGATCAGGCGATTGGCGGGGGCGGTGGGCCGATGCGAAAACGGCAGGCCGCGCCGCCGCGCAACATGCATTCGGTGTGCTGGATCTTGCGACCGGTGGCGGCCTGCATGAAAGCGGTATCGAAACGGCAGACATCGGGGTGCGCCTTGGCCAGCGTGTGGAATACGCAGTTCCAGGCTTCCACTTCGGTGCGGTCGCCGCGGCGCACCGCTTGCGCTTCATAACCGAGCGCGTCGAGTTGTTCGGCGAGCGCCTCGGCGATCTCGTCAGAATCGCGTGTGTTGTCGATCCGCTGCGCGGCAGCCGCCCCGAGCCTTGCACCCATTTCCGCCAGCATCGCCTGCACGGTCGCCACGTCCGCGTGCGCATACAGGTGTTCCAGCATGCCGCCCGCGATCAGCGCGTAATTGCGCGGAAACAATTCGCGGGCCACCGGCAACAGCAGGTACACCCACCGCGGTCGGCCACCGCTGGGGCGAGCCTCTCCACGCTGGATCCAGCCCGCCGCGGTCAACGCGGTCAGGTGTTGTCTGACCGCGTTGTGGGTAATGCCGAGTGCACGGCACAGATCCTCGACGCTTGCGCCTTGCGGCGCCTGCAGCAAGCAGCGAAGCAGCCGCCGTTGCGTTTCGCCGGGCTGGTGCCTGGCCGGCAGAGGCTTCATGTCGCCTTGGCGGGGAACTGCTTGGCGATGGCGCCGGCCAGGGCATCGGCGATGGTGTTCATGTGCGCCTGCATGTGCGCCCATGTCGCCGCTTCTCCGGCGGTATCGCCGGACATGATCTGACCAATCTCGGTGTCGTGATCGGCCACATGCATCATCAGCAAGCCTTGTACGGTGGCTTCCGGCAGGTTGGGATTGGCGCCGGCCAGGAATTTGGCGATTGCGGTCGCATTGTCGGCGAGGTCATGCATGGCCTTGTCGTGCGCGGCGTGATCGCCCGCGTGTCCGGCATCCGTCAGCGCCTTGACGCCGCCCCAATGTCCGGCCAGCAGGGTCAACATCTGATCGCCCGCCGGTTTGCCATAAAAACTGGCCACCGCGCCGGCGATCTGTTTGGCATTCGCAACCACATCATTGGCAGCTTGCGCGGCGGCTTTGCTGTCCCCGTGCTTGACGGCCATGGCGTAAGCGCGGGTATGCACGATGTGGCCATGCCACAGCGCGCGCATCGCGGCGTGCAATTGCGGCGCAGTTGTCGCGGCGGTCGAAGCTGCTGCCGGCATGGCGTCGCCGTGCGCCAACGCGACCGGAGCGGACGTGGCAAACGCCAGACCCAAGGCTAGTCCGCAGGCTATGGATAAAGGCTTCATGGTGTATTCCTCATGCGTGCCGCGGGGTGCGGCTCCCTTCAGCATGCGGATTTCCGGCACATATTGAAGTGGTATATGTGTAAAGTCTATCCCAATTGGGACGGCTTTATTGCATCCGGAGCTCAACCACGAGCCAGGCGAAACGCCGCGCGCGCGGCTTCGAGCGTGTCGGCGATATCGGTTGCGGAGTGCGCGCTGGACATGAAGCCCGCCTCGAACGCGCTGGGGGCAAGATAGATGCCGCGCACCAACATGCCCTGGAAAAAACGTCGGAACGCGGCGATATCGCAGGCGACCGCCTGAGCATGGGTTCCCACGGCTTCGGAAGTAAAGAACAAGCCGAACATGCCGCACACATGGTTGGTCGAGAACGGCACGCCGGCTTCGCGCGCGCAAACGAGCAGGCCGTCGGTGAGCGCACGGGTCTGGCGCTCGAGTTGCGCGTGGAAGCCGGGTTCGCGGATCAGTTCCAGCATTGCCAAGCCCGCTGCCATCGCGATCGGATTGCCGGAAAGCGTGCCGGCTTGATAAATCGGACCACTGGGCGCGATCCGCTCCATCAATTCGCGCCGGCCGCCATACGCGCCAACCGGCATGCCGCCGCCGATGATCTTGCCGAACGTGGTCAGGTCGGGCGTGATGCCGTACAGCTCCTGCGCGCCGCCGGGCGCGACGCGGAAGCCGGTCATCACCTCGTCGAAAACCAACAGCGCGCCATATTGCGTACACAGCTCGCGCAGCGTTTGCAGAAAACCTTCGCGCGGCGGGATGCAGTTCATGTTGCCGACGACCGGTTCGACAATCACGCAGGCCACTTGGTCGCCGACTTCGGCAAACAGCACACGCGCGGCTTCCGCATCGTTGTACGGCAGGGTAGACGTGAGATCCGCCAGGGCGCGCGGCACCCCCGGCGAATCGGGCACGCCGAGCGTCAATGCACCGGAGCCGGCCTTCACCAGGAACGAGTCGCCGTGGCCGTGATAGCAACCTTCAAATTTGACGATGCGCTCGCGCCCTGTCGCGCCGCGTGCAAGCCGGACCGCCGCCATGGTCGCCTCGGTGCCCGAGTTGACCATCCGCACCATTTCGACCGAAGGCACCAGTGCGGTGATCGCTTCCGCCATGGTGACTTCGGCCGCGCACGGCGTGCCGAATGACAAACCATCGTGTATCGCGCGCTGCACGGCTTCACGCACGTGCGGATGGTTGTGGCCGACGATCATCGGCCCCCACGACCCGACGTAGTCGATATAGCGCTTGCCTTCCACGTCCCACAGATACGCGCCATCCGCACGCGCGCTGAAGAACGGCTCGCCGCCGACCGACTTGAAGGCGCGCACTGGTGAATCCACGCCGCCGGGCAGCAGTTGTTGCGCGCGCTGGAACAATTCGTGGTTGGTGGTCATCGTTGAATGGACAGGGAGTTGAACAGGTCGGTGAAGCGCTGCGCGGCCGCGCGGATATCCGGAGAATCGAACACACTTGAGATCGCCGCGATCAAATCCACGCCGGCCTGGATCAGCGGACCGCCATTGTCCGGCGTAATCCCGCCGATCGCCACCAGCGGTTTGCCGAGCGCGCGCGCTTCGCGCAGCAATTGCAACATCGCGCGCCGCGCATCCGGTTTGGTTGGCGAGGGAAAGAACGCGCCGAAGGCGAGATAATCCGCGCCCGCAGCGGCGGCATCGCGCGCGCGTTGCAGCGAGTCATAGCAGGAGGCCCCGATCACGGCGTTTGCATCGAGCCGCCCGCGCGCCTCGGCAATGCCAAGATCGCCTTCGCCCAGGTGCACGCCGGCGGCGTCGCTTGCACAGGCGAGTTCAACATCATCGTTGATGATCAGCGGTACTTCGAATTCCGCGCAGAGCTGCGCAAGCGCGCGTGCCTCGTCCAGCCGTCTCGTGGCATCGGAAGTCTTGTCGCGGTATTGCACTACCCTCGCGCCACCTAGCAGCGCCGCGCGCGCGGCTTCGAGCAAATCTGCGCGCGGACCATCGGTTACCGCGTATAGCCCGCGATGGCGTAGCAGCGGGTGCGACACGCAGCGTCTCCTGAATGAACATTCGCGCCGTGCTTTCATGCGGAGGCGCGACTTGCGAGAATAGGGAAGTCATCCTGCCCCGGCATCCATGATCATGACCGCAAGCGCCGCACCCGTCGAGGCCTACCGCAAGTTCATGTGCGTGGTATGCGGCTTCATCTATGACGAGGAAGTCGGCTTGCCGGAAGAAGGCATCGCGCCCGGCACGCGCTGGGAAGATATTCCCGATACATGGACGTGTCCGGATTGCGGCGTGACCAAGGACGATTTCGAGATGATCGAAATGGCCTGATCGGCGGGCCACACCGGCCGATCTCGAGCGCCATGATGTGAATGAACATCACCGCTCCGCCACATTTTCGTCACCGCGGCAGCACACACGGATGCGATAGTGATGGTGCGTCCAACGAGGGAGCGCGCCATGTTGCAATTCATTCCGTTCGATGACCGCTGGTTCGATCTCGGCGAAGCCCTGCCGGGCCCGCTGGTCCCATATCACGTCGGAGTACCCTGCGCGCATCAGCGCAGGGGCGCGGAAGATCACTGCGTGGCGGGCGGCACGCTCATGAATGTAGCCACGTCGTCCTCGCGCACGCCCATCTGCGCGGCCGTACCCGCGTTCAATTCCAGCACATAACGCGCGGGCTCCGTGCTCGGATAGATCTTGCAAGGGTCGGCCGTGCACGGGGGCACATCGTGCAGCACGGTCACGATCTTCCGGTGCCCGTCGAAAAACAACATGTCGAGCGGAATCAGAGTGTCTTTCATCCAGAATGTCCGCACTTCGGAATCCGGAAACACAAACAACATGCCGTGATCGGCAGGCATCGAGGTGCGATCCATCAAGCCGTGTTCGCGTGTCGCGTTGTCGGCTGCCACTTCCACGCTGATCACATGGCCGCGCAGTCGAACCGACGGAGCCCCCGGTGCGGTGCGGGTTGCCTGCGGCGCGGCCGCCGACGCGGTGCAGGACAGGCAGAACAGCAAGGCACAAAGCAGAGGCGATGAGGGGCGCATGATGGGACTCCCTGGCGTCCGCGCAGTGTAACTCGGTAGCCGACGGGGCTTCACAAGCCCCCCACATCCGCGCTATTCTCTGCGGCCCGGCGACAAGGTTCGCCGGAACAACGGCCGCGACGAAAACATGGCCCGACAGTGTTGACAGGTCGGGTTTGTGTTGTATGATTGTCGGCTCCCTCGACGAAACGTCTTGGGGCGCGACGGCGAAAGCCGAAGCGCACGAATCGATCTTTGACAGTGTGCGCAGGTGACTTGTGTGGGCGCCTTGCGGATGGATGAAAGTCCAGATGCAAAAGCGTCCAAACCTTTAACCTTTGTAATTCAGCGATGAAATGCAGAAGTTGGGTTCGGACCTTCAAGAGATAGGCAACCTTCGGGTTGTCGGAAACTTCAAGTGAAGAGTTTGATCCTGGCTCAGATTGAACGCTGGCGGCATGCCTAACACATGCAA
>Ga0134126_10004676_pt1 | contig 17144 bp, 14 predicted proteins | sample KB31752_FD_96881 | JGI IMG/M metagenome (GOLD analysis project Ga0134126, IMG submission 96881) | Terrestrial soil microbial communities with excess Nitrogen fertilizer from Kellogg Biological Station, Michigan, USA - KB3-175-2 | ecosystem: Environmental > Terrestrial > Soil > Unclassified ...
AAGCAGGCGGGCCTGCTCGGCGACGACGGCAAGCCGAAGGGCTTCGACGGCGTGGCGAACTGGGACGCGGCGCTGGCCAAGCTGACGACCAACGGCGTCATCGGCCTCACCGTGCCGACGGCCGACAATGCCACGATGTGGCGCATTTTCTATACGCTTCTCAACCAGCAGGACGGCGTCTTCTTCAAGGACAACAAGTTCCTGGACGGCGATAATCTCGACAAGGCGACGACCGCCATCACCGAGATGAACAAGTGGGTGAAGAACGGCTGGACGCAGTCTCAGACCGAATATCCCGCCTCGATCGCCCAGTTCACTTCGGGCAAGGCGGCGATGATGATCAACGGCGTCTGGGAAGTGCCGACGATGGTCGACCTCGCCAAGCAGGGCAAGCTCTTCGACTGGGGCGCCGTAATGGTGCCGACGCTTTACGCCCATCCGGCGACCTGGGCGGATTCGCACTCCTTCGCCATTCCCAATCGGCAGGGTAATCCCGAGACTCCCGCCAAGCGCAAGGAAGTGCTCGACACCATCCACTGGTTCAACGAACATTCGCTGTTCTGGGCGACCGGTGGCCACCTGCCGGCGTTCAAGCCGGTTCGCGACAGCAACGACTTCAAGCAGATGAAGCCGAATGCCGATTATGCGGCGCTGGCTGCCACCGCCGTGTTCGACCCTGTCTCGACGCTCGCCGGCGTGGCTTCGCCGGTCTATGATGCCGCTGGCAACTACATCATGCCGGCGATGAACGGCGACATGGCGCCTGCCGACGCCGCCTCCCAGATGCGCGACGACCTGCAGGGTCAGGTCCAGCAGTAATCGCATGATGCAGGGCCGGCTGCCGGAAGGTGGCCGGCCCTCCGTCCTCAAGCGGGGAGGAGGAGCGGGCGAATGATCAAGGCCAAACGCGGTGAGCTGCTGACGGCGGCTTTGTTACTGGCACCGTTTATCGTCATCTACGCGGTGTTGTTTATCTATCCGTCGCTGCGGATGGTGCAGGTCAGCTTTACCAATGCGCCCCTGATCGGCGACGGCCACTTCGTCGGGCTCCAGAACTTCAACCGGCTGCTGCATGACCGTCTGTTCTCGACGGCGATCTGGGACACGGTTTATTTTGTGGTGCTGTCGGTTATTCCGAGCACCATTCTAGGCCTCGTCGTCGCCCTTGGCGTCAATCGTCTCAAGGGCTGGGCGCAGAGCGTCGCCCTCGCGTGCTTCTTCCTTCCTTATATTCTGCCGGTTTCGCTGGTCTATCGCATCTGGGAGTGGATGCTGGACAAGGATTTCGGCATCGCCCAGTTCGCGATCATGCCGTTCACCGGCGGTGCGCATGTTTCGATCTTCCGCACGATCCCATTCTTCATGCCGGCTGTCGGACTGATCACCGTCTGGTGGCTGCTCGGTTTCAACGTGCTGCTGTTCATCGCGGGTCTGAGGAACATCAACCGCGAGATCTATGAGGCCGCCTCGCTCGACGGCGCCGGCCGGTGGACGCAGTTTCGCAAGATCACCTGGCCGCTCATCTGGCCCGTGACCGTGCTGGTGCTGACGATCCAATTCATCCTCCAGCTCAAGATCTTCGATCAGGTCTACCTGTTTTCGGATGGCGGCCGGCAAGATGCGACGATGGTCATGGTGCAATACATCTACAAGCAAGCCTTCCAGCAGAATCACGGGGGCCTCGGCGCTGCTGCGTCGCTGGTGCTCTTCGTCGTGATCGTGGTCTTTTCTGTCCTGCAGTTCCAACTGCTCAGATCGCGAGGGAGCGAGCCATGAACGCTACCCTGACGTCCGAAGCGCTCGCCGATGCGGCCCTGAGCCGACGCCAACGGCGTATTCGCAAGCTCGATGCCGTCGGTTTGGCGTTTACGATCCTTACGGTTATTGGCGCGATCCTTTGGGCATTTCCGATGTATTGGGGGCTTGTCACCTCCCTCAAACCCGATGCCGACGTGGTCAAGGGCTCGGTCGTCCTTTACCCCGCTCCGTTCACGCTCGACGCCTATACGCATGCGCTGTTCGCGACCAGCATGGGTCGGTGGTACCTCAATTCGTTGATTACCGCCGGAGCAACCACGCTCATCGTGGTCATCACTGCGGCGGGGGCGGGCTACGCGATATCGCAGCTTCACTTTCCAGGGCGCCGTCTCCTCTGGTGGATGATCCTCGCCAGCTTCATGGTGCCCATCCAGGCGCTGATCATCACCCATTTCGTGCTGCTCAGCCAGTTTCACCTGATCAATACGCTCGCCGGCGTGGTCGGGCCGCAGCTCATCGCTCCGGTAACGGTCATCATCTACAAGCAGTTCTTCGATTCCGTGCCGAAAGAGCTGCGCGAAGCCGCCGTGGTCGACGGCGCCAGCGAACTGCAATTGCTGTTCCGCATCTACCTTCCCGTCAATTGGGGCATCACCACCGCGCTTGCCATCATTACCTTCATCGCCGCCTGGAACAATTTCCTCTGGCCGTTCCTCGCTGTCACGACCGAGGACAAGATGAACGTCACCGTTGGCGTGACGCAGGTTTATGACGCTTTTGGCGTGCACTACGCGCGTGACCTCGCAACGGCGATCCTGGGTGGATTGCCGGTCGCCGTGGTCTACCTGATTTTTCAGCGCCGCGTGACGCAAGCCATCATGCTTTCGGCGGGGATCAAGGGATAAACGCCGACATCGCGCCGCGGCGCGATGTCGTCAGAATACCTGCGGCGGCTCGACGTTTTCGTTTGAGCCGCCCCCTGCGTCATACTTATGCAGCCGTCAGAGGGCGGCTGCGAGGATGAGGTGAAACCCGTATCGGGCGGAGTTTGAGAACCGCTTGCTGGCCTGCGGATTCGATCTCACGCCGGGCGGGAAGATTGGCACATTGTTCTTCTGTCCCTTTCCCTGAGCGGGTGGGGAGCCCTCCGCAACAAAAGGGCGCGCCCGACGGACGCGCCCAGTGGGAGGAAGGGGAGAAAGACCTACTGTGTCAGGCCTTGAGCCTGATCATCTGGTAGGAATAGGGCGGCAGCGTCACGGCGAGCCGGCCGCTGTTGACGCTCGCGCCATTGCCGGCTCGCGGCACGACCGTGTCCGACGCCTTGGCGGTGTTGGTCGCCTCGAGGTCGGAGTTGGTGATGACCTGATGGTCGACCACGTGCAGGCCCTCGAAGCCACCGAGCGCGACGTCGAGCTCGACGGCCTCGCTGGCGTGCCGGTTGACGGCGAACAGCGTCACCGTCCCCGTGGCCTCGTCATGCACCGCCGCGACGTCGGCATAGGCCACGTTCTTGGCCATCTCGGTATCGTAGCCGGCCACCTCGACCTTGACGTCGAGCGCTGTGCCACGGCCGAAGCGGGACGCAAAATAATACGGGTAGTAGGTCGTCTGCCGCCAAGCTTTGCCGCCCGGTTCGGTCATGATCGGCGCGATGACATTCACGAGCTGGGCGATGCAGGCGATCTTCACCACGTCGGCGCGGCGGATGAAGGTGTTGATGATGAGCCCCACCATCAGCACGTCTTCGAAATTGTAGATATCCTCGAGCAGGGCAGGGGCGTGCGGCCAACCTTCCTTGCCATCGAGGATCGCCCGATCCTGGGCGCGGGAATGGTACCAGACGTTCCATTCGTCGAAGGAGATATAGACGTCCTTCTTCGAGCGCCGCTTCGCCTTGATGAACTGGATGACGCCCGCGACCGTGCCAATATAGGCGTCGAGCTTGTGGCTGAGCGCCAGGTACTCCGCCGTGTTCTTCTCGTGATTGGCGAAGTACATGTGCAGCGAGATGTGGTCGATATAGTCGTAGGTGTGCTCGAGCACCGTCGCCTCCCATTGCGGGTAGGTCGGCATGTTCGAATGCGATGAGCCGCAAACGACCAGCTCGAGGTTCTTGTCGAAGGCGCGGATTGCCTTGGCCGTCTCGGCGGCGAGGTGGCCATACTCGTCGGCATTCTTGTGGCCGACTTGCCAGGGGCCATCCATCTCGTTGCCGAGGCACCAGAGCTTGACGTTCCAGGGCTCCTCGCGGCCATTTTGGCGCCTGAGGTCGCTCCAATAGCTGCCGCCCGGATGGTTGACATACTCGACGAAGTTGCGCGCCGCATCGAGGCCGCGCGAGCCGAGGTTGACCGCCAGCATCATCTCGGTACCGGCGGCGTCGCACCAGTCGGCGAATTCATGAATGCCGACCTGATTGCTCTCCGAGGTATGCCAGGCGAGGTCGAGCCGCACCGGGCGCTGCTCCTTCGGCCCGATGCCGTCTTCCCAGTTATAGGCGGAGACGAAATTGCCGCCAGGGTAGCGCACCATCGGAATGTCGAGGTCTTTCACCAGCTCGATCACGTCGCCGCGCATGCCGTTCTCGTCGGCGGTCGGATGGCCGGGCTCATAAATGCCGGTGTAAATCGCCCGTCCCAGATGCTCGAGGAAGGCGCCATAGAGCCGGTCGTCGATCTTGGAGACGACGAAGTCCTTGTGCGCGACCGCCCGTGCTTTCATGCTGTCCTCATTACATCCGAATTTGTGATTTATATCGCGATTGGCGGTTCATAGAACCGAAGCGAAGGGGGGCCGTCAAGGGCAAACACGCGGTGCAAAGCGTGAAATAAACCGCTCTCGAAGCGTCAGCCGCGGGTGTGCAGCCTGAGAACGATTTCCTGGTCGTAATTGCCGAAGCCGCGGCCGAAAATGTTGACGCCGCCGGGGTGCTTGGCGTCCTTCTTGATGCCGATGCGGGTGCGGATCGAACGGTGCGCCGGAAGGTTCAAATCGGCTATCCGCGTATCGGAAATCCGGACGCCGTCGATAAACGTGCCCTGGCCGTTCACGCGCCAGGTTTTCAGCTTGCCGTACTGGCTGCCCTTGAGCTTCCACCAGTCCGGCGTGTAGACGCCGCGCTTATCCCCGAAATCGCCGGGAGACGTCCAGGTGCCGGCCTCGACGCCGTTGATCTGCAGCGTGATGTCGGAGGGCCACTCGTCCGAGGTGCCCGGTGCTTCCGAGCTCAGTTCCATGACCAGCTCGAGGGCCTCGATCTCGTTCTTGGCAAGCCGGGCGTTGTTGGGAAACTGGTATTCGACATAACCGGAAGTGAACCAGATCAGCGCCGCATTCATACGATCCGGATCGAGGAAGCTTTCCGGCACGTCAAGCAACCCGATGATCCCGTCCTTGGAGCACAGACCGCAGGGCGCCGAGACGTCAAAGCCGGTATAAAGCCCGACCGGCATCGAGACCTCGACCTCGTGCGAGCGCAGCGGTTTGATGTCCTCCTTGAACATCACCATGACCTCGTCGAAGGTCGAATGGCAGATCTTCTGGTTGCCCTTGCGCGCCTTCTGCGTCTCGGTGCGGATCAGGCCGCACTCCTCGAGCACCTGCACGTTCGAGGAGATCGTCGATTGCGGCATGTCGAGCTTGGCCGCGATGTCGTTGACGTTGAGCGGCCCTTGGATATGCAGCAGCTTGAGCACGCTGACCCGCACCGGCGAGGCAAGGCCGCGCAGCACGTCGCCCCGCTCTTCGGGATCGATGACAAGGAAATTGCGGCTCACGGTCAGCGGCGTTGGGATAGGGACCCGGCGTTTGTATCAGACATGCCGGTTTTGTCCATCGCGAGCCGCGATCGCGGAGAGAACCCGCGATCGTTCCTTTGGCAGGCGAGTTTCAGTCTCTCGCCGCCCAGTTCATGCCGCGCCTCAGAATCGTCTTCATCTCAGGCACCTGGAACTCGCTGGCGACGTGGCCGAGGGACGAATAAAAGACCCGGCCCTTGCCATGGTGGCGCTTCCAGACGACAGGCATGGTGACGCCGTCGATCCAATAGGCGTGGTCGCCCTTGAAGGTCGTGGTCGCCAGAACCTCGTTCGAGGGATCGACGTGCATGTAATATTGCTCGGAATGGTAGGGAAAGCTCTTGATCCCCGCCATCACCGGATCGTCCGGCCGGGTGATGTCGACCGTGTAGTCGATGATGTTGCCGGGGTGCGCGACCCACTGGCCGCCGACCATGAACTGATAGTCCGTCGATTCGCGGAAGGCGTCTCCCATGCCGCCGTGCTGGCCGGCAAGACCTACGCCGCCCTCGACCGCCTTGGAGAGGTTGGCGACCTCCTCCTTCTCGATCTTGGACATGGTGTAGATCGGCACGATCAGCGACAGATCGCGGATCGATGGATCGGCGAAGGCTTCGGTCGTGTTCTCGACATAGACCTTGAAGCCGTCCTCCTCGAGCATGCCGCGGACTATGGCCGCGACCTGTTCCGGTTCGTGCCCGCTCCAGCCGCCCCAGACGATCAGTGCCTCGCGCATCAAAGTTCTCCTTCCCAAAAATTATCGGCCGAGCCGGCCGTCGACCAGCGAACCAGAAAGCGGCGCCGGCCGCTCGACAGTGGTCGTCATCTCGATCGTCCTGCCGGCCTCGGCGGCGCGGCCGAATGCCTCCATCACCTCGAGCACGTGCAGCGCCAGATCGCCATTGGCGCGATGCGGCCGGTTCTGGCGGATCGCCGTCGCCATGTCGGCGAGGCCGATCGAGCGGTAATTGCCGTCGGCATAGGGCATGTCGGTCGCAACGTTCGTCCACTCGCCACCCTTCTTGAGCAGCTCGATCTGGCCGCCGAAATGGTTCGGGTCGGGAACGATCAACGAGGCGTCGGTGCCATAAATCTCGAGCGGGACATGCTTGTGGGCGGCGACGTCGAAGCTCATCGTCATCTGCACGACGGCGCCGTTCGCGAATTGCAGCGCACCCGAAACATGTGTCGGCACATGCACGGGGATCACCTCGCCGGCGCGCTCCTTGGCGGTGATGGTGCGGGTCGCCTGCGGCGTCGTTGCGAAGCCGGCCACTTTTGCGACCGGCCCGAGCAGGTTGACCAGGTCGGTGATATAATAGGGACCCATGTCGAGCATCGGCCCGCCGCCGATGTCGTAATAGAAGGCCGGGTTCGGGTGCCAGCGCTCGTGGCCAGGGCACATGAAATAGGCGGTGCCGCCTACAGGCTTGCCGAGGGCGCCGGTATCGACGAGGTTGCGCGCGCTCTGGTGGGCGCCGCCCAGGAAGGTATCTGGCGCGGAGCCGACGCGCAGGCCCTTGGCCCTGGCCGCCTCCACGAGTTTCTTGCCTTGCGCAAATTCGACGCCGAGCGGCTTTTCCGAATAGACGTGCTTGCCGGCCGCGATGGCGCGCAGACCGACATCGACATGAGCGCGGGGGATCGTCAGGTTGAGGATGATCTCGACCGAGGGATCGTTGAATATGTCGTCCAGCGGCACCGCCTTGAGACCGTGCGTGGCGGCCGCCGTCTTAGCGGCTTCCGGGTTGAGGTCGGCTACGGCCCGGATGTCGAGGATCGGAAAGCCCTTGGCCGCCTTGAGATAGGCGCCGGAGATATTGCCAAGACCGATGATGCCGATACCCACGCTGTCCATGATTTATTCCGCTTTGTTGCTGAAAGGGTCCGATACGCCCAGCCGCCGGGCGGGGCCGGTGGTGCCCCAGGGCGAGCCGTAGAGTTCGCCGAGCGCCACTGCCGCCGCGCCGCGCGCCCAGAGCTCGTCGGCGACATTGTCCACGACGATCTCGGCCACGTTGCTGAGCGATTGGGGCAGGGCCCGTGAAAAGGTCTGCCGGAGCGGCTCGAGGATATAATCGCCGAGTGCAAGAGCCGAGCCGACCAGGATGACGCGGGGCGGCGCGAATAGCGTCACGAGATTGGCGATCGCGATACCCAGCGCGGCGCCGGCCCGTGCCGCAGCCTCGCGCAGCACGTTGTCGCCGTCCTCGATTAGGCGGCGCACGCGATCCATGCCCTGGCCCAGCCGTGCCGCGTCGCGCAACCGCCGGTCCTCGTGCTCGCCGTCGAGAATCGCGCGCCCGCCAGCAATATCGGCCAGCTTGACCGCACTCTCCGGACCGGTGCCCATTATCATGTCGCCCAGTGTCAGGCTGAGCTGCTGGGCGCCACGAAAGAGCTGGCCTTCGTGGAGCACGCCCAGCCCCAGCGATTCTTCCATGGCCACCAGTACAAAATCGTCAAGGTCGCGGGCACGGCCGAACCAATGCTCGGCCATGGTAATAGCGTTGGCGTCGCTTTCGACGATGGTATCGACGGCCAGCCGGCCCCTGAGGACGTCAACCAGCGGTGCATCAGAATCCTCGAGGATGCTGCTCGCGCGGATGCGTCCGGTGCCATGCTCGACGATGCCCGGTAGCGACAGCGCCACGGTCTTCATGTCGGCAAGGGCAAAACCTGCGTCAAGCACGCAGCGCCTGATCCCATCCTCGAGCAGGTCGGCGATCACCCCCGTGGGCAAGCGGTCGACGCGAACTGGCAGTGTCAGGTCGGCCAGTACGTCGCCCTGGAAATTGGTGACGACGAATATCAGACGGTTGGAGGCGATTTTGGCGCCGACGACGCGCGCCGCTTGCGGATTGAGCCTGAGCATGACCCGGGGCCGGCCGCGCATGCCGATATTGCGGATGTCGCCCTCGGTCTGCACGGAAATCAACCCGTCCTCGATGAGCGCGGCGGTGATCGCCGACACCGTGGTCGGCGACAGCACCGTGCGTTCGCCAATCTCCACCCGGGCGATCGGGCCATGGCGGCGGATCGTATCCAGCACGTGGAAGCGGTTGATTGCCCGCATCAATTCCGGATCGGCAGTCTTCATGGCAGCAACGGAATTGCGTAGCGGATGGAAGCGGGGCGCACGGGACTAAATTTCACGCGATACAAAATAATTGCGCCCCTTCTAGAGCCTGCGGCCGGTTTGGCGCAAGCCGGGAAGTGATCGGAACGGCCGAATAGGGGTGAATTCGTGGCGCTGAGGTACGCTACCAGCTTGACAATCGCGAATGGGCCGGGATTATTTAATACGCATCAGGGACAAAAAGTCCCGCTGGGAGGAGCTGCTAATGAAGACCAGTTTTGGCCGCTTGGCGCGGCAATCGGCATTGATCGGGTTGAGTGCGCTCATGCTGGGCGTGGGGGCCTCATCGGCCTGGGCCGTCGATACGATCAAGTGGCTGCATCTCGAAAACAATCCCGACAACCTCAAGGTCTGGCAGAATATCGCTGCGGCCTATGAGAAGGCGCACCCGAACGTGAAGGTTCAGCTCCAGTTTCTGGAGAACGAGGCGTTCAAGGCCAAGCTGCCGACCCTGCTGCAGTCCAACGATCCGCCCTCGATGTTCTATACCTGGGGCGGCGGCGTGCTGAAGGCGCAGTCGCAAACCGGCGCGATCCGCGACGTGACCGCCGCGCTCGATGCCGACGGCGGCGCCTGGCGCAAGACGATCGCCCCCGCGGCGATCGACGCGATGAGCTTCGACGGCAAGGTTTGGGCGGTGCCGTACCAGTCGGGCGTCGTCTCCTTCTTCTACAACAAGGACCTGTTCAAGAAGGCCGGCGTCGATGCCGACAGCATCAAGACCTGGGACGATTTCCTGGCCGCCGTTAAGAAGATCAAGGCGGCTGGTATCGTGCCGATCGCCGGCGGCGGCGGCGACAAGTGGCCGATCCATTTCTACTGGAGCTATCTGGCGATGCGCATCGCCGGCAAGGATGGCTTTGCGGCCGCCAAGGCCGACAAGGATGGCGGCTTCAGCAACGCCGCCTTCGTGCAGGCGGGTCAGGACCTCGCCGATCTCGGCAAGCTGCAGCCGTTCCAGCCCGGCTATCTCGGGGCCACCTGGAATGACACGCTGGCTGCCTTCGGCGACGGCCGTGCGGCGATCATCCTGAGCTTCGACAATACCTATCACACCCAGGCGTCCAACGCGACGAACGGCAAGGGCCTGGCCGAGGACAATGTCGGTCGCTTTCCGTTCCCGGTTGTGACCGGCGGCAAGGGGCTGAGCACCGATGATTTCGGCGGGGTGAATGGCTGGGTGGTGACCAAAGCGGCGCCGCCTGAAACCGAGGATTTCATCAAATTCCTCACCAGCGCCGAAAATCTCCGGCCGCAGGCCAAGCAGATCGGTTTCCTGCCGACCGTCGCCGCGGCGCAGGATGCGGTGACCGATCCGCTCGAGCTCGCCGCCGCCAAGCAGATGGCAGCGGAAACCTGGCACCAGAACTATCTCGATCAGGATCTGGGACCGGACGTCGGGCGTGTCGTCAACGACATGTCGGTCGGCATTGTTTCGGGTCAGGTCTCGCCGTCCGATGCGGCCGGGCAGATCGAAGACGCCTTCCAGAACCAGTAGAAAGCCGGTGCCGCCGAATTGATTCGCAATCCGGCGGCACCAGACTGCTTTTGAGCTATACTGGAGCACTTTCGAAAGGTGCTTTCCGCCAGCGGTTCGGAAGCCCGATTGTATTCACGAGAACCGGGGCGGCGTTTCGACATCGTCGAAATCGGAATGCTCCGACAATCTGGAGGGCCGGGCCCCCATGAGCCAAGCCAGTTCGGTGTCCGCTTCGGCGGCGGGCCGCTATAGAGCTCCCTCACGGACCAGTGGCCGCGCCAGTACGGCGCGCATGAAGTGGCCGGTACTGGTGCTGTTTCTGCCGCCCGCGCTGCTGTTGTTCACGGTCTTTGTCGTGCTGCCGATGGCCGAGGCGGCCTGGTATTCCTTCTACGACTGGAATGGTTACGGCCTGCCGGATTTCAGCCAGTGGGTCGGCTGGAAGAACTACGAGCAGGTTTTCCGGAACGGGGTGTTCCGGCAGGCGCTGATCAATAACGGCCTCATCATTCTCATCTCGGTTCTGGTGCAGGTGCCGCTGGCGATCTGGCTGGCAACGATGGCCGCCAGCAAGGTCAAGGGGGCGATCACCTTCCGGCTGATCTTCTTCCTGCCCTACATTCTTGCCGACGTCGCCGCCGGCATCATCTGGCGCTTCGTCTATGACGGCGATTTCGGGCTGGTCGGTGGCATCGCGCACGCGCTCAACCTGCCGTCGATCTATCCCATCGCCGACAAGAACCTGGCCATTTACGCCATTCTCGGTGTCGTGGTCTGGAAGTATTTCGGCTTCCACATGATGCTGTTTATCGCCGGGCTGAAATCGATCGACAGCCAGGTGCTCGAGGCGGCCGACATCGACGGCGCGACGCCCCGGCAGAAGTTCTTCCTGATCACGCTGCCGCTCTTGGGTTCGACAGTGCGCCTCTCGGTCTTCTTTGCGATCGTTGGCTCGCTGCAGCTCTTCGACATGGTGATGCCGCTGACGGGGGGCGGGCCGTTCAATTCGACCCAGACGATGGTGACCTTCCTCTACACCTTCGGCGTGATGCGCATGAAGGTTGGTTTCGGCAGCGCCGTCGGCGTCGTGCTGTTCGTCATCTGCGTCACGCTCGCCTTCAGCTACAAGCGGATATTCATGAAAAATGACTGACGCTGCGCTTTCGACCAGACCGCCGATCACCGAGGAAGGGCGGCGGCTCGGCCTCGGCACCAAGACCTACCTCTACGTGTCGATGACGATCGTTGCGGCAATCGTCATCGTGCCGCTGCTGACGACGGTGCTGGGCGGCTTCAAGACCATGCCGGATCTGCGCGGCGACCCCTTCGGCCTGCCGCGCGAGTGGCAGTGGCAGAATTATGGGGGTATCCTGTTCTCGCAGCGTTATTGGCTGCAGATGGGCAATTCCCTGCTCATCGCCTGCCTGACGGTGTTCCTGACGCTGGTCTGCGGGGCTATGGCGGCCTTCACCTTCGCCCATATGCGCTTCTTCGGCTCGGGCTTCCTGCTCAACTATTTTCTGCTCGGGCTGATGTTCCCGGCGGCGACCGCCATCCTGCCGCTGTTCATCCGCGTGCGCGATCTCGGCCTGCTCGACACCTATTGGGGCGTCGTGCTGCCGCAGGTTGCGTTCGGCATGGGAATGAGCATCCTGCTGTTCCGCAACTATTTCCGCAACCTGCCGACCGAGCTCTTCGATGCGGCCTTCGTCGATGGCTGTGGATACCTCCGCTTCTTCTGGTACATTTCGCTGCCACTCAGCCGGCCGATCGTCGCAACGGTCGGCATCATTTCCTTTGTGGGCAGCTGGAACAGCTACCTGCTGCCGCTGATCATGCTCAACTCCGAGAGCAAGTATCCCTGGCCGCTCGGCATCATGGTCTACAAGGGCGAGTATGCGACGGACTGGCAGCTGGTTCTGGCCTTCATCACGCTGACCATCCTGCCGACGATCATCGCGTTCTTCCTTGCGCAGAAGCACATCGTGGCGGGGCTGACGGCAGGCGCCGTGAAGTAGGGTTGCGGCGAGCGGGAGCGCTGCCCAAAAATCGCCGCTGCTACGGGGCATCAGCGCTGAACGACAGACGGGATCAGCGCTTCGACGCCAATTCCGCGGGAGCTGTTTTTGCTTTAGAAGCGTACCTTGCCCATGAGCGTCGGCCGGGAGAGCGCGTCGCCTAGGAGCGAGGGAGAACACGGAATGGTCGCAGAGGCTGTCGCGCCGCCTTTCGCGCGCGGTGCATCGCGGCCTCTGGTGCTGATTGCCATCCCCCTCGGCTTTGCGCTGCTCGGTTATATCCTGCGGTTCTTCGCCTTTCTGCAGGCCGGCTGGTCGCCGTCGTTCTGGAATTATCCGGACGGACTCTGCCGCTGGGACTGCCTCTGGTACGTGACACTCGCCGAGAGCGGCTACAACCACTTCCCCACCGAGAGCCTGCTCGATACTGGCAACTGGGCCTTTTTTCCTCTTTTGCCGATGTTGGTCGGGGGGCTGCATGCCTTGATCGGCTGGGTGACGATCCGGATCGCGACGGCACTGTCGATCGGTTTTTCGACTCTCGCGGTGTTTGCCGCCTGGCCGCTGCTCGGGCGCAATCTTCGCTCCTATACGCTTTACGCCGCATTCCTGCTCTGCGGTCCGTTTTCAGTCTATTTCACGACCTTCTACACCGAGGTCCTGTTCGTTCTCCTGACCAATTGCCTGCTCCTGACACTCAGGCGATCGAGCTATCTGCTCTCCGGGGTGACGGCCGGCCTGCTTTCCGCCACGCGGATCGTCGGCGTCTTCGCGGTATTCGCGATCGTTGCCCAATATCTGCTGGACTATCGTCGCGGGGGCAGGCGCTGGCGCAACCTGCCGGCGGAGATCTGGCGCGATCCGACAATCGTGCTGGCGGTGCTGCTCGCGCCAATCGGGCTCTTCACCTACATGGCCTATCTTTATTTCCATATGGGCGACGCGCTGGCGTTCAGCCATGTGCAGCGCGCCTGGGGCAGGATTACCGGCAATCCGGCCATCTTTCTTTGGCAGGGGATTACCGCGACGTCCAACGATGGCAGCTGGCCGGCTGTCGACCAATGGCTCGCCTTGTCGGCACTTACCGGACTTGCGCTGACGATCCTGCTTGCCTGGCGGCGGCGCTACGCCGAGGCGCTCTTTTGTGTCGTCTGCCTGGCTGCGCCGATGACTGCGGGCCTTGCGTCGATGCCGCGCTTCGTCGTGGCGCTGTCGCCCCTCGTGCTGCTGGCGATCGAGCTGCTCGCGCGTTCGAAGCCGGTATTCGTCGTGCTCTCGGTCGGCTTCATCGCCGCGGACTACTTCTTTACCGTCGGCTGGCTCCAGAACTGGCTTCCCCTTGTCTGAACACCCCGATTTGCCAAGTACCCAACGTGGGCTATTGTTCGCCGGGATCGTCCTCGTTGCAGGACTTGAGCTCGCCGCCGCCTGGCTTGCGCTGCATCCGCACGTCGATGGCAATTACCGTGCCTATTACATCGATCAGTCGACGACCTGTCTGAATAAGCCCGTCACCGGCGCTTACGAACTTGGCGCCACTGTTTCCTTCATGCCCGACGACCAGCCCGGAGCGCGGCATCTGCGTGTCTGCGGTTGGGCTGGGCCGGGCGGCGACGGCACGCATTCAGCGGGCACCAGCTCGCGATTGCGCTTTGCCGTGCCGGACGGGACGAAGAGCTTGATCCTCCAGATGTGGGTAACGGCCGTCGTGGCGCCCGATGGGCGGGACCAGCAGATCGTCCTCAGATCGAGCAACGGCGTCACGATCGGCGAAGCGACGATTCCCGCCGGCGTGACCAAGGTGCTGGAATTCGAGGTTCCGCCCACTGCCATCAGCCGGACGCGCAAGAGGCTCGATCTGGTGCTCAGCTATCCCGATGCCGCGGCCATGTCCCCGCATGTCGGGGACATGAACTACCGGGCGATCAAGCTGATGTCGGTCCAGCTGCGCCGACCGGGCGATCCGGCGTCCCTGGGGCCACAGGATGATCCCTTGGCCCAGCGTCACGAACAGGGACCGTAAAAGGGGGCCTAGGCCCCCGCCTCTTCCCGGACGGCCGTCGCCACAAGCTGGGGCTCGACTGCGTCCGGGCGCAGCAGGATCGTCTCAGGCGCCGTCTCCTGCCATCTGGCGAAAATCTCGTCGCGGGCGGCCATTGCAGGCGTCGCTTCGATCTCAGTGGGCGTCCGGAACAGGCGGCCGAGCATACCCTGCTCGGCATTCTGCGAGGTGCCGCAGATCAGGAACGGGGCGATCAGCATCGGCACCGCGATCGGCAGCAGCCACCAGATCATGTCGGGCGCAAACATGACTGTGAACGCGATGCCGAGGCCGCCCACGACCACGATGCTCCTCGACGAGGCCCAGGCGTCGTTCAGCGACATCCGGCCGCCGCCACGGTTAGCCGCCGACCAGCCGCCATCGGCGCCCAGCAGCACCTGGATCACCGCCCGGCTCTGGAACCAGAGCATCAGCGGTGCCACGAGGCTCGAAAAGATGATTTCGCAGAAGGTCGAGCCGAGCGCCCGTAGCGTGCCGCCAAAGCGCCGGTTGTCACCCGTGAGGATGCCGCGCGCGACGATGATGAATTTCGGCAGGATCAGCAGGCACCAGATGAAAACCACCAGCACCACCGCCATCATCGTCTCGTCCGCCGGAAAGATCGGGAACGGGAAATGCGGTTCGGGGAAATAGTCCGGACGCGGCGCAAAGAAAGGGGAGGCCAGGCTGGTAACGAGAAACAGCAGCCAGATGGGCGAAGCCGCATAGGCCATGATGCCCTGCGCGAAGACTAAACGGCTCCAGAGGCGCATGTTGGGCGCCAGCACGAGTTTCACATATTGCATGTTGCCCTGACACCAGCGCCGGTCGCGCTTGGCATGCTCGAGCAGATTTTCGGGGCCCTCCTCGAAGGAGGACGTCAGGTCCGGATCGAGCCTTACGCGCCAGCCGGCGCGGGCGAGCAATGCCGCCTCGACATAGTCGTGGCTCATGACGTGCCCGCCGAACGGCGGCTTGCCGGATAGCTGGGGGAGGCCGCAGCTCTCGGCAAAGGCACGCACCCGCACCATCGCGTTGTGGCCCCAGAACGGCCCCTCATTACCCTGCAGCATCGCGACGCCGCGGGCGAAGACCGGCGAGAAATAGCTGGCCGAGAACTGCATCGCCCGGCCGAAGACCGACCTGGCATGAATGATCGTCGGCAGCGTCTGCAGCAGTCCGAGCTTCTCGTCTGCCTCCATGCGCCGCACCATTTCGACCACGGTGGCCGGCTCCATCAGACTATCGGCATCGAGGATCAGGGCGTAGTCGTAGGCGGCGCCGGCCCGGCGCATGAAATCCTCGATATTGCCGGCCTTCTTGCCGGTATTGATCGACCGTCGCCGGTAGAAGATGCGGCCTTCCGCATCCCGCTCCATGACGAGGCGGGCCCACCAGAGCGCCTCCTCCTCGGCAATGACTTCGGAGGTCGTGTCGGAAAGCAGCGCGAAATCGAAGAGATCGGCTGCCCCGATATTGGCAAATCCGAGGTCCATCGCCGCAACCCGCGAGAAGGTCGAAGCCGGGTCCTCATTATAAATCGGCACGAGGATCGCCGTCCGGCCGCGGATCGGCTGACTGTCGGGCAGGCGCTTAATCTGCTCCGGTACGTACAGCAGCCCCATGAGCGAGAGCGCGGCGCCCCAGGCCAGCCACAGCGTCGTCAGCGCGATCAGCCCGCAGCGGAAGTCGTCGACAAGGCTCATGCCGTCCGTATCGGCATAGCGAATGAAGAGGTCAGTCGCGGCCACTGCCACGATTATGCTGAAGGCAAGCGCAGCCACCCGCCGGAAGAGCACGGCGGCCTCGGTTCCGAATGGCCAGAATCTGCGCATGCCGCCTTGGTCGCCGGTCAGGTTCGACGGACGAGGCGAGTGTAGATCGCAAAGAGCCAGCGCGGCTGCGCCTCAAGCACCTGCTTGGGCATTGCCAGCGGCGCGTTGGGAAGCCCGGACCGACCGAGTATCTCGGTAAGCAGCCGCTCGCGCGGCGCCGTTGCGGCGACGTCACTCATTACGCAACCCTCCACTGATATAGCCACGTTTCGGAAAGCCTCTGGTCGTATCCAGCGAGATGGACGTTGAGCTCGACGAGCTTGTTGCCGCCCATCTTCACATCCATCGCCAGCCGCCAGTGGTTATTGGCATCGACCTTGAACACCGCCGTCTGCAGGATAGTTCCACCGTTCGCCACCGCGACCGCGGTCACCTTGGCGTCGTCCGGGAGGCCGGCGAGTTCACCACCAGCGAAGTCTACAACGAACTTCTGCACATTTGGGTCCGGCTTATCGATGGCATTGCCGCCATGTCCCATGCGCATACCGGCGACATAGGCGAGATCGGCATCAGGGTTGGGCAGCAGATTGCCCCAGCTGAGGCGGTAGGAGAACTCCAGCTCGCCGCCGGCCTTTGCCGGCTGGTCGGGGCGCCAGAGCGTGACGATGTTATCGTTGTATTCCTTATCGCTGGGAAGCTCGACGAGGCGGATCGTCCCTTTGCCCCAGCCGTTTCCCAAGGGTTGTATCAGCACCGAAGGGCGGCTCTCATAGTGTGCGCCGGGATCCTGGTAGGCAGCGTAAGAGCGCTGCCGCTGCATCAGGCCGAAGGCTTGCGGGTTCTCGTCGTCGAAATAGCTGTTTGCGAGCGCCGGCGGATTGTTGAGGGAGCGCCACATCTCCTCTCCGTCGCCGCGCTTGATGTAGAGCCCGTCGGTGTCGTGGACCTCCGGCCGGTAATCGTCGAAAGTCGCGCTGTCGTAGGTCCCGTGGAGGAACATCGAGGTGAGCGGCGCGATGCCAAGCTCTGCCACGTCCTTGCGGAAGTACAGGCGTGCGGTGACATTCATGACGGTCGGCTGGCCAGGCAGAATCTCGAAGCGGTAGGCGCCGGTGCAGCTCGGGCTGTCGAGT
>Ga0134126_10004677_pt1 | contig 17144 bp, 11 predicted proteins | sample KB31752_FD_96881 | JGI IMG/M metagenome (GOLD analysis project Ga0134126, IMG submission 96881) | Terrestrial soil microbial communities with excess Nitrogen fertilizer from Kellogg Biological Station, Michigan, USA - KB3-175-2 | ecosystem: Environmental > Terrestrial > Soil > Unclassified ...
CGGGATCGAAACCAGCCTCGTCGACGTAGGCGGGGATCTCCCGGTCACCGAGCCAACCGGCGCCGTACCGGGCCCGCCGGGTGGCCGAGCGGACCCGGGCGGCGTCGAAGGGCCGGATGGTCCGCAACACGTCCATCTTGCGGTCGCGGAGGTCTCGTTCGCCCAGGGTGACCGGCGGCTCCATGGCGACGAGGCACAGGATCTGCAGGAGGTGGTTCTGCACCATGTCCTTGAGGGCACCCACCCCGTCGTAGTAGCCGGCTCGCCCCTCCAGGGCCAACGACTCCTCCCAGACGATCTCGACCTCCTCGATGTGGGCGCTGTTCCAGATCGACTCCAGCACCCGGTTGGCCAAGCGGGTCCCGAGCAGCGTCTGCACCGTGGTCATCGCCAGGAAGTGGTCGACCCGGAAGATCTCCTGCTCGCTCAACGTGGTGACCAGCTGCCGGTTGAGGGCCGCGGCACTGGAAAGATCCTCCCCGAACGGCTTCTCGAGCACGATCCGACTCCCGGCCGGCAGGCCGACCGAGAGGAGGGCGTCGACGGCGAGCGGGAAGGCGGCCGGTGGAAGGGCGAGGTAGACGGCCACCGGGTCGCCACCGGCGACGCAGGCGGCAACGGTCGCCGGGTCGCCGAGGTCGAGTCGCTGGTAGCGCAACCCACGGACGACGAAATCCCGCGCCCCCGGCCCGGCGGCCGCTCCTTCCGCCTCCAGCCAGGCGGCGGCGTGCGACCGGAAGCGATCGTCGTCCAAGTCCTCCCGGGAGGCGGCGACGACCTCGAAGCGGTCCCCCAGGTGCCCGGCGGCCCGGAGGGCGGCCAGGCCAGGAAGGAGGTACCGCCCGGTGAGGTCGCCGGTGGCCCCCAGGATGACGAGGCGCTCGATCATGTCGCCCGGGCCCCGGGGAACCCGGCAGCGTCGGCGGCAGACGCCGCGCCGCGGGTGGCGAGGTCGTCGGCCTCGATGACGTGCATCACCGCGTTGATCAACGCCAGGTGGGAGAAAGCCTGGGGGAAGTTGCCGAGGTGGTGCCCGGTGTGGGGATCGATCTCTTCGGCGAACAACCGCAGCCGGCTGGCGGCGGTGAGCAGCTTGGTGCACAACGAGCGGGCCCGGTCGACCTCGCCGATCTCCACCAGGGCGGAGACCAGCCAGAACGAGCAGATGGTGAAGGTCCCCTCCTCCCCCTCGAAGCCGTCGTCGGTCTCCTCCACCCGGTACCGGAGGACGAGCTCCTCCTCGGTGAGCTCGTCGGCGACGGCCAGCACGGTGGCCCGCACCCGGTCGTCGTCCGGCGGCAGGAAGCCGAGCAGTGGGATGAGCAGCACCGAGGCGTCCAGCGCCGTCGTCTCGTAGTGCTGGCAGAACACCCCCCGGGCGTCGACGGCCAGCTTGCACACTTCGGCGTGGACCTCCTCGGCGGCGGCCCGCCAGCGGAGGGCGTCCTCCTCGGCCCCTCGAAGCTCGGCGAGCTTGGCCCCGCGGTCCAGGGCCACCCAGCACATCACCTTGGAGGCGGTGAAGTGCTGGGGCGGCCCCCGCACCTCCCACAGCCCTTGATCGGGCTCGCGCCAGTGGGTGCGCGCCGCTTCGACCTGGTGCTTGATCATCGTCCAGCGTCGCTCGTCGACGCGGTCACGGAACCGCACATGGAGGAAGACCGAGTCCAAGAGGGCGCCCCATACGTCGTGCTGGCGTTGGTCCCAGGCGGCGTTGCCGATCCGGACCGGCCGGGCGCCGTCGTAGCCGGACAGATGGTCGAGGGTGTACTCGGTCAGCGTCTTCTCGCCGCCGATGCCGTACATGATCTGGAGGTCCGGCTGCTCCTCGGCCAGGTCGGCCAGGAAGTAGTAGAAGTCGTTCGCTTCGCGGTCGAAGCCCAAGGTGTACAGGCCCCAGAGCATGAACGACGAGTCGCGTAACCACGAGTACCGATAGTCGTAGTTGCGTTCGCCTTGCGGCGTCTCCGGCAGCGAGGTGGTGGCGGCGGCCAACAGGGCGCCGGTCGGCGAATAGGTGAGGCCCTTGAGGGTGAGCACCGACCGCTGCAGGAACGGTCGCCAGGGATGGTCCGGGAAGTTGCCGCGGCCGATCCACTCGTGCCAGAAGTCCCCGGTGGCGGTGAGCCGCCGGTGCGCTTCCTCGAAGCTCCGCGGCGGTTCGGCGTCGCCCCACGAGAGGGCGCAGTACTCCCGCTCGCCGGCCCGGAGCCGACGACGGGCGATGGCCCGGGGACCCTCGAAGCCGAGGTTGAGGCTGGTGGTCAGCCGTACCGTCGGACCGTCGTCACCCGGGGACACCTCGGCGTCGCCGTAGCCGTCTCCGACGTGGCGCCACGATCCGAGGCGTCGGCCGTAGTCGAACGCCGGCTCGCACTCCAGTAGGAACTCCACTGTCCCGCTCAGGCATCTGATGGTCCGCAACAACACGTGGTCGGCGGAGTAGTCCGTGGGCACCCGCCAGTGGTGCGACGCCCGAGTCGACCCATAGCGCCAGGGTCCGATGAGCAAGGCGTCCCGCACCAACGCCCATCCCGTCGGCGTCACCCAGGTGGTCTCGAGGATCATCGTCCCCGGCAGGTACCGCTGGTCGACGGGGACGTCGAGGTCCATGGGGCTCAGCCGGAACGTTCCGGCCCGCCGGTCGAGGATGGCCCCGAAGAGGCTCGGCCCGTCCATCCGCGGTAGGCACATCCATTCGACGTTCCCGTACGGCGACACGAGGGCACAGACCTCGCAATCGGAGAGAAATCCGTAGTCTTCGATCGGTGGGAACGAGGTGCCGCCGCCCGAGGTGGAGGAAGACCCCACCGGCCTGTATGCAGAATTCGTCACCGTAGTGGCCCTCCTTCTGCAGCCGGGGCGGCGGTCGGGCTATCGGTCCATATGCTGCCACTCCAAGCGGCTCCCCGCCACGGGTTGAACCGGAAATACACCGGTGTATGCCGGGATCGGGCGAGGTCTCGGCCGGATCTTTGTGACAGTTGCATGAACCGATGCAGATCAAGCGTCGAATTCGAGAATTCCAGCCCACGGAGAATCGGCAAGAGCCCAGGTCACCGACGTGCGATTTCGCCGGAATCCCCGCCCGTACTCCCTGGTCAGAGCCATTCTTCCGGTGTTGAACCCACGCGAAGTTCGTAGACTCTTCCCTTCGATCACGCACGCTGGCCCTTCGACCGGACCCGCTCACGCCCGGCGAGGTTCCCCAGCCGTCTCTATCCGGGATCGAAGTAGGTCCCCGTACGGATGAGGGGTGATCCACCGGGTAGAACGGTGCCCCATGGCACGGTGGCCACCGGTCGGTGGGCGGTCGGGGGCGACGACGGATGAGGGCCGGGAGGACCGGGTGGCCGAGGAGTTGTGGGGTGACGAGGCCGCCCTGGACCTCACGGTGGTCGTCCCGTACTTCAATCCGGGCGACCGGGTCCGCCGGACCATCGACGAGCTGGTGCGGACGTTGGGGCAGACGCCGGCGACGTTCGAGGTGATCGCCGTGTCCGACGGATCGACGGACGGCAGCGAGCGGAGCCTCGCCGGGACGCCGTCGGAGGTGGTCCGGACGGTCCGGCTGGACCGGAACAGTGGGAAGGGCGAGGCCCTCCGGGTGGGGTTCACGATGGGCCGGGGGCGGTTCTTGGGGTTCATCGACGCCGACGGCGACCTGCCGCCGGCGCAGGTGGCCACCCTGGCGGCCTTCGCCACCGGCCAGTCGGCGGGCGAGGGCCCCCCGGACGTGGTGCTCGGGACGAAGCGGCATCCGGAGTCCGAGGTGGTGTACCCACCGCTGCGCCGGCTGTACTCGTGGCTGTGGCAGCAGGCGGTCCGGGGGCTGTTCGCCTTACAGGTACGGGACACGCAGACCGGCCTGAAGCTGGTGCGGCGCGAGGTGCTGGCGGACGTGCTGCCCCGGATGTTGGAGAAGCGGTTCGCCTTCGACCTCGAGCTGCTGGTGGTGGCCCGACACCTCGGCTACCGGCGGTTCGTGGAGGTGCCGGTACGGATCCGGGAGCGGTTCTCCAGCACGGTGTCGATGCGGGCGGCGGCCGGGATGCTGCTGGACCTGCTGGCCATCTGGTACCGCCTGCACATCCGGCACTACTACGACGAGCCACACCGCCCTTAGGACGACACCGCCCGTAGGGTGGCGGGATGAACGAGGTGCACCTGCAACTGTGCGCCAGCCCGGAGTGGGCGGCTTACGTCGAGACCGAATTGCTGCCGTGGGTGATGGACGGCCGGTCGCTGGGAGACGACTTCTTGGAGGTCGGTCCCGGTCCGGGGCTCACCACCGACGTGCTGCGGGCGATGGTGCCAGCGCTGACCGCGGTGGAGGTGGACCCGGAGCTGGCCGATGCCCTGGCCGACCGGCTGGCCGGGACCAACGTGACGGTCGTCCGGGGGGACGGGACGGCGATGCCGTTCGACGACGATCGGTTCTCCGCGGCGGCCACCCTGACGATGCTCCACCACGTACCGTCGTCGACGCTGCAGGACCGGCTGCTCGCCGAGGTCCACCGGGTGCTCCGACCGGGCGGGGTGCTACTGGGGAGCGACGGGGTGGACCGACCGGAGATGCGGGACCTGCACGACGACGACACCTTTGTCCCGGTCGACCCGACCACCCTCCCCGACCGGTTGCGGGCGGCAGGGTTCGCCGACGCCGTAGTGGAGGTATCGGCGTCGGGCGACCGGTTCCGGTTCGTGGCGACCAAGTAGCCCAGCGACAGAAGGTCCGCGCCGGTGGCCGGGGGCTCAGCGCCGCCGGGGCACCCGGAACCACGAGGCCCGGGTGGACCGGCGGACGGCGGCCAACCGCTCCCGACGCAGCGCATGCTCCTCGTCGTCCGGCAATGGCTCCAACGTCGCCCCGGTGGCCCAGCCGAGCAGCAGGTCGGCGAGGGCGGGATTGCGGGCGAGGACCGGCCCGTGCAGGTACGTGCCGACCACCCGGCCGGCCCACGCACCCTCGGTGCCGTCGCCGGCACCGTTCCCGACACCGGAGACCACCCGGGCCAATGGCCGGGCCTCGGGCCCGATGGTGGTGACCCCGCCGTGGTTCTCGAAGCCGGTCAGCGTCGGGAGTGGCGACATCGCCGCCGGCCCGTTGAGCGGCTCGGCCAGCATCTCCCCCACCGCCCGCCGTCCGGGACCCTTGACGGTGGTGACGTCGAGCAGGCCGACCCCGGGCAGCAACCGGGCGTCGGCGCCGGGGAACGACCGGCCCATGATCTGGTAGCCGGCGCACACCGCCAGGACGGCGGCGCCGGCGTCGACCGCCCGGGGGAGGGCGCCGTCGGTCCGGAGGATCTCGGCCGCCCGGAACTGCGGGCTGTCCTCGCCGCCGCCCAGGCAGTAGACGTCGCCGGTGGGCAGCGGCCGGTCGGACGGAGCGTCGACCAGGTCGACGTCGATCCCCCGCCAAGCCGCTCGCTGGGCCAGGACCAGGCCGTTGCCACCGTCGCCGTAGGTGCCGAGCAGGTCGGGGTGCACCACCACCACGGTCACCGCCACCGCCGCCCCCTCTCCGTCACCGGCGGGCCAACAGGTCGGCGAAGGCGGTGTAGTTGCCGACGAACTCCACCGGCCGGCCGGCGGTGGCCATCCGGGCGGCGATCCGGACGGCCTCGACGGTGTCGCGCACCGTGGTGTGCGCCACCCCGCCGTACCGGAGGCGGACCGACAGGTCCAGGCACCGCTCCCCGGTGGCCACCACCGGACGGCCGGCCAGCTGCTCGAAGGGGACGTCCCACAGCCAGGACGGGTCCCGGCCGTCGGCGATGCGGGCGTTGATGCCGACGACCACCGGCCCGGCGTCGGCCCGGACGAGCCCCAGCAGCTCCTGCCACCCGGCTGGGTTCTTGGCCAGCATCAACCGCGTCGGCACCCCGGCGATCGGCCGGACGGTGAACCGACCGGCCACCTCGCCGACGGTGGCCATGGCGGTCAGCGCCCGCTCCGCCGGTACCCCCATCGCCTCGGCGCCGGCCGCGGCCAGGGCGGCGTTGGCCCGGTTGAACCAGCCGGGGATGCCCAGGGTCAGCGGCAGACGTCGGCCGTCGGACCAGCAGGCCACGGACTTCCACTCGCCGCCCGTCCGATCGCCGCCGGACGTCCGGCCGTCGCCCGCTGTCCGACTGCCGCCCTCCAACCACACGTCGACCGGCGGCCGGGCGAACCCGCAGGCGCACGACCAACCGCCCGACGGCCCACCAGCCCCACCCGCCTCGCCGGGCCCGTCGGCGGCACCACCCGCCCCATCGACCGGGTCGACGAACGTGATCCGGCCCTCGCAGGCCGGGCAGCCGACGGCGTCCAGCCGCCAGCCCAGGCCGGCGGCCACCCACACCACCCGGGGGGCGGCGGCCGCCGCCCAGGCCACCAACGGGTCGTCGGCGTTGGCCACCACGGTGGTCTGGTCGGCGTAGCCGGTGGCGGCGGCCAGCCCCTGCCGCCACCGATTGGCGAGCATCCGGACCTCGTTGGTCCGGTCGAGCTGGTCCCGTGACAGGTTGAGGAGGACCACCGCCGCCGGCCCGACGGACCGGACGAGGCCAGGCAGGTAGCTCTCGTCGACCTCGAGGACGACGGGGGCGGACCGGGAGCCGGCCACCAGGGCGGCGACGTGGCCCGCCGGCATGTTGGCGCCGGTGCCGTTGGTGACCACCTGGCCGTCGTCGGCCAGGGCGACGGCGAGCAGCCGGGTGGTGGTGGTCTTCCCGTTGGTGCCGCTCACCAGGGCCACCGGCCGGCCGGCGGCCAGTCGGGGCAACAAGCCGGGGTCCACGGCGAGGCCGGCCCGGCCGCCGAGGACCGTGCCACTGCCGACCCGCAGGGTTCGGGACAGGGTGTTGACCGATCGGGTGGCGGTCGCCGCCAACCGGGCCCGCGGCGGCAACGGGGCGGCCCCACGACCGACGGCGGTCGGCCGGGCGGTGCCTGATGCGGTCACCGGGGGGGCTCGCCCGGTGGGCGGGCCTCGACGGGGCGGCCCCCGGGCGGGTAGGTCCGGGCGAGCTCGTCGGCGGTGGGCTGGTGGGGCAGACCGGCCTCGGCCGGGAGCAAGCCGGTGATGGCCGCCATGAGGGTCGTGGTGTCGGCGACGGCGTCGTGCAGTCCCAACGACACCGGCTGGCCAACCCGGACCCGGACCGTCGGCGGGTGGGCCAGGTTGGTCACGTCGGGGACCTTGGCCGACCGGGGCCACACCTTTTCGGTGCCCCACAGCCCGACGGGCACCACGGGGGCGCCGGTGGCGGCGGCCAGGCGGGCGGTGCCGGTCTTGCCGTGGAGGACGGCGTCGAAGAACGCCTCGCCGCGGGGGATGGTGCCCTGCGGGAGGACGATGACGACCTCCCCGGCCCGTAGGGCGGCCTCGGCCTCGCGGAGGGGAACGCCGGAGTGGCCTCCCCGGTCGACCGGGATGCCGCCGACGGCCCGGGCCACCCACCCGAGGAGCGGGGCGTCGAACATCTCCTTCTTGCCGAGGAACCGGACCGGCCGCCCGAGCCGGGCGGCCACCAGGGCCAGGGCGACGACGTCGAAGTAGCTGCGATGGTTGGCCGCCAGCATCACCGGTCCCTGCCGCGGGATGCGGTCGACCCCGTCGAAGTCGAACCGGGCGTACGGGAACGACTGCGGCCGGACGAACGGGCGGAGGAAGTGGTACGGCTCGAAGCCGACCACCGACGGCACCCCGGCCGGGCGGTCCCAGTACTCGATCGGCCACCGCTTGGCCATGGCCACGACGGTCAGGCTGGGATCGGGGTTGACGGCATGGGGGGACCCGACGCTGGCGAGGAGGGGCAGGTCGAAGACGCTGTCGCTGCAGGCGTGGCAATCGGCCAGGTCGATGCCCTCGTCGGCGGCCCACCGCTTGGCCACCGCCAGCTTGCCGAGGCCCCAGACGAACCCCCCGTCGAGCCGGCCGGTGTAGTGGCCGTCGACCACCTCGTAGGCGGTGGCCAGGACGGCGTCGAACCCGAGGGCGTCGGCGAACGGGGCCACCATGTCCCGGGGGGTGGTGGTGGCCAGCACCAGCTGGTGGCCGGCCTGCCGGTACTCGGCCAGGATGCCCGGGGCGAACGGGGCCACCAGGTCGGCGAGGCCGTTGACCGCCCGGAGACCGGCCCGGTGCACGGCGTCCTGCGACCACCCCCGGGCGACCAGGGCGGCGCCCCGGGCCAGGGCCATGGCCGGGAGGTTCTCGCCGAAACGGTCGTAGAGGGCGTAGAGCAGCCAGTCCCCGGGGATGCCCCGGTTGCCCGACACCACCTCCTCGGCCTCCAGCGCGGCGTTGAGCACCTGCCCACTGGCTCGTCGCAACAGGGTGCGGTCCAGGTCGACGAAGACGGCGGCCACGGCCCCTGAGGCTATCGGCACCGGCCGTCCCCGGCGGCGGCAGAAGCCCTGGTGGGGCGGGGGCCAGAAGCCCGCAAAAAATACCCCCGGACGCGGTGAAGGGATCGCCGGGGGGGAGGCGATCCCTTCACACGGACCCGTCAAGGAACGGAGGGGGGGTTCCGGTATCCCTGAGGTCTGAAGACATTTTGCGCCTCCCCCGTCGATCTGTCAAGCAGCTTTATGAGATACTTATGATCGCTTTGTACGATTTGTTACGATACAGTTGCAAGCGGCAGACCAAAGGGTGACCTGGTGGACATTAAACACTTGCAAGCACTGGTCGGCATCGCCGACACGGGGAGCTTCTCGGCGGCGGCCGAGGCCATCGGCACCGTCCAGTCGAACATCTCCGCCCACGTCGCCCGCCTCGAACGTGAGCTGGACGTCCTCCTGGTCGACCGCGGCACCGGCCGGCTGACCGAGGAGGGCGAGGTCGTGGTCGGCCGGGCCCGCCGGATGATGGCCGAGCTGGACGCCATGGTGTCCGACGTGGTGGCCATGCGCCACGAGGTCCGCGGCACCGTCCGGGTGGGCATGATCGGCACCACCGGCCGCTGGTTGGTGCCCCAGCTGTTCACCCGCCTCCGCGAGCGGCACCCCCAGGTCCGCATGACCGTGGCCGACGGCACCAGCACCACCCTGGAGCCGCAGCTGGTGTCCGGCCAGCTCGACCTGGCCGTGGTCACCCTGCCCGTCCCCGGCGACGAGCTGTCGGCGTCGCCGCTGTTCGAGGAGGACCTCGTCCTGGTGGTGCCGGCCGACCACCCGCTGGTCCGCGACGGCCAGCCACTGCCGCTGACCGCCCTGGCCGACCTGGAGCTGCTGCTCCCCCTCCCCGGCACCGCCCTCCGGGAGGACATCGACGCCGCCGTCCAGCCCGCCGGGGTGCAGCTGCGCCCCTCCATGGAACTGGACGGGTTGCGGATGATCGCCTCCCTCACCTTCGACGGCTACGGCCCCGCCATCCTCCCGGCCACCGCCGTCCCCGGCCACCTCCGGGAGCAGTTCGCCCTCCTCCCCCTCGAGGGGTTCCCTCGCCGGCAGGTCGGCGTCGCCCTCCGCAGCCGCGGCCTGCCGTCCGCCCCCACCCGGGCCCTCATCGACCTCCTCTACGTCGTCGTCGAGGACCCCGGTCCCCTCCCCGAGGGCCTCCACCCCGCCCTCGCCCGCCGCCGGCGGTAGTCAGACGGCCCCGCCGGCGACGGCGGCCGGGCCGGGCCGGGCCGACGCGGACGTCGTCAGTCCTCGGGGGGCCGGGGGTCCCGCCACATCGTCCACACCTGCGGGCCGCCGGCCAGGTTGACCTCGCCGGTGACCTCGAAGCCGTGACGGCGGTAGAAGGGGATGTTGCGCTCCTTGGACGACTTCAGGTAGGCCCGGACGCCGTCGAGGTCGCAACGCCGGAGCACCGGGGCGAGCACCGCCGACCCGATGCCGTGGCCCTGCCGGCTGGGCTCGGTGCCCAGGGTGGCGAGGTACCAGTGGGGCTCCTTCGGATGGATGGCCTCGATGTGGGCGAGGAACCGAACGGACCGCAGGAAGTTCCGGCCCGCCACGTACGGCAGGGTCGGCAGGGCGTTGAGGAGGGCCCGGGAGAGCGGCAGGGCGGGCTTATCGGGCGGTGCCCACAACGCCGCCCCCGACCGGTCGTCGGTCGTGTAGACCCCACCGTGAGGCAGGAGGTCCTTGGCCATCTGGGTCCCGAAGAACGCCCGCAGGCCGGGGGGCCGGCGGCGGGCCGACGGCATGAGGTAGTTGGCGACCGGGTCGTCGTCGAAGGCCCGGGCCAGCATGGCGGCGACGGCCGACACGTCGTCGCCGTCGGCCGGCCTGACCTTTGGAGCGTCGACGTGGCGGGGCACCGCCTGTACTTCTACCCGCCCGGTGCCGGCATGGTGTCCGCCCGCGGCTCGGCACCGGCGGCGGCCTCGTCTGCGGGGCGACGACGACCTCGTCAGGCGGTTCCCATGCCGACGACGGGCCGATTGAGGGTCATCGACCCGGTGGACCCGAGGAACGGGGCGGCCCCGAAGGCGAAGATGCCGCCGTCGGCGGCCACCAGCCAGTACCCCCCGCCGGCGCCGTCTGGGGCCATCCCGACGATGGGCTCGTTCAGGGTCATCGACCCGGTGGACCCGTAGAACGGGGCCTGGCCAAAGGCGAAGAGGCCGCCGTCGGCGGCCACCAGCCAGTACCCCTGGCCGTCGGGTAGCGCGGCCATGCCGACGACGGGTTGGTTCAACGTCATCGACCCCGTCGACCCGTAGAAGGGAGCGTCGCCGTAGGCGAAGATGCCGCCGTCGGCGGCGACCAACCAGTAGCCACCGCCGGCGCCCGCGCCGGCGCCGGCGCCGGCGCCGTCGGGGGTGGGGGTGGCGGACGCGGCGTCCATGCCGACGATCGGGCTGTTCAGCACGAGGGACCCGGCCGAGCCGTGGAACTGGGCGTCACCGAAGGCGAACACCCCACCGTCGGCGGCGACCAGCCAGTAGCCGCCGCCGTCGGGGGTGGCGGCCATGCCGACCACCGGGCTGTTCAGGCGCCGGCCGGCCAGGTCGCCGAACGACGGGGCCCCGAAGGGGTAGACGGTCCCGTCGGCGCCGACCTCCCAGTACCCGCCCGTGGCCGGATCGGTGGCCGTCGCCACGATCGGTGCCGGGATGGCCTGGCCGCCGGTGGACCCGTCGAACGGGGCGCCGTAGGCGAACAGGCCACCGTCGGCGGCCACCAGGCGGTACCCGGCGTTGGCGTCGAGGTCCGGACAGGACGGCGCCAGCGGCTGCGGGGTGACCGTCGGCCCGAGGACCACCGGGTTGCCGTCGACGAAGCACAGCGGGTCCATCCGCAGCGATCGGGCCCCCTTCGGGTAGCCGAGCTGGCCGGCGGTCCAGGCGGCGTAGGCCATCCACCACTGCCCCGACTCGTCCTGGAATGCCCACTCGCCCCCGGGGCCGACGACCGACGGCGTCGACCGCAGGATGGGACCGTCGAGGGGCTTGCCGCACGGTCCCGACGGCCCGGCACACGAGGCGTAGCCCACCCCGTAGGAGGCGTTCTCGTATGTGCCGGCGGAATAGAACAGGTCGTAGTGGCCGTCGGCGAGGACGAGGTCGGGGTTCTCCACCGTCAGCTCCCAGTCCTGGTCCTGGGCGATGAGCTCGGTCGGCGAGCTGCCGGGGGCGAACGACCGCCCGTCGGGGGACAGGGGCTCCGACCAGATGGAGGCCGACGAGACCAGGCCGCCGGGGTTGGCCTTCCACAGCAGGTACGGGGTCCCTGTCGGGGCGACGAACACGTCCGGGTCGATGTCACCGCTCTCGTAGGTGCCGCCGTCGGCGGCCGGGGACGACTGGCACAGGAACGGCCGGGTGGCCGTGTTCACGTAGGGGCCGGCCACCGTCGGGGCGAACGCCTCGGTGAGGCACTCGGCATCGAGGTCCTCGGCGAAGGTGGCGTAGAACATCACCCAGGTGCCGTCCAGCTCGGTGACGCTCGGCGCCCATTCGAGGCCGGGGTTGACCCAGGTCGGCTCGGCGGCCAACGCCCCGGGGGACGGCACCGGGGTCCATGTCGACAGGTTCGTCGACGTCAGCTCCTGGATGTGGCCGAAGGTGCCGCCGGTGGTGAAGGCGTAGTAGGTCCCCCCCACCGACACCACGTCGGGGTCCGGGGCGTCGTCGAGGGTCAGCGGGTTCTGGTACTCCCCCGGGGCCGGCGACGTCCCGGGGATGGCCGCCCCGGCCGGCCCGGCGGAACCGATGGCACCCACCACCGCCGGCCCGGCCAACACCACGATCGCGGCGACGACCACGACCGCCACTCCGCTCCGTCGCGTGGACATCACCGAACTGCGTGTCACCGAGCTTCGTGTCACCGAACTCGTCCTGTCGACATCACCGGATACGACACCCCCTCGCAGACGAACGTCGAACAGTAGACGTACGAGGGGGGCGATCGGTTGCCACCCTCGTAGCCAGCCCTGCCTCCCACCGACGGCTTTCTAGCAATAATCTGTTTTCCCATGGCTTCGGGGGGCCGGCTCCGCAAGGGGCACGTGGTCGGCCTGGATGGCATCCGGGCGTTCGCTGTGCTGGCCGTCATCGGCGTCCACCAGGAGTTCGGGTGGTTGCCGGGGGGGTTCTACGGCGTGGACGCCTTCTTCGTCCTCTCCGGGTTCCTGATCACCTCGCTGCTGGTCACCGAGCTGGCGGGCACCGGGACCATCCGGCTCGGTGCGTTCTGGGCCCGGCGGGCCCGCCGCCTGCTGCCGGCCCTGCTGCTGTTGGTGGTCGTCGTCGGGATCGTCGCCGCCGTCGATCCGGCGTTGATGGGGGCGCCCAACCTCCCCGGCCTCCTGGCCACCCTCTTCTACTCGGCCAACTGGTACTTCATGGCCCAGCACGTCAACTACTTCGCCGTCTTCGCCCAGCCGTCCCCGCTGCTGCACACCTGGTCGCTGGCGATCGAGGAGCAGTTCTACGTCGTGTGGCCACTGGTCGTGCTGGCCGTCGTCACCGTCGGCCGGCGCCGGCCCAGCCGGCCCAGCCGGCCCAGCCGGCCCAGCCGGCCCAGCCGGCCCAGGGCCAGCCGACACAGAGTTAGCCAATACAGCCGGGCGGCGCCCCTGGCGAACCCGCTGTCGCCCGGCGAGGCCGTGCCGGCGGACGCCGGGCTGCGGCGGCGACTCCGTTGGCTGCTGGTGCTCAGCGTGACCGGCGCCGCGCTGTCGGCGGGGTGGATGGCCCACCTGTCCCCCGACGGCGGGAACCCGTCGCGGACGTACTACGGCACCGACTGCCGGGCCCAGGCCATCTTGGTGGGGGCCGCGCTGTCCCTGCTGCTGGCCCTGCGGGGTCGGCCGGGCCACCGGGCGGTCCGGGTGGCGGTCGGTGGGCTGGCGGTGGCCGGGGCGGCCGGCACGGTGGCGTTGTGGCGGTTCGTGCCCGAGACGTCCACCTTGGCGTTCCGCGGCGGGTTCATCCTGGCCGCCGTGGCGGCGGCCGCCGTCGTCGCCCAGGTGGCCCTGGCCCCGGCCGGGTTGGTGTCCCGGTTCCTGTCGCTCCGTCCGCTGGCCGCCCTCGGCCGGATCTCCTACGGGGTGTACCTCTGGTACTGGCCGGTGACCCTGGCGGTGTCGGAGGAGCGGACCCACCTGGAGGCCTACCTCCTCTTCGCCGTCCGGCTGGCGGTGACGGTGGGAGTCGCCGCGGTGTCGTACGTGGTGGTGGAGCAACCGATCCGCCAGCGTCGGGTGTCGTGGAAAGCGTTGGTCCCGGCAGTTCCGGTCGGGTTGGCCGCCGCCCTGCTGGCCACCGCCGTGGCGGTCCCGGCGTCGACCGCCGCCACGGTGCCGTCGACGCCGGTGCTGTCGTCGGCCCACCACCCCGTCAAGGTCCTGCTGGTCGGCGACTCCGCCGCCGGGTCACTCGGGGTGGGGCTCGGCGAACTGGCCCCCCGGTACGGGATCCAGCTGATGAACGACGGGGACCCCGGCTGCTCGCTGTCGCTGGACCAGATGATGAAGACCCTCTGGTACACCCTGCCGCCCGGGACCCCCTGCCGGAAGGACGACCAGGACGCCCTGCTCACCCGCTGGCGGGACCTCGTCGGCCACTACAACCCGGACGTCGTCGTGTACCTCGGCCGGTCGGACCTGCTCGACCAGGAGGTCGGCGACCGCTGGGAGCACATCGGTGAGGCCGGCTTCGACCGGTACCTGGGCAACCGCCTCCGCCAGGGCATCGCCGTCCTGGGGGCCAAGGGGGCGGCCGTCGTCCTGTTGACGTCGCCGTACTACGACACCGAGGACACACCGCACCCGCCGTGGCCCGAGGACCAACCGGCCCGGGTCCGGGAGGACAACGCCCTGCTCCGCCAGGTGGCCGCGGCCGAAGACGCCGGGGCGGGCAGGTCGGCCACCGGGGTCGAGGTGGCTGCCCGGCCCGCCGGCCCGAAGGCGGCTGCGCCGCCCGACGGCCCGAAGGTCACCGTCTTCAACCTCGGCGGCCTGGTCACTCCGGACGGTCGGTTCACGTCGTCGGTGGACGGCACCACGTTGCGGTGTACCGACGGCGTCCACTTCACCGCGGCTGGGGGGGAGTTCGTGGCCCGCAAGCTTCTGCCGGTGCTGGCCACCGTCGGGCACACCCATCACGAGAACCATCCAGGAGGCCACTGGCCGGGGAAGCCACCGCCGACCACCCCGGCCTGGTGGGACCAGCTCCCCTGTGGCCCGTAGCCAGCCGCCAAGACCCCGGCCGCCAAAAGCTCAGCCGCCGGCCATGACGCAGGCGGGCAGGGCCGGGCTGGGCACCGGCGCATGCCGGTGGGCGGCCCAACAGCCCAACAAGGTGGTCGGGCCGACGGTCAGCGCCGGCGGCGACCGGCGGACGTCGGTCCATACCCAGGCGTCGGCCTGGACCTGGGGCACCCGGCCGAGGGCGGCAGTGAAGAACCCGGCCGCATAGGCGGCGTCGCGGCCTCGGCCGATCAGCGGCGGGCCGACCTGCCGGGGGACGACCACGGTGTCGACCCCCCAGGCACCCAAGGCGGAGCGGACACTGCGCAGCTGGGCCGGCGTCCCGGTGGGTTCGGCCCCGAAGCCGAGGGAGAGGCGATCGAGGACGTCCATCCCGGCCCGCGCCGATCCGGCCCGGCTGGGGATCCCCTGGGGGCCGCCGCCGCCGACCTGCAGGTACGGGAGGCCGGCCGTGGCCTGCCAGGCCATGGCGCTCTGCACCCCCGAGAACGGCGGCGGGTAGATGAGGAGCACGCTGTCGGGGGCGGCGTACCGGCTGGCGTCGGCGAGCCATCGGGGGGTCTGCACCGACTGGGTGGTCAGCGGCACCGCCGGGGCCATCGCCACCAGAGCCGGGACCACCGCCACGGCGATCAGGCCGACCGGCACGACGGCGGCGGCCAACGCCCGCCCGATGCCACGGCCACCAAGCCTCAGTCCGGCCGGGGACACCTGGGCGGGAGCGTGGCCTGGCTGAGTCGCCCGGCGGGGGGCGGCCCGGCTGGGGTTGACCGGGCGGTGGGTGGCCGCCCACGCCCGGTCGACGGTGATGCCGACCATGACGGCCAGGCAGAGGAGGGTGACGACGACGAACCGGGCCTGGATGACGTCGTCGAGGAACGGCAGGGACCCGAAGAGGCGCCACGGTGCCCACGGCCGGCCGACGGTGCCGAGGGCTAAGGCGGCGGTGGCGACGCCGACGATGCCGAACAGCCACAGCCGGCGGTCGTGGCGGTTGGCCACCAGGCCGACGACGGCGACGGCGACGGCCCCCGGGCCGAGGTAGACCTCCGCCGGCGGGGCGGGGCCGAAGTAGCCCCACAGCGACAGGGTGTTCTGCCACCAGGTGCCGGGATGGGGCACCAGCAGGTCGGCCGGGCCGTAGTGGTCGAAGGTGCCGACGGACGGCCACACCGGCTCCGAGAGGTGGGCGGGGCCGGCCAGGTCGTACCAGGTGGGGTAGGCCAGGAGGGCCACCGCCACGACGGCGGCGACGGCGACGCCGGGGAGCGCCCATCTGGCCCGGCGGGCGACGTCGGCGGGATCCCGGGCGAGGCCGAAGAGGACCAGGACCACGACGGCGAGGACGGCGCCGACGACGGCGATCAGCAGGATCTCGGTGCTGAGGAAGAACTGGACCACCAGGAGCAGGCCGAGGGCCAGCCCGGTGCGGACCGGCCGGCCGGACTGCCGGACCAGGAGCTGGTCGAGGCGACCGGCGATGAGCGGCAGGACGAACAGGCTGGCCACGTTCAGGTGGCCACCGGCCAGGTTGTCGACGACGAACGGGCTGAACCCGTAGAGGAGGCCGCCGATGAACGCCGGTGCCCAGCGGGTCCAGCGGGCCACCAGGAAGTAGGCGGCGGTGGCCGTCGCCACCGGGACCAACGTCGAGGCGACCGCCAGGGTGGCCACCGGACCGGCCAGCCAGGTCACCGGGGCCAGTGGGATGCCGATGGCCAGGGTGCCGGTGTTCGCCAGCAGGTTGACCCCGGCCGGGTGGAAGAGGGCGCTGGAGTACAGCGGGCTGAGGCCGTGGGTGAGGGCGTAGGCCGGCCATTCCAGGAACCAGATGGTCAGGGCGGAGTCGCCGCAGCCGCAGCTGGCGGTGCTGGCGGGATGGCCGGTCCAGACGTGGAGGAACACCACCACCGACAGGACGGTGTAGGCCCCGACGGCGGTCACCACCACCGCTGGCCGCCTCGACCCTCGGCGTGGCTCAGCACGGCCGTCGACCCCCCCGGCCCGCGACTCGCCCCGGCCCACCACCGGCCCCCGGCTGCCGGCCGGTGGTGGCGACCTCTGGGCACCGGTATGCCCCGGTGGCAGCTCGACCAACACGTCCCCGCCCATGACCCCTCCTTCGAGCCGTGGCCTTCGAGCCGTGGCCTCCGGGCCGTGGCCGGCAGGCGGTGGGTGCCGGCCACGCCGGTACCCTGTGCCGATCACGGGCGGAGGGTTGTTGGCTGTAAAAATTGATTGTTACATGTCGCCGGCACACCGAAACGGATCGAACGGGCTGTTTCATCGGATAACGGTGATTTTCTTGATGGTTGGGGCGGTGCTGGCCCCGGTTCTCCCCGCGACGACGGTGGCGGCCGCCGGCCGGTCCGTTGCCAATCGGGTGCCGGCGGCGATCGACACGTCCGACGGGGTGCCGGCGGCGATCGACACCGTGGCGTGCCCGACGGCCGCCCGGTGCGTCGCCGTCGCCGGGCCGGAC
>Ga0134126_10004679_pt1 | contig 17138 bp, 9 predicted proteins | sample KB31752_FD_96881 | JGI IMG/M metagenome (GOLD analysis project Ga0134126, IMG submission 96881) | Terrestrial soil microbial communities with excess Nitrogen fertilizer from Kellogg Biological Station, Michigan, USA - KB3-175-2 | ecosystem: Environmental > Terrestrial > Soil > Unclassified ...
ACGCCACCCGACGCGTTCACCACCAGCCAGATCCCGGCCGGACTGCTCGAGGCGCCGTTCCCGATCCAGTAGCCATGCGGCCACTGATCAACCGGCGTCGTGAACTAGCGACCTGACTGATGCCCGTCGTCGGGCCCCCCGGCGCGCCTATCACTGGCTGACCGGCGGGGTCCGACCGGGTTACTCGGTGGGATCACCCAGATCCAGGCTCCGGTCGACGCCGTCCAGACCAGACACGAGCTGGGACGCGAGATCGCGTTCCAGCGCTGGCCGCTTCGACGCCTCGCCCAAGGGCAGCAACCTCTCTGGGCCCTGAGTTTCAATCGGGTTCACGCGAGTCCGGCAGGCACGCCGCCACGAACTGTTACGGCACCTGTAGTTCGTGATCATGGTGACGCGGATCATGTCAGGGGCGCTGGCCGGGTCGGTTCTGCTGGTGGTCCTCTTCGATGCGCCATCGGGCCTGCGCGACGGCGATCAGCCGTGATAGCGGGACCGGGCCAGGCGTCCAGCATCGGCAGAAAGGAGACCGTCCCGGTGCAGCGGTGCCGGCGGATCAGCAGCGCGCTGCGCCCATCGTCCTGACCCTTTCGTACATGTCTCCCCCAGTTGAGCGCGTGCTGTGACCGTTCTGGCGGCTGGGTTGTAGGTGAGTCTTAGTCCTAGTCGGCTGTATAGGTCGGCTTTGTCGTGGGCGTCCGCGTCACGGAGCACGGTTACGTCGGTGATGGTGTTCACGAGTGCGGTGATCTCATCTTTGGTCATGCGCCTGTGCTGGGCGGTTCTAGTGCCCTCGGTGGCGGTCAGTCGCGCTTCGGCGGCGAGTTTGCGGGCTTGGGTTTCGGTGATCCACTGGCCGACGACGGTCGGGTCGCCGCCGTTATCGAGGGTGGCTCGGTACTGGCTGAGCCGACGTGCGCAGGTCTGGATCTCATCGCGCAGTGCGTCGGCTTCCGGTGATGCTTGCTGAGCCAGGCGTCTAGCTCGGGCAGGACTTCGGCTTCGAGCAGGTAGACCGCGCGAGGGTGGCTGACGTGGTTGGCCAGGGCGTATTCATCCGGGTAGGTGCAGCGGTAGTAGGTCTGGTTGTTGTTCCAGCTTCCATGCATGCGGCGGGTGCGCGATCTGGTCTGAGTAGATCCGCTGGCCTGCTTCGTTCCGCCGCATCTTGGTGGTGGGGCCGAGGGCGACATCGTGCACGTCGATCAGCACTTCGTCCTTGCGCTGGCGGTTCCAGACCTGGCGGCCGGTGTAGCGCGGATTGCCAAGAATGGCGCGGACGGCGCTCTTGGACCACGCGAAGCCGCAGCGGAACGCCCGCTCGAAGCCAGGGTACCCACGATGCCATTCGGGCCATCGGGCGGCATAAACGTCACGAAATAATACCGAAATAATACACAGCCCACCGCAGAGAATCTCACTCAGAAGTAAGTAATACCTAACCTGAAGATTATCTCAATTCCACTTAGGCTTGTCGGTGAGCGCTTGCAGCGCACCTGGGCAACACGTAGTGCGATGGCCGTATAAGGGGGGGTATCAGGCGATCTTGCCGATCCCTGGCTCGCCCATGCTTACCGAGAGGTCTTGTTGGCATGCCTAAGAGCGCGACCCTTGAGATCCACGTGATGAATGTCGGCCAGGGCGATTCGGTTTTAGTGATCAACCGGGCGCTCGACAAGGTGAAGGCCGCGATCACCAAGGCCAAGGGAGCGCCCAGCGTTCCCGCTGACCCGATCGACTACGTGCCGTACGCGCTCAAGAACGACGTCTCGCTCGTGGGCACCGTCGTCAAGGCGCTGCTCATCGACGGCGGGGACGACGAGTACGGCGGGGACGTGCTCAACTACATGACCGATCAGGGCGTGCTCGACAGGAAATCGGTCTACCGGCCCGACCTGTCGCTCGTGGTCAGCCATTATCACGACGATCACATGGCTGGGTTGCGCAGCGTGTTCAAGGAGCGCATCGAACCGAAGAAGAAAGGCGACAAGGTCAAGCTGGTGGAACGGTTGCGTCCTGGAACGGTGTACTGGGCGATGAGCGACAAGAAAACCGACCCGACGTCCGCGCGGTATGCCGACTTCAAGGAGGACGTCGCCACAGCCATGGCGGCGGCGAAGAACAAGACGAGCCGCGTCTACATCAAGCCAGGCGGCCTGGACAACTCGACCGACAAGCCGCTGGTGATCGACCTCGGGACCGGGGTAAACGGCATCCCGATCACGGCGACCGCGATCGCAGGAGCCCAGGCGGTGTGGGATGCCGGGAAGAAGAAGATCATCAAGATCGCGTCCACCGGGAGCAAGGTCGACCAGAACGACAGGTCGGTCGTGCTGATCTTGGAGTACGGCTCGTTCCGGTGCCTGCTCGGCGGGGACATCGCAGGCAACGGGGTCGGCCCTGGCGGCAACTTTGGTGCGAACGCCGCGGATCTGAGCAGCAAGAAGTCCTTCTCACAGCACGCGGACGTCGAGTCCACGCTGGGGCCCGCGCTTGAGGTCTTCCTGCCGAAGACCGCCAAGGCAGCGAAGGGCAGCCCCAAGTACACCTCGGACGGGTACTGCACGGTGTTCAAGGCGAACCACCACGGCTCCTCCTCCAGCGTGGACGTGCACCTGCTCGCCACGGTCCGGCCGCTGGTCTACATCGGCAGCTCGGGCGTCAAGGCCAGGTTCCACAACCACCCGACCCAGGCCGTGATGAACAGGATCACCCCCTCCCAGACCGCCAAGTGGGGTCTGGCCGCGAAGGGGAAGGTGAAGGCCGACGCGGTGCAGGTCAACAACACCATCGGCGGGATCTACCTCACCGAGGTCGCGGCGAAGGTGAAGAAGAAGACCTTCGGCGTCGACATCTACGGCGCCAAGATCATGGGCGACACCGTCATCAGGCCGGTGGATGAGACCATCGCGGCGATCCAGGACGCCACCGCGTTCGGTCAGTCGCTGACCGTTCAGGTCTACGGGATCGGGGTGCAGACCACCACGCTCGACCCCGGCACCACGCTGCGCGCGACCGCCGCCAAGAACGCGGCATCGGCGATCTACCCGATCGGCCCGTTCACGCACTCCGACACGCACTGACAGGAGGCTTCATGACGCTGCGCGTTGCCTCGGCGGGCGGGCAGTACGTGGTCGGCGGGATCACCAGGGATCCCGAGGTCACGGCGCCGCTCGGCCGGGCTTATTTCCAGCAGGGGGCACACCTGCTCGGTTTCGACGACAACTTCAGCGAACCCGTGATCATGCGGGCCTACTACGACCCGACCCAGGATCCGGCCGTGTCGATCGCATGGAGCAGAAACACGATCTCCTACATCGGCTACATGCAGTTCATGCGCCTCAGCTTCCGCGGCACGCCGATCCCACCTGACGTGTTCGGAGGCAAGCTCGCCGAACGCGAACCTTACGTCTTCGGGCGTGACCGGCGATTCCTCGACTTCATGGGCCCAGCGGACGCGAACCTTCGAGGCATCTACACGCCGTTGTATCCGTACAACGCGCTCCTGACTCACAGCATCACCAGCAACAGCGATTTCTTCTACCACCCGCTCGACAACGGCTCGCTGTGCGCACCGGGAAACCTCGGCACCACTCAGTCGCTTGGCGCCTCCCTGTTCGGTGAGATCTCTCCTGGCCTTGTCACCAGAAAGGACTTGGAAGCGGTACTGAACGACGGCAACTTGATCCTCGTGCTGTCACCGAGTCCGTCCGAGCTAGCGCAGAGCGAGCCGTACCGGCTCGCGCTGAACTCGCTGGAAAACCAGGCGCTCACATCGGCGCCCGACGACGGGCCGCCGCTGGCCGGGATCGACGAGTCGCAGATCGAAGCCCAGGTCATCGGCGACTACGTGCTGCTGACGCTTCCTGACCCAGAAGACCTCGGAGACACGCTGGTCATCGGCACGAAGCCGAGGGACGGCGGCGGCACCGACGTGGCCGTGCACCTGCTCTCCGATTACGAAATGGCTGACCTGTTCTATGACGCCGGCCGGGACGCGCTGTGGCGGATCAGGGAATATCAGATCGACCAGGGAATGCAGGTCTCGACGGACATCGCGACGGACGGCGGCCGCGGGCTGAGCGGGCTGAACACCCCGCCGTTCCGGCTGACAGCCGACGAGTTCGCATTCGAACTGCGGTACTGGACCGCCGCGGTCGCGGTCAACGTCCGCGGCAGCCAGCTCTCCAGGCAAATACTCAGCGGAATTACCTGGGCGGCGCTGCTGCAGTACGACGAGGACACCGGGCTAATGAACTTCGCCGCGATCCGCAGGCCGAGACCGCTCGAGGGCTGCTCGCTGATCATAGGCCTGCGTGCGTTCGACAGCGCACTGAAGTCGAGCGCGAGCGCCAGCATCGACACAAGCAACTTCACCAAGGCCGCGATGCGCCGGGCGAACTTCGCCGGCGGCAGCAAGCTCAGCTTCGTCGACGAGTCGGGCACACCGCTCACCTGACGGGAGAGGAACACTATGCCGCAAGGCGACCTGCAGCCCCAGGTAACGCTGACCCACAAGGGCCGGTCCATCGAAGCGTCCTGGCCGCCGATCGAGCCGGCCTACGGCTACCACGTTGTGGTGACCGACTCGGCCGGAAACACGGTGGACACCGTGGACATCGCCGCCGCCAGCTACCAGCCGCCGGTCACGCTGTCCGGCGCCGGCATCGTGGCCGGCGGCAGCTACACGGTCCTCGTTTCGGTCACCGGCCTGCCGAGCCCGCCGGCCACCATCACGCTGCCGACCCCCGAGGCGATTCTCACGGCTTTGCGTGACCGCCTGGTCGCGGCCAGAACGCACCCGGCCGGCGACACGGCGAAATGGAGCTACCCGCTGGACACCGCGGTACTGCCGGACGCCGGCGACGGCGACCCTGGAACGGTGCGCACGGCCCTGGCCACAGCGCTGACACCGGGCGCGAGCGCGCCGTTAACGGTTATCGCGACCGCTGATCCCGCGCTCGACACCGAGAGCGGCACGCTCACCCTGACCGGCACCTCCGATGCGCTGACCGCCGATCCGGGCACCGCCGTCACCGTGACGTTCGCCGTCACCGACGACCTGGAACTCGCCGCGACGTGGACGGCGGTCCCGCCGGACGGCTGGACTCTCGGCAGCGCCTTCCCCGCGCTCGCCGAGACGCCGTTCGAATACCTGCCGGTGAGCGGCGTCAGCTTCGCCGCCAGCACGTCCGGCCACGCCGACCCCGGATACTTCTTCCCGCTGCAGGCAGGACTCCAGTACCAGTCCACGCTGGCGGTTCGCGGCGACCTGGCGGTTGCCACCGGCCAGCCGGGCCAGCCCGCCACCTCTTACACCAGGATCGGCGGGCCGGTTCAGGTCACATCGGACGGCGTGCCGCAGTTCACCTGGGCCGCGGAATCGGCGCTCGGCCCGCTGACCATCCCCAGGGTCGGGCAGGACCCGCTCACGCTCACCAACGGCAGGCCGCAGCTGTCCTGCGCTTCCGCCCAGGCACCACCCCCCGCCACCGGCGGCCAGCCGACGACCGGCATCGACCCGACCGCCGGAGGCACCGAGCCGCCGCCCGTCACTACCACCCTTACCATCACCGGACAGGTAACGCTCGGGGGCAGCCAGGTCATTTGCACGCTTGACCTGCCGACGGCCCTGGCCGGAGATCTCACCCTCACCGGGCAGGGCACGCTGAGCGCTTCGGACGCGACAACCGCTCTCGCCGACAGCGGCACCGGCGATGTGCTCGACACCGCGCTCCCGGCCACCTTGCTGTCCATGACCGGCATCACCGTCACCGGCTACACGGTCGGCTTCAGCGCGGCCGGCGACGATCCTACGACCACGACGGTCACGCTCGGGTTCGGACCGGCGACGTGGCCGCTCGTGCCCGCGCTGAACCTGTCAGTTTCCGGCCTGACGCTGACCGGGACGGTTGTCCGTTCCCCCGGCTACGGCACGGACCCGGTGACTTCCTGGGGTGCCTCGGTCAGCGGCCAGCTCAGCCTCGGAGAGGCCAGCTATGCCGTCACCGCCGCCGTGCCGCCGGGTGGCGGCTGGTACGTCGAGATCACCGACACCTCCCATGTGCCGACGCTGGCCAACCTGGCCAGCCTGGCTGGGCTGACCGACAGCCAGGTGTCGGGCGTGCTGCCGGAGTCCCTGATCGCGCTGGGCACCAGCTTCACGCTCAGCAAGGTCTACCTAATGGCCGACCCGGCCACTCAGGAACTGGCCGAGGTCGGCCTGACGATCGGCCAGACCAGCCCGTGGCCGCTGCTAGGCGGCCACCTTACGCTGTCCGGCTGGTCGGCGGACCTGACGATCGCCAAGGACGGAACCGGCACCTGGGCGACGACCGGCCTGCTGCAGGGCAGCATCGTGTTGTCCGGATCGGGCCAGAGCACCACGCTCAACGTCGAGCTGCCGGTCCCGATCAACGACAACCAGCTCTGGACGCTCCGCCTGCAGCCTGGAGCCGCGATCGAGCTGCCGACGATAGGGCAGGTGCTCGCCTTCTTCGGTGCCGACCCGGTCGCTCTGCCGACCGGCGTGAGCACATTCGGCGGCCTGCGCCTCACCGCCTTCTCGGTCTCCGTCGACCCAGCCGCCGTCAGCTTGCAGCACGTCTCGTTCGCCTGCGGCCAGGCCACCGACTGGGTGATCATCGGCCCGGACAGCCTGGTCGTCACCGGCGTCGCCGCCGCGTTCGCCTTCAACCCGACCGTCAGCCCGGTCGCCGTGTCCGGGCAGGTCGGCGGCACCCTGGTGCTGGCGGGCAGCCCCGTGGACGTGCTGGTGTACTCCGATGACGCCAGCGGTACCTGGATCTTCAACGCCGGTTACAACGACCCTGTGCACATACCGGGATTCGCCGAGCTGAACGCCTGGCTGGACCCGGCAGGCTCGGCGGCCGCGTTGCCTGCGACGCTTCCGCTGTCGTCCGGCATCGACATCGGCGACATCTCACTGGTATTCGATGGCGGCGCCAGCGGCGCGCTCACCCGGATCGCCTTCACGGTCTGGGTCGACGACGTCTGGACGGTCATCCCCGGCTACCTGTCGCTGACCTACCTCAATGCCCAGCTCGCCATGCCCTACCCGGTCAGCGCCGGGCAGGTCACAGGGACCGTGGCGGGCGTAGTCACCCTGGTCGGAGTGGATATCGCGGTCACCGCCAGCAAGCCGGAAGCCGACGCGCCCTGGCAGTTCACCGGAGCCCTGCTCGAAGGCCTGACGATCGACCTGGTCGACGCCGCCGACTCGGTCACTTCCCAGGCGCTGGCGCTGCCCGCTGACGCGGTGCAGCGCGGCCTGCCGGCGGCGATCACGATCAGCTCCGCCACGGTCATGACCGTTCCCGACACAGGCGAGTTCCACTTCGCGGGCCAGGCCTACTTCGACTGGGCGTTCACGCTGGGATCGGCGCAGGTCGCGATCCGCTCCATCGGCGGAACCATCGACGTTCCCAACCGGGACGCCCCGCTGGCCGCGACCCTCACCGGCACGTTCGACTTCGCGGGAATCCATGTCGTGCTCACGCTGAGCATCGGCGGTGCGGATTCGCAGACCATACTCACCGGCCTGCTGACCCCGGCCGACGCGGCGAACATCTCGATCAGCGGCGTCACCGACGGCATCGGAGCGGCCGACCAGGCGCAGCGCTGGGAGATAGTCGCCCCGGCCGGGCTGTCGGCGCTGACCTTCACCGGGGCGGCTGTCTACCTGAACCTGACCGCCTCGCAGTTCCTGGTCTACGGCGCGATCTCCTACGGCTCCGGCCTGGCAGCCGATGGCCTCGTCTACTTGAGCGCTGCCGGCAGCCAGCCATGGACGTACGCGGTCGCACTCTCGCTCGGCCCGCAGTTCAGGTTCGGCGCGCTGCTGCCCGCGCTGGCTCCGGTCGATAGCTACGTCCAGGTCACCAGCGCGCACCTGGTCGTGTGCGATCTGGCGGATGAGACGCTCGGGACGCTGGCAGCGAACACGACGACGCTGCTGGGCCAGATCGCGCCTTCGGCGCCCGCACCGCTGGCCGGCCTGACCGGGCAGGCCATGGCGATCTCGACCGGCGCCTACTTCGCCGCGCAGATCGACTTCCAGCCGGTATCCCTTTTCTCCCATCTTCTTCAGATCGGCGATAACACCACCCCGCCATCGATCTGGCTCCAAGCTGTGATCAACTCCGCCAACCCCGCGGCGACCATATTCACCGCTGACCTGCCCGACATCACGATCGCCAGCACCATCCAGCTCACCCATACCGATGCCTATCCGGGCATTCACCTGTCCTACACGCCGACGCAAGCGAGCCGCTTCTCCCTCGACGGCCGGATCGCGCTGACCGGAATCTTCGGATCGGGCTACTCGTTCGATGTCGCGCTCGCCATAGACAACACCGGCCTGACCTCCACCGTCAGCCAGACCAGTCAGCAGATCACCAATCCGTTCGGCGTGCCTGGCATCGTGCTGTCCGGGCTGAACCTCAGCGTCAGGTACACCTGGGCGGTCCCGGCCAGCGGCGGCAACCCGCCCATTCCGCAAACCTCCTCGTTCAGCATCGGCGGAAACGTGCTGCTCGGCCCGGCCCCGACGCCCGGCCAGCCAGACACCCGGCTGTCGGCCGCCGCCGCGCTCGCCCTGATCTCGGGCTCTCCGGCGCTGTTCTACATCGCACTCAACGCTGACTTTTCGATCGGCGCCTTCATCGCCCAATGCCTCACCGGCTCGGGCGCTAACTGGCCGGGCGACTTCATCGACGTGACGTTCCTGTCCGGCAGCAAGATCTATTACTACGATGAAGCGGCCGATCCGGCCGGCGCACTCGCGACGCTGGACGGCACCGCGCTGTCGGCCGGCTTCAACGTGGACGCGCAGATCAGGCTGACCTTGGTCACGCAGGTCACCCTGCACGGACTGCTGACCGTCCTGCAGGACCCTTCCACCCGGCAGTACACCGGGATACGGGCCGGCATCACGCTGGACAACCCGCTGGACCTAATTTTCGTGCAGCTCGCCAGTTCCACGCCTCCCGCGCAGGGCCAGCCCTACACCGGCGGGCCGCTGCTCGCGTTTCAGACCGGCGAGCAGGACTCGTTCGGCCTTAGCACGGGCATCAACTTCCTCGGTTCGGCCTTCCTGGCCGCACAGGTGACCATCAGCAAGGGCACGGACGGCGGCACGATCTTCGCCGGGCATCTGACCGCCGCCAGGCCGCTCGACCCGTTCGGGGTGCTGAGCTGCGGCTTCTCATATACCACGCACCCGGGACGCGACGGCGAGTTCGCGATCGAAGGCTGGCCGAGCTTCACCTGGCTCCGTAACCTCGTCGACTTCGTCCAGGCCATCAAGCAACTCGCTGACACCAGCGATGGCTCGCCGTGCGGCACCCTTGCCGACTTCATCGTCAACTCGGCCTACTCGAGCAGCTTCGCGGTCACGCCATCGGTAAGCGTGGCCGGCACCGACCTGGTATTCGCGTTCACCGGTACCTACTCGCTGACGATCACCGGCGCGAGCGGCCCGTTCGTGAGCCTCGACCTGCCGGCGTTCAGCGTTCACGTCCCGAGCACGACTAGGTGGGAGAACCTGCCCGAGGTGCTCGCCACGGGCGTCGCCGGCGCGTCCGCGCAGTTCGCGGAGGATCTGCTCAAGCAACCCGACAAGATAGCGATGTTCCTGGCTATGGTGGCCGGCCCCAAGGCCGCCTCCGTCGCGCTCGAACTTGCATGCAACAGCCTCGTCGACGGCGCCGTGGCAACCGCTGCCGGGGCGGCCGCTGACGCCATCGCGACCGCGGGCGGCGCCGCGGCCGCGGGAGCCGCTGCGGCGGCCGCTGCAGCAGTCGCCGCCGCGCTGGCCGGCGGTGGTGGCGGCGGCGGGGGTGGCGGCGGCGGCGGGGGCGGGGGTGGCGGCGGCGGAGGCGGCGGCGGCGTCGGGACCCCGAACTTCCGCAGCCTGGTCTACGCGGCCGGATCAGTCACCGGAACGTGGGATGCCGCGAGCGGAGCGGCCGGCTACACCTTCGAGTTGCTGCGTCCGGACAGCTCGGTCCTGGCTCAGCAGGACTACGGCTTGACGCTGACCGGCAACCTTTCAATCGATCCAGGCCCGCTCCCAGCCGCCACCTACCAGGGTCAGGTCAGGGGCAACCGGGGCCAGCAGGCCGGGGGCTGGGCAGTGCTGGCGCTCGACAAGCCGCAAGGGCCGGCGGTCACTCTCACCTACGCCGAGCCTTCGCTGGTTGCCTCCTGGCCTGCCGTCACTGCCGACAGTTACGTCGTGCAATTTTTCGACCCTTCCGGACAGCAGATCGGCGCGGACATACCGGCCGGCGCAACCACCCTGCGGGCCACGGCCGCGGTCCCCGACCCGGTGCCAGGCACCTACACCGCACACGTCAGGGCAGACAGGAACAATCAGTTCCCTGGCGCGTACGGGGCAGCCGGATCGGTCAACGTGCTCTCGCTTCCGACCCCGCCGGCTCCGGCGCTCAGCCAGGAAGAAGGCGCGCTGACCGCGACCTGGACGGCGCAGCAGGGGCTTCGCTACGAGGTCAGGGTCAGCGAGGGAACCACCGTGCTCGCGGCCAGCCAGGTGAGCACCGGAACCGCAGTGCTCACCCCGAGCACACCGTTCGGCCAGGGCAGCTCTTACACAGTCGCGCTGCGCGCTACCGACGGCGCCGCGCTCAGCCCGTGGACGACCACGACGTTCACGTTCTGGACCGTGCCGGCACCGGGATCGGCCACGCTCGAGTACGACACCGGCGTGCTGCTCGCGCGCTGGACCGCCATCCAGGTGACCGGGGCACCCACCCCGGCCTACAACCTGGAGCTCATCGACATGGCGGCGCCGGGCGTCCCGATCGGAGCCGCAAGCGGCGTCGCCCAGCCACCGGTCTCGCTGTCCCGCACCGACGGCCAGGCCCCGCTGGCCGGCGCCGAGTACGCGATGCGGGTGCGGGGCGTGATCGCGGGAAACCTCGGCCCCTGGTCGCAGTCGCAACCAATCGCCGTCGTCGCGCTGCCGCCGCCGACCGCGGTCGCCCTGAGCTACGCACCCAGGCAGTTCACGCTCTCCTGGACCGAGCCGCCGCTCCCGCCGCCGCTGACCGGTCCGCTCACCTTCGACATCGAGCTGATCGATGGCGGCTCGGTGGTCGGCCAGCTCTCCGGCGTGACTGGCACCACGGCGAATCCTTCCAGGTCCGACGGCCAGGTCCCGGTGCCAGGCCAGGTCTACACGGCTCAGGTCGTCGCCCTCGTGCCTGCGCACACCAACCGCGGCACCATGTCCCCGGCCATCACGATCATGGACGTGCCGCGGCTCACCGAGTCGTCATACGCCGCCAACGTGGTGACGGTCGGCTGGACACCGAGCGCGGTCGCCGGTGCGGCCTACGACGTCGACCTGCAGCCTGGTCCGGGGGGCGGGGCCGACTTCCAGGTACCCGTGGTCGGCTCTGGCGGCGCGCCCGCACCAACGACGGCGCACATCGACATGACCGGCCGGGCTCGCTGGACCTACGCGATCCGGGTCCGGGCGCGCAGCGCCGGTTCGGCCGGCGACTGGAGCGAGCCGGTTACCGTCGCCGTCATCGACCCGCCGACCGGTCTGGCCGTCAGCTACGCGGGCAGCGCGGTTACCGCGTCCTGGGCCGCCGCGACCGGGCTGGTCACCGGGTACGAGCTGACCCTGCGCAAGCCCGACGGCACGACTGCGGGGAGCTGGCCGGTCACCGCCGCTCCTGGGGCGAATGAACCGCCGACGACGTTCAAGTTGCCGGCAGGCGCGGTCCAGCCCGGCATCAGCTACTCGCTGGTCGCGGCGACCAATGCGGGAACCGCGATGTCGGCGCCGTCGGCCCCGGTGCCCGTTGAGCTGCTGACCGCGCCAACGGGAGTCACTGCCACCGGCAACGTCACCGCAGGCGCGTCCATCCAGGTGAGCTGGAACCCGGTCAACGGGGCTAGTCAGTACGAAGTGCGGGTCAGCAACGCCGCCGGCACCGTGGTCTTCGATCAGGCCGGCCTGACCGCGACCGCGGTCACCTGCACCGGCCCGCTGATCGTCGCCGGCGCGACCTATACCGTGACCGTCAGCGCGTCGGAGGGATCCCAGGGTCCGGCTTCCGCGCCAGTCAGCGTCACCGTCCCGGCCCTGTACACCTGCCTATGCCTGGGAACTCCGCCGGGAACCTACTGCGGCAACGCCGCGATCGGTGACAATTTCGACGGCGTCGCGATCAACGTGACGCAGGCCCAGCGAGACGGCAGCTACAGCCCGCTGCGCTCGGCTGCGACGCCGCCGGGCCGGACCGGCTGGGTGGCCGTACCGCCAGGCGCTGGCGGCGAGGTCGCGGTGCTGGCGCAGCTCGCCGTCAAGCTGGCGGTCAAGGGCATCTTGTCGGCCACCGACCCGTTCGACATTTTCATGAACTCCCAGCCGGTACGGGTGCGCGACATTGGATCCGGCGGCCCGTTCACCTGCCTGTGCCTGGGCGTGACACCCGGCCAGGGCTGCGGCAACGACGGCGTCGGCGACGACTTCACCGGGGTGTTCGTCAACGTCAGCCAGGCCAACCTGGACGGCGAGTTCCACCCGACCAGAACGCCAAGCCGCACCGGCTGGGTCAGTGTCGGCAACGCGCCCTATATACCGCTCGAGGTCCTGCTGCAGATCGTCGCGGCGCTGTCCAAGGCGGGCAGGCTAACCGGCGAGGAGCCTTTCGATGTCTTCAATCAGTCGATGTCGGTGTCGATAAGCACCGTGGGAGACGGCCCGCAGACCTGTGTCGCGCTCGGCGCGCCGATCGGCAGCGGTACCACCACGAAGGGCGGTCACTTCGGCGACGTCGTGGTCGGCGTCGCCGCCGCCGACCTGGCCAGTTATCAGCCCGGCCCGGCGTCAGGCTGGGCCACGATCACCCAGGAGCCTTACTCGGTCTACTCCGCGGTGCTCAAGCTGGTCACGCTGCTCGCCCAGAAGAACGTGCTCACCGGCACGCAGCCCTATGACGTGTTCAACAACGCGACCGCATGGCGCGTGATCGGAGGATAACTGCTGCTGCCCGAAGTGCTCGGCAAACCACCCCGGCCGACCTGGCCAACCCCAGGCACTTGACTCCAGCACCGCCGGCAAGCGCGACCGAACGAGCGATCCGGGTCCTGAATTTGAAGTGCAGCGGATCGTGACGTCGGCAACAGCACCAACCGTCCAACGCCGCTGTTCGCCGCCGCCGGCCAACGACAGCAACGGTCCAACGCGGTGGTCCCCACAACAGGAACTGTCCGACGCCGTCGTTGCCACCTGCCTGCCAAGAAGCAACCGCCCGGCTTTACCACACACAGCCCCGAGCACTAGCTGGCGGTCGGCCCGGTGACGCGGCGGGTCAGATATTGCCGGGATCCGCGGAGATTTGGGCAAGCGCTGAGTCTGGATCCCGCCGCCCTTCCAGGAGTCCGGGTTGTCATTGTCACAGGTCAGCGGGTGTTTGTCATGCCAGCATGAGCTTCGCCTGGATCGGCTGCTGCCGCACCTAGCCGGTGTGGCCGTCGATGCAGCCGAGCTGACGGGCGGCCGGCTGTGCATCTGGGCGCGCGCACGCGCGGACGGCGCTGAGTGCCCTCGGTGCGGGCGGCCCTCGGACCGGGTACACAGCTCCTGCGGGCGGCGGCTGGCGGACGCGGCGCTAGGCGGTCAGCTGGTGGTGATCCGGCTGGCGGTGCGCCGGTTCTTCTGCGGGAACCCGGACTGCGCCGCGGTTACGTTCGCCGAGCAGGTCGAGGGGCCGACCTCGCGGCGGGCCCGGCGCACCCCGCCGCTGGCGCGGATGCTCACCGGGATCGCGCTGGCCCTGGCCGGCCGGGCCGGGGAGCGGCTGGCTGCCCTGCTGGACCTGACTGCCGGACGGTCCAGCCTGCTGCGGCTGGTCATGACGCTGCCCGACCGGCAGGCCGGGACGGTGACGGCCCTGGGCGTGGATGATTTCGCGTTCCGCCGGGGCCGGGACTACGGGACCATCCTGGTCAACGCTGAGACCAGCGAGCCGGTGGACCTGCTGCGCGACCGCGGGGCGGACACCTTCGCGGACTGGCTGAAGAAGCATCCCGGGACGGAGCTGATCTGCCGGGACCGGGCCGGCGCCTACGCCGACGGTGCCCGCCAGGGTGCCCCGGACGCGATCCAGGTCGCCGATCGCTGGCACCTGAACCACAACCTCGCCGGGCACGTCGAGAAGACGGCGGCCAGGCACCACGGCTGCCTGGAAGAACCCGCCCCCGAACCCGAGCCTGAGCAGGCCGCCGACCGGGTCGCCCCGGACCTGCAGCAGGCCGCCGCGCTGGCTGCCGCCCGGCGGGCGGGAGACTCCGCCCTGGCCGTCCGCACCCGCCAGCGCCATGAGCAGGTCCAGGCGCTGCACGCCCAGGGAAAAGGCATCAAGCCGATCATGCGCGAGACCGGCCTGGCCAAGGAGACCGTCCGCCGGTTCTACCGCGCCGCCAGCGCCGATGAGCTGATGGCCAAGATCCGCGACGGCCGCCCCTCGCTGCTCGACGACCACAAGCCCTACCTGCACCAGCGGTGGAACGAAGGCTGCACCAGCGTCCGCCAGCTGCACGCCGAGCTCACAGAGCGCGGCTACCACGGCAGCTACGGCACCATCAGCAGCTACCTCCAGCCGTTCCGCCAAGCCGGCGCCGCCCCGCCCGCCGTCCCCGGCCCGCCCAAGGCCCGTGAACTCCTTCGCCCGCGGCCTCAAGCACGACCACGACGCCGTCATCAACGGACTGACCTTGCCCTGGAACTCAGGAATCGTCGAGGGTAACGTCAACCGGCTCAAGATGCTCAAACGCCAGATGTACGGCCGCGCCACCTTCGAACTGCTCCGAAAACGCGTCCTCCTGACCGCCTGAACGGGCTCGTTACCATCACGAAATACGGGTCAGAACCAAAATTCGCGCGCCGTTGACATTCACGCACTATGACCGGTTCATCGCCGAATACTGCCACACGAGGCTGTGGGCCAGCACCGAACCCCAGCCCCGACCCGACGAACCGGGCCACGTCGACCCGAGCGGTACCTGCGTCGGCTGCAACTGCGAGTTCTCCAGCCGCAGCCGGGCGATGCGAGCGGTTCCGGAACCGGAACCAACGACGGACGTACCCTGGCCGCTGGCTGCGTTCACCGAGGCGTCACGGCGGTCCATTGAAGCCGACTGCGCCGACTTCGTCCAGGCGAACTGGGCGAACCTGTACGGCCTCGACCCCGTGCAGTGGTGCCGGCCTCGACCATGACGACCATCCGCGGGTCGCGTCGCAGGTTGACCGCTTCTGTGACTTGGCCTTCGTCTCGATGTAGATCGCGTCGCCGATGAGCCCGTACCACCTCGCCACCAGGTGCGGCATGCCGTCAGCACCGATCGAGGCCACCGTGGCCGTGCGGCTGCGGGCCAGGAAGCCGACCACCTCCGCCGGGGTCACGACGATCTGTGCGCACTGATTGACGCCCAGGCCCGTCCCTTCCCCGGCGGCCCTGGGTCAGGTCAGTTAATCATCTGGAACTGACGCCGCTGGTACCGGCGCCGAGCCCAGCGCGGTACGCCCGGATCTCGCCGATTACCCGCTCCACATATGGCCGCGAGCCGGCGATGGGAATCCGCACGTCGGCACCGTCGCGCACGCCGACCACCACACACGACCAGTTACCAAAGCCAGACGCCCGCCCGACCCGGAACGACTCGGCTTCCGGCCACGGAATCGCCCGGCGGCGGAAGTTAGAGCGGTACGAGATCTCCGCAGGCGCGAGCGTCACATTGGTGGTCAGCCGCAAGGCCGCCCCGGCCATGCCGATCCCGGCGATCAGAACATCCACGATCATCCCGCCGACACCCTGCCGCGGCTGGCCTAGCTGCCCCAGTCCGATCAGGACGAAGAACGCCGAGATAACCAACCACGGCACGAGCTGGCTCGCGGGCGGCCGGTACCGGCGATTCACGCGCTCACCTCACTCCGCGGCCGGGCCGAGCCGGCCCGGCCGCACCACGCTACCCGCTGAGAGTATTGCCATTGAAGAACACCGGATCGTGGCCGGGCATGAAGCCGCCGACGAATTGCACTACATCGGGGATGGTCCCGATCTCGGGTTCCTCAGACGCCGCCTTTGGCGACCTGCACCTAGCCGCAGTCTCCCACGGGCGCAGCAGCGCCGTCTGTGCCAAGCGTGACTTCGGCTTCGCGCAGGTAGACCGCGCGGGGGTGCTGGATGTGGTTGGCCAGGGCGTACTCGTTGGGGTACGTGCAGCGGTAGTAGGTCTGGTTGTTGTTCCAGCTTCCTTGCATGCGGCGGGTGCAGATGCCGCAGTACAGGAGGTCTCGAAGTGGGTAGGCGCGCGGGCTTGTGCGGGGTCGGCGGGCGACCTGTCGAGCGCTCTTTGCTGCGAGCAGCGCCTGGGCTTGGGCGAAGGTCCGGTCATGGACCTTGGCGAGCGGGCCGGCGAGTTCAGGTTCCTAATTCGTGACCGGGACAGCAAGTTCACCGCCGCATGCGACGGCGTTTTCTTCGCCAATGACACGCGGGTGATCAAGACCCCGGTCCGGTCGCCCCGGGCAAGCGCATTTGCCGGGCGGTTCGCGGGAACGCTGCGCCGTGAGTGCCTGGATCACATGCTGATCGTCGGCGAGGGGCATCTCCGCAAGGTCCTGGCCGGGTTCGCCCGTCACTGCAACGGACATCGGCCCCATCAGGCCCTGCAGCAGCAAACTCCGCTGCAGCACGGCCGCGCCGTCGATATCACGGCCCGGATCGAGCGCAAGCAGGTTCTCAGCGGCCTGATCAGCAAGTACCGCAGGGCAGCCTGAACGGGCGTGAAACGTCAGGTCAGCGGCCATGAACCGGTTTTGGCACGGGATAGGGTCGCGCTGCCGTTGACCGCCAGGGGAATCTCAGTCGAGGGCCTGAATGCGTCGGTCCGGATGGTCGAACAGCTTCGCGCTAAGGAGGGCTGAGAAGCGATTCCGGTCGTCGTGGGTGACATGGCGGCGGTCGAGGTGGACGGTCAGTTCAGGCTCGTGTATCTCGTGTACAACACTCTGTTCCACCTGCTAAGCCAGGACAGGCAGGCGCAGTGCTTCCGGAATGTCGCCAGGATCCTGGAGC
>Ga0134126_10004680_pt1 | contig 17136 bp, 14 predicted proteins | sample KB31752_FD_96881 | JGI IMG/M metagenome (GOLD analysis project Ga0134126, IMG submission 96881) | Terrestrial soil microbial communities with excess Nitrogen fertilizer from Kellogg Biological Station, Michigan, USA - KB3-175-2 | ecosystem: Environmental > Terrestrial > Soil > Unclassified ...
CGGATTCACCGCGCGCGTCCGCATGCAGGCCAGATTGCGTCGGCGGCGAATCTGCGAAAGATGCTCGAGGGCAGCGAGATTCGTGAGTCGCATCGCGAGTGCGGGCGAGTGCAGGATGCGTATTCGCTGCGTTGCATGCCGCAGGTACACGGGGCCGTCCGCGACACCCTGGCCTACTGCCGATCGATTTTTGAGACAGAAGCGAACTCGGCGGTGGATAATCCTCTGGTCTTCACCAACTCGAACCATGTGGGGACGGGCGTCCACGCCCGTCCGGCGGAGCAGGGCTCCGCAATTCATCGTGAGGAGATTCTCTCCGGCGGAAATTTCCATGGCGAGCCGCTTGCGTTCGCCCTCGATTTTCTGGCGATTGCGCTCAGCGCGCTGGCAGGAATATCCGAGCGGAGAATCGAACGGCTGGTGAATCCTGCATTAAATGAGGGGCTGCCTCCATTTCTGGCGCCCGGAGCAGGATTGAACTCCGGATTCATGATGCCGCAGGTCACGGCGGCAGCGCTGGTCAGCGAGAACAAAGTGCTGGCACATCCGGCGTCGGTGGATTCAATTACGACATCTGGCAATAAGGAAGATTACGTTTCGATGGGGATGACCGCGGCTGTCAAACTGAAGCGCGTTGTGGAGAACACGCGCAATGTTCTCGCGATCGAAGCTATGGCGGCGGCGCAGGCGCTTGACTTCGTGGCTCCCCTGAAGACGGGCAAACGAGGACAGAAGGCGCATCAGGCGATTCGAACGGTTTGCGCCTCGATGGATAAAGATCGCGTGATGTACGAAGATTTTGCGCGCACGGCGAAGTTGATCGCTGATGGGAAAGTGGCGGAGGCGCTCAGGTAAAGGCGACGCCTCTGCAAAGAATATCCTTACCACAGAGGACACAAAGGTCCACCGAGGAAAGCCACAGAGAAAACTCGAGTGCCGCTTCCGTTACTGGTGCCGCCTTGCGCCACAAAGCCAAACCGGACACAATACTTCGGACTCACTCTCACCCAATGAATTCTGGTATTCGCTTCGCTATGTGGACATTGGTTGGTCTGCTCGGCGCTCTGGCCCTGGCGACCATTGCCTTACACCGCGGCGAACAGATCAACGCCCTCTGGCTGGTGACGGCTGCCGTGTGCATTTACGCGCTTGGATACCGGTTCTACAGCGGGTTTATAGCCGCCAAAGTTCTAGCTCTTGATCCGCAGCGCGCTACCCCTGCCGAGCGCCTGGATAACGGCCGCGATTTCCTTCCGACAAACAAGTGGGTGGTGTTCGGACACCATTTTGCGGCCATTGCAGGACCCGGGCCGCTGGTCGGGCCAGTGCTGGCCGCGCAGTTCGGGTATCTGCCAGGCACTTTGTGGATCCTGGTGGGCGCCGTATTTGGCGGCTGTGTGCAGGATTTTGTGATTCTGCTGTTCTCGGTCAGGCGCGATGGCAAATCTCTTACGGAGATGGCGAAAGCGGAGATCGGCGCAATAGGCGGCGTTGTCGCCTATGCGTCAGTGATTTCAATTCTCGTCATTCTGCTCGCGGTCTGCGCATTGATTGTGGTGAATGCGTTGAAGCAAAGTCCGTGGGGAACGTTCACCATAGCGATGACGATTCCGATCGCATTTCTGATGGGCTTGTACTTGCGACGGATGCGGCCGGGGCGCGTGCTGGAAACGTCAGCAATCGGGTTTGTGCTGGTTCTGGCGGCTATTTGGGGAGGGCAGTGGGTTTCGCAAGCGCCGGCCATCGCGAAGTATTTCACAATGACCGCGCCCGCACTCGCGATCGCGCTCATCGTTTATGGATTTGCGGCCTCAGCGTTGCCCGTGTGGTTGTTACTGGCGCCTCGCGATTATCTGAGTACATTCGTGAAGCTCGGAACTATCGCACTGCTGGCTGCGGGAATTGTGGTGATGCACCCCACGCTGCACATGCCGGCGCTTACGAAATTCGTCGATGGTACCGGGCCGGTTTTCGCCGGAAAGGTCTTCCCTTTTGCATTTATCACCATCGCCTGTGGCGCAATCAGCGGTTTTCACTCTCTGATTTCAAGCGGCACGACGCCGAAGTTGATCCGGCGCGAAACAGAAATTCGCCTGGTTGGTTATGGCTCCATGGTGGCGGAGTCTATGGTCGCAATCATGGCGACCGTGGCTGCTTGTGTGCTGGAGCCGGGAACTTATTTTGCGATCAACAGCCCGGCTGGAATAGCGGGGCAACTGCCTGAAAAAGCGGCGAGCACGATCAGCGCGTGGGGGTTTCCCGTAAGTGCCGTGGGCATGCAGGCACTCGCTCGCAGCGTTGGTGAACAAACATTGTTCAATCGCACTGGAGGCGCCCCGGCATTTGCGGTCGGCATGGCGCATATTTTCTCCAACAGCCTTGGTGGCCAAGCTGTCATGGCGCTTTGGTACCACTTTGCACTGATGTTTGAGGCGTTGTTTATTTTGACCGTACTCGACGCTGGCACTCGGGTCGGGCGATTCATGGTTCAGGATGCGCTTGGGCACGCGTGGAAACCACTGGGCCGGACGAGTTGGTATCCATCGGTACTGGCGACCAGCGGATTCATTGTCGCCGCCTGGGGATATTTTCTTTGGCAGGGCGTGCGCGATCCGCTGGGTGGAATCAACTCGCTGTGGCCGCTGTTCGGAATCGCAAACCAGTTACTTGCGACTGTGGCTCTGTGCGTCGCAACCACGATCCTAATCAAGACTCACCGAGCGAAGTACATGATGGTGACGCTGGCGCCGCTGGCATGGTTGGTAGTGGTGACGTTTGCGGCTTCCTGGCACAAAATGTTTGATCCCGATCCGCGGATTGGATTTCTCGCACAGGCCCGGAAGCTGGCGTTGGGCGGTGAAAGCGCGCGATTGATCTTCAACAACCGGTTGGACGCGGTTGTAACCGGAGCGCTGATCGTCATGGTCGGGTTAATTCTTATCGAATCGCTCCGGCAATGGGTCGGGATCCTGAGTGGGAAGAGAGCAGCGCAGACGACAGAGTCACCGTTTGTGATTACCGGATTAGCAGAGGAGCGCGTATGAGAGTCTTACGCTTGCTACGAGCAGTGTTGCGGGAGATTTTTGATGAAGCGGCATACGAGAGGTTCTGCATCCAAGAGCGGCTCCCCGCGGGTCGACAATCCTATTACGAATTTCTGGAGCAGACGAAGAATACGACAAAGCAAAAGGTTCGTTGCTGCTGAGCGGCGTCTCACACAAATATGCGCCCAGCAGGTACATTCGGGGTATGTCAATCAACCAGGGATGGTGGTTATTGGCCGCTGTAGCCGGTTTCGATCTGTTGGAGAATAGTATCCATATCGCCGGTCGGATAGGAATGGCGAACCGCCGCACGAATAGCTTTCACTTTTTCAGTTACGCTGCCGTCGGATTCTCGTTGCAGGGCAGAAATCAGTTCCTGCCGCACCCATTCGGCAATGGAGATTCCACTACGATAAGCTGCACGCTGGATTGCCTCGTATTCGGGATCTTGCAGAGATACCTGAAGTCGTTTAGCCATTCAATCAATTTAACCGAATTATCAGCATGAGCACCGCTAAACGAGCTGTCACCGCGTTGATTATGCTCCACTCAATCCCAAATCTGCCGCAGTTCCCTTCAGGGCCTCGATGCAGAATGCGATGTGGTCGTCGAGATCGATTCCAAGGTCGCGAGCACCATTAATAATGTCATCGCGGTTTACGCTGCGCGCGAAGGCTTTGTCCTTCATCTTCTTGCGGACGGATTTCACTTCGACTTCCGCTAGCGACTTGCCGGGTTTTACGAGAGCGATGGCGGTAATGAATCCGGCCAGCTCATCACAGGCAAAGAGGGTTTTTTCCATTGGGGTGTCGCGACTTACGCCGCTGTATTCGGCGTGAGACATAATTGCGCGTCGGATTTCGTCGGAGTATCCGCGTTCTTTCAGAATTTCATTACCTTTGTAGGGATGCTCCTGAGGAGTTGGGTATTTTTCATAGTCGAAATCGTGGAGCAGGCCGACCGTGCCCCACACTTCTTCGTCCGCGCCAAATTTGCGAGCGTATGCACGCATGCATGCCTCGACAGAGAGAGCGTGCTTGCGCAGGCTTTCGGATTGGGTGAATTCTGTTAGCAGGTTCCAGGCTGCGCTTCGATCGGGCATTCTGTGATCTCCTAATATTTGCGGGAGGTTCTATCCGTAAAACCAATAACCACAAAGGACACGAAGGTTCACGAAGGAAAGCGTTTCGCTCAAATCAGCTTTCAATTATCTACTGCGAGGGGAATATAGTCAGTAAACATCCACCCGATGTTTCTCTCATCACGTCATCGCGCCTAATCTGTGGCTTTCGTTGAATGTAGTTAAATATTCAAAGCGAACGATCATTCGTGAGTTTGCGAATTCTCTTGACATCCACAGGCGCTATACCGCAGATTACGTTGTAGCTGGAACTCAGCGATGAGTTCCTGGGTGATTGTCAGCTCTGGCAACTCCCACCTGTAAATGGCCACTAATCTTGCCCCGGTTGATTCCCGGGAAGTCGTCCGGTGCGACCATTGCCTTCTGGTTCAATTTCGCACATCCAATAACCTTTGCCGGCGATGCCACATTTCGCTGGATGAAGAAGAGCCAGAAATCGTACAGGCGCCTGCGCCGCAGCTCGTACCGCCTGCGCACCGCGGCCACCTTAACCTCGCATCTTCAATCCGCGCCATGCGCTTGCGCAATGGACTGAGCCAGCGTCAACTGGCCGGCCGGATGAGCGTGCCGCGGACCTACGTGTCGAAAATTGAAAACGAGAAAGCCACGCCTACACTTTCGTCTTTGGAGAGATTGGCGAGAGCATTGGAGGTGACTGTGCCCGATCTGCTAAGCGGCGGTGAAAGAAATCGTCAGGATGAGATCAGCGAGTTGGTGAAAGATCCATTCATTGCGGAGATGCTGCCGTTTATTTCGCAACTCAATGGAATGCAGATGTCGAGCATTCTGACCCAGGTGCGGGACTTGACGATGCGGCCAAGAAGAACCGCGTAGCGTCAACAGCGTCGGACAAGAGTGTCCGACCCACATAACAAGAATTTTCCGGGCGAACCAGCCAACCTAGAGCCGGAGCTGAAAAGCTTCGGCTTTTTTATGTAGGTAGTGGCTAGTGGTTAGTGGTCAGTGATCTGAATTCTGAGGCGATTCTTCCCTGCTGATCCCGTATTGCTCAAGCAGCTGTTCGCGATTTTCTCTCAGATCGGCCCCGCTGGAAGTCGCGGGATACGGTTTCGATTCCATTAACCCTCGCCACAAAACCTGGTTAAAAACCAGGGGATCTAATCGATCCTCGACGGAGAAATCCATGCCCTTGGTAGCCGCTGCCCAATAGGCGGCATCATGTGTAGGGCGAGGTAGATCAGCCTGCGGGCGTGCGGGTAATGGAAGCTGAGTGTTGTACAGCATGGGCGGTGGAATGGCGGCGTAAGTCCAAGGCATGAGTTTGGTGTCGAAAACGTCCGTCATCGGCCTTGCCGAGGAGTCGCTAAGGCTCAGATTGCCGGTGCCGAGAATCTCTTCGATCGTGCGCAATACGCTCAGCGTTGTGTACGGTGTGGATATGACTTTCTTCTGCTTCACGTAAGGACCAATCACGAAAGCTACGCTGCGATGGGAGTCGACGTGGTCGCCTCCGTCTTGCGAATCATCTTCGATCACGAAAATTAGAGTGTTGTTTTTATAATGGCTGTGGGCGATTTTCTCCGCCAGCAGTCCGACCGCGTAGTCATTGTCGGCCATCTGAAGCTCCGGTGTGTTAACCCCAAGGATCGCCTGGCCGAAGTCGCCGGTGTGATCGTGCATGAAGCGGACCAAAGAAAGATTGGGCAGGCCGCCTTTGGCGAACTTGTTGTCGAATTCCCGCTCCCATTCTTTGAAGCGATAATAGTCGGGGAATGCGTTGTCGAAGCCGCGGAAAAAAATATCAGTGTAGGGTCCGAGCACCGCGCTCGTCGGATACGCAACCTGAGTTTTTGATGAAGCTGGATCGAGCACCAGCGGAATTTTGTATTGCGCGTGTTGTTCATCCGGGCTGTAACGCGCAAGATCGACGAAGAATCCGTAGCTGCGCACGGAGCGTTGAGCACGCAGCGCGGCATTCCAAAGGTATCCAGTTCCATTTTCGCCGTCGGGAGCGTCTGGGGCGGCGACATTGGCGGTGCCGGGAAGATCGTCGGGATCATTCGGAGTTGCGGGATTGGCCTTCAGGCGATCGGCCAAAGTGCCATAACCAACATTGATGTCACGATTCGTGCCTTCAGTCTCATAACTCAATCCTCGATCTGAGTAGTTGACGGGGGCTTCCTTTTCGACCAGATCGGGGGAACGCGCGGACGTCGACCAAGACCATCCGTCGAAACTTACTTCGCTGGTGCAATAAAAATTGTCAAGGGTGACGAAGTTACGGGCGAGCTGGTGAAAGTTTGGAGTAGTGGATTGCGGAAATTCGGTGAGACCAGGGTCACCGTTGCCAACCTCCAGATCTCCTAGTATCTGATCGTAAGTACGATTTTCTTTCACGACGTAAATTACGTGCTTGATATGGGCGCGCAGAAATGCCAGTTTGGCTGCGTCGGTCGGACTCATTGTGGCTTTGAAGTTGTTGTTCGTCGCAACACGCTGCGTCAGCGCCTGTAGCTCGCCAGAAGTTGGAACTGGAAAGCTTTGCAGGCCGGCTTTGATCAGCTGCAGATTGTATTGGTTTGCACCTCGGCACTTCGAATCCTTTTCCGGAGTCAACCCCAGGCAGGATCCTGGATTGGGGCCGGTGGGAGATTTGCCGTTGACCACATAGGCGAACCTTCCGTCGGCGCTGAAGCTGATTGAATTCGGATACCAGCCGGTTGGAATCAATCCGATTACGTGGCTTTGTTTGGGAACTGAGCTGAGCTGGATGACCGCGACATCGTTCATCCAGCCATTAGTAACGTACAGCAGCTTTTCATCGCGCGAGAGCGTTACGCTGTTGGTGTCGTTCCCTTTCAACTTCAGCTTTGCCTGGGGCAAAAGACCAGCGGGTGACGTGACCGGGATGTTATCGACCAGGCGGTTCGAATTTGTGTCGATCACGCCGACTGAGTCCGTATTGTCCTGCGCAACGTAGAGAGTCGACTGACTGCCGTTCAGCACCATGCGATTCGGTTGGCCGGGTACTCGAATACGCTTCATGACTTTGGGTTCCGCCGCGAAATTCACCACTACGATTTCGCGGTCGCGAATACTGGAAATATAAGCGGTGTCGTTGCCCTTGATCGCAACCCAAAGCGGATACTCGCCGCCAGGAACGCCGGATTTGCCGGGATCCTCTTTGCCGGGACGCAGATCGAGTTGGGCGGAAACGGACCATCCACTTTTGGATTTAGTCAGCACGCTGATGGAATCGTTGTAGTAGTTCGCCACCACCAACTTGTTGCCGTCGCCGGTGATGGAAATGCCTGCGGCTTGCGGCTTCATTGAAATACCAATTCCTACGCCCTGATGGCCGAGAGACACTGGGCTTCCCTGCTCGGTCCATTGTCCATTTGGTTCCATCGCATAGGAATGAACATTGTCGTCAACACCGCCGCTAACGTCGAAAGCTTCGCCCGATGGGTCGAACACGACTCCGCTGTAAGCGTTTGGCACCTGGATAACTTGTTTCTGAAGCGGCTTGTGTTGCGAGATGTCGTAAACGAAAACGAACTGAGTCGAGTCAGCGGGAATCGAGTGTCCGGAAGAGTCGCGCAGCATGTTGTATCCGCTGGTGAGAACCAGGAGCGTTTTTCCGTCGGGGCTGACGACGCTGGTCACGGCCTGGCCCGCAAGATACTGCGGGTCATCAGCGAAGCCCGGGTTCAGGGGCACGAATGAGGAACCGGTGGGCGCGGTGGGCGTGATCTGCTGCCCGCTGTTGGGAATCGTTTGCTGCGCATGTAGTGCCGGGACGAAAGCGCACGCCAAAACCATCACAACGGCGCATTGCCCGATTGTTCTGCTGCTGTGCATATCGAACCTCGAACTGGAAGTGAAAACGAACTAGAAAGTTTACCTGTTCAGGCGAAGTACGGAGTGAGATACCGATTCAACGGCTATTGCGACTGCATGAAGCGGCTTTGCCGCGGCAAAGACGTAGCAAACTACGTCTCTACAGAGTGGTGAGTTGGGAAATAGCCGCTGTTTCCGTAACCTGCGCTGCGACATCAGGTTTAAAGCTGGTACAGTAACCTTTCCGGGACAGCGGACATCTATGTAGGTTTGTTAAATGTCTGGAGAAAACTGATGCAAATCGCGGTAATCGGTTCGGGATATGTGGGATTAGTTGCGGGCGCGTGTTTCGCTGACCTCGGACACGACGTCATTGTGGTGGACAATGACGAGAAAAAACTGGCGGCGTTGAATCGCGGCGAGGTGCCGATCCACGAAAACTTTTTACCTGAACTGCTGCATCGGCATCGCGGCGCGCGGCTCAAATTTTCCGATGACCTGGAGACCGCAGTTCGCGCAAGCTCCGCGATTTTTGTTGCCGTGGGAACGCCGCCTACCGAACATGGCGAAGCCGACCTTTCCTACGTGGAATCGGTGGCGCGCGGGATTTCCGGGGCGATCAACAGCTACAAGGTGGTGGTTGAGAAAAGCACCGTCCCGGTTTACACCAGCGACTGGGTGAGAAAGATTATTCTGCGAAATGGCGCCGAGCCCGAAGAATTCGACGTAGCGTCGAATCCCGAATTCCTACGCGAAGGCACTGCGGTAACAGATTTCCTGTATCCCGACCGGATCGTGGTTGGCGCAGATACTCCGCGATGCGCCGCCCTGTTGCGCGAAATCTACGCGCCCCTGGCGGATGGAACCTATTATTTGAAACCGGATGCAATTCCCCGCCCCGATCGCGCGCAGATTCCGCCGCCGTTGATCGTGACCAGCGCAAAAAGTGCGGAGCTGATTAAACATGCGTCAAATGCTTTTTTAGCGATGAAGATTTCGTTCATCAATGCAGTGGCCTCGATCTGCGAGAGCGTGGGCGCGAATGTGCAGCAGGTTTGCCAGGGCATAGGAACCGACAGCCGCATTGGGCCGCGTTTTCTCAGCCCCGGGGTCGGATATGGCGGCTCTTGCTTTCCTAAGGACCTGATGGCGTTTCGTGCCGTGGCCCGCGAATGCGGTTATGAATTCCGTCTGCTCGACGAAGTCATACGCATCAACGAAGAGCAGCGCAGCCGCTTTATCCGTAAAGTGCGCAGCGCCCTGTGGACTCTGCGGGGTAAAAAGCTCGGCGTGCTTGGCCTGGCCTTCAAGGGTGGCACCGATGATATTCGCGAGTCGCCAGCTATACTTCTGATCCAGTCTTTGTTGCAGGAAGGTTGCCGGATTGCGGCTTACGATCCGGCAGCGCGGGAACGCGCCCAGGAAGCTCTCAACTCGAGCGTCACGATGAGTGAAGACGCCTACGAAGCAGCGCGGGATGCCGATGCGCTATTGATCCTTACTGAATGGGAGGAGTTTGCCGCGCTGGACCTGAAAAGGCTGAAGGCGGAGCTGAAATATCCCATCATTATTGATGGCAGAAATCTGTATGATCCGGAGATTATGGCTGCGGAGGGGTTCACCTATTACAGCGTAGGACGTCCCGCGGCGAGTCCGGAGCCCATTCCTGCTCCGGCGGCCAGTACGCGTATCAGAAAGGGCACTCGTTCATGAAACCTCGCGCGCTGGTCACCGGCGGAGCCGGATTTCTCGGCTCGCATCTGTGTGACGCCTTATTAGCTGAAGGCTATTCGGTCGTTGCCGTCGATAATTTGCTGACCGGACGCATGTCTAACATTGAGCATTTGCGGCGGGAAGGAAATTTTGAATTCCTTCAATTAGATATAAATCGGCCATTCGAATGTGGAGAAGTCAATTACGTTTTTCACTTCGCTTCGCCAGCCAGCCCGGTGGATTACACGATCCACGGTATCGAAACTTTGAAGGTGGGATCGCTGGGGACGATGCACGCGCTGGAAATTGCGCAGAAGTATCGCGCGAAATATCTGTTCGCCTCAACCTCGGAATGCTACGGCGATCCGCTGGAACATCCGCAAAAAGAAACTTACTGGGGGAATGTGAACACCATCGGCCCGCGCTCGGTTTATGACGAGGCCAAACGATTCAGCGAAGCGCTGACCATGGCGTATCACCGCTACCATGCTGTGGACACGCGATTGGTGCGAATCTTCAACACATATGGTCCGCGCATGCAGCTGAATGATGGGCGAGTGATTCCGAATTTTATGAAGCAGGCGCTGCGCGGAGAAGACCTCACGATTTACGGGGATGGCAAGCAGACCCGCAGCTTTTGCTATGTGATGGATGAGATTGATGGATTTCTGCGATTATCGAAAAGCGACGAACATTTTCCCGTGAATATCGGGAACCCGAATGAGTTTACCGTGCTGGAGTGCGCGAAGAGAGTCATTGCGGTCACAGGATCGAAGAGTAAGATCCGATACGAAAAGCTACCCCAAGACGACCCTAAGCAACGGCAGCCGGATATCAGCAAGGCCAGAAAACTGCTGGGCTGGGAGCCGAAGGTTGGACTCGACGATGGGTTGCAAATGTCGCTCGACTATTTCCGCGAGGCAGTCGCGGCCGAGATGCCGGTGAAAGCATAGCCGGTACTCTGCGCGTTTCTCCGCGCGTCGCTCAACTTCGATTGCATCTTAGGCCGGCCTGTATCATCAATCCCGCAGCATTGGAGCCTTGATGAACGCAATTCGCACCTTATTTTGGGATGTTGGCGGCGTGCTCCTCACTAACGCCTGGGACCATGAAGAGCGGGCCCGCGCGGTTGAAAAGTTTCAGTTGCAGAAAGCCGACTTTGAAGCGCGGCACAAAGAAGCGGTCGGCGCATTCGAAGAGGGAAAAACCACGCTGGATCAGTACCTGGACCGGACAATCTTTTATCAGGCGCAAAAATTCAACAAGGAAGAATTCAAGAGCTACATGTTTTCGTTGTCGAGACCCAAGCCCGAGGTGCTGGAATTTGCTCGTGGTCTCGCAGCCAAATACCTGATGGCGACCATCAATAACGAATCACGCGAAATGAATGTCTACCGCATCAAGCAGTTTGGCCTCGCACAGATTTTCGATTTATTCGTAAGCTCGTGTTATGTGGGAATGCGCAAGCCAGACGAGAAAATATATCGCGTGGCGCTGGACCTGATTCAGAAAACGCCGGATGAGTGCTGTTTTATCGACGATCGCCCTGCCAATATTGAAGGAGCCGCCAAGGTCGGCATGCGCACGGTACTGGTGCGTGACCCATCCCAATTAAAGAAAGATCTGCAGGGCCTAGGCGTGTCGTAAGAGCCATGCATTCTGCGATAAGCTAGTTCTTCTTTCCTCTCTACATGCCCGACAAAAAGCAAATGAACATTGCCATGATCGGTAGCGGGTTCATTGCCCGTGCCCATTCAAACGCATTTCAACAGGTCGGACGATTTTTTGATGTTCCTTATTCGCTGAATCTGAAGGTGGTCTGCGGGCGCAACCAATCGAAGTTGCAGGCATTCGCGAGCCAATGGGGCTGGGGAGAAACCGCTTCTGATTGGCAAGAGGTTGTCAGCCGTAAGGACATTGACATCGTTGACATCGCTGTACCCAATGCATTGCATGCCCCAATCGCTATGGCAGCGGCTAAAGCGGGCAAGATGCTGTTCTGCGAGAAGCCGCTGGCGCTCTCGCTGGACGAGGCAAAGACCATGGCGGCCGCTGTCAAAGGCGTACCTAATCTGGTCTGGTTCAATTATCGTCGGGTGCCGGCAGTCGCGTTTGCCAAGCAGCTCATTACAGAAGGCAAGCTGGGGAAGTCTTATCACTATCGGTCGTATTACTTCAATCAATCAGGAGTCGACCCCACCAAGGGAAAAACATGGCGATATCGCGCCAGTGAAGCGGGTTCGGGAGCAATTGGCGATCTGCTTTCGCATTCCATCGACATGGCGATGTACCTGAACGGTGACATTGCGGAACTTTCGGCAATGAAGCACACCTTCATCCCGGGACGCGAGGTGGACGATGCGGTGGAGGTGATGGGGCTCTTTAGTAACAGCAGCCTGGGCACATTCGAAGCCAGCCGCTTCGGTGTTGGCCGCCGAAACGGAGTAGGCTTTGAAATGTATGGCGAGAAAGGCAGCCTCGCTTTCGACCTGGAAGATATGAACCGCCTGCGGTTCTGCGACGCTACGGAACCGCCAAATGTTCAGGCTTATAAAAATATTCTGGTTACCGGACCCGACGATCCTTACTGGGAAAACTTCTGGAAACCGGGGCATTTGCTCGGATACGAGCACACGTTTATAGCAACTTTGGGGGACTTTCTGCAAAATCTTGCCAAGAACGAACCTTTCCATCCGAATTTTGACGATGCGGTGCAAACTCAAGCTGTTCTGGAGGTGGTAGAAGCCTCGGCCGCGGCAAAAAAGTGGATCAAGCTGCAGTCGAATTAACAAACTGACTTCGGTAACTTGTCGTAACTTGTGCGCCTGCCTAGCATTAAGTGCAGGTATGCTGCACAGCTTACTACTTAGCAACGATCCAGATACGATCCGGGTAGTCAGTCGCGTTTTTAAGGACCTGGAAGTAGAGCTCGATCACTGCGGCGAAACGTTCAGTGCGCTTTCCCAGGCGATTGAGCACCACTACGACTCCATCATCATTGATGATTCGATGGAAGAGCCGCACGTCGCCTTGCAAAAATTAGTTGAACTTCCTTCGTGCAGTACTTCAGTCCGAATTGTTTTAGCCGATCCTTCAACCGCATTGCATCCGGTGTTTCGCGCCAGCACGCAAGTCGTCCTTTATAAGCCCCTTTCGCCGGACAGGGTACGTCATGGGTTGCGGGCGGTACGAAACTTAATGACTCGGGAACGCCGCCGCGGAAATTCGCGGATCACTACTACTCTGACGGCAAGAATGAGCCCAGCCCACTCCAGAGGTACGGGGAAGCAGATTACGATCACGGATTTGAGCGAAACCGGCGCCGCAATACGCTGTGACTTGGACCAACTTCCCGCTTCCGGAGGCGTGACCCTGGACTTCTCGTTGCCCAACGAACCTGAGATTATTCACGCCACGGCGGAGCTGGTCTGGCAGGACAATAAAGAACGCGCAGGAATTCGCTTCCTCGATATGCCCAGCCAAGCACGCAAGCAGCTGGCACGATGGATCAAAGAACATCCTTCAAAAGTAGCGCGGTCGATTGCGGCACGCGCGGGCAAATAGCTGACCGGCAATCTCCGCAAACGTTTCTTAAAACAAAAAAGCTTTTAACCGCAGAGAACGCTGAGAAGTGCCGGAGAACGCAGAGAAAAACTTCTCTTCTTTTTGCAGATATTTCTAATCGAAGAGTTCCGCGTGTTTGAGAAGCTTGCCTTTTTTGTCTTTTTCCGAAAGCAATGGGGTGCCGGCGTTCTCCCAGGCAATATTCAGATCAGGATCGTTCCACAGCACCGTACGCTCCAGCTCAGGAAAATAGAATTCATTAGCTTTATAAACAACGTGGGCGCTCTCTGAGAGCACCTGGAAGCCGTGCGCAAATCCAGCCGGAATCCAGGCCAGCAGCCGGTTTTCACCGGAAAGCCTGACGCCGTGCCAGCGTCCGAATGTTGAGGAATTCCTGCGCAGGTCGACGAATACATCGAACACTTCGCCGCTAACCACACGTACAAGTTTGCCCTGTGGTCTCCCCACCTGGTAATGCAGCCCACGCAAAACACCGCGTTTTGAAAATGAGTGGTTGTCTTGGACGAATTTGTCAGGGATGCCGATTTCACGAAAGGCCTTTTCGTTATAGCTCTCAAGAAAAAACCCGCGCTCGTCGACGAACACTTTGGGTTCGAGGACTAAGGCACTGTCGAGAGGAGTTTTCAGAACTTTCATGGAGAGTCAGTTAGAAGACATGTTCTTTCAGCATTTGCAGCAGGTAAGCCCCATATCCGTTATTTTTCATGGCCACCGCCGCGCGTTCGACCTGATCTGAGTTAATGTAGCCGTAACGATAAGCGATCTCTTCGGGGCAGGCCACCATCAATCCTTGGCGGGTTTCAATGGTCTGAATAAAAAGAGAAGCCTCGAGCATGGCTTCATGGGTGCCTGTGTCGAGCCAAGCCATGCCGCGGCCCATGACCGCGACGTCGAGAGTCCCACGTTTCAGATATTCGCGGTTCACGTCGGTGATTTCGAGCTCGCCACGAGGCGAAGGTTTCAACGTGCCGGCGATTTCGACTACCTGAGAATCATAAAAGTAGAGGCCGGTGACCGCGTACCGAGACTTGGGGACGCGTGGCTTTTCTTCCAGGCTGATGGCTTTTCCTTGCGAATCAAACTCGACCACTCCGTAGCGCTCAGGATCATGCACAGGATACGCAAAGATGCGAGCGCCCTTTTCGCATTCAGCTGCATCTTTCACGCTCTTAGCGAGATCGTGTCCGTGGAAGATGTTGTCACCGAGTACCAGCGCGCAGCAATGTCCATCGATAAACTTCTTCGCGATCAGAAATGCTTGCGCGATGCCTTCGGGTTTGGCCTGAGCGGCATAGGACAGGGTCAATCCAAAACGCGAACCATCGCCCAAAAGGTGCTGAAACTTTGGCAGATCGTCGGGAGTAGAAATCAGCATGATCTCCCGAATACCGGCCAGCATGAGGGTCGAAAGCGGGTAATACACCATCGGCTTGTCATAGATTGGCAGCAGGCTCTTGCCCACGGCGTGGGTGACAGGATAAAGGCGCGTGCCTGAACCGCCCGCCAGAATGATGCCTTTATATTTTGATTTGAGAATCGGGAGATTAGGCATTCGGTTGGGATTGTAACGTATCGAAATTTAAAGCGAGTACTGCGTCGCCATCCATTGCCGGTAGGCGCCGCTCGTGACAGATTGTATCCATGCATCGTTGTCCAAGTACCATTGAATAGTCTTGCGCATGCCGCTTTCAAAAGTTTCTTTCGGGCGCCAACCGAACTTGCTTTGGATTTTGCTGGCATCCATCGCGTAACGGCGATCGTGACCAGGGCGATCTTTCACAAATGTGATCAGGTTCTTATGTGGGACAACTGGATCAGTGGGACGAAGTTCGTCAAGCACTGAACAGATCGTGTTCACTACATCGAGATTCTTGATTTCGTTGCTGCCGCCAATGTTGTAGGTCTCACCCGGCCTTCCGCGCTTCAGCACCGTGCGAATGGCTTCGCAATGATCGGCGACATACAGCCAATCGCGGACGTTCAATCCGTCGCCATAAACCGGAATTGGCTTTCCATTGAGAGCGTGCAAGATCACCAGCGGAATCAATTTTTCCGGAAACTGGAATGGGCCGTAGTTGTTGGAGCAGTTGGTGGTCAGTACCGGCATTCCGTAAGTGTGATAGTAAGCCCGCACCAGATGGTCAGAAGCCGCCTTGGACGCAGAGTACGGGCTATTGGGCGCATATCGCGTGCTCTCAGAAAATGCCGGGTCTGTTGCTGAAAGCGAGCCGTAAACTTCATCGGTTGAAACATGCAGAAAGCGAAATGCAGATTTTTCATCGCCCGTCATCGCAGACCAGTAGGCGCGAGCTTCTTCGAGCAAGCTGAAAGTCCCGTTGACATTGGTGCGCACGAAGTCATCAGGACCGTGTATGGACCGATCAACATGGCTTTCTGCGGCGAAGTGAACGATGGCACGAGGGCGATGCATCAGGAGCATCTCAGCCAACATTTGACGATCGCAGATATCGCCTTGCACGAACTTGTATCTAGGATCTGCGGCCACCGAGGCGAGGTTGGCCGGGTTCCCAGCATAAGTCAGCTTGTCCAGATTGATGACGGTCGACGACTCGCTGGCAAGCCACTGCAGAATAAAGTTGGAGCCGATGAACCCGGCGCCGCCCGTAACCAGGATTGTGTCAGGCTGATTTTCCAAAGTTAATCCGTTTCATTGGGAAAGGCGTTAACCACGAAGGACACGAAGTACCACGAAGGTAGAACCTTGTATCTCCAAAGCTAAATTTGTGCTCCACTCGAAGTTTTCCTTCGTTTACTTCGTGCCCTTCGTGGTAATGCTTTTCCGGCACGACGAAGTCGCTCACGATATTATCTGGTATTTTCCTGGATTTGTCCGGTGATGGATTATGGACACAGATGATCGGACTAGGACGCGACGCCTACGGCTGATTGCAGTGCAACGTCATTTTCCACCAGCACTTTCGCAAAAACATTGCGATCCACGTTGCCCCCGGTCGCGATGAGCGCGATACGCATTCCCCCTAGTGAGCCTTTTTCTTTCAGCGCCGCAGCCAGCGATGCCGCACCCGCTCCTTCAATTACGTTATGAGTGTCAGAAAAATAAACTCGCATGGCGTCTCGAATTTCATCATCGCTGACTCTGACTATGTGATCGACGTTCTTGTGTATGATCTCGACCGCATCATCATCGGGCGTTCGACAAGCCATACCATCGGCAATCAAAGTTGTCACCGGCGCCTCGATTGTGCGACCGGCCTCGTAAGAAAGTGCGTACGCTGGCGCACCTTCGGCCGCAACTCCTATGATCCTGGTTTTCAGCTTCATGCCATTGCGTACGGCGCATCCGGCGCAAATACCCGATCCCATTCCAATCGGAACATAGACGGCGTCGAGATCAGGAACGGCAGTGAACAACTCCATCCAGTAAGTCGCGACCCCGGTGACGATGTCGCGATGAAATGGCGGGATGAAGTGCAGGCTTTGTTCCTGAGACAGCTTTTGCGCATATTCGCGCGACTCCTGAAAATCATTGCCGAACTCAATCAGGTGTGCGCCTTGGCTTCGCATGGCGGCATTTTTCTCAACGCTGTTTCCGTGCGGCACTACAATTGTGACCGGAACACTGAAGCGCTGGCCGGCAAGAGCCACTGACTGGCCGTGGTTGCCGCGCGTAGCGGTGATGATCCACTTTATGTCGTTGTCGCGGTGAAACAGTTGCGCTGCATAAAAAACCGCAGAACGCGCCTTAAATGCGCCGATTGGGGTGTGGTTCTCGTGCTTTATCCAGAGACTGGCTTCAAATTTCTGGTTAAGTAGAGGCCAGGAAATCTGTGGAGTTGGCAGCATCAACTTGTAAACAAGCTTTTGCGCCTC
>Ga0134126_10004681_pt1 | contig 17133 bp, 16 predicted proteins | sample KB31752_FD_96881 | JGI IMG/M metagenome (GOLD analysis project Ga0134126, IMG submission 96881) | Terrestrial soil microbial communities with excess Nitrogen fertilizer from Kellogg Biological Station, Michigan, USA - KB3-175-2 | ecosystem: Environmental > Terrestrial > Soil > Unclassified ...
CCGGGGAGAGGGAAGATCCTCAGGAATGCACCTCACGTTTGTGGACGGGCCGGCGGCCGGCTACACGGTCACGAGATTGGGGCGCGGGTCTCCAGGCCCGCGTTTTCGGCCACCGATCGTCAGGTTGCGTCGCGAGCCGTCCGCTAACGGGCGGGTGCCGGCGCCCAGCGGGCCTGGAGACCCGCGCCCCTAACAGCATGCTCGACCATAAACGCGAGGGGAGGACGCTTTTTGCTACTATGAGGAAACGGGAGGATGAAGGTGGAAGCGCTTGACCCCATCGCAGGCGAACGCGGTCTCTGGCGGCTGTGGCTCAGCCGGCGCCTTCCCACGGAGTTGCGGACCCGCGAGGGGAGAGGAGTGCGGGTGCTCTTTCCCGGAGTCGCCAATTCAGGGGCGGGCCCGGATTTCCTGGGGGCCCAGATCGCCTTTGATGAAGAGAGCCCATGCCGGGGCGACGTGGAGTTGCACCTCCGCGCTACCTCCTGGAAGGGCCACGGCCACGATCGCGATCCGCGATACAACCGGGTGATCCTGCATGTGGTCCTGGAGGATGACGGTGGGCCGGCCTGGATCGCCGCCGGTCTCCCAATCCCCGTTTTGGCGCTGGGTCCGCTGCTCGCCGACCTGGGAGAGCCGCGGACGCCGGCACGAGAGGAAGGGCCATGCCGGAACCTGGAGGCGCCCCGTGGAGAGCCGGAACTCGTGCGGGAAGCGATCCGGGCGGCCGGACAGGCGCGTTTCGGGGCGCGGGCCAGTTTGTGGGAAGGAGAGTTGGCGGCGGCGCCCATGGAGGACTGCGTGCCGCGGGCCCTCCTCCGTTGCGCTGGGCTGGGCGGAAACAGCGAGGCGTGCGTGGCGTTGGCCCAGGCCCTGGATGGCGCTACCCTGGAAGCTATACTCCAGGGGCCAGCGGCCCAGCGGTCGGTCACCGCGTCGGCGGCCTTGCTGGGGATGGCCGGATTGCTGGAACTGGGCAAGGCGAGTGCGGAGGAGCACGAGGCATGGAGCCGGCAAAGTGGCTACTGGCCGGGGCGGCCGTTGGATGCCCGCCAGTGGCGGCGGTTTCGGATCCGTCCGGCGAACCTCCCCGAGGCGCGGCTGCGGGTGGTAGCGGCGGTGCTGGCCGCCAATGGCCTGATTGGTCTGGTGACCCGCCTGGCCGAGTTGCTGGACCGCTCGGAACCGCCGCCGGTCGCCGAGCTGCTGGCTCCGCTACTCCCCGAGGGCGCGGGGGCGGGCCGAGGCTGGGCGCTGGAGTCGTGGACGAACATCTCGCTCCCCTTCCTTGCCGCCGCCGGCCCTGGGTTGGGGCGCGAGAAGCTGGCCGCGCGGGCCGCGCGTCTCTACGCGGGCCTACCGGGGGGCGGCGACAATCGGGTGCTCACTAGGATGCGCGGGATCGCTGGTCTCGACGGGGGGCAACTCGCGGCGATCGAGCAGCAAGGATTGCTACAGATCTGGGCGGACTTTTGCGGGCGGCAAGAGTGCGCGCGCTGCCCGTTGGCGCGGGTCGGTAGCTAACTGTCTTCCGTCTCAACCTCGGAAAACAGATCCTCGTCGCCGGCCATCACGTCCGCCGCGTCCCGAAGGCGCACAGCTGTGCGCCCCTACCAAGACTGCCGTGAGCCGAGAATGACAGCGCCCTAGCCCCCGCGTTCGCGGAAGAACTCGACCACCTGGGCCCGTTCCTCCTCGTTCGCCATCACCTCGATAAAAGTGACCCGGTGCATGGGATAGAAGATGCTGGACATGCCGGGTGAGGCGTAACGGAGCGGCTTCCCGTCTCGGGTCCGCGGATTGAAGAACTCCACGCAGGTGTCGGTCGACTTGGGCAATTCGGTCATTTCGGCTAGAAAGGGATCCTCATTGAGGATGTGAGCGACGATACTTCTCATTTTTGTGCCTCGTGCTGGAGACTGATCAGTCGATGGAAACCGCGTAGAGCGAGCCGTCGGTGGCGCCAAAATAGACGGTTCGGCCATCAACGACCGGCGAGCCTGGGATCATCCCCTCGGCCTGAAATCGCCAGGCGAGCTTCCCGGTGCGGGCGTTGAGGCAGTAGAGTTGCTGGTCGATACAGGTGAAAAACAGGAGATCGCCGTGGATGACCGGCGTGGAACTGATCTGGCCGCCTGCCTGGAACTTCCACACCATCTTCCCCGTTTTCACATCTACCGCGTACATGACTTGGTCGGTTGAGCCGACATACACGTAGCCGTGGCGGAGACGAGGACCACCGAGGATGTAGTGACCGGTCTTGAACTTCCAGAGCGGCCAGCCCATCTCGGCGTCGAAACAATAGAGATGGCCATCCATGCTTCCGATGTAGAGAAAGCCGTCCAGGGCCGCCGGGGAACTGGTGATCTCGCGTAGGGTTTGTTGCTTCCACTTCATCAGGCCGCTGGCGGTCTCTATCCCATAGACCGAGGTGTCTTCCGAGCCGATGTAGACCATGGAGCCGCTAACCACCGGCGTGGAGCGCAAGGGCTTCCAGGTGCGGTAGCGCCACTTTTCGTGGCCCGTACGGAGATCGAGGGCGAAGAGGTGGCCGTCATCGGACCCTATATAGCAGGTCTCCTCGTGGATATGCGCGGAGGAGCGAATCCGGCCCTGGGTTTGGAACAGCCATTGCACGGCATGCACGGAGGTATTCAGGGCATAGATATTGTGGTCCTCCGAGCCAAAAATGACCAGATCATCCACCGCCGCCGGCGAGGTACAGATCCCTCCCTCGGTGGCGAACTTCCAGCGCAGCACTCCCTGGGCGGCATCGAGGGCGTAGAGGTTCTCGTCGTAGGCGCCGATATACACGGTGTCGCCCTGGACCAACGGGGTGGAACGAATCTCGTCCTCGGCGGTGAAACGCCAACGGAGCCGCGATTGGCCGGAGGCCGCGCTCTCGGCGCCCAGCAGCACAGAGCCGGTCATCAGGCGGGTGCCGATGCGGGGGCGGGAGAGGCAGGACGCCAGGGCGTCGCGCATCTCCTCGGCGCTGGCGTAGCGATCTTCCGGGAGATACGACACGGCGCGCAGGATCACCGTTTCCAATTGCTTACTCACCGTCGGGTTGAGCTTGCTTGGCGGGCGCTCGTTGAAGGTGAAAGGCGCCTCCAGACGGGGGTCGCTGCGGGTGAGCATGTGGTGCATCATGGCCCCGAGTGAATAGAGGTCGCCCCGAGGCTCCGACATGCCGCGATACTGCTCGGGCGGGCAATACCCTTCGGTGCCGATCATCGTGCCCTTGGTTTTGGCCTGGAATGCCTTGGCGATCCCAAAGTCGATCAGGACGATACGGTCATCGTCGGTGAGCATCACGTTGGAGGGCTTGAGGTCGCGAAAGACGATGGGGGTTGGTTTGTGGTTATGAAGATAGGCCAATACTTCCACGATCTGGAGGGCGTAGGAAAGGACCAACTCCTGGGGAATGAACTGATCGTTCGCGTTGAGCACGGTTTCCAGATCGTTGCCTTTGATAAACTCCAGCACCAGATAGACCTGGCCGCCCTGGGCAAAGTAGTCGTAGACCTTGGGGATGGCGGGATGGCTGAGCCCGGCCAACAGATTGGCCTCGCGCTCGAAGGTTTGCAGGAGAATGACCCGATCCTGGGCGTTTTTGGAGGTATCGGCCATCTCCTTGACCGCGACCGCCTTGTAGGTATTGGCGAATCGCATGTCGCGCGCGGCATAGACCGTGCTCATGCCGCCGAGTCCGACCACCTGCGTAATCTGGTATCTTTTTCCCAGCGTGGTACCCTTGGGGAGGGTAGTGCGCCCGCTTCCCGCGCCCACGCGGGACTCGGCTGGGCTTTCTTGCTCGTTAGCTAGCACGCATCTCCATCCTTTGGCGGGTACCTTTTCCTGGTTGAAGCGGGCGGTCGCGCGGACCTCAAGAACCGGCGCCAGTGAGTGGAGGGGAAGTGACCCGCCGCTACCTGGCGCCGAAACGTGGTGGGCGAAACAGGGCTCGAACCTGTGACCTTCCGGGTGTAAACCGGACGCTCTAACCAACTGAGCTATTCGCCCGATCTGGTACCCTGTAAGGGCTCGAATGGGCGCGCGTTCTTTTTCGCCATGTTCGGCGGCTACCGCACCTCATGATCACGGGCAGTATAACATGGCCCCAGAAGGCCCAGCAACCGACATTTGGGTATGGTTGACACGGCGATACACTGATCGCTACATTGGGTACGCTCAGGAAGGCACACCTTGAACACGCACCGCTTTCATGTCTGGACCATTGGCTGCCAGATGAACGTCGCCGAGAGCACGGCGATCACTCTTGCTCTCAGGAAGCACGGCTTGAGCGCCGTGGCCTCGATGGATGACGCGGATCTGGTGATCCTCAACTCCTGCACGGTGCGCGAGAGTGCCGAACAACGGGTACAAGGGCAGCTCAGTCTCCTGGCGGCGCGGAAACGGCGGGATCCCGACTTGATGGTGGCGCTCACGGGCTGCTCGGTCGAGCCCGACCTGGCGGCGATGGAGCAAAAGCTGCCGATGGTCGATTTCTTTTCCGTCCCGGCGCGCTCAACCATTTCCTCAGCCAGCTCGAGGCCCAGGAGGTGGTCGGCCTGCCGCTGGTCCACGACCCCATGATGAGTTACGAGCAGCCGGTCAGCACCTACCTTACCGTGATGCAGGGGTGCAACAAGTTCTGCACCTACTGCATCGTGCCCTATAGGCGCGGGCGGGAGCGCAGCCGTCCGGTGACCGAGGTAGTGGAGGATACGCGGCGATTCGTGGAGCGCGGGGTGCGCGAAATTACCCTGCTAGGGCAGAACATCGATTCCTATGGCCGTGATCTGCCTACCCGAAGTCACCTGGCGGAACTCCTGGAAGCGGTGGACGGCGTACCGGGGATCGAGCGGGTACGCTTCATGACTTCACACCCTCGTGACATGGACCAGCGGCTGATCGAGGCGGTAGCCAGGTTGCCCCATGTCTGCGAACATATTCATGTGGCCATCCAATCGGGTGACGATACGGTACTGCGTCGCATGCGCCGAGGCTACACCGGTGATTCTTGTATCGAACTGGTGGAGAGGATCCGGGCCACCGTGCCGGGGATCGCGCTCTCGACCGACGTGATCGTGGGATTCCCCGGCGAGACCGAGGAACAGCTCGAGCGGACCCTGGCGGTCCTGGAGGCATGCCGTTTCGACAAAGTGCACGTCGCTGCCTATTCCCCCCGCGGCGGCACCGTCTCGGCTACCTGGGAGGACGATATTCCGCAAGCGGTAAAGGACGAACGGCTCAAGCGCGTGGACGCCCTCCAGGAGGCGATTGCCGGCGAGTATACTCGGAGATTGGTGGATACTACGGTCGAGGTCTTGGTGGAGGATACACAGTCGGCCCGCCGTGACGTGCCGCAATGGCGGGGGCGGACGCGGACCGGCAAACTGGTCTATCTTCCTCGCGAGGAGCAGGACTTGCGGGGCCGCCTGGTACCGGTCCGGATTGAGAAGGCAAGCCCCTGGGCCATGCAAGGTATCCCAGCTTAAAGAATAAAGAGTACCCCATGTCCGGATCCTCCGGACCCTGGCCCACACGAAAGGAACGCGGAATAGCATGAACGATCTACAAGTAGAGGAACGGCAGCGGCAGCGCCGCCAGCTCGTGGAGCGCGCGATCGAGTTGGCCATGAGGAACGCCTGGGAGGAGGCGGCGGATACCAATCGCCGCCTGGTCCATCAGTTCGATGCCGACGTGGAGGCATGGAATCGTCTGGGCAAGGCGTATTCGGAACTGGGGCGGATTCAAGACGCTCGCGGCGCCTATGCAAAGGCGCTGGACATTGAACCGACCAACATCATTGCCCAGCGGAACGCGAACCGGCTGAGCCTGATCCGGTCGTCCGTGATCACCGTCTCGCGCGATCATCATGATTCGGTGGATGCCCGGTTCTTCATCGAGGAGACGGGAAAGACGGTCGCGCGCTCGATCTTTACCAGCGTACCGGCGGAGATCCTGGCCAATATCTCGGCGGGGGCCCGGCTCACCCTGACCCCACGAGGGGATCTGCTCTTCGTATCCACCGCCTCAGGGCAGGAACTAGGGGCGTTGGACGGGAAGTTGAGCGGGCGCCTGATCGAACTGCTGGCGGGCGGCAACCAGTACGCGGCGGCGGTGGTCCGGATCGAGGGCCGCTACGTGCGGGTGATGATCCGCGAGACCTACCAGTCCCCACAACTGACCGGAAGGGTGTCGTTCCCGCCGGAGACCAGCAGCGGCTTCAAGGCATACATTAAGGATACATTGGTCCGCTACGAGCGGGGCCTGGATGATGACGAGGAGACCTTGATCGACGATGGTGACGGCGACGAGGCCGGCGATCTCGACGATGTGGGAGAACTTGGGGACGACTTCTCCGAATAACCGCCGGTCAGGAGGCCCGGCGTGCCTTCGCGCGCCGGGTAGCCAGGATGAGGGGGATCGGCACCAGGAGGGCCAGGACCGCGAGCACCACGGCGATCCCGATCAGGGTATCGAGGGGGGCGGATCGGAAGGTAGTTACCGCCTCGTAGATCAGCCAGAAGAGGACGGTTCCGCTGCCAATAAGGGTCATCGCCCAGCCGGTGTAGACCATGCCCCGCCGTTCCGATCGCATCATCCTTCTCCTATTGCCTGGGCCAAATACCCTGGAGTACGTTTGTAGGGGCACCCATCACCCAGAGGGTACCCGGTGCCCTACACAGCTGTACTAATTGTTCTTGGCGCCCTGGTCGAGCCAGGTGGCGATGGTTTGCACCTGGGCGTCCGAAAGGTAGGGACCGCCAAGGGGCATCCGGTTTCCGCCTGGCCAATTGCCGCCCGGTTGGACCATTTGCCACAACACGCTGTTCTTATGATCTCCGGGCTTGATCGCGGGGCCGGGGACGACGCTCCCGCCCTTCTGGAGGCCGGCATAGGTCAGGTTCAGGCCGCCCAGGGTAGTTCCATTGAGATGGCAGGCCGAGCAGTGGGCGCTGAAGATGGTGGCGATGTCGTTCTTAAAGGAGACCGGCGCCGCGGAACCGGCACCACCGGATGTCTTCCCACCGGACGCGGTCTTCTTGCCCAGACTATCGATCCAGGTAGTAATGGTGGAAATCTGGGCCGCCGAAAGGTAGGGGCCGCCAAGCGGCATGCGATTCCCACCCGGTTGGCCGCTGCCCGGCTGGATGATCTTCCAGAGCGTACTGGCCGCGTGATTGCCGGGCACGATGGCCGGGCCGGGGACGATGTTGCCGCCCTTCATGATGGAGGCATAGCTGGCCAGACTCAAACCGCCCAGGGTATTCCCGCTCAGATGGCAGGCCGCGCAGTGGGCGGTAAAGATCGCTTGTACATCAGGCGAGATACTGCCGGCCACCAGCGGGCCGCCGCCCCCACCGCTGACCGGGCCGCTGGGCCCGGTGGCCACGCTACTGGTGGTGCTGAAGTCAGGCTTGGGGAAGCCCAGGCCGCCCCACATCAGGAAGATAATGATGATCATCCCGGCGCTCATGGAGGCAACCCCGACCGGGCGTCGCACCGCCTTGCGGGCCCAATTGCGGTCGTAGAAGGGCAGAAGCAAGAGCAGCAGGACCACGAGGGTGGGGATTACCACCGTACCGATGGGGATAAAGGGGCCGGAGAAATACTTCAGCAATTGGAAGAGGAACATAAAGTACCACTCGGGCTTGGGGTCGATGGAGGCATGGTTCAGCGGATCCGCCGGATCTTGCAGGGGGGCCGGGCTGGCCAGGGCAAGGAAAATCAGGACCAGGAAGGTAGCGCCGATATAAAAGATCGCCTGAAACGGTACCTTGGGAAAGAACGGATCGCCGTAGCGAACCTTCCGATTCTCTGGCACCGTGATGCGAACCGGCTTCCGGTCAGGCGGTTGCATGCCGCGGGGCGTCTCGGGTTTCGCGGTAGTAGCCATCAGTGGCGTCCTCCCCCGTGCACCACCTGCTCGTCGCCTTCCAGCACCAGGCCATCAGCCTCGCTGACCCCCTGGATGTTGGTGAGCAGAATGTGGACTCCGATGAGAGTGACGATCAAAGCGGGCAGGACCAGCATGTGGATGGCGAAGAACCGGGTCAGCGTGTCACCGCTGAGGGTGGGGCCGCCGCGGAGAAGGGCGCCGAGGGCCGGGCCGGCGATCGGGGCGGAGGCGGCGATATTGATACCCACCTGGGTGGCCCAATACGCTTTCTGATCCCAGGGCAGCAGGTAGCCGGTAAAGGCAAATCCGAGAGTGACCAGCAAGAGGAGGACACCGGTAAGCCAGGTCAACTCGCGGGGATACTTATAGGCGCCCACGTAGAAGCCGCGGAGCATGTGCGCGAAGACCAGGACCACCATGAAATAGTTGCCCCAGAAGTGCATGCTCCGGATCAACGACCCAGCGGGCACGTTATGCATGATGTTATAGATGCTGGACCAGGCGATCGTCTTTCCCGCCAGCCCGGTCGTGGGATTGAACGTATAAGGAGTGCCGGCCGAGGCATTGTAGAACATAGCCAGCATGATCCCGGTCACCATCTGGTTGATGAAGATGAACAGGGTAGTCTCACCTAGATAGTCGAGGGGATGAACTCGCTTGGGGACAGGGTGGCTGAGCGCGGCATCGATCACGCCGCTGATATGGAGCCGGTCATCAACCCAACGCATGCCGGGATTTACGCGCGCTTGGCGGGCCATTCGTTTACTCCCTCCCCTCGATCGTGATTGAAGAAGCGTCCGGGGCTAGAATGAACTTATGCTGCCAGAGCGGATCGGCGGCCGGCCCGCGGGATACCTGGAGATTCCGATAATACTGGCTGCCATGGCACGGGCACTCGAATTTGTTGTCGGTCGGCACCCAGGTCACCGGGCAGCCGAGGTGGCGGCAGGTCTGATCCACCACGCGGATATTGTCGGTGGCGAGCGGGCCGGTCGCGTTGATCTTCTCGATAAACACACCGACTACCACGCTCTTATCGACCACGGTGGGATAATTAAACGGACCAGCCACGCCATTTTGGAACGGCAGGATTTGCTTGGTAAGGGGATCGACCACCCCTGCCTCGCTCAGCGCCACCTTCAAGGGAGGGGTGTCGGAGCTTTTGGGGTAGAGGTAGCGGAGAATAACTCCCACATAGGTCAGAGCGATCGCCGCGCCGCCCGCGGTGAGCACTCCGAGCATGAACCGGTTGCGGCTGACCGTGCCCGGCGACCGGGCCGCTGTCACTGCCATGCCATCCTCCTCAAGGCTTGTTTAGGCGTCATGAACCGGCTCGCGGGGCTGCCTGCCGACCCAAGAAATGGACCCAAAATCGTGCCCGTGCGACCGGTTCCATCACCGGCCACGGTCTCAGGGTACGGGGCGCCCTGCACACTCGGTTGTAGTATACCGAGCCCATCGACGGAGCGGAAGAGTAGCGACGGACTATTTCCTATCCTTGCACCACTTTAAGGCCGCCATGGTCGCCCAACGCCAGGGGCAAGACCATATCCATGTGGTCGACGAAGACGATCCGCAATTCACGTTGCACGTCGCGGGGGATCTCGGGCAAGTCCTTCCGGTTCTTGGCCGGAGCCAGGAAGGTCTTCAGGCCGCCGCGGTGGGCCGCCAGCACCTTCTCCTTCAAGCCGCCAATCGGCAGTACGTGCCCGCGAAGGGTGATCTCCCCGGTCATCGCCAGATCGCGCCGGGCCGGTCGCTGGGTGAGCGCGGAGATCAGGGCGGTCGCCATGGTAATACCCGCCGAGGGACCATCCTTGGGGACGGCGCCGGCGGGGATATGAATATGCACATCGAGCGTTTCGTGGAACTTCTCGTCCAGCCCCAGTTCCTTGGCCCGCGACCGCGCGTAGCTGACGGCGGCCTGGGCCGACTCGCGCATGACATCACCGAGTTGGCCGGTCAGCATCATGTTGCCTTTTCCGGGAAGGAGCGCCACTTCGATGGCCATCAAATCACCTCCGGCCATGGTGACCGCCACGCCGGTGGCTACCCCCACTTCATCCTCCTGTTCTCCCATGCCCTGGAAGAAGCGCGGCGGCCCCAGATAGCGTTCCACCGCCTGTTGGCCGACGATGGTGAGGCCCTTGCCGCCTTCGGCGACCGAGCGCGCCACTTTTCGGCAGATATTGGCAATCTCCCGCTCCAGGTTCCGCACCCCCGCTTCGTGCGTATACTCGCGCACGATGCGATGCAGGGCAGCCGGGGTAAAGCGGACGCGCTCGCTCAGTCCGTGCTCCTCGCGCTGGCGGGGGACGAGGAACTGCTCGGCGATATGCAGCTTTTCATCCTCCACGTAGCCGGAAAGCTCGATCACCTCAAGGCGGTCGCGCAAGGCGGGAGGAATGGGGTCGAGGATATTGGCGGTGCAAATAAAGAGCACCTTCGAGAGGTCATAGGGCACGTCAAGGTAGTGGTCGGCGAAGGCGCCGTGCTGCTCGGGGTCGAGCACTTCGAGGAGCGCGGCGGAGGGATCGCCGCGGTAATCGGCTCCCAGCTTATCGATCTCGTCGAGGATGAACACCGGATTGATCGTGCCGGCCTGACGCATGGTCTGGAGGATTCGCCCCGGCATGGCGCCGATGTAGGTGCGGCGGTGGCCGCGGATCTCCGCCTCGTCGTGGACCCCGCCAAGGGAGATGCGGACGAACTTCCGCCCCAGAGCCTGGGCAATGGAGCGGCCCAGGCTGGTCTTCCCCACTCCTGGAGGGCCCACGAAGCAGAGGATGGGGCTTCGCATGCGTTCGGTCAGCTTCCGCACCGCCATGAACTCGATGATCCGCTCCTTGGCCTTGGGGAGGCCATAGTGCTGCTCGTCGAGCACCCGAGCGGCACGTTTGAGATCGAGATTATCCTCGGTTTGATTGGTCCAGGGGAGAGTCAGCAGCCAATCAAGGTAGGTACGGATAATCCCCACCTCGGGCGAGGCGGTGGGCATGGCGGAGAGGCGGCGCAGCTCCACGTCGGCTTTCTCGCGCACTACGTCGGGGAGGGTGAGACTATCCAGCCGTTCGCGCAAATCCCCAAGATCCTTGGTGAAGCTATCGGTCTCCCCCAACTCCTTTTGGATCGCTTTCATCTGTTCGCGGAGGAAGAATTCTCGTTGCGACTTATCGACCTCCTGCTGGACTTGCGAGTGGATGCGGTTTTGCAGATCCAGCAGTTCCAGTTCGCGGCTGAGATGGATGATCACTTTTTGCAGGCGCTCGGCCGGATCGATGGTCTCCAGGAGATCCTGGCGCTGAGGCATGGAGAGATCGAGACTGCTGGCCACCAGGTCGGCCAGCCGGCCAGGCTCCTCCATGTTCATGGCGGCGATATAGTGGTCCTCGGGCAGGTTCTTACTGGACTTCACGCATTTCTCGAAGAGGGCCAGGACAGCGCGCATCAGCGCCTCGGTGGTGATCGGCTTATCGATGTTTTCCTCGATCGGCGCCACGCGGGCGATCAGGAAGGGAAGGATTTGATCGTACCCCAGGATGCGGACCCGCCGTTGGCCCTGGACCAGCACGTTGGTGTGGCCGTCGGGGAGCTTGAGGATGCGGCCAACCGTGGCCTCGGTCCCGACCGTATAGAGATCATCGGGGCCGATCTCCTCTTGCTCGGGATTCCGCTGCGCCACGACCAGGATCGGCAGATTCCGCGCGTTCGCCTCCTCCACGGCGCGGGCCGAGGGTTCGCGGGTAACATAGAGGCTGATCCCTATCTGGGGATAGATCACGGTATTGATCAGCGGCAACACCGCCAACCGCGGCGCGTGGGGATCCTGAATTGGCGGGGCCTTACGGGCGCGGGGCATAGCGGAGAACACCTCTCTCTGGGGTCTGGCAGGGGGCTCGCTGCCACCGGTTTTCGCTCAATTGTAGCGCCTGTGACTCTGGGGAGCCAGTACATTCGATTGACAGATGGGCAAGTCTCTCCCTAAAATGATGGTACACCTGTCTGATCACGCGAAAACAGTACTGCGAGGTTTATGATGCGGGGGCCGATGGAGCCGCAAACCCTCTGGTGCTGGTGCGTGACTCAATGGCGGGAACCGATACAGGACGTGCATAGTCTCCCTGGGCGAGGGGGACGAATGCCTTGAAGGTGCCCGGCCGGGATGGTCAGGCGCCTTTTTTATTTGTCCCGATAGGACAAGCAGCGGGGGCGGTGAAGGTGGGGCACGTACTGGTTTTAAATGCCACCTATCAACGGCTGAATTTTATCTCTCTCCAACGAGCGATTGTCCTTTTGCTCAAGCAAAAGGCCGAGCCGATCGAGGTCGATTGCACGGCCAAACTGCGCTCGGAACGCCAGGCGTTTGACTCGCCCGTGGTGATCCGGCTGATCAATTACGTACATGTGCCGTACGAGCGGTTCACCGTGCCGCTCTCGCGCCGTACCCTGATTAATCGAGACAATCACATGTGCCAGTTCTGCGGCGACACCGAGGGGCCATTGACCATCGATCATGTGATGCCGCGCTCCCGCGGCGGCGCGACCTCGTGGGACAACTGCGTAGCCGCCTGCTTGCGGTGCAATCATCGGAAGGGGAACAAGACCCCCGAGGAAGCGCATATGCGGCTGCGCACGGTGCCGCGCCGGCCCAGCGACCCGTTCTCCATCCTCTTCGATCGGGCGCGGCATAACGCCGTATGGGAGAAATATGCGTGATCCGAACCAAAGTTCACATGGGGAGAGCAGCCGCCCGCTCCCGGCTGACTATTCGCCCGTGCTGCCGAAGCCGCCGCGGGTAGGGGCGTCCATGGCGGTTACCTCCTCCCACTGAGCCCGATCCACGCGCACGAAGATCCCCTGCGCCAACCGCTCGCCCCGCTGCACGGTGACGGGCGAGGCCGTGTGGTTGTAGACCTGGCAGCGCACCTCGTCACCATCGCCACGATAATCCTGATCGATCACCCCAACACCGTGCGGCACCGAGAGGCCCTTGCGGCGGGGAGTGGAACTGCGGGACGTGACCAGCAGCATGTAGCCGGGCGGGGTGGCGATGGCCACGCCGGTCGGGAGGAGCGCGATCTCGCCCGGGGCCAGAACTATGTCCTGGCGGCAATAGAGGTCGAAGCCCACGGCGCCGGGGGTCGCGTACTCCGGCAGAGGCAGATCGGGATCGAGCCGGCGGATCCGCGCGATCAAGGTCTCACTCACTCTAGCTCCCATCCCGTGGCGCTAGTCGAAAAAGGTTGCTGGAGACACATGGAAGTAGTCAGCGAGCTTCTTCATGTGAGTAAGAGCCAGCGGTCGTTTCCCCGTGAGCACTTCCGATACGATCGACGGCGTACCAAAGATAGGGGCGAGATCCTTCTGGCGGAGCCCGTGCTCCGCCATGAGATGGCGTACGACAGCGATGCCGGACACCGCCGGAGCCGGCACTGTCGCCGCTTCGTATACCTCTATGAGGTCGGTAAGCGCCCCAATATAGGCTTCCTCATCGGAGGTGCGTTCCTGTTGTTCCAGGAGCGGCCACAGCGTCGCCATCGCGGCATCCATGTGCGCGTCGTCGCGGATGTGCACGAGCGGAAACGCACGGATAAGCTCTATATAGCGATCCGAGATCGCTAGGTTAGAAGGTGGAGCGTTCATCGATCACTCTTTCCATGTGTTCTTGTTGTATGCATGGTGCGTGAGCAGATCTTTGATATAGATAATGCCGGTATCGTAGCGGATATGCACGATAAGGCGGTAGTGATTGCCTTTGATGTTAAACACTGTTTTGTCGCCTACCACATCCGCGTGGGGGTAGACCTGACGAACCTCGGCAAGGTTCCGCCACGTATTGCGCGAGGCGATCCGGTACCATTCATCGACCTGGGCCACACAATCACCGTACCGGGCAGCCAGTTCTCGCAAGTGACGCCAGGCAATAATTCTCACGATACTGGTTCCCCTTCCAAAAGTATATTCGCAAAACGCGAATATATCAACTGGGAAGCCGCGACGGTGTGTAGGTGAAGCTTGGTCACAGATCGGATGCGTGGCTGGCAGTCTGCCTGTGCGCGTCGCCCGGCTGAATGCCGCCCAGCGGCATCGGCTCTTTCAGACGGGCCGGGGGAGGATTGCCTTGTCCGTGATCGGCGCGCTACGCCCCCGACGCCACTGGGCGATGCGGTGACCCGATCTGGACGGTCCCGCGCTCGCGCACGCTGTCGTTGCGGGCCGCCAGGATGCGATCATTGAGGAGATCACTGTCCACGAACAACTCGCGGAGTACCAAGCAGGCCGCACCCAGCAGCGGCGAGTCCTCGCCCAGGAGGTCCGGTTCGATCGGCACGCTGCGCCTGGTCGCGGGGAACGCGCGGCGCTCCACCGCTGCGCGGATCGGCCGCAGAATCAGGTCGCCGGCGGCGGCCAGCTCGCGCCCAATGAAGACGACCTGGGGATCGTAGGCGTTGATCACGTTGATCACGCCCGCCCCAAGGTATTGCGCGCTCAGGGAGAGCGCCGCCCGCGCCGTGTCGTCGCCGGCCTGGGCCGCCGCGATAAGCGCGGTGATTCCGCTGATCTCATCCGCCAAGGTGGCCGGTTGCGGTGCGCCGAACCAGCGCGCCAGCGTGGCACGTAGGGTTGTATAGAGCTCAAGGCAGCCGGCATTGCCGCAGGGGCACAATGGCCCGCTGACCTCGACGGTGGCATGGCCGATCTCACCGGCCAGGTCATGGGCGCCCCGATAGAGATCTCCGTCAATCACGACCCCAGCGCCGACTCCGGAGCCGGCCGCGACGTAGACGAAATCGCGCAACTCCCGTCCAGCCCCAAGCCAGTGCTGGGCCAGCGCGCATGCATTGGCGTCGTTGTCAACCCGAACCGGGACGCCGAAGCGCGCCGCCAGGGCCGAGCGCAACGGCAAGTTGTGCCAATGGCCGAAGTTCGTTGGGACCAGGATCTCCCCGGTCGTCGTGTGCAGGGGGCCCGGAGCACCAACGCCGATGCCGAGCAAATAGGGGCGCGGCGTCCCCTGCGCCGCTAGCGCGTCCGCCAGGAGGTGCTCCAACCAGTGCAGATTCGCTTGCGGGTCAAGAGCGTCGTTGGTCGGAACGCTCACCTGATACAGGATAGTGGCGTTGAGGTCGGTGATGGCCACGCGGGTACGATGGCGTGCCAAATCCACCGCGAGTACGAAGGCCGCGCGCTCGGCCAGGCGCAGGGCGGTAGCACGCCGACCTCCGGTCGAGGGCGCTGGCCCATCCTCGCGGATCAATCGGGCGTCGAGCAGTTCGTCGACCACCGCCGAAATGGTGGGACCGGAGAGATCCGTCAGGCGCGCTAACTCGACGCGAGCGATCCCGGAACGTTCGCGGATGGCGCGCAGGACCAGTGCACGATTATGGCGGCGGACATCGGCTACCCCCGTGCCTGTCGGCTCAGGTGCTCCCCGACGTCGCATTGCTGCCTCCTCATACTGGCCATCTTACTATGTGCCCGCCAGTCGCACGCGCGGCGAAACCTTCCGGCCGATCCGCGAACAGTCATGACTTTCTTCGATAACTTTTAGAATATAGGAGATGACAAAGGCACATGTCAAGGTGAAGCCAAGCAAAACGGCGAGGAATTGCTCCGCGGATCTGCTTGACAGGCGCGCAACCCTGTGTTATAAGTATGGTCATCTTAGGAAACCTTTGTAAGTAAGTATCTAGGAGAAATGGCAACCAAAGGAACCCACGCAATAATCCTCGGAAAGGGCGACTGGTTGGAGGAGACAACAAGCATGCAATGGCGCGTGTCACCTGGATCTCAGTCCACATCGCTGGTAGGCGCCTCGTCCGACGAGGAGGGCCGCCCCGACCCCAAGCCGCCGGCACGCCCCCAAGCCGCCGCCGAATTGTTGAGCGTGTCCAAGGTGTTCGAGGCCACCGTGGCGGTCAATAACGTTTCATTGGCGCTCTATCCCGGAGAGGTTCTGGGACTGGTCGGGGAAAACGGCGCGGGGAAGAGCACCTGCGTCAAGATGCTTGGCGGCGTCTATCGGCCGGATAGTGGGCAGGTGCGCGTCGCGGGGCAGGATGTGAGTTTGCGGAGCCCCCTCGATACCCATGGCCTGGGAGTCGCGGTGGTTCATCAGTACCCAAGCTTATTCGCCGACCTCTCGATTGCCGAGAACGTCTTCGCCGGACAGCCGCCGCGGAGCCGTGCGCGTCTGCTGGATCACGCGCGGATGCGCCGCGAAGCGTCCCGCTGGCTCAAGATGCTTGGCCTTCTCCGGGACTCCGCGCTGCCGGCGAGCTCGCTGAGGACATCGGAACAGCAGTTGGTGGAGATTGCACGGGCTCTCGCGGCCAATGCGCGCGTCGTAATCCTTGACGAGCCAACCGCCGCTCTCTCCATCGGCGAGGTGGATCGGCTGTTCGAGGTGATCGAGGAGTTGCGCGCCCATGAGGTGGCCATGATGTTCGTCGGCCACCGCCTGGAGGAAGTCTTTCGCGTCTGCGACAGGATCGCGATCCTCCGCGACGGCGCGCTGGTCGCCGCGCGGCCAACCGGGGAGATCACCCAACGTGAGACGGTGCACCTGATGGTGGGCCGCTCGCTCACGGAGATCTATCCGAAGAGTGAGGCGCCAATCGGAGACATGATCCTTGAAGTCAGCCAACTCAGCAGCCGAGCGGGCTTTCAGGATATCGACCTTTCGCTCCGTAGGGGCGAGATCGTTGGCGTGGCTGGGCTGGTCGGCAGCGGACGCACCGAGATCGCGCGGGTTCTCTTTGGCATCGACAAGCCGAGCTCGGGAACCATTCGGCTGGATGGTGAACCCGTACGTCTCCGGTCGGCGGCGGATGCGCTCGCGCGTGGGATTGCCTACTTATCCGAGGATCGGCGGGGCCAGAGCGTGATTGAGGACTTCAGCATTCTCGAGAACGCCACGCTGCCGGTGATCAAGAAAGCGACGAAGCTTGGGCTGGTGAGAAAACGCGCCCAAATGGCGCTGGTCGCGAATCCACTGCAACAGATGCGTCTTCGATTCCAGAGCTATGAGCAGCCGGTAGGAACCCTCTCCGGCGGCAACCAGCAAAAGGTCGTGATCGCGAAATGGCTGGCGACCAATCCTCGGGTGCTGATCCTCGATGAGCCGACGCAGGGAATCGACGTACAGGCGAAGGCCGAGGTCCATCGCATCATTTGCCGCCTTGCCGAACAGGGCCTCGCGATCTTGATGATCTCGTCCG
>Ga0134126_10004682_pt1 | contig 17129 bp, 14 predicted proteins | sample KB31752_FD_96881 | JGI IMG/M metagenome (GOLD analysis project Ga0134126, IMG submission 96881) | Terrestrial soil microbial communities with excess Nitrogen fertilizer from Kellogg Biological Station, Michigan, USA - KB3-175-2 | ecosystem: Environmental > Terrestrial > Soil > Unclassified ...
CCGATGGCCGCATGGGCTCCGACCCCGGCCTGGCGACGCCCGAGAAGGGCGGCGAGCTGGTGAAGCTGGCGGCGGCGGGGCTCATCGAGGAAGTCGCGGCGTTCGGCGGCGAACCGCCTCCGTAACGGGCCACGGGCCTGCGGCGCGCGCGAGCTACGCCGCCACCACGTGGTCGCCTTCGATGCGCACGGGCCAGCGCCAGAGAGCGCGGCCGGCGCAGGGGCCGGCGATGCAGGCGCCGCTGCCGATGCGGAAGAGGGCGCCGTGCGAGCCGCAGAGGATCAGGTCGTTCTCGCGGGTCAGGTAGCGGTCGGGCAGCGGCGCCAGCGGCAGGCCGGTGTGCGGGCAGCGGTCGACGTAGCCGAAGAGCCCGCCTTGCTTGCGCACCAGGAAGCCGAGGAAGAGGTAGTCGCCCTGGCGGAACATGAAGCCCTTGGCGCCCGGGTCCGGGATGTCGGCCAGCGCGCAGAGGCGGACGCCGGGCGCGGGCTGTGCGGGATTGCCGCTCAAGCCAGCGTTCCGAACGTGACGCGCCAAGGTCGGATGTCGACGCGCTCGAAGAGGCCGGCCTTCTGGTAGGGGTCGCCGCGGTTGAACGCCTGCGCGGCGGCGAGATCGGCGACGTCGAGGACGATCAGCGAGCCGGCCATGTCGCCCTTCTCGTCGAGGAACGGGCCGCCAAGCCGGATCGTGCCGGCGGGCTGGCTGTTGGCGTAGGCGAAGTGGGCCTCGCGCGTCGCCATGCGCAGCTCGAGCGCGTTGGGCTTGTCGATGCAGGTGAGGACGAAGAGGGGCATTGGGCGGTTCCATTCGGCTCGAGCGCGAATCTCTCAGAGCTCGGACCTTAACGGACGCGCGAGCAGGCCGGCGATGGCCGCGTCGACGCCGGTCTCGCCGGCCAGGATCGCGGCCACCGCGTCGCTGATCGGGGTCTCGACGCCGAGCCTGGCGGCAAGCGCCCGCACTGCGGGCGCCGAGGCGACGCCCTCGGCCACCGAGAGCTTGCCCGCCAGCGCGCCGGCCAGGCTCGCGCCGCGCCCGAGCGCGATGCCAAGGCTCATGTTGCGCGACTGGCTGGACGAGCAGGTCAGGACGAGATCGCCGAGGCCGCAAAGGCCGGCCACCGTCTCGGCGCGGCCGCCGAGCGCCATCGCCAGCCGGGTGAGCTCGGCGAAGCCGCGCGTCACCAGCGCGGCGTGGGCGCTGCGGCCGAGCCCCCGCCCCTCGACGACGCCGCACGCTATCGCCAATACGTTCTTGATCGCCCCGCCGGCCTCGGCGCCGATCATGTCGGGCGAGAGGTAGGGGCGGAACGTCGGCGTGGCGATCGCCTCGGCGAGCCGCCGCCCCAGCGCCTCGTCGGGCGTGGCCAGCGTGATGGCGGTGGGCAGCCCGCGCGCGACCTCTGCGGCGAAGCTCGGGCCGGACAGCACCGCCGGCGAGGCCTGCGGCAGGGTCTCGGCCAGCACCTCGTTCATCAGCTTCAGCGAGCCCTGCTCGATCCCTTTCGCGCAAAGCACGACGGGCGGTGCGACCGGCCGTTCGCGCAATTGCTGCGCAAAACGCTGCAGCACGCCGCGCAGATGCTGCGCGGGAACGACCGCGAAGATCACGTCGCAGGGCGCCAGCGCCGCCAGATCGCCGGTGGCGCGGATGGCCGGGTCGAGCGGCGCGCCCGGCAGGAAGAGGCGGTTCTCGTGCGTGGCGTTGACCTCGAGCACGACCTCGGTCTCGCGCGCCCAGAGCAGCGTCGCGAGGCCCGCGCGCGCGGCGACCTGGGCGAGCGCCGTGCCCCAGGCGCCGCCGCCGATGACGCCGGCGGTCTTCATGCCAATGCTCTCATCTTCGGCGCCTTCATGCCTTCGCCCCCTTGCGGCCGGGAACGTGGACAGGGTTGGCGAGCGCGGCGGCCTCGTCGAGCGGCCAGCGCGGGCGCGCGACGGCGTCTAGGCCATCGACCAGGCCGACGGCCAGCCGTTCGGCGCCGGCGAGCGCGATCATCGCGGCGTTGTCGGTGCAGTACTTCAGCGCCGGCGCGGCGAACGAGAAGCCGTTGGCGACCGCCCCGCCCTCCAGCCGCGCGCGGACGGCCCGGTTGGCTGCCACGCCGCCGGCCACTACGAAGCGCCGATGCTGCGGCGGATGCTGCGCAGCATAGAGCTGCATCGCGTGCTCGGAGCGGTCGGCGAGCTGCCGCGCGATGGCCGCCTGCACGGCGGCGGCGAGGTCGCGGCGGTCGGCCTCCGCGGTGAGGCCTTCGGCCAGCCGCGCGGCGGCGGTCTTCAGGCCGGAGAACGAGAAGTTGCAGCCGCGCTGGCCGACCAGCGCGCGCGGCAACGGAAAGCGCTCCCAGTCGCCGCCCTCGGCCAGCCGCTCCAGCGCCGGCCCGCCCGGATACGGCAGCCCGAGCGACTTGGCGATCTTGTCGAACGCCTCGCCGGCGGCGTCGTCCATCGTCGAGCCGAGGCGCGTCAGTTGGCCGACGCCCGCCATCGCCAGGAGCTGGCAGTGCCCGCCGGAGACCAGCAGCAAGAGGAACGGGTACGGCAGGTCGGCCTCCAGCCGCGCCGAGACCGCGTGGCCTTCCAGGTGGTTGACGGCGACCAGCGGCTTGCCCGCCGCCAGCGCCAGCCCCTTGCCGAACGAGAGGCCCACCATCACCGCGCCGATCAGCCCAGGCCCGGCCGTCGCGGCGACGCCGTCAATCTGGCTGAGCGACAGGCTCGCTTGCTGCAGCGCCTCGCGCGCCACCGGCTCGATCAGCTCGACGTGGGCGCGGGCCGCCACCTCGGGCACCACGCCGCCGAACGGCGCGTGCTGGGCGATCTGGCTCGCCACCACCGACGAGAGCACCTGCGAGCGCCCGCCCGCGCCCAGGCGCACGACGGACGCTGCGGTCTCGTCGCAGCTGGTTTCCAAGCCGAGCACAGTGAGGGGTGAGGCGGAGGGCGAGGTCATCTGGCGTTGCCGGGGGCCGACGGCGCGTGTAGCAGGCGCCAGCCCTTTCATTTCAACGCCCGCAGCTAGTCCTTTGCCGACCTCGTCGCAACCGCCCGTCCGCATCGGAACCCGCGCCTCGAAGCTGGCGCTGACCCAATCGGGCATCGTGCAGCGGCAGATCGCGGCGGCGCTGGGCGCGCCAGCCGAGCGCGCCGACGAGGTGGCGCCGCTGGTGCGGATCACCACCACCGGCGATCGCGTGCAGGACCGCCGGCTGCTGGAGATCGGCGGCAAGGGGCTCTTCACCAAGGAGATCGAGGAGGCGCTGCTGGCGGGCCGCATCGACTGCGCCGTCCACTCGCTGAAGGACATGCCGGCCGAGCTGCCGCCCGGCCTGGTGATCGGCGCGATCCCCGAGCGCGAGGACCCGCGCGACGTCTTCATCAGCCACAAGGCCGCCTCGCTCGCCGAACTGCCGCAGGGCGCGCTGCTGGGCTCCGCGTCGCTGCGCCGCCAGGCGCAGTCGCTGCACGAGCGGCCCGACCTCGAGATCCTGAACCTGCGCGGCAACGTCGACACCCGCCTCGCCAAGCTGGAAGCCGGAGCGGCCGACGCCATCCTGCTGGCGCTGGCCGGCCTCTCCCGCCTCGGCCTCGCGGGCCGGGCGACCGCCATCCTCGATCCGGTCGAGAAGCCGCCCGCGCCGGGCCAGGGCGCGCTCGCCATCGAGGTGCGCGCCGAGGACGTCGGCGCCCCCTGGCTGGCGGCGCTCCGGCACCGTCCGAGCATCGTCGCCGTGGCCGCCGAGCGCGGCGCGCTGGCCGCTTTGGAAGGCTCCTGCAAGACCGCGATCGGCGCCCACGCGCGCCTGACGGGAAACCGGCTGAGTCTGATCGTCGAGGCCTTGACGCCGGACGGGGCGCGGCGCTTCCGTCAGGCCGGCGAGACGGATGTCGGCGGCGCGGACGGCGAGGCTCAGGCGCGCGCGCTCGGCATTCGGCTCGGCGATGCGGTGCGCGCCGAAGGAGGCTCGGCGCTCAGCCTCTAAGGGCAGGCAAGAGTTGGCGGGCAAGCAGACCACGCGCACGCGCACAGCGAGGCCGCGCCTTCGGCCGCGCACGCTCTGGATCACCCGCGCGCAGCCGACCGCCGACGCCACGGCGGCGCGGGTGCGCGCGCTCGGCATTGAGCCGATCGTCGAGCCGCTCCTGGAGGTGCGCGCCATCACGGACGCCAACCTCGACCTGACCGGCGTCAGCGCGCTCGCCTTCACCAGCGCCAACGCCGTGGCCGCGTTCGCGGCGCGCTCGCCGGAGCGGGCGCTCAGGGTGTTCGCGGTGGGCGATGCGACGGCGGCCGCGGCGCGGGCGCAGCGGTTCACCAGCGTGCTTTCGGCGCAGGGCGACGTCGCGGCGCTCGCGAGCGCGCTGGCGGCCCGCCGTCGCGAGCTGGCCGGCGTCATCCTCTATCCCGCCGCCGCCGAGCCGTCGCAGGACCTGGCCGGCGCGTTGGCGAGCGTGGGCCTCCAGGTGCGCCAGACCGCCGTCTACGAGACGGTCGCGGTGACGCCGCCCGGCACGTTCGCCGAGCGGCTGCCGCAGATCGAGGGCGTGCTGCTGCACTCGACGAAGGCCGCGCAGGGACTGGCGCGGTTCCTGAAGGGCAATCCGGCGCCGGAGCTGGTCGCCTATTGCCTCTCGCGGCAGATCGCCCGCGCGCTGGGCCGCGCCGCGCTGGCGCAGACGCTCGCCGCGCCGCAGCCCAACGAGACCGCCCTGCTGGCCCTCGTCGCGGCCGCCTGATCGGACGCGAAGGCGACGCGCGCACAGGCCCGGCGAGCGCGTCGATCTTTGGCCGGAACGATTGCGCGGCGGCCTGCCATGGTTCAATTCTGGGGGGCCATGAGCGCCGCGCCCGACCCTGCCGAGCTGGCGCCGTCCCGCGATCCGGCGGCGTACGGCGGGCGGCGGCTGTTCACCGGCGGCTTCGTCGGCTGGATCGTGCTTTGCCTGATCTGCCTGGCGGGCGGCGCGGCGATCGGCCGGTTCGCGTTCGCACCGTCCGAGGCGCAGGGCCCGTCCGCCGCGTCGGAGCCCGCCGCCCGCGGCGCGGCGGCCCCGAGCAGCTCCCTCGCGGCGTCGCCCGCGATCGCGCCGGCCGCCGCGACCGCGCCGCCGTCCTCGACCAACGCCGCAAGCGCCGCGCCGGACGCCGCACTCGGCGACCGCGTGGCGCGGCTGGAGACCGCCTCGGCGCACGTCAGCGACGCGGCCGCGCAGGCGCTGGCCGCCGCCTCGCTGTCGACCGCCGCGCAAGGCCCCGCGCCGTTCGACCAGGACGTCGCCGCCTACGCGCGGCTGGTTCCCGGCGATCCGGACCTGGCGGCGCTGGCCCCGCTCGCCGCCCGCGGCGCGCCGAGCCGCGCGGCGCTGGCCGCCGCCTTTCCCGACCTCGCGTCGGCCGCCGCCGCGGCCTCGCGCACCCCCGGCAAGGACGCCGGCTACCTCGCCCACCTCTGGGCGGTGCTGGGCAAGGTGGTGATCGTCCGCAACGTCGATCCGGGGGCGCACGGGGTCGACGGCCTCCTGGCGCGCGCGCAGATGGCCGCGTCGACCGGCGACCTGGAGAGCGCGGTCCGGCTCACCGACGACCTGCCGTCCGGCGCCCGCGCCGTGCTGGCCGACTGGCGCGCCGCCGCGCAGCGGCGCATCGCCATCGACCAGGCGATCGAGCGCCTGCGCGCCCGCGCGCTGGCCGGGCTCGCGCATTCGCCGGCGGCCGGCTGATGGTCCGCGCCGCACTGCTCGTGCTGCTGGTGGTGGCGGTCGCGGTGGTGATCATTGCGCTGCGCGGCGAGCCCGGCGTGGCGGACATCACCTGGTTCCACTGGAACGTGCGCACCACCGCCGCCACCACGGCGATGCTGCTGATCTTCTTCACGCTGGCGGCGGCGCTGTTCTGGCGCGGCCTGATCTGGATCGCCGAGGCGCCGCGGCGGGCCGCCCGCGCCCGCGCCGACATGCGTCGGCGGCAGGGCGCCGAAGCGTTGACCCGCGGCTTCCTGGCCGCCGCCGGCGGCGACGGGGCCGAGGCGCGCCGCCAGGCCGGCCGCGCCGCCGATCTGGTCGACGACACCCCGGCGCTGGTCCGCCTGCTCTCCGCGCAGGCCGCCGAGGCCGCCGGCGACGCCGAGGCTGCGCGCGGCGCCTACACCGCCATGCTGGGCTTCCCGGAGCTGCGCCTCGTCGCCCACAAGGGGCTGATGCAGGCGGCGCTGGAAAGCGGCGACGCGCCGGCCGCCGAGGCGCACGCCGAGGCCGCCTACGCGCTCGCCCGCACCGCGCCCTGGGCCTGGCGCGCGGTGCTGGAGGCCAAGCTGGCGGCCGGCGACTGGCCGGCGGCGCTGGAGCTGATGCAGGGCGCGCTCGGCCGCAAGATCGTCTCGCCGCTCACCGCCGAGCGGGCCCGCGCGGCGCTGCTGACCGCCTACGCGGCGAGCCGCGAAACGACCGGCGACGAGAAGGCCCGGCAGGCGGCGCTGGAGGATGCGCAGGCGGCCGCCAGGCTGCGGCCCGACTTCGCGCCGGCGGCGGTGATCGCCGCGCGCCTCCTGGCCGACGACGGGCGCGACGCGCGCGCCGCGCAGACGCTGGAGACGGCCTGGAAGGTGCAGCCGCACCCGGCGCTGTGGCTCGCCTACCGCGACCTCGTCACCGACGAGACGCCGCGCGAGCGCGCTGCGCGGCTGGCCAGCCTCGCCGCGTTCTCGCCCGACGCCCGCGAGAGCCACCTGCTGATGGCCGAGCAGGCGCTGATCGCCGGCGACGCACTGGGCGCGCGGGCCGCCGCCCGCCCGCTGGAGAGCGAGCCGCTCACCCGTCGCCTGGCGGGCCTCAGGGCGCGCATCTGCACCGCGCTCGGCGAACGCGACGAGGCGCGCGCCTGGACGCTGCGCGGCGTCGGGGCCCCTCAGGAGCCGGACTGGTCCGACGTCGATCCCGCAGGCCGCGCGTTCGCCTACACCACGGCCGACTGGGCGCGTATCGCGATGGCCTACGCCGAGCGCGGCGAGCTGACCCACCCGCGGTTCGAGCGCGGCGAGCGCGGGATCAGCGAGCTGCCGGAGCTGCCGGGCGCCTACGCCGAGTCGACCCCGTTCATCAGCGCCGCCGAGACCGGCGCGCCGGTCTTGCCGATCGTCGACGACGCCGACTTCGGTCCTGACCTCGACCTCGTCGAGACCGCGCCGGCCGTGCAGCCGCGCACCCGCCGCGCCTTCCGCGGCCGCGGCAAAGGGCGCTAGCGCGCGGGCGCCGCTTCAAATCCGCCCCGAACCGTACTAGAGACGCCTCTCCCACCGGGAGGCCGCCTTAGCTCAGCCGGTAGAGCGGCGCATTCGTAATGCGTAGGTCGGGTGTTCGAGTCACCCAGGCGGCGCCAGCTTTTCAATGACTTACCCCTCAATGTGCTGCTTACCCGCTCGTTGAGAGGCGCCGGGTAAGCACCGGGTAAGCACTCCAAGCGCGAGTTTTGGGGCAGATTGTCGCGGCGGGCGGGCGATCGCGGAGTAGCGATTTCACGCGTCACCGGACCGCGGACGGGGAGTCCGGACCCCTGACCCGCGTCCATGTTCATGCTCAACACTCAAAACAGCTCACTGAGCTTAGCCAGGCACGCCATGTCGGCTTCGCGAGTTCGGCGGCGTGCCGACGGAGTCGCGCCAGATCGAGGTCGAACGGCTTCTCGCAGAACACGGCCTTCCCGGCCGCGAGGCTCGCCAGCACGATGTCGAGGTGGCTGTGAGTCGAGCTGGCGACGATGACGCCGTGGTGTTGACGGCGCGCATCGCGCCCATCCGACCAGCCCCGACGAGCGCTATCGAGAAGCCCATGGTCTACGCCGCGCCTTTGCGCCGCGGCCCGGAGCGGGGCCGGCCCTTCCCGCCTCCCGCCTCGGCGTGGAACACGAAGTCGATCACAAGCGCCTGCGCCAGGCAGATCGACGCGGACAGTGAGCGGAAGCCCCGGATCTCCGCCTCCCGCACCTGGAGCACAGCCGCCGCGGGTTTGGCGATCGGGCTGAGCGGGCTGTCTGTGATCGCCACCACCGGAGCGCCGCTCGCGGCCGCCGCCTCTACCGCCTGGATAGTCTCCTCGGCGTACGGCTCGTAGCTGATGGCGATCAGCAAATCGCCGCTGGTCATTGCATTGGTCTGCTGCGCGGCGAGTCCGGCGACGCCATCCACGAAGAACGTGCGCTTGCCGGCCTGCTGGAGCGAATAGGCAAGGTACGCGGCGACTGGGAAGGCGCGGCGCACGCCGACGACATAGACGAGACTAGCGCGTTCGAGCATCCGGACTGCCGAGCTGAAGTCTCCCGGGCTTGTCGTGCGACTGAGGGCGCCGAGGGCGAGACTGTTGCCGGCAGCGAACTCCTCCAGCAGACTGGTCGCGTCGCCCCCGTGGCCTTGCACCGCGCGTTGGAATTGTCGCGCCCGCTCTCCGTAGGCGGCGGCCGGATGGGCCGCCAGGAGCTCGTCGCGGAACAGCGTTTGCATCTGGCTCGCACCATCGAATCCGAAGCGCTGGGCGAAGCGCACGATCGCCGACGGCTGGACGCCACTCCGCTCGGCAACCACCGCGAGAGTCTCGAGCGCCAACTCGTTGGGCTCTTCCAGCAGGTACCGGGCGAACTGCCGCAGCCGCTTGCTCAGAGTGTCGTAGCGGGCGAACACTTCGGCGCGCAGTTCGGCCGAGGTTGTCGCGGCTTTGGCCCGCTTCGTCACGGAGCCCGCCGCAGAGTCGTGCGCGGAGACTGTCTGTTCCGAAATGCGCGACAACGAGCGTTCAGGTTTCATGCGCGCGCCGCATGGTCCGCGTGATGCACGTTGCGAAGTCGTCCCACAGCGGGGCGGCCAACTCGTGGCCAAGCCCGGGATAGAGGTGCAGCTCAGCATTGCGCAGAGCCGCCGCCAGCGCGACCGACGCCTCGGGCCGGATGTGACAGTCGTCACGGCCATGGATGACGCAGGCCGGCATGGAGAGCCGCTCGAGATCCCCTGTACGCCCCTGCCAGCGCGCCATCGCCGCGCGCTGACGCAGCACGCCGTCGGGCGCGTAGCAGCGATCGTAGCACAAAGCGGCGAGCTCGCGGATCCAGACCTCGTCGAAGGCATAGGCGACAGAGCCGGAGATGCGCTCGCGGTCGACAAACGCCTCGATCGCTTGGCGTCGATCGAGCCGAATCCCGGCCTCGACCGCATCGACCGTTTCGCGGGCGACGAAATAGCGGGGCTCGAGGCTCGGCGCCGAATAGATCAGGCTGATGGACCGCACCCGCCCGGGATGCATCATCGCCATGACCTGGGCGATCATGCCGCCCATGGACTGACCGACCAGGTGGGCGCGCTCGACGCCAAGCGCGTCCAACACGGCGAAGCCGTCCGCGGCCATGTCGCGCAGACCGTAACCGCCATCGACGTCGCTCGGGCCGCCGAGCTTCGGCGACAGCCCGACGTCGCGATTGTCAAAGAGAATCACGCGCACGCCGCGCTCCACGAACCGGTGGCAGAAGGTCTCGCGCCAGCCGAGCATCTGTGAGCTGAAGCCAGAGATGAAGAGCGCCGGGGCCGCGTCCGGCTCGCCGCGAGTCTCGTAATAGATCTCCATCGGCCCCGGAGTGACCGGCATCTCGATTCCCCGCCGTTCGCGGCCGCCTGGCCCAGGATGGAATTCTATTCCCATTTCCAGAAAAATGGTATTTCTGTTCCAAGTCAACATCCGGCAAGGGCGCCGGAGTCCGGCTTGGGTCGCGGACCACGCGTTGCAGGAGGGGGCGACGGTCATGGGCATTGGCGAACGCCTCGATCTCATCACGCTTGGGCGTTCGTCAGTGGACCTTTACGGCGAGCAGGTCGGCGGCCGGCTTGAGGACATGGGATCGTTCGCCAAATATGTCGGCGGGAGCCCGACCAACACAGCTATCGGCGCGGCCCGCCTCGGACTGCAGGCGGGCGTCATCACGCGCGTTGGCGCCGACCATTTCGGCCGTTTCATCCGCGAGGAGCTGCAGAGGTCCGGCGTCGACATCAGCGGCGTCATCGCCGATCCCGAGCGACTCACTGCACTCGCGGTGCTCGGCATCCGCAGCCAGTCGGAGTTCCCGCTCCTGTTCTATCGCGAGAATTGCGCGGACATGGCGCTCAGCGCCGACGACGTGGCGCCTGAACGGGTGGCGCGCGCCGACGCGATCCTGATCAACGGCACCCATCTGTCGCGCCCCGGTGTCTTCGAGGCGAGCCTGAAGGCTGCGCGCCTGGCGAAGGCGGCGGGCGGCAAGGTCGTCTTCGACGTCGACTACCGGCCCGTCCTCTGGAGCCTGACCGCGCGGGATCTCGGCGAGAACCGGTATGTCGCCAGCGCGGACGTGACGGCGCGCCTGCAGGCGGCCGCCCCGCTCTGCGACCTGATCGTCGGGACCGAGGAGGAGTTCCACATCCTGGGCGGGACCGACGAGACCGCGGCTGCGCTGCGCAGCGTGCGCGCGCTCACCGACGCAACGCTGGTCTGCAAGCTCGGTCCGCTCGGGTGCGTCGCCTTTCCCGGCGGGATCGAGACGCTCGAGAGCGGGGTGAAAGGGACGGGCTTCAGCGTCGAGGTGTTCAACGTGCTGGGGGCTGGCGACGCCTTCATGAGCGGGTTCCTTCGCGGCTGGCTGCGGGGCGAGCCGCTGGCGACCTGCTGCGAGTGGGCCAACGCGTGCGGGGCGATCGTCGTCTCGCGCCACGGCTGCGCGCCGGCGATGCCCACTTGGCCCGAGCTGCAGGATTTCATTTCGCGGCCCCATCCCCAGCGTCTTCGCGACGACGTCGAGCTCGAGCACATTCATTGGGCGACGACGCGCTCGCCGCGCCCCGCCCAGCTCATGGCGCTCGCAGTCGACCACCGCACCCACTTCGAACATCTCGCACCGCCCGCCAAGATCGATCCGGCGCGGCTGGCGCGCTTCAAGACGCTGTGCCTTTCCGCGGTCGACAAGGTGGGGCAAGGCGACCGGCGCTTTGGCGTGCTGCTCGACGACCGATTCGGCAAGCGCGCGCTCGAGCTCGCGGGCGACCTTCCCTATTGGATCGGGCGGCCGATCGAGCAGCCCGGCGTGCGCCCGCTGGCGTTCGAAGGCGCGAGGGACGTCGGCGCGACGCTGCGCGGCTGGCCGCTGAACCATGTCGTCAAGTGCCTGGTGCGCCAGCACCCCGACGACGCGCCGGCGCTGCTGGAGGCGCAGGCGCGCCAGTTGCGGCGGCTCTTCAGCGCTTGCCGCGAGACGCGCCACGAGCTGCTGCTCGAGCTGATCGTTCCCGCGGATGCCGCTGCCCGGTCCGACACCGTGGCGCGCGCGCTCGAGCAAATCTACGAGACGGGCGTGCGCCCCGACTGGTGGAAACTCGAGCCCTCGCAGGACGCCGCCAGCTGGCGCGCTGTCGAGGCGGTCATCGAACAGCGCGACCCGTTTTGCCGCGGCGTCGTTCTCCTGGGCGGCGCTGCTTCGATGCAGACGGTGATCGACGGCTTCCGCATTGCGGCGGCGTCGCCGATCGTCTCGGGCTTCGCGGTCGGACGGACGACCTTCGAAACGCCGGCCCGCGACTGGCTGGCCGGCGCCATCAGCGACGAAGCAGCGATCTCGGCCCTGGCGTGCAACTTCGGGGCGCTCGTCGACGGCTGGCGCACGGCCCGAGCCGAGGCGGGCCTGCCTACAGGCGCGGCGTAACGGGATGCAAACCCTGCGGCTCACTGCGGCGCAGGCCGTCGTCAGGCACCTGGCGAGCCAGTTCGTGGAGCTGGGCGGCCGCCGCACGCCTTATTTCGCCGGCGTCTGGGCGCTCTTCGGGCACGGCAATGTCGCCGGGCTCGGCGAGGCGCTGCAACACGCGGGCGCCGAGCTACCCACGTTCCGCGCGCACAACGAGCAGGCGATGGCGCACGCGGCCATCGGCTTCGCCAAAGCTATGCGGCGCGAGCGCGCAATGGCTTGCACGACCTCAATCGGCCCGGGCGCGCTGAACCTCGTCACCGCCGCGGGGGTCGCGCACGTCAACCGCCTGCCGTTGCTGCTGCTGCCGGGCGACGTCTTCGCGAGCCGCCGGCCCGATCCGGTGCTCCAGCAGGTGGAAGACTTCGCGGACGCGGCGGTGTCGGCCAACGACTGCCTGCGGCCTGTGTCGCGTTACTTCGACCGTATCGTGCGGCCCGAGCAGCTCCTGGACGCCCTGCCCCGGGCGATGGCCACGCTTCGCGATCCGGCCGCCTGCGGACCGGTGACGCTGGCGATGTGCCAGGACGTCCAGGCCGAGGCCTGGGACTTTCCGCGGTCCCTCTTCGAGCCGCGCGTCTGGCCGCGCCGACGCCAACCCGCCGACCCGCACGAGATCGACCAGCTGGCCGCACTGGTCCGGTCGGCCCGGGCGCCGCTGATCATCGCGGGTGGGGGCGCCGTCTACGCGGGCGCCGAGCACAGGCTGCGCCGGTTTGCGGAGCGGCTGCAGATCCCCGTCGCCGAGACGCAGGCGGGCCGCGGCGTGCTTGCGTGGGAGCACCCGATGAGCCTGGGCGCGATCGGCGTCACCGGCACGAGTGCGGCGAACCAGGCGGCGCACGCAGCCGATCTGATCGTGGCGGTCGGGACGCGGCTCCAGGATTTCACCACCGCTTCGCGCACGCTGTTCGGGCCGAACGCGCGGCTCGCCCATGTCAATGTCGCCGCTTACGATGCCCACAAACACGGGGCGCTGGCCGTGGTCGGCGACGCCGACGCCGCGCTCGAGCAGCTGGAATCGCGTCTGGACGGCTTCCAGGCGCAGCCGGCCTGGGCGCGGCGCATCGCCGCCTGGCGTGACGCCTGGGACAGCAACTGGCGCGCTGCGGTGTCGCCGTCGGACGCGCCCCTCCCATGCGACGCCGAGGTGATCGGCGTAGCCCTGCGGGCGGCGGGGCCCGAGTCGACCGTGGTGTGCGCGGCGGGCGGCCTTCCCGGCGAGCTGCACAAGCTCTGGCGCCCGGCGGACCCGGACGGCTATCACGTCGAGTACGGGTTCTCGTGCATGGGCTACGAGATCGCTGGCGCGCTCGGGGTCAAGCTGGCGCGCCCCGATCGCGACGTGCTCGTCCTGGTGGGCGACGGTAGCTACCTGATGCTGAACTCCGAGATCGCCACCTCCGTGATGCTCGGCCTGAAGCTGACGATCGTCGTGCTCGACAACCGCGGCTTCGGCTGCATCGACCGACTGCAGCGCTCGACCGGCGGCGCCTCGTTCAACAACCTTTTGGCCGACGCCCGCCATGCGGCGCTGCCCGACATCGATTTCGCCGCCCATGCGGCGAGCCTCGGCGCGATCGCCGAGCATGTCAGCGGCGTCGAGCAGCTGGAGCACGCCCTGGCCCGCGCTCGCCGGTCCGATCGCACCTGCGTCATCGTGATCGAGACCGACCCGGCCAGGTCGACCGAGGCCGGCGGCGCGTGGTGGGACGTGCCGGTGGCGGCGGTGTCCGTCAGGGCAGAGGTCAGGGAGGCGCGCGGCCGCTACCTCGAGGCGCTTGAAGCCGCGCGGGCGGGGAAGACATGACCGTACGATTCGGGGTCAGCCCGATCGCATGGGCGAACGACGACATGCCGGAGCTCGGCGGGACGACGCCACTCGAGACGATCCTCGCCGATGCGCGCGACCTCGGCTTCGCCGGGGTAGAGCTCGGCGGCAAGTTCCCAAGGGACGCGCGGACGCTCGCGCCGCTGCTGGCGCGCTACGACCTGGCGCTCGTCGGCGGCTGGCACGGCGGGGGCCTGCTCGCCCGCGATGTGGACGCCGAGATCGCGGCGGCGCAGGACCACCTGGACCTGCTTCGCGCGCTCGGAGTGCGGGTCTTCATCCACGCCGAGACCAGCAACGCGATCCACGCCGCCAAGGGGATTCCGCTCAGCCGATCGCCGCGGCTGGACGCGGACGGTTGGGCGCGCTTTGGCGAGCGGGTGACACGATTTGCCGACTACATCGCCGCGCAAGGGCTGGCGTTCGCCTACCATCACCACCTCGGCACCGTGGTCGAGCGCCCGGAAGACCTCGACGCATTCATCGACGCGACCGGACCCGCCGTCGGCCTCACGCTGGACACCGGCCACGCGGCCCTGGCCGGCATCGACCCTGTCGACGTCATCCGCCGATATCCCGAGCGGATCGCCCACATGCACTGCAAGGACATCCGGCGCAGCGTCTTCGCCCGCGGCGGCGACCGCAGCTTCCTCGACGGCGTGCTGGCGGGGATGTTCACCGCGCCGGGCGACGGTGACGTCGACTTCGTGGCGACGATGCGCGCGCTGGCGGCTTCGGGCTACAAAGGCTGGATCGTGGTCGAAGCCGAGCAGGATCCGGCGATCGCCGACCCGCGCGCCTCCTCGGCGCTCGGCCTGCGTACGCTGAAGGCCGAGGCCGCCGCAGCCGGCCTGGACGTGGAAGCCTGATATGAGCCTGCTCATCCGAGCCCATGCCGCTGGCGCCGACGGATGCGTTGTCGACGTCACGCCGGCGTCCGCAGGCTGGCGACACGTCGGCTTCCGGGTCCATAAGCTGCCGACCGCTCGCACTGTCGAGGGCGGCGGGGCGGCGCGGGAGACCTGCCTCGTCATCCTGTCCGGCAGCGCCGACGTGGCGGTGGGCGCGGCGCTGTTCGAGAACGTCGGCGGCCGCGCGAGCGTCTTCGAAGCGGCCGCGCCCGGCGCGGTCTACGCGCCGGCGGGCGCGGCCTGGCGCGTCACCGCACGCAGCGACGCGGAGCTGGCTGTCTGCACCGCTCCCGGACGCGCTGGCCGCGCCGCCCGGCTGATCGACCCGTCGCGCATGACACAGGAAGTCCGCGGGCGCGGGACCAACACGCGCTTCGTGCGCAACATCCTGCCGGAGACCGAGCCGGCCGACAGCCTCCTCGTCGTCGAGGTGATCACGCCGGGCGGCCACTGGTCGAGCTACCCGCCGCACAAGCACGACACCGCCGCGGCGCCTGACGAGACAGCGCTGGAGGAGACCTACTACCACCGTCTCAACCCGCAGCAGGGGTTCGCCTTCCAGCGCGTCTACACCGACGACCGCACGCTCGACGAGACCATGGCGGTCGAAGACGGCGACGTTGTCCTGGTCCCGCGCGGCTACCACCCGGTGGGCGCGCCTCACGGCTACGACCTCTATTATCTCAACGTGATGGCCGGTCCCGAGCGGCGCTGGATGTTCAGCAACGACCCGGAACACGCCTGGCTCGCGCCGAAGCCGTAGCCCCCCTGGCACGCTCGAGGTTGGCTTTCGAGGACGCCCTGGACGGCGGAGCGGCCGTCGCGGCCTCGATTGACAAAGGGGGTAATTAGTATGATATTTATCCCGAAAGCGAGCGCGATCGGAGGATCGACGCCAAAGTACGCAAGGGGGAAGGACACGTGCCAGGAACTTCATGGAGGCGCGCTGCGCTGGTGGCGTCGGCGTCGGCGGCCGCGTTCGCGATCCTGCCGGCGGGCCGCGCAATGGCGGACACGGCCCAGCCCAAGGCTGCAAGCGTGCAGGAACTGATCGTCACCGCGCAGAAGCGCGAGGCCAGCATCAAGGACGTGCCAATCTCGATCACGGCGGTGTCCGGCGCGAAGCTGGCCGACCACGGCATCAACAAGTTCGACGACCTGTCGCTCATCACGCCCGACTTCGTCGTGCTTCCGCAAGGCGACTCCCGCAACTCCTCGATCGTGATCCGCGGGGTCAGCACGCAGCAGGCGAACATCGGCCAGCAGGCCTCGCTTGGGGTCTTCGTGGACGGCGTCTTCATGTCGCGCACCGGCATGGGCACCACGCAGGACTTCTTCGACATCGAACGTGTCGAGGTGCTGCGCGGCCCGCAAGGCACGCTGTTCGGCATGAACACAGCCGGCGGCCTGATCAACATCATCACCAAGAAGCCCGACCTCAACACGTTCCGCGGCGACTTCGACGTCAGCTACGGCAGCTACAACGATCTGCGGCTACGCGGCATGGTCACCGGGCCGATCATCCCAGGCGAGTTGGCCTTCAGCTTGTCGGGCTACTCCGACAGTCACGACGGCTACACCTGGAGCCCGGTGCGCAACCAGCGTATCGACAACCTACGCAAGCAGGGCGCGCGCGGCAAACTCGAGTTCCAGAAGGGGAACTTCGACGCCACGCTCACCATCGACTATCAGCATGAGAGCAGCATCTGTTGCTCGACGGTCATCACGAAGGTGCTGCCCGGCGCCAACGTGATCGGCTTCCCGGCCGCGCCGCTCGCGCCGCCCGGCTATCCGTTCAGCCGCGAGAGCATCGCGTCGGGCGTCTACACCAATCCAAACAGCGGCGGCGGAGTCACGCTGGAGATGAACTGGCAGCTTCCCGGCGGGACGCTCACGTCGCTGAGTTCCTACCGCACCTGGGACGCCAACCCGATCAGCGATGTCGACCAGGTGTCGTACAACTTCCTCGACGGCTTCGAGAATCATCAGAATCACGCGCAGGCGAGCGAGGAGCTTCGGTTCACCTCCCCCTCCGGCCACAAGATCGAGTACGTGGCCGGCCTTTTCTACTTCTGGCGCCACTCCTGGGAGTTCGACACCGTCAACGTCGGCCCGGACGCCAGCTTCCTCGCCCTCCCGGGCCAGAGCGGGCAGACCCTCGACTATTGGACCGACGACGACCAGTCGTACGCCGCGTTCGGCCATGTCGACATCCACTTGACCGACCAGCTCACGCTGTCGGGCGGACTGCGTTACTCTGTCGAGCCCCAGACCGGCTTTTATGTCCAGCGCTCGAGCAACGTCATCTTCCCGAACCTGGGGCCGATGACACAGAAGCGCGACGACAAGGACCTGACCTGGCAGGCGGACCTCAGCTACAAGCTGACGCCCGATATCACCGCCTACGCGAGCGTCGCCACCGGCTTCAAGCCGGGCGGCTTCGACATGAATCGGCTCGGGAACTTCACCGGCTACCAGTTCGGCCCTGAAAACAGCATCGACTATGAAGCCGGCGTGAAGTCCGACCTACTGGATCACCGGCTCGGGGCCAGCCTCGCCTTGTTCTGGACCAACTATGACAACTACCAGGCGCTCGCCTGGGATGGCACCAACCTGATCACCCGGAACGCCGCCTC
>Ga0134126_10004683_pt1 | contig 17127 bp, 17 predicted proteins | sample KB31752_FD_96881 | JGI IMG/M metagenome (GOLD analysis project Ga0134126, IMG submission 96881) | Terrestrial soil microbial communities with excess Nitrogen fertilizer from Kellogg Biological Station, Michigan, USA - KB3-175-2 | ecosystem: Environmental > Terrestrial > Soil > Unclassified ...
AAAAGGCCCAGGCTCACAGTTGCGGTCCGCTGACCATACCCGCGTATTACCCGGGAGTACGCCTGAGGTCGGCCTGGAGGCGGACAGGCCTAGCCGCCGGGCCGATGCGGCGGTGGCGTGATCGGTGACAGCATCGGCGTTGAGGCTGAACCGGGCGACCGCTGAAAGGAACCGCAACCCCGTGCTGCACCTGTTCGTGCTCAAGGCCGCTGTGGCGGTCTTCATCCTGCTCGCGGTCGGGGTGCTGCGCGATCGCCGCAGCTTCGCCAACGCGGTCCTGCTCGGTCTCGCTCTGACGCTGCTGGCCCTCGGGATAGCGCAGTGGCTGGCTCAGGCGGACGATCCGGCCCGCAAGCTGGTACTGCTGGCGGTGTTCCTGCTGGCGGCCATCGGCCCGGTCGTGGTCGCGGGATACCTGGTGCTGAACAGCATGACGATGGTGCGCCGGGAAGGGATGCGGGCAGCCAGCCTGCTGCCACTGCTGGCCGGAGTCGGGATCCTCGCCGTCATCGGGCTCGTGCTGACCACGCCGTTGGTCCGCTCCGACGAACTGGCCTTGTCGGCCACGATCGTCCTGCTGCTGTTCGGCTACGTCTCGTTCCAGTGCGCGTCGTTCGTGCTGTACGCCTTCCTCTACCGCTGCCTGCCCGTGCCGCGCCACGCCGGGTTCGTCGTCGTGCTCGGCTCCGGACTGCTCGACGGCAGCCGGATACCGCCGCTGCTGGCCGGGAGGCTGGACCGGGGCGTCGCGGTCTACCAGGGCCTGGCCGCGGACGGCAACGACCCGATGCTGATCGTCTCCGGCGGGAAGGGCAGCGACGAGCAGGTGTCCGAGGCCGAGGCGATGGCCGGCTACCTGGCCGCGCGCGGCTTCCCGGCCGACCGGATTCTGCGTGAGGACCAGTCAGCCAGCACCGAGGAGAACCTGGCCTGCAGCAAGGCGATCATGGACCGGCTCCGGCCCGGCGCCGCCTGCGTCATCGTGACCAGCAACTACCACGCGTTCCGCGCCGCGATGACGGCCCGGCGCATCGGCGTCCGCGGCCAGGTGACCGGCGCCCGCACCGCGGGCTACTACTGGCCGGGCGCTACGCTGCGCGAGTTCGCGGCCGTCTTCATGAGCTACAAGGGCGTCAACGGGACGATCTGCCTGCTACTGGCCGCGGTTCCGGCCATGGTCACCCTGTTGCATCGCGTCCCGCTGTGAGCTGCTGGCCGGTCAGCGTCGCCGTCAGCTCGCCGGGCAGCCCGTCGTACAGTGGCCGGTGCGCGGCCAGCACCCGGTACCAGATCACGCCGAACACGATGTCCGCGATGAGGTCCGGCGGCGGGTTCGCCGGCAGGTCCCCGCGCTCGCGGGCCCGGTCCACGATCACCGCCAGCGCGTCGCGGCGGCGGCGCAGGAACTCGGCCCGGAACCGCTCGCCGAACTCCGCGTCGATCTGGGCCTGGGCCATCAGCGCGCGCAGGACCCGCTCCACCCGCTGGTCACGGCCGAGGGCGAAGCTGTCGGCCAGGAACGTCTGGATGTCGGCCGCGTAGCTTCCCTCATCGGGGATCGGGATGTGCAGGTCGGCCTGGGTGGCCAGACCGTCGAGCAGCACGTCGGCCTTGGATGGCCACCAGCGGTAGACCGTCTGCTTGCCGGTGCCGGCCCGGGCGGCGATGCCCTCGATGGTCAGCCCGCCGAACCCGACCTCCCCGACCAGCTCCATCGCGGCGGCCAGGATGGCCAGCCGGCTCTCCTCGCTGCGCTTGCGCCCGGCCGGCCCCCGGCCCGGCGGCTGCTCGCGGCCCGGCCCCGGCTGTTGTTGCTGTTCGCGGCCCGGCTCCCGTTCGCGGCCCGGCCCGAATCGCTCATCCATGACCGCATGCTACTCTGAATCGAAACGAGACGTATCGGTTCGATTTAGAAAGAGGCGAACCAGATGAGCGAGCGCACCGCTCTGATCGTGGGCGGCACGTCGGGCATCGGCCTGGCCACCGCCCGGCAGCTCAGCGCCGCCGGCGCACGGGTGCACGTGGCCGCGCGGGGCAAGGAACGACTCGACGAGCTGTCCGTGACCGACCCGGCGCTGACCGGCCACCAGGCCGACGGCGGCGACCACGCCCAGATGGCCGCCGTGGCGCAGGCCATCGGCACCATCGACTGGCTGGTCGTCACGCTGGCCAGCAGCGAGGGCCCTGGGCCCGTCGCCGACCTGGACCTGACCATGCTGCGCCGGGCGTTCGAGGCCAAGTTCTGGCCCTTCCTGACGACCATCCAGGCCGTTCTGCCCCACCTGGCCCCGGATGGCTCGATCACCTTGCTCGGCGCCATCACGGCCCAGGCCGGCCTGCCGGGTACGGCCGGTATCGCCGCCGTTAACGGCGCGGTCGAGGCCCTCGTCCGGCCGCTGGCCGTGGAACTGGCACCGATCCGGGTCACCGGGGTGTCCCCCGGCTTGGTGGACACACCGTGGTGGAGTGGACTGCCCGAGGACGTCAGGCGGGCGTACTTCGGCCAGGCCGCGCAGGCCCTGCCCGCCCGGCGGATCGCCACCGCCGAGGACGTGGCCGCCGCGGTCGTGCTGGCCGCCACCAACCCCAACCTGACCGGAACGATTATCCAGTCCGACGGCGGTGCCCGGCTGGTATCGATCCCCTAGCCCGTCCTCCAGCGGGGCCGGGTGGCAGGATGGCTGATCGTGGGAAAAGGTACACAGCGCCCGGCCTCGCTGGTCCGGGCCGCCGGCGTCGCCGTCGCACTCGCGGCTGCGGCGGCGCTGGCGGCGTGCGGCACCAGCCATAGCAGCGGCACCGGCGGCGGCCAGTCCATGTCCGGCGGCGGCCAGTCCATGACCGCCGCCGAGCGCTCCGCGGCCGCCAACCCGAACCTGGACCCCGGTACCCCGATGACCGCCCAGGCGCCCGGGTTCCGGCTACCCAACCAGTTCGGGCAGCCGATATCGCTGAGCGCGTTCCGGGGCAAGGTCGTGATCCTGGCCTTCACCGACTCCGAGTGCACCACCATCTGCCCGCTCACCACGGCCAGCATGGTGGCCGCCAAGGACCTGCTGGGCCGGGCTGGCGACCAGGTCCAGTTGCTCGGCATCGACGCCAACCCCGACGCCACGGCCCGGTCCGACGTGCTGGCCTACTCCCGCTCGCACGGGATGGTCAACCAGTGGGACTTCCTGACCGGCTCGCCGGCTCAGCTCCACGCGGTCTGGAAGGCCTACCACGTCTACGTGGCCATCGAAAAGGGCGCCGTCGACCACACGCCCGCCCTGTACGTGATCGACACCCGCGGCCGGGAGCGCCGGCTCTACCTCACGACCATGGCCTACGCGTCCATCACCCAGGCCGGCCAGCTCCTGGCCCAGGAAGCCTCCAGCCTGCTGCCCCACCATCCCCGGCTGCGCAGCCTGCGCTCGCTGTCGCTGGCGCGCGGCATCACCCCGGCCATGAAGACCCGGGTGCCCGCGGCGACCTCGGGCTCGGTCTCGCTCGGGCCCGGCCAGCCGCGGCTGGTCATGTTCTTCGCCACCTGGCTCAGCGAGACGTCGGCGCTGCGCCAGCACCTCACCGGCCTGAACGCCTACGCCAAGGCCGCCCGCCGGGACAAGCTGCCCGGCCTGGTCGCCCTGGACGAGGCGGTCACCGAGCCCTCGCTGGGTACAGCCAAGGCCTATCCGGCCGGCCTGGCCAGGGCCGGCGCGCCGCTGGACTACCCGGTCGGGCTGGACACCACGGGCAAGATCGCCGACGGCTACGGCGTGCAGGACCAGCCCTGGTTCGTGCTGGTCTCCAGGTCGGGCAAGATCTTGTGGAAGCACGACGGCTGGCTCCCGGCCTCGGCCCTGGAAGCCGCCGCCCGCCACCATAGTTGGTGATCGCCGCCTGATCATCGTTCGTCGCCGGGTCATAAACTTGCTGGTCAAATGGGCGTCGCAGTGAGACTCTCATCAATAATCGAAACTCAAGTTCCTAGATGAGCTGTATGCCCCACTTCGGGTCATCACCCATGGCACACTTGTCCCGCGACTCGCTCCAGCAACGAGGAGCACATCCGATGACCAGTCCGAGCAGCCCCGAGGTGCAACGGCGACGCCTTGCCGCCGAGCTTCGTCGCCTACGTGGCGAAAGGCGCAAGACTGCCGATGAAGTCGGCAGGGTTCTTGGCTGGTCAAAGGCAAAGATCAGCCGCTACGAGCTGGCTCGCGGCGGGCTGAAGCCAGCCGACGTCGCTAGGCTTCTGGAGTTCTACGGAGTCGAGGGCGCCGACCGCGATCAGTTGCTGGCGCTGGCCGAGGCGGCCACCCACAAGGGCTGGTGGGAGGGATATTCCGACATCCTGACCGAGGGGCATGTGGCGTTCATAAGCCTAGAAGCCGAGGCCACGTCGCTTCGAGAGTGGCAGATCAACGTCGTCCCTGGGCTGCTGCAGACGGAGCAGTACAGCCGGGAAGTCTTGTCGGGCTATAGCAAGCTAAGGCCCGTCCCCCCGATGGCAAGTCGGCGGCGCGTTGAGACGCGGCGCATCCGCCAGCAGATCTTGACTCGTGACGATCCTCTGAAACTCGAGGCGGTTCTGGACGAGTCCGTCTTGCACCGGCAGCGCGGCGATCGACCGGTAATGCACGCGCAACTCCTCCACCTTGCTGATGTCTCCGAGCAGCCAAATGTTACGATTCGTATTCTGCCATTCGACAAGAATCATGGGCTAGCCGTCGACTCTTTTGCTATCCTGAAGTTCGGGCAGGGTGAAGAAGAAGTACTACGTGACGTGGTCAGTATTGAGCACCTGAGTAACGAACTGTACTTCGAAGGCGAAAACGATACTTTTATGTTCATCCTCGCTTTCGACCTCCTTAAAGGCGAGTCGCTCGCTCCCGAGGAGAGCCGGGAGTTGATCTTGGACATCGCCGCACGTGCGTGGTCGTGACCTAGTCATGTCAAGTATGCCTGGCTTTTAGCAGAACACCTGTAAACAATCAAAGCGGGAGCTCATAATGAATGATGGGGCCGTGCCGGTCGGTAGGAGAGTTGACCACAGTCTCAATGGGACTTGGCGCAAGAGTTCATACAGCCAAAGCAACGGACACTGCGTTGAGGTTACCCAACTCCCCGACGGCCGTGTAGGGGTCCGCGACAGTAAGGTGGCAAACGGACCTGTGCTGCCCTTCGAACCGAGAGCCTGGACCGCTTTCCTGAGGGAAATTCAGACTACTGAATGGGCCAGCTTCGGAATCTGATTTTCGCGCCGGGGGGGCCGCCTCAGGCAGCGCTTGGGCGGCCTCTCTTTTGCTGTAAGCATCCTCTCACGTATAACTTGCTGCAAGCTGCAATGCAAGGTTCTTTAATTTTTCTATGGTTCTTTTCATGATGTCTCTCATGAAAGTTAGAGCGGCTCAAAAATACTCTCATCTGTGAGCATGAAGCGGGCTAGAGCCGGGCAATAACCTCATAGGCCAAGCAGTGCACCCGCCGTCCCAGCACATCTGTGGTGAAGGTCATGCCTAAAGGTTCACGGCATCAGCGACCCGTCAAGCGGACTCCCCGCTCAGGTAATTCAGCTTCCTTGTTCGATCTGATCGCTTTCCTCGGCGTTCTCACCCTGGGCGGGGTCCTGATTGCAATCGGGCGCACGACAGCGGGCTCGCTCGCCACCATCTGCGCCGCGCTCGGTGCCCTCTACGCCGTGTGGCAGAAGTTCCGTTCGCCTGGCCCGCCTTCGGGCACCGGCGGGACGGACAGCGGGCCAGATGAGCATCCACAGTGACCTGGCTTAAACCGCAGCGCCGAGAGACAGCGTGTCTCTCAGGCGATCAGGCGGCGGCGGTCCTCCGGCTCACGCGGGCCGAGGACCGGCTGGCCACCCCGCACGCCGCGATACCAGCTGTCCCACGGCCACTGGCCGCGATCATCGGCGTGCACCAGCTGGAGGGCCCGCAGCCCTGGGCCGTACAGGTCGACGGCCAGGTTCAAGTGCGCGGTCGGCTCGGCCACCTGGACGATCTCGATGAGCGGGCCGTCCGGCCAGTGGAACTGCTCACCGGGCTGGGGCGCCGGGGCATGAAGCAGGTGCCCGGCCACCTGGTTCAGTAAGCACGCGCCGCGCGCCACCGAGATGCCCGTGATGACCAGTTCCGGCCGCCCGAACTCGGTCAGCCCGGCCGTGTAGAACCAGGGCGGGTGGTCCCCTTCCCGCTCGACGCCCTCGATGGCCCATCCATAAGCGCGGATCTTGTCTTGCATCATGGCGAGATAGTCGTCGTAGGTCGCGCCGGGGTGGTCGCACATCCAGCACATGATTCCTCCGTCCGGTTGCGGGTACCCCTCACTGTGCCAGGCGGATCTGACAGAATCTGGCTTAGTCGTCCCTATTAATAGAACTCGTGTTCTAATAGCGAAATGAGTGATTCAGGCAGGCCAGACAGGCCGGAGTGGTGGAGTTATCCGCTCACCTGCCCGGCGGGTCACCCGTGGGCGCCGGGCCGGGTGATCGTCGGCTGGATGCCGTGTGACTGCCCCGGCGCCATGCTCGAGCCCGGCCGCGGCCACCTGTGGGTCCGCTGCCGGGCCGCGGGCTGCGACGGCATCTGGTACCGGCCCGAGCACAGCTCCCCCGCCGGGTTACCGGGCCCCGGCCCGCCGCTCACGGCCAGCCGATCATGGCCGGTACCGGAGCACGAACCCGGCGGTGCGATGCCGACCCACCTTGTGGGTACCCGCGAAGAAGACGGTGCCGTCGGGCAGCACGGCCTCAGCCGACGTGGCTATCTGGCTCAGCAAGGGCATAGCCACCTCATCCAACATGCCGTCGGCGTAGCGCACCACCTTCGTGCGGCCGGGCCGCTGCGGGGCAGGGTCGAGCTGGATCCACGCCGCGCCGTTCCCGGCACGCAGGATGCCCGCCGGAGTGACCTCGCCGAGGCGGGCCACCCGGTGCCAGCGGCCGCCCGTGTAGTGCAGCAGCACAGCCGGACCGCCGGTGTCCTGCCAGGTCATTCTCAGGCGGGCCACGGGGCACGGTCCTGCGGCCGCGGCCGGGAAGGTCGAGCTCGGCTACCTGTTCCTGCCGCAGGCGTGGGGATTCGGGTACGCCGCCGAGGCGTGCACGGCGGCACTGGCCTGGCTCGACGAGGCGCTGCCCGGAGAGCCAGTGGTGCTCTTCACCCAGACCGCCAACGCCCGCTCGATGCGCCTGGCGGCGAAGCTCGGGTTCACCGAGGCCGGGCGGTTCGACGCCTACGGCGCCGAGCAGTGGTTCGGCCTACGGCACCCGGCCACGGAGTCGGACGCTCTGACCGACGACAGTCAGGCGACGACGGTGGCGGTGGAGGAGCCGTCCGGCCGGCGGCGGACCTCGAGCCGCTCGTAGACCCGGTCCTTGAGGTCGGCCACGTGGCTGACGATGCCAACCGCGCGCCCTCGGTCTCGCAGATCGTCAATGACCGACATGACCTGGTCGAGCGTGTCCGCGTCCAGCGTGCCGAAGCCTTCATCGATGAACAGGGTGTCCAGCTCCACCCCGCCGGCCTCAGCCCGGACAACATCGGCCAGTCCGAGAGCGAGCGCCAGCGAGGTGTAGAACGTCTCGCCCCCCGACAACGACCGGGGGCTGCGCTCATCGCCAGTGTGCCGGTCGATGACGGCCAGGGTCAGCCCGGTGCGCTGGTTCTTCTTCTCCGGGTCCTCGGTCCGCAGCAGCTCATACCGGCCGGCCGACATGGCCGCCAGCCGCGCGTTGGCCGCCGCGACGACCTGCTCGAACCAGCGCCGCAGGACGTAGGTGGTCAACACGATCCGCCGCTGGCCGTCCATGCCCCTGGCCAGGCCGGCCAGCCGGACCACCGGGTCGGTCTGCTCGGCCAGCCGGTCGGCGGCCTCCTCGGCGGTCTCCAGCTCGGTCAGCCGCTGGCGCAGCCGCTGATCCTGGGCGGCCAGGGCCTGGCCGACCTCGCTGACCTCGCGCTCGGCGACGTGCGCGGTGGCCAGCTCGGCCGCCGCGGCCTCGGCGCGGGCCCGCGCGGCCGGGCCGCCGGCCGGGTCGAGCCCGGCCAGCTCGGTGGCCTGGGCCCGGGCCCGCAGGCCGGCCAGCTGGCTGGTCCAGGCGGTCACCTGCTCGGCCAAGCGGGCCTGCTGCGGGGCGGGCAGCACCGCGGCGCTGGCCTCGGCCAGGCTGGCGAAGCCGCCGGCCCGCAGCTCCTGGTCGGCTCGCTCGGCCGCCTGCCGCTCGGCTTCGGCGGCGGCGCACAGCCGGGTCAGCGCCCCGGCCAGGGCCCGGCCGCTGGCGGCCGCCTGCCGCAGGCCGGCCTGGCGGGCGCCGACGGACGGATGCGGCCGGGCCGCGTCGGCCAGTTCGGCCCGCAGCCGGTCCAGCTCGGCGGCGGCCTGGCCGGCCTGCGACTGGGTGGTGGCGGCGCTCGCGGCGGCGGTCTTGAGGTCCTCGTCGAGCTTGGCCCGCTCGGCGGCCAGGTCGGTCAGCTCGGCGGCGAGCCCGTCCACCTCGGCCGCGCCCTGCTCGGCGTGGCCGACCCGCTCGTCCAGGGCCAGCAGGTCGGCGGCCAGGCTGGCCGCGGGCACGCCGCCCGCGGCAGCGACTGCGCCGGCCAGCTCGGTCGCCGCGGCATCGCGGGCCGCCTCGGCCTGCTCGCGCTCGGCCGCGGCGGCTTCCTGGAGCTCGGCGGCCTGCTCCACGTCCTCGGCCGACACCGCGCCGTCCAGCGGCTGAGCCGGCTCGGGATGCTCGGTGGAGCCGCAGACCGGGCAGGCGCCGCCGTCGGCCAGCCGCCCGGCCAGCTCGGCGGCCATGTTCTCCAGCCGGGCCGCCATGGCCTGCTGGTAGGCGCCGGTGAGCTGCTGGTGGGTGTCGATGGCGGCGCGGGCGGCCGCGTCCAGGGCGGCGTGCTGCTCGGTCAGCTCGGCGGCCCGGCCGGCCGCGTCCAGCTGGGCGGCCACGGCGGCCCGCTGGCTGACCACGTCGGCCAGGCCGGCCCCGGCCAGCCGGGCCTCGTCCAGCCGCGCGGTGACCGCGTCGATCCGCTCCGGCAGCTGCTGACGGGCCAGCTCCAGTCGGCCGACCCGGCCGGCGGCAGCCGCCTCCGTGTCACGCAGGGCGGCCAGCTCAGCTTCGAGTCCGGGCTGGGCCTCCTCCTGGCGGACCAGGTGCTCCAACTCCGCGGCCACGCGCTCGGCCTGGTCGGCCTCGGCCGCCGCCCGCTCGGCCCGGTCCGCGGCGTCCGCAGGCTCGGCATCCTCGGCGCCCAGCCCACACAGCTCAGCCCGGGAAGCCGCCACCGCCGCCCTGGCCTCTTCCAGCCCGGCCAGCAACGGCCGTACCGGCTCCGCCCGCCGCGCCGCGGCCAGCGCGTCCACCCGCCCGTCGTGCTCGCCCCGGCCCGCCTCGTGCGCCGCCAGCTCGTCCAGCGCGGCCACCAGGCGGCCGGTCAGCTCCGCCTGCCGGGTCTCCCGCTCCGCGGCCGCCCTCGCCGCCGACAGCCGCTCGGCCGCGACCTCCCGCGCCTCGTCGTTCACCTCGATGGCCGCGGCCAGGTCGGCGCGGCGCTGCTTGAGCCGGGTGGCCCGGTCGGCCCGCCCCAGCCCGAGCAGCTCCGCGCGCTCGGCGGCGTCCAGCCCAGCCGCCTCGGCCGCCGCCGCGGCGGCGGTGTCGATCTGAGCCGAGGCCTCCCGGCGGGCCTCCGCGGCCTCTCGCCGTCTCCGCTCCAGCTCGGCGGTGATCCGGTCGTACAGCTCGGTCCCGAACAGCTTGGTCAGCAACGTGCGCCGGTCGTCGTCATCGCTGCGCAGGAACCTGGCGAACTCGCCCTGCGGCAGCAGCATGACCTGGGTGAACTGGGCCCGGCTGAGCCCGATGGCGTCGGTGATCAGCTCGCCGACCTCGGCCTTGCTGGACGACTGGCTGACCCAGCGGCCACCCTCGAACCGCTGCAGGTGCACCCGCGTGGCCTGCTGCGTGAAGCCGTCGCCGCGCTTCTTGGGCCGCTGATAATCCGGCACCCGGTGGATCAGGTAACGCTCGCCGCGCACCGAGAACTCCAGCGTCACCGACGGCTCGGCGGCCGGGTCGGCGAAGTCCGAGTGCAGCCGGCCGCGGTCAGCTCCCTCCCCGGACAGCCCCCCGTACAGCGCGAACGTGATCGCGTCCAGGATGGTCGTCTTGCCGCCCCCGGTCGGGCCCTCGAGCAGGAACAGCCCGCCGCTGGTCAGCCGGTCGAAGTCGATCCGCTGCGGGGCGGCGTAGGGCCCGATGGCGGTCAGCTCCAGGGCGTGCAGTCGCATCAGGCCACCGCCTCGGCCCCGGTGGCCGCCTCGACCGCGTCCGCCAGGACCTGCCGCTCGGCCGCGTCGGGCGGGCCGCCGCCCGCGTACTCCACGAACAGCCCGCAGATCTCCACCGGGTCGGTGGCGCGGGCCAGCCGGCTCAGGTCGGCCTCCGGGGCGACCAGGCCGCCCTCGGGCTGGAAGTCGAGCGCGATGGTGTGCGGCCACTTCTCCCGCAGCCGCTCCATGGGCGCGGCCGGGCGAACCGGGTCGGTGAGTACCGCCTTGACCCAGGCCCCGTGCAGGCCGGCCAGGTCGCCGTCGGCGCGGGCCAGCAGCTCGTCCAGGGGCCCGCGCACCTCGCGCAGTGGCCGCGGCACCGGCGTGGCCAGCTGGGTGACCTGCACCTCGCCGTCGACGCCAATGTCGACCATGGACACCGACTTGCGATGGTCCTTCTCGGAGAACGAGAACGCCAGCGGCGAGCCGCAGTACCGCACGGTCGCCCGCCCGCCGTAGCCGACCCCGGCGCCGACCAGCTGCTGGCCGTGCAGGTGCCCGAGCGCCACGTAGCAGGCGTCCCCGAACACCCAGGCCGGAGCGTGCGCCACCCCGCCCACCCGGATGTCCCGCTCCGAGTCACAAACTTCGGTGTCGCATCCGGCCGGCTCACACCCCTCGCCGCCGGTGACGAACGCGTGGGCCGCGATCACCACCCGGCCGATCCCGCGCCGGGCCGCGTCGGCGTGGATCAGCGCCGACGCGGCGGCCAGCACCGACTCGTGCGACCGGTCGGCGCCCAGCTCGGCCATGACCGCGTCGGGCAGCAGGTAGGGGATGCCGTAGACCGCCACCTGGCCGGCGTCGTCGGCCAGCAGCAGCGGCTGGTCCAGGCCGGCCGGCGAAGTCCGCAGATGGATGCCCGCCGCCTCGCTCAGGCCCGAGCCGAACCCCAGCCGCACCGCGGAGTCGTGGTTCCCGCTGGTGATCATCATCGGGATGCCCGCCCGGGCGAACGCGGTCAGCGTCTGGTCCAGCAGCCGGACCGCGTCGAGCGGCGGCACCGCCCGGTCGTAGATGTCCCCGGCCACCACGACCGCGTCGGCCTGCTGGCTGATGGCCTGCTCGCACAGCCACTCCAGGAACGCGGCCTGGGGCGCCAGCAGGCTCTCGCCGTGCAAGGCCCGCCCCAGATGCCAGTCCGAGGTGTGCAGCAGTCTCATCGGCGCTCATCATGCCCATCGAGTCCGACAGTTCCGGCGTACCCGCGCGGCGTGTCGCCCGACTTTCCTGGCCCGCCCGGCCTTCCGGGCCTGCTGCCAGCCCCGGACTCCTGACAGACTGTCCGGATGCAGACCCTGGTTGCCGATCATCCGCTCGTCGCGCACAAGCTCACCGCCCTGCGCGACACCCGGACGGAGACCCCGACCTTCCGCCGGCTGGCCGACGAGCTCGTGACCCTGCTGGCCTACGAGGCCACGCGGCACGTGCGCGTCGAGCCCGCCACCGTGACCACCCCGGTGGGCCAGGCCGAGGGCGTGAAGCTGGCCAAGCCCGTGCCGCTCATCGTGCCCGTCCTGCGGGCCGGGGTGGGCATGCTGGACGGCATGACCCGGCTGCTACCCAATGCCGACGTCGGGTTCATTGGCATGGCCAGGGACGAGGAAACGCTCCTCCCGACGACGTACGCGGCCAGACTTCCCGATGAGCTGGACGGCCGCGATGTGTTCATCCTCGATCCCATGCTGGCGACCGGCGGGACGCTGCAGGCCGCCATCGAGCTGCTCGCGGTGCGCGGGGCCGGGGCGGTCACGGCCGTCTGCCTGCTCGCCGCGCCCGAGGGCATCGCCCGTATCGAGCAGGCGTTCCCGTCCGACACGCCGGTCGCCGTCCGGGTCGTCACCGCCGCCGTGGACCGGCAGCTGAACGACCAGGGCTACATCGTTCCCGGCCTCGGCGATGCCGGGGACCGACTGTTCGGCGAGATCTGACCGGCGAGATCTGATCTTCTAAAACCCAGAAGGGCAGGGCGGCATGCGGGTCTTCAGCAACGTGGCCGAGTTCACCGCGGCCAAGGGCCAGGAGCTCGGCCACAGCGACTGGCACGACGTGACGCAGGAGCAGGTCAACACGTTCGCCGACGCCACCGGCGACCACCAGTGGATCCACGTGGACCTCGAGCGCGCGGCCGCCGGGCCGTTCGGCGGTCCCATCGCCCACGGCTTCCTGACCCTGGCCATGCTGCCCGTGCTGACCCACGAGATCTACCGGATCGAGCACCTGACCATGGCCGTGAACTACGGCCTGGACCGGGTCCGCTTCCCGTCCCCGGTGCCCGTAGGCGCACGGATCAGGGCCGCCGCCACCCTGCGCGAGGTCAAGGAGACGAGCCTGGGCCAGCTCTGCTACAGCCGGGTCACGATCGAGGTCGAGGGCCAGCGCAAGGCGGCCTGCATCGCGGACACGGTGACGCTCCTGGTGGGCTAGCTCCCCGCTGGATGCCAGACCGTCTTGATTTCGACGAAGTCAAGCAGTCTGCGGGTACCCGGGTTCGCCAGCCAGTCGTCTCCGCCGCCGCGGAAGACCCGCTTGAGGTTGTCGGCCGCCAGCCGCGTCAGCTCGGCCGCACTGTCGGCATCGGCGCCGGTCAGGTCGATAGCGTCGACGTCCATGTGCCCGGCCAGCACCGGGGCCAGCTCGGCCTGGTCGCCGGTCAGGATGTTGACCACGCCGCCCGGCACGTCGGAAGTGGCCAGCACCTCGGCCAGCGTGATGGCCGGCAGCGGGTGGGCCTGGCTGGCCGCCAGCACGGCCGTGTTGCCGGTCGCGATGACCGGGGCCAGCACGCTGACCAGCCCGAGCAGGCTGGGCGCGGCCGGGGCCAGGATGGCCACCACGCCGGTCGGCTCCGGCGTGCTGACGTTCAGGTACGGCCCGGCGACCTGGTTCGACGCGCCCGCCACCTGGGCCACCTTGTCCGGCCAGCCCGCGTACCAGACCCAGCGGTCGATGGCCGCGCTGACCTGGGCCTTAGCCGACGCCTGGCTCACGCCCTCGGCCGCCGCCACCTCGGCCGCGAACTGGGCCGCCCGGCCCTCCAGCACCTCCGCCACCCGGTACAGGACCTGGCCGCGGTTGTAGGCCGTGGCGCCGGACCAGCCGCCGAACGCGCCGCGGGCCGCCTTGACCGCGTCCCGCGCGTCCTTGCGCGAGCCCTGCGCGGCGAACGCCAGCAGGCTGCGTCCTCGCTTCCCGGCTATGGGGCCGTGCACCGGGTAGGACCGGCCCGACTCCGAGCGCGGGAAGGCGCCGCCGATGAACAGCTTGTAGGTCTTGCGCACCGCCAGGCGCTCGTCAGGCATCTAGGTACGCGGCCAAGCCGTGGCGGCCGCCCTCCCGTCCGTATCCAGACTCCCGGTAGCCCCCGAACGGGCTGGCGGGGTCGAACTTGTTGAACGTGTTGGCCCAGACCACGCCGGCCCGCAGCCGCCGGGACAGCCACAGGATCCGGCTGCCCTTGTCGGTCCAGATGCCCGCGGACAGGCCGTAGGGCGTGTTGTTGGCCTTGGCCACGGCCTCCTCCGGGGTGCGGAAGGTCAGCACCGACAGCACCGGGCCGAAGATCTCCTCGCGGGCGATCCGGTGCGACTGGCTGACCCCGGTGAAGATGGTGGGCGGGAACCAGAAGCCGCGCTCGGGCAGCTGGCACGGCGGCGACCAGCGCTCGGCGCCCTCCTGCTCGCCCGCCTGTGACAGCTCGCGGATCTTGTCCAGCTGGACGCGGGAGTTGATCGCCCCGATATCGGTGTTCTTGTCCAGCGGGTCGCCCAGCCGCAGCGTCTCCACCCGCCGGCGCAGCCGGTCCAGCACCGGCTCGGCCACCGACTCCTGGACCAGCAGCCGCGAGCCCGCGCAGCAGACGTGGCCCTGATTGAAGAAGATGCCGCCGACGATCCCCTCCACCGCCTGGTCCACGGGCGCGTCGTCGAACACGATGTTGGCCGCCTTGCCGCCCAGCTCCAGCGTCAGCTTCTTGCCCGTGCCGGCCACCGTGCGGGCGATCGCCTTGCCCACCTCGGTCGACCCGGTGAACGCCACCTTGCTCACGCCCGGGTGGGCGACCAGCGCCGCGCCCGCCGCGCCGTCGCCGGTCAGCACGTTGACCACGCCCGGCGGCAGGCCCGCCTGCTGGCAGACCTCGGCCAGCAGCAGCGCCGTCAGCGGCGTCGTCTCGGCCGGCTTGAGCACGCAGGTGTTGCCCGCGGCCAGCGCCGGGGCCAGCTTCCAGGCCGCCATCAGCAGCGGGAAGTTCCACGGGATGACCTGCCCGGCCACGCCCAGCGGGCGCGGCGCCGGGCCCAGCCCGGCGTACTCCAGCTTGTCGGCCCAGCCCGCGTAGTAGAAGAAGTGCGCGGCCGCCAGCGGCACGTCCACGTCCCGCGACTCGCGGATCGGCTTGCCATTGTCCAGGCTCTCCAGGACGGCGAACTCGCGGGCCCGCTCCTGGATGATCCGGGCGATGCGGTACAGGTACTTGGCCCGCTCCGCGCCCGGCATCGGGCGCCACACCAGCTCGTAGGCCGCGGTCGCGGCGGCCACCGCCCGGTCCACGTCGGCCTGGCCTGCCTCGGCCACCTGGGCCAGCGGCGCCTCGGTGGCCGGGTTGACCGTCGCGAACTGCCGCCCGTCGGCGGCCGGGGCGAACTCGCCGTTGATGAACAGCCCGTTCTCCGGGCTGATGCGGACGACGTCGGTGGCCTGCGGCGCCGGAGCATAGGCCCAGTCGGCGATGTCCTCCAGGGCTCGCGCCGGGGTTGAGGTCATTCCTGGTCTCCTTCCGGCGCTAATCGATGGTGAAGTAATCGGGGCCCGCGTACTGCCCGGTGAGCAGCTTGCTGCGCTGCATGAGCAGGTCGTTCAGCAGGCTCGAGGCGCCGATCCGGAACCGGTCCGGGGTCAGCCAGCGCGGCCCGGCCGTCTCGTTGACCAGCACCAGGTAGCGGATCGCGTCCTTGGCCGTCCGGATGCCGCCCGCCACCTTGACCCCGACCTGGCGGCCCGCCGCCAGCTCGTAGTCACGGACCGCGGACAGCATCACCTGGGCCACCGGCGGCGTCGACGCCGGGCTGACCTTGCCCGTGGAGGTCTTGATGAAGTCCGCGCCCGCCAGCATGGCCAGCCAGGACGCGCGGGCCACGTTGTCCAGCGTGGCCAGCTCGCCGGTCTCCAGGATCACCTTCAGGTGGGCCGGGCCGCAGGCCTCCCGTACCGCGCGGATCTCCGAGAACACCTGGCCGTACCGCCCGGACAGGAACGCCCCGCGGTCGATGACCATGTCCACCTCGTCGGCCCAGGCCGCCACCGCGTCCCTGGTGTCGGCCAGCTTGACCGCCAGCGACGCCCGCCCGGACGGGAACGCCGTGGCCACCGAGGCCACCACCACCGGGCTGCCCCGCACCTCGCGCTTGGCCACCTCGACCAGGTCCGGATACACGCACACCGCGGCCACCGGCGGGACGGCCGGGTCCTGCGGGTCCGGCCGCCGGGCCTTGGCCGACATCGCCCGGACCTTGCCCGGCGTGTCCGCGCCCTCCAGCGTGGTCAGGTCCACCATCCGGATGGCCAGGTCCAGGGCGGTCATCTTGGCGTCGTTCTTGATCGAGCGGGTGGCCAGCCCGGCCACCCGGTCGCGCACGCCCACCTCGTCCACGCCGGGCAGGCCGTGCAGCAGCTGCTTGAGCGCCACGTCGGACGTGGCCACGTCGGCGACGGCGCCGGTCCACTGAGCCGCGGCAGGCTGAGTAACAGAGTCGATCCCCACGCCACGACGCTACCCTGCGGCAGCCCCATTAGCACCAGCCCGTCCCGTCCATGGCCGACGCCGGGGCGGTCGTAGCGTGGGGGCGTGAGTGATAGCTGCGTGCGCGACGCTCTGCGGGCCGAAGCCGCGGGGCTCGCGGCCGCGGTGGCCAGCGAACCCGCCGCCGCGTTCGCCCGCCCGAGCCCGTGCCCGCCCTGGACCGTCGGCGACCTGCTCTACCACGTCCGCACCGGCGTCGCCCGGCTCAGCCACATGCTGGCCGAGCCCGAGCCTGCGGCGGACGCCGGGGGCCTGGTGTCGGCGGCCGGGTACTTCAGCCCCGATCACCGCTTCTCCCCGGCCACCAACGCCGACCGCGTCACCTCAGCCAAGCGCGGCGCGGCGCGCCTGCCCGCCGAGGCCATGGCCGCCGACTTCGAGGCCGCCTGGCAGGAATCTTGGGCCGCCGTCCAGGCCGCCCCGCCGGGCCGGGTGGTCCGGACCCGGCACGGCGACCTGATGCTGCTGACCGAGTTCCTGCGCACCCGCGTGCTGGAACTGGCCGTGCACGGCCTGGACCTGGCCACGGGCCTGGCCCGCGACCCCTGGCTGGCCCCCGAGGCGGCCGATGTAGTGGCCGGTCTGGTGCTGCCGGACGGATCAGCGGTCGGCCTCGCCCAGCGCCTGGACTGGGACCAAGCGACCATGATCACCAAACTGACCGGCCGCCGGCCCCTCACCCAGGCCGAGTCCGCCGTCATCGAGGCCGGGCACATCCGCTGGCTAGCCCTGGGCTGAACGCCGTGCCCAGCGCGGCTACCCCACTGGGCACATCACCTGGCAGGGCGCCATCATGTTGTTCAGGCCTTTACGGGCCTCACTCTGGCTATTACTCTCGATTTCCTTGACGTCTTTTGCCTTCTGCTTTTTAGTCTCGCGGCGAGGCCATGGCTTGGCATTTGGGTTCTGAATCATGTAGATGACGTTGATGCTCAGGCTTAGCAGATGCGCTATGAAATGGAAGTCAGAGTACGTACGTCCACTCGCATTCGGCGCGA
>Ga0134126_10004685_pt1 | contig 17117 bp, 13 predicted proteins | sample KB31752_FD_96881 | JGI IMG/M metagenome (GOLD analysis project Ga0134126, IMG submission 96881) | Terrestrial soil microbial communities with excess Nitrogen fertilizer from Kellogg Biological Station, Michigan, USA - KB3-175-2 | ecosystem: Environmental > Terrestrial > Soil > Unclassified ...
ACCTCGGGCAACCTTGCGGAGCAGCGCCACAAGGTTGACGAGCTGGTCGAAACGATCGGCCGCATGCGGCGCTAAAGGAGCATCACGACTTGGCTCTCCCCTTGCGGGAGAGGAAATAGGCGAAAGGCGCTACCCCTTGATCTCGACGCCCATCGCGTCGGCATAGGCGCGCTTCACCGACTCGGGCTGGCCGACCTGCCACGCGAATGGCCGGAGCAGGATCTGCGCGCTCGGGTCTTTGGCCAATTGTTCGCGCGTCACGCCCCTGGTCAGAATCGCGCGATTCATGATCGGCAGCGGCACCAAATCCTTGAGCTTCTCGTCGCGGATTACCGCCTTGGGGTCGCGGCCTTCTTTGATCGCCTCGAGATCCTCAAAAAAGCGGCGGCGGATCTGCGCGATGCCCTTGTCGCTGGCGGCAAGATGTTCGTTCTCGCGGTCGGAGATCACGCCCTGGCCCATCCAGGCGATGAAATCCTGATTCATGATGTGGCTGGTGATCCAGCGCCCGGTCGCCTCGTCGCGGATCGGGCTGTGCCAGGTCGGGATCGAGTTCTGGACGTAAGGCTCGCGGTCCTGCGGCACGCGCGCGAAGAACCACGACACCGACAGCGTGTTGTTATCGTCGATCGGCACGCGCCATTCGAAATGATTGCCGGTGAAGAGGGCGTTGGGCCACAGGCAGACGCGGCCGATGCGCCACAGTTCGTCGTTCTCGTCGGTATCCTCGCGCACCCGGCGATAGACGAAACCGTAATCGAACTCGTCGAAATCGACCTTGGTGTGGCGCGGGCTATAGGGCCCGGTCTGGCCTTTGAGCCGCACGCTCCAATTCGCGTGCATCCACTCGAAATGCACCGGGTCGATCGAGTTCTCCTGGCACTGCACCCAGTTGCACGGGATTTCCGAAATCACGATCTGGGTAAAGCCGTTCTTCCAGGTGAACGGCTCCCAGTTCGGCACCAGCGGCGCGGGAAGCGGGCCGAGATAGGCCCAGATCAACCCGGCATGCTCGCGCACCGGATACGATTTGATCCTGATGCGCGCTTTCATGTTGGCGTCGGGATGGGCCATGTCCTCGTAAGGCTGGGCGATGCACGCGCCTTTCTCGTCATAAAGCCAGCCGTGATAGTTGCAGCGCAGGCCGCATTCCTCGACGAAGCCATAGGACATGTCGGCGCGGCGATGGCTGCAATGCCGGTCGACGAGGCCCCAGGTGCCGGAAAGATCGCGATACAGCGCAAGGTCTTCGCCCATGAGCCGCACCGGCTTGACCCTTGTGGTTTCGTCGAACTCGCTGGCGCCGGCGATGGGCTGCCAATAGCGCCGCATCAATTGGCCCATCGGCGTATTGGCGCCGGTCTCGCACAGCAGCTTGTTCTTGTCGGGAGTCAGCATGAAATCCTCTCGGCGTCGCGGGCCCACCGCTATCGTTGGCGCGCCCAACAATCTGTACATATTCGCATAGCGCGCCGCCCCGCGCCCTTGCAAGATCGTCGCGCCCACGTTCCGGCAAGGGAGCTATGCCCGTGCGATGGGCAGACGACCGGACCTGGCGACGCCACGCGAGGCCCGCGTCCGTCGGCCGGGTGGCGGCGCCGCGCGCAGATATCGAAGCATCAATCCACCCCGCCGGGGCCGCCCGGCCCGGCTGCTTGACTGTATTCATATATTCAGTATACGTCCTTTCCCTCGCGCGGCAGAGGGAGGCGACGATGACGGCACGGACCGGGGCGGAATATCTCAAGGACATGCGCGACGCGCGCGATGTCTGGCTCGGCGACCGGCGCGTCGACATCACGACCGAGCCGATGTTCGCGGGCTCGCTCAAGGGCATGGCCGGCTATTTCGACTGGCAGCACCGCTATGCCGAGGACTGCCTCATCGAGGACACGGTCTCGGGCAAGCCGATGTCGGCGAGCCTTCTCGTCCCCCATACCCGGCGCGATCTCGAAATCCGCCACCGTTGTTTCGACCGGCTCGCCAAATATTCCTACGGCATGCTCGGCCGCACCCCGGATTATGTCGGCGTCACCCTCGCCGGCTTCATCGCGCGCGCCGACATGTTCGACGACGGCACCGGCGTTCCGGTGGCGCGCTTCACCCGCTTCCACCGCGATGTGATCGAGGGCGACCTCGCCATGACCCACGCCCTGATCCAGCCGACCATCGACCGCTCGATCGGCGATCTTCAGGGCCAGAACGCCGAGCTGGCGCTGCGCGTCGTGCGCCGCACCAAGAACGGCGTCGTGGTGCGCGGCGGCAAGGTGCTGGCGACGCTGGCGCCGTTCGCCGACGAAATGTTCATCTATCCGCAATTGCCGCTGCCGCCGGGCACCGATCCCGCCCATGCGCTGTGTTTCTCCGTGCCGATGGCGACCAAGGGCATGATCACGATCTGCCGCGACCATTACGGCCTGCCCGGCCCGGTCGCCGATCATCCGTTCTCGGCGCGGTTCGACGAACAGGACGGCGTGGTGATTTTCGACGACGTCGAAGTGCCGTATGAGCGGCTGTTCTGCGACTGCAATCTCGACGTCTACAACCGCATCCGCGGCTCGGGCTGGGCCGCCAACGTGTTCCAGCAGACCGCGATCCGCGCCGCCAACAAGCTCGAATTCGCGCATGAGCTCGGCACCCGCGTCGCCGCCGTGATGAATTCGGCGTCCCGCCCCGATTACGCGCAGATGCTCGGCGAAATCTGGGCCTATTCACAGCTCGCGCGCGCCGCCATCGCCGCCGCCGAGGCCGGCGCCTATGACTGGGGCAACGGCGCGTTCCTGCCCGACGACAAGCCGCTGCGCGCGCTGCGCGACGTCATGCCGACCTGGATGGAGCGCACCAATCAGATTCTGAAAGCCATCGGCTCGCATAATCTCCTCGCGACGCCGTCCCTCGCGGCCTTCGACAATCCCGAGATGAAAGCGACGCTGGAGCGGTATCTGCCCGGCGCCGGCGCGATCAGCGCGCAGGAACGCGCCCGCGTGTTCCGCGCCGCGTGGGATTTCTGCGGCTCGGCGCTGGGCGGCCGCGTCGAGCTGTACGAGAAATTCTATCTTGCCGGCCAGCCGCGCAATTTCACCCGCGACCACATCCAGGCGATGAACACGCCCGGCTTCGGCCAACGCTTCGCCGAGTTCATGGACAATTGCGCCTAGCGCGATGCCGGCGTCGCCACCCCGCACCGAGTTCGGCATGGACGCGATCTACGCCATGCCCGGCCACCTCATCCGCCGCGCGCATCAGGTCTCGACCGCGCTGTTCGCCGAGGAATGCGGCAAGTTCGGCCTGACCTCGGTCCAGTTCGCGGCGCTCTACGCGGTGCGCGCGGCGGGCGAGATCGACGCGACGCGCCTTGCGGAACAGATCGCGTTCGACCGCGCCACGATCGGCGACGTGCTCGACCGCTTGGAAGCAAAAGGCTGGATCGCGCGGGCCGGCAGCCGCGCGGACCGGCGGATCAAGCTGATCCGCCTCACCCCCAAAGGCGCGGCGCTCCTCAGGCGCGTCACGCCCGCGGTGCTGCGCGTTCAGGCGCGATTGCTGACACCGCTCTCGGCGGCGGAGCGGGCGCGGTTCCTCGCGCTCTTGTCGCGCGTCGCGCCGGTGTGACGGCTCACGAAGCGGACGGCGCGAGCCAGGTCTCGACCAGCCGCGCCCACAGACTTGCGCCCAGGGGCAGGACCGCGTCGTTGAAATCGTAATTGGGGTTGTGCACTTCGCAACTGCCCTCGCCCTCGCCGTTGCCGATATAAAGGAACGCGCCGGGCCGCGCGTTCAACATGAAGGAAAAATCCTCGGACGCCATGAGCTGCCGTCCGTTGCGCAGGATATTGTCCTCGCCGACCAGCGCCGCCGCGACGTCGGCGATGAACCGCGTCTCGGCCTCGTGGTTGACCAGCGGCGGAAAAATGATCCGGTAATCGGTCGTCGCCTTGGCGCCGAAGCCCGACGCCACGTCGGCCGCGATCCTGGCGATGCGCTCGCCCATGAGGCGCATGGTCTCGGGCGTGAAGCCGCGCGCCGTGCCGCGCATCACGGCTCCCGCCGGAATCACGTTATAGGCGTCGCCGGCATGGATCTGGGTCACGCTGATCACCGCCGGATCGAACGGCCGCACATTGCGCGCGACGATGCTTTGCAGCGCGGTGACGATGTGGCTCGCCACCACCACCGGATCGACGGCGGATTCCGGCATGGCGCCGTGGCCGCCGACGCCCTCGACCGTGACGTCGAAAAACGCCGCGCCCGCCATCATCGGCCCCGGCCGGATCGAGAATTTGCCCGCCGCGAGACCGGGCAGATTGTGCATGCCGAACACCGCGTCGCAGGGAAATCTGTCGAACAGCCCTTCCTTCACCATGACGTCGCCGCCGCCGCCGCCTTCCTCGGCGGGCTGGAAGATGAAATGCACCGTGCCGTCGAAATTGCCCGACAAGGCGAGATGGCGCGCCGCGCCGAGCAGCATGGTGGCATGCCCGTCATGGCCTCAGGCATGCATGCGGCCGTCATGAACCGAGCGATGCGCGAACCGGTTCAGCTCGGCAAGCGGCAACGCGTCGAGCTCGGCGCGCAGGCCGAGCGATTTCGGCGACGCGCCACGCCGCAGCGTGCCGACCACGCCGGTTTTGGCGAGGCCGCGATGCACCGTGACGCCGTAGGAATCGAGCGCCTGCGCGACGCGGTCGGCGGTGCGCTGTTCCTGATAGCCGAGTTCGGGATGAGCGTGGATGTCGCGGCGGAACGCGGTCAGGTCGGGCGCGAATTTCTGGATGGCGTCGATGACGGTCACGCTCTTCTCTCCCGGCGCGAAGCCTAGCGCATCGCGGCGCGCGCCGCCAGAATCGCCGCCGGCAGATCGTGCGCGGCGATGTCGATGCGCGCGCCCGCGCCGCCGCCCGCGCCCCAGATCGCATAGTCGGTGGCGCTGTCGCGGAATCCCAGCGCGTCATAGGCGGCGGGCAGGCTCGGCACGTGGTCGCCATAGGCCGCGATCAGCCCGCCCTGTTCCGCCGCCGCGTCGCCGATCGTGCCGAGCATGGCGTCGCCGTGCCGCAAGCCGTGAAAAAAACAGCGCAGCTCCGCCCCGCCCGGCAGGTCGGGCAGGCCCGGCGCCGGATCGGGCAGCGCGCGGCGCGGATCGCCCGCCGGCCACGGGCCGTGATTCTCCATCGAAATCACGAACAGGAACAGGCCGCGCCCGTCCTCGCGCAGCAGCGCGGCGGCGCGTTCGGCCAGCGCCGCGTCCGAGACATAAGGGCCGATCCGCGCCGCGCCGGCAAAATGCGCCTCGCCCTGGAATTCGTCGACGCCGAGACGGGGAAACACCCGCGCGCGGCCGTAATAGTTCCTGTCGAACGGATGAAGACACAGCGTGCGATAGCCGTCGTCGCGCAGCGTCCGCGCCAGCGACGGCAGATCGGCGCGGGCGAAGGCGTGATAGGGGTTCCAGCGGTCGTAGCCCAGCGCCGCGCCGTCGAGCCCCGCCAGCGCCGCGAACTCGGCGCGGATCGTATAGGCGCCCCAGCCCGGCACCGCGAACCGGCCCGATTGAATCGCGCGCGCGCGAATCCGGTCGAATTGCGGCAGAAGGTCTTGCGGCATCGCCGGGTGAAGGCGGCGCGCGTCGAAAAAGGATTCGGCCTGAACCAGCACGACGGGCGGCGCGGTGCTGCGCGCGGGACGGATCGCGGGCGCCGCCACCGACGGACGGCGCGACGCCCGCTCGGCGCGGGCAATGGCGCCATAAACCGGCAGCACCGCCAGCGGCCCGAATCGCGCCGCGTCGGCGAAAGGTTGCGCTTCCGGGCCGAGCCAGCGCGCGAACCGCGCGAGCTGGCCGAGACAGGGCCGATGAAACGCCGCCACCGTGCCCGCGGCGGTGAGGGCGACCGCGCCGAGCGCCAGAAACGGCGACCACGCAAATCGGGCCGGCTCGACGAGCACCAGCGCCAGCAGCGCCGCCGCCACGAACAGCGCCCCGCCCGTCACCACGCCCGTTCCGGCATACGGCAGATAGAAACGCGGATGGCGGAACAACTCGATCAGCTCCGCCATGTCCGAAAACACCACCGGCTCGCGCAGCGTTGCGCGCTTGGTGGCGTCGGCAAAGGCAAAGCCCCCGAACACGGCGAGGCTCGCCACCCCGGCGAACCACGGCCGTGCGCTGGCCGCGAACAGCACGGCGAACAAGGCGTACGGCCCGGCCAGATCGACCGGCAGCGCCCAATTGAGACGCGGCGCGGCGCGCGAGGCAACGCGGCACGCCGCCCAGCCGAGCGCCGTCAGCGCCAACCCGCCGATAATCGATTCCGTTCCGGTCACGCCCGGCACGTTACCGGATCGCTATCGTCGTCAGCCAGTCCGGCTGGGCGGCATCGGACGCGATCCGGCCGATATCGGTGTCGAACCCCGCGACCGACGCACCCGCCGCCGCCAATGCCGCCGCCACGCGGCGGAAGCGCCGGTTGCTGAAGGCGCTGCGCATGGTCATGACGGCGATACGCTTGCCCGCGAGCGCGCCGGCGCGGCGCGACAGGGCGCCGACAAGTCGCGTCATCTCCCGGTCGGCGCGATGGAATTGCGCCACGCGCGCCAGCCGCTCGTCGAACGCGGGCGCAAGCGCGCCGCCCTGCGCGATGCCGAAGCGCCCGCGCGCTTCGATCACCGCGCGCGCCAGCGCGGCGGGGCGGCGGTCGCGCAACACCAGGCCGATGCCGGTGCGGCGCAGAATCGCGGCCACATCCTCGATCTCGGTGGCGATGACCGGCACGCGCGCCGCCAGGAGATCGAAAAACCGGTTCGGCGCGGCGAGGCGCATATTGGCGATGGCCGGATCGAACAGGATCAGGCCGAGATCGCCTTCGGCGAGCCAGCGCCGGTATTGCGCCGGCCCGGTTTCCCCGGCGAAAAAACAGCGATGCGCGACACGGTCGCGGCGCAGCGCGGCGCGGATCGCCGCCTCCGCGCTGCCGCTGGCGAAGCGGCCGATAAACACCAGGACATGATCGGGCGGCAGAAAACGCAACGCCCGCGCCGCCAGCACCGCGCCGGTGTCGGCGGAAATGCCGCACGGACTCACCAGCACGATATCGCTCGCGGGAATGCCCAGAGTCGCGCGCAATCCCGGCTCGTTGCCCGGGCCGCGCGCCTCATCGTGTTCGGCGGCGTTGCGGATGGCGCGCACCGGCATCCGCCGCCCGTAACGGCGCCGCAAATATCGGGCCAGCGCATGACTCGGGGTCAGGATCAGTCCGGCGCGCGCGACGAACGCTCGCTCCCATCGGCGGAACGGCAGGCGCAGCGGCGCCGGAATCGCGCGCAGCAGCGGCGAGGTGCGCTGGCGCAGATCGGGAATCTCGACCGCGTCATAGACCAGGAACGTCCCATGCGACGCGGCGCGCAGCCCCGCCGGCAGCGCGAACAGATCGGTGGCGACGACGATGTCCCAGTCGGCGCGGCGCGACGCGACGGCGCGGGCGAACCGCCGCGCGCGGCGCCACTGGCGCAGACCGAACCAGATTCCCGCGAACGGCGCGGTCAAATCGGGCATCGGCGGCGGGGAAAGGCGCGGCAGGAAACGATCGCTTATTTCGATGAAGCGCACCCGATCCGGAAACCGGAACCAGGCGCGGTCGGGGGCGCGCACGCAATAAAGATCGATCCGCCAGCCGAGCGCGCAGGCCTCGTCGATGAAGCCGATGACGCGCCGGTTGCGGCGCAGCGCCAGATTGACCACGAACGCCGCGCTGCCATGACGCCGCCTCGCCATTTGCCCGAGAATCGCGCGATAGCGCGCGGCCTCGCGCGCGGGCGAAAATTCCTCGGCGATCCGGCGCAGATCGCCCCTGACGGCGGCGATACGGTCGGACGGCGCCCCGGCGAGACGCCGGATCGCCGCCTCGATATCGTCGACGCCGGCGCCGGACGCGACTTCGCCGATATCGGCATTCGCCGCCAGACGCGCGATCGCCTCGCTCGGGCTCGCCACGATCGGCACGGCGGCGGCGGCGAGATCGATGACGCGCCACGGCAGCACGACGCGCTGGTTGCGATAATCGAAGCTCAGCGGCACCAGGCCGATATCCGCGCCCGCGAGATAAGGCAGATAGTCGCCGTCGGGCAGTTCGCCTTTCACGACGACGCGATGCGCGACGCCGAGACGACGGATCTTGCGCTCGATCGTTTCGCGATAGGCGGGGCTGATGAAGCGTCCGACGAAAACCAGGCGGAAATTCTCGGGCAGACGCGCCAGCGCCGCGATCGCGGTCTCGACGCCGAGATGCGGCGCGGCGGTACAGGGATAGGCCAGCACGCGCGTATCCTCCGCCGCGGCCGCGTCGTCGCGAATGGCGCGCGACGGCGGCGCGTCGAGCGGCGCGCGCGCATTGCGGATCGGCGTCGCGACGCGCCCGAACAGCTCCGCGACCGCGTCCGCCATCGCATCGCCGGTGGCGATGATCGCGCGGGCCGCGCCGATGTCGTGGGCGACTGCGCGCGCGAGGCGTCGCTTCACCGGCGCGGACGATTCGACGAAGCGCCCGCCCTGCCGCTCGAACGGATCGGGGATTTCGTTGACGTCGAGCAGCACGGGAATGCCGCGCGAGGCGAACCCCCTCGCGGCATGCAGCGACATGACGTCGACCGCGTGACAGAAATCATAGCGGCGGGCGCGCGCGCGCAGCCGCACGCCCCAACCGAACCGATAATATTTCGCGCCCAGATAGGAGGCGAGGAACGCGGCAAATCCCGTCATGGCGCCGGCGGCATCCGACGCATCGCGCACAGGATCGCGCTGACCCGCGCCGCCTCGGCGAAATCGCACGAATCGTCGCGCGCCCCGCCGGCGATCGCGGCGAGAAAGGATTGCGCCTGGATGCGGTACAGGTCGGGGGCGCCCTCGATCGACGCGCGCAACGCGCCGTGCGTGCCGCGTATCGCAAGCGACTGGGCGAAGCGCGGCGCGGCGAAATCCGCCTCGATCACGCATTTTCCGAGCCGCGCCACGATCCGATCCTCGGCATCCGCCGCGACCGGCTCGCCGCCGATGCGCCGCGCCGCGCGCGCCCGGCCGATCTCCCGTGTTTCGCATGCCGCCGCGCCGAAAAACCACAGCGCCAGATCGACCATATGCGACGCCAGCTCGTTGATCGCGCCGCCGCCCTCATCGCGCCGGTGTTTCCACGCGGCATGATTGCCCGGGGCGGCGATGGCGAAACGCGCCTCCCCGATCGCGCCGATCGCGGCGAGACCCGCGCGGGCCGACGCGATCGCCGGCACGAATCGATAGAGATAGCCGACGCGCCCGACCAGCCCGCGTCGCGCGGCCTCGTCGGCGAGAATTTGCGCCGCCGCCGGCTCGCCGCCGAACGGCTTTTCGCACAGGACGTGCTTCCCCGCGTCGATGGCGCGCCGCGCCAGGTCGAGATGCGTCGCGGTCGGGGTCGCGATCACCACCGCATCGGCATCCCCGTCGAAAATTTCCGCCGCCGGAACGGCAAGCGCGCCAACCGCGGCGGAAGCGTCCGCCGCGCGCGCCGCGTTTTCGTCGGCGACGATCAGGCCGCCGATTCCGGGCAGGCCCGCGACGGCGGCGAGATGCCGCCGCCCCTGCTTGCCGCATCCAATCACCGCAAGCCGCATCGCCGCCCCCTTGCCAGCGCCCGCGCCTCCCGCGAAGCTGGCGACGCCATCGCGGGAGGGGAACATGCCGAAACAAACCGGCCGGGCCGACGACGACAATGCCGGCGACACGCTCGACGCACGGATCGCGCGCACCGAATTGCAGGCGCGGTTCTACGAGGCGCAGATTCGCGTGCTCGAGGCGCGGCGCAAACTGGCGGAACTGCGCCGCGAGATGAAGGCGGAGGAATAGGCGCCGTCACGCCGCGCCCGCGCGCAGCGCCGTCAGCCGCCGGCGGGCGTCGAGCCGCCTGATATCGGCGGCGAGTCGCGCCTCCTCGGCTTCGAGGCGCTCGAGCCGCGCCTTCATCGTGCCCGCAGCCGGCCGCAATTTGCGCCGGCACCGCTTCAGCCAGGCCTCGATGGCCGCCGCCGTCACATCGGCGCGATGCGGCACGTCATGCGGCGCGATGGCGGCGCCGTCGCGCGCGCGGCGGAAATGATGCGCGGCCAGACCGAACCGCTCCTGGCGATACAGCACGACGCCGTACCAGAAATCGGCCTGGCCGTTTTCGGGAAAGCGCGACAGCGAGGCTCGGAACAGCGGCGCGGCGTCGCCTGGGTCGGTGCGGCCGCGCGCCAACTGGATGGCGCGGTTGAGCGCGAATTCGCGGCGGAAATCGCCGTCGATATAAAGCCGGGCATGCTCCCCGGCGGTCAGTTCGTGCTGGAAACAACGATAGCGCGTCGCCGGCCCCGCCCAGTCGAGGCCGAGAATTTCGCCGAGACGCGGATGGACCGGCGCATGATAGGGCTCGTGATATTCCGGCGCCGACGCCAGCGCGTCGAGCGCCGCCGCGTCGGCGGGCAGGCCGAGCATCGCCACCACCGGGCGCAGCAACAGCATCGCCGTGGCGCGCGTCGGATGCTTCACGCTCCAGAAATGCCGCCGCGTCCGCAAACTCGGCTCGATGGCGCGCCACGGATCGAAATCGGCCTGCGCGCCAAGGCGGCGCATCGCGGCGATGTTCATGTCCCAGAGACGCGGCGCGTTTTCGATCTCGGCGCCGCGATAATCGAGATAGGCGGCGGTCAGCGCGTCGGGCGGCGCGCCGGCGCGGCGTTGCGCGACCAGGTCGTTGAGCACCGCATTGCCGCGCGCCAGATAGAAAGGCGGCCGGCCGCGCGCCTCGTGGCCCGGATGGACACGCGGCGCGAAGACGTGGAACACACCGGGCAGGGCCAGCGCCGGCACGCGGATACGCCGCGCCGACGCGGGGACGAGCGCGCGCCACGGGTCGCCGGCCAGATTCGCGACCTGCGTGACATGAACGTCGCAGCGCCGCGCGTCCTCGTCGTCGCCCGCGCGCATCGCCCGGTACGACGCGCGGAACGACAGCGCGATTTCCGGCGTGTCGCGGCACAGGCGGCGCAGCGCGTCATAGACGAACTGCATCTGGCAATTGCCGGAAAGGAAAATGCGATAGGGCCGCGCCTCAGCCATGACGCGACGCCGTCAGCGCGGCGAGGTAATCGGCGAGGCCGCCGAGATCGGCGCAATCATAGGTGCGGGCGATGTCGATGGCGACGCCAAGCCGGTCCTCGAGCGCCAGCACGATCCGCGCATGGATCAGCGAGTCCCAGCCCGGCACCTGTCCCGCCCGCGTGGCGCGCGTCATCTTCGGGACGCGGCGCGCGCCGGTCTCGGCCGCAACCGTCTCCGCGATAAGGCCGAGCAGCGACGCCGCGTCCATGTCACGCCCACGACACGCGCGGCAAAATCCGCGACGTGTCGACCGCGTCGCGGCGCCGCCGGACGAACTCGATCATCGCGGCGAGCCGGTCGTCGCTCAGATAATGCGGTTCGAGGCCGAGCTTCCACAGCCCGTCATGGGCCGGGCGATAGTAATGCTCCTCCTGCTCGCGGCGCGGATTGTCGAGCATGCGGATCGCGACGTCGAAACCAAGCCGCGCGCCGACGCCGCGCACGCGCTCGGCCAGTTCCAAGACGGCGAAAATCTCCGTGAACTGGTTGAGCACGCGCAGCCGGCCCGGCGCGGGCGGCGCGTCGATCGCCAGGCGCAGGCATTGCAGCGTGTCGCGCAGATCGAGATAGCCGCGCCGCTGATGCCCCTTGCCGTACACGGTCAGCGGAATGCCGCACGCGGCCTGCGCCGCGAAGCGGTTGATCACGGTCCCGAACAGATCGTCGTAATGGAAATGCGGAAACAGGGTTTCGTCGTCCCGCGCCTCGTCGCTGCAATGGCCATAGACTGGCCCCTGCATCAGATCGGTGGCGCGCAGGCCGCCGCTCCGCGTCTCGAATTCGAGAAGATCGGTGTCGAGGATCTTGCTGGTGTGATAGAGGCTGCCGCCGGCGCGCGGATAGAGGAATTTGTCCTTGCGGCCCTTATGCGCGATCTCGATCCAGCCTTCCTCGATGTCGATATCGGGCGTGCCGTATTCGCCCATGCTGCCGAGCTTGACGATGTGGCATCGCGGCGCCGCGCTTTTCACCGCCCAGATCAGTTCGAACGTGGTGGCGACATTGTTGCGCAAGGTCAGGCGCGCCTCGTCCCTGCCGCGCATCGAATAAGGCGCCGAGGGCTGCTCGGCGAAATGAATCGCGGCGTCGGGCCGGAACTCGGCGAACATCGCGCTCAGCGCGCCGTCCTCGGCGCAATCGGCGATGCGATGCGCGATGCGCTTGCCGGTCAGCGCCTCGAACCGCGCGCACCGCGCCGCGAGGTCGGGCGTCGGCAAGAGCGGCTCCGAGCCGGTCTCGCGCGCGAGGCGGCGGCGCAGATAATTGTCGATGGCCAGCACCGTGTCGCCGCGCGCCGCGAAATACATCGCCGCGGGCCAGCCGAGATAACCGTCGCCGCCCAGAATCGCGATGCGCATCTAGCGCCAGTCCAGCACGACACGCGGCGCGGCGCGGCTGCGCTCGCGATCGGCGACCAGGCGATAGGCCTCGGCGAAATCGTCGGCGTCAAAGCGTTGCGCCTTCACGCGCGGCATGCGCACCGCGCCCGACGCGATCAGCGCGGCGGCGCGCGCCAGGTTGCGGCGGCGCGACGCCCCGTCGCCGATGCCGCGCACCGCGCGGATGCTCAGTTCATGGGCGAAGATCGGCTCGAAATCGAGCGACAGCGTCTCGGTGTAAAACCCCGCGAGCATTATCTCGCCGCCGCCGCGCGCCAGCGTCAGCAGCCGCGCCAGATTCGCCGCCACGCCGGAACATTCGAACCAGGTGCGAATCGGCGGCAGAGTCCGCCGCGCCGCCTCGTCATGGCTCAGCGCCAGCGTTGCGCCATGACCGCGCGCCACGTCGCGCTTGTCCGGACTCCCGGTCAGAGCGACCACCGGCCCCGCTTCCGTCGCGGCCAGCACCTGCACCAAAAGCAGGCCGAGCACGCCGAGTCCCGCGACCGCCACCGCGTCACCGCCGCATGGCGCGGCCCGCTCGACCGCATGGAGCGCGGTCGCGGTCAGCGCGATGGCAAGCGCGTCGTCGTCGCCGGTGTCGTCGCCGAGCGGCAGCCACAGATCGTCCGCGCCGACCACCGCATGCGAGCCATGCGGCTTCATCGCGAAAATCCGCGCCCCGGGCGGCGCGGCGGCGAAGTCCGCGCCCGCGGCGACGATGCGCCCCGTCAGTGCGTAACCGGGACGGTAGGGATAGGATTTGCGGCCGGACCGCAGCGCCGTCGCGCTGCCCTCGAGCCACATCCGCTCGGTGCCCATCGAAACGCCGCTGCTTGTGGTTTCGACCAGGGCTTCGCCCGGTCCACAGCGAGGCAGATCGGCGCGCGCCATCACCGCGCGGCGCGGCGCCGGAAATTCGATATAGCGCAACATCGCGCCTATTCCCCCGCGCGGCCAAGCCGCGACAACCCCAACGATTTTTTTTGCCCTTGCTGACAATCAGATTGAAGGGGCGGCTATCGCTTTGTCAATTCATCGGGTGAGGCGTGCGGCGAAAAATCGCCGCGACGATGGGCGCTACGATCGCGGCGCGGCGCCGACCCGCCGCGCCAGCGCGGCCGGATCGATCCGATCTCTCTCGATGGCGGCGATTTCCGCGGCCACGGCGGCAACCGCGCCGTCGATCTGTTCGTCCGAATGTTCCGACGTGACGAAAAACCGCAGCCGCGCCGCCCGCTCCGGCACCGCGGGATAGAGGATCGGCTGCACATTGATGTTCCGGCGGAACAGCGCATGGGCGAGACGGCCCGCGGCGAGCGAGCTGCCGGTGATGACCGGGACGATGCTCTTGCCCGCCGACGCGCCGGTATCGACGCCATGCGCCGCGAGCCCGTCGCGCAGCCGCGCCGCGTTGCGGTTGAGCCGCGCCACGCGTTCCGGCTCGGCGCGCAATATATCGAGCGCCGCGCGCGACGCGGCGGCGAGCGGCGGCGCCATGCCGACCGAATAGACGAAGCCCGGCGCGGTGAATTTGAGGTATTCGATCAGCGGCGCGCGCGACGCGATATAACCGCCCGCCCCCGCGAGGGTCTTGCTCAGCGTTCCCATCCAGATATCGACCGCGCCCGGGTCGATGCCGAAATGCTCGGCGAGGCCGAAGCCGCGCGGCCCGATCGTGCCGAGCGCATGCGCCTCGTCCACCATCAGCCGCGCGCGATGCCGCCGCGCTGTCTCGATCATCGCCGGAAGGTCGGGAATGTCGCCGTCCATGCTGTAATGGCCTTCGAGCAGGATCGCGGCATGGCGGTGACCGGCGCGATGCGTGGCGAGCAGCCGGTCGAGCGCCGCGACGTCGTTATGGGGAAAGCTCATGCGGCGCGCGCCCGACAGCGCCGCGCCCTGTAGCATCGAATTATGCGCCAGCGCGTCGTGCAGGATCAGGTCCGGCGCGCCGAACAGATGGCCGATCACCGTGACGTTGGTGGCGTGGCCGCCGACAAAGGCGAGGCAGTCCTCGGCGCCGTGAATATCGGCGAGGCCGCGTTCGAGGTCGCGATGAACCGGCCGCTCTCCCGACACGATGCGGCTCGCCGAGGCCGAGCTGCCGAAACGGTCGAGCGCCGCCTTCGCCGCCGCGATCACGCGCTTGTCGCCGTTGAGGCCGAGATAATTGTAGGACGAAAAATTGACAAAGCGCCGGCCGCCGATCGCGGTTTCGGCCCCGGCCGTGCCGTCATGGACGCGATAGAACGGATCGCCGAGCGACAGCGCGTCGCCGGCCGCGCGAATCACGTCGCGGTCGCGGCGGAATTGCGGGTCGATCAGATCCTCGATCGGCTCCGGCGCGCGGAGCGGCGGCGCTTCGGGCGGACGCTCGCTCATGCGCCGCAGCAGCGCCGCTTTTTCCTCGGGCGACAGGCCGAAATCGCGCGCGCTCATCCGCCGGGCCGCATCGTTTCGCGGTCGAGCGACGCCGCCACAGCGACCAGGCCCGCATCGGTCTCGTGACGCGCCGCCATGCTTTCGGTGCGGCCCTCGCCCGGCGCGCCGACCAGCGCGCGAACAACCAGACCCGACAGCGACGCGATATTGGTGGCGTCGGAGAGGGAGAGCAGCGGGAGGCTGATGTCGAGACGCTGCTCCAGCGCGGCGCGCAGCTCGATGGCCATCAGCGAATCCATGCCCAGCGACGCCAGCGGCCGGTCGCGTTCGATTTTGTCCGGCGCCAGCATCAGCACGCGCGCGATTTCCTCGCGCAGCAGCGACGCGACCAGCGACGACGCCTCGTCGGGCGGCAGGCCGGCCAGCCGCTCGCGCCAGTCGCCGCTGCCCGCGTCCGTCATCGCTCCCGCGAAATCGGCGAATATCGGCGAGGCCAGGGTCTTCATGAGGCGGCGCGCGCCGCCCCAATTGACCCGCGCCAGCGCCGCCATGTCGCCGCTTCCGGCGAACAGCGCCGGAATCCGGTCGAGCGCCTCGGCGGCCATCATCGGCGCGGCGGCAAGACGCCGCGTCAGCGCCGCGCGCTTGTCGCCATGCGCGGCGAGGAACCCGGCATCGGCGATCGGCCCCCAGGCGATGGCGAGACTCGGCAGGCCCGCCGCGTTGCGCCGGCGCGCCAGACCGTCGAGCGCGGCATTGGCGGCGACGTAGCTGCCCTGCCCCGGCGCGCCGAGCAGCGTCGTCGCCGAGCTGTAAAGCAGGAACCAGTCGAGCGCGTCGCCGCGCGTCAGCCGGTCAAGCTGCTCCGCGCCGCCGAGTTTCGGCGTCAGCACCGTGCGCAGCCGCGTCTCGTCGAGGTCGTCGAGCAGCGCATCGTCCAGCGCCATCGCGGCGTGAACGACGCCGCCGAGCGGTTGTTGCGTGGCGCGGATCGTGGCGAGCGCGGCGCGCAACGCCTCGCCATCGGCGACGTCGCAGGCATAAGCGCGCGCCTCGATCCCCGCGGCGGCGAAGCGCACGAGCGCCTCGGACGCGCCCGGCGTCGCCGCGCCGCGCCGTCCGAGAAGGGCGAGGTGTCTTGCGCCGCGCGCGGCGAGCCATTGCGCCGTGGCGAGACCGAATCCGCTCAGCCCGCCGGTGACGAGATAGGCGCGGTCGGGCCGCACGATGAAATCGCGGCGCGGCGGCGCGGCATCGTCCGCGCGCGGCGCGTCGGGGCACAGCACGATCTTGCCGATATGACCGGCGTTCTGCATCAGGCGGAACGCGGCGGCGGCTTCGCCGAAGCCGAAAATGCGGCGCGGCGGCGGCAACAGCGCGCCCGCGCCGACCTGCGCCATAATCTCCGTCAGCACGTCGCGCGCCAGCGCCGGACGGTTCGCCGCGAGTTGGTCGGCGTCGACCGCGAAATAGGAAATGTTCCGGCGCAGCGGCCGCAGCCCGATTGGCGTGTCGAGATAGAAGTCGCGCTTGCCGAGTTCGAGGAACCGGCCGAACGGCTTGAGCAGGCCGAGGCTGCGCTCCATCGCCTCGCCGCCGAGCGAATTCAGCACGACATCGACCCCCGCGCCGCCGGTCGCCGCCTTCACCGCGTCGGCGAAAGCGAGGCTGCGCGAATCGAAGACGTGCTCGATCCCCATCGCGCGCAGGAAGGCGCGCTTGGTGTCGCTGCCGGCGGTGGCCATGACGCGCGCGCCGCGATGACGCGCGTAATGGATCGCGGCGATGCCGACGCCGCCGGCGCCGCCGTGGATCAGCACCGTCTCGCCGCGTGCCAGTTTCGCAAGATGACCGAGCGCGTAAACGGCGGTGAGATAGATCACCGGCAGCGACGCCGCTTCGGCGAAATCCATCGCGTCGGGAATCCGCGCCATCGCCTCGGCGCGCGTCACCACATGCGAGGCCAGCGCGTCGGGCGCGAATCCGGCGACGCGGTCGCCGGGGGCGATGCCGGTCACATCCGGCCCGACCGACGTCACGACGCCGGCGCATTCGAGGCCGAGGCCCGGTCCGGCGAAGCCGTCCTTCAGCGCCTCCTCGGGCAGGAGGTCGAGCGACCACATCACGTCGCGGAAATTGAGTCCCGCCGCGGCGACGCGGACCACGATCTCGCCCGGGCCGGGCGC
>Ga0134126_10004686_pt1 | contig 17109 bp, 15 predicted proteins | sample KB31752_FD_96881 | JGI IMG/M metagenome (GOLD analysis project Ga0134126, IMG submission 96881) | Terrestrial soil microbial communities with excess Nitrogen fertilizer from Kellogg Biological Station, Michigan, USA - KB3-175-2 | ecosystem: Environmental > Terrestrial > Soil > Unclassified ...
GCGCCCCAGAACCAGGGCAGGAACTGGAAGCTGCCCTCCTCGGTGTTGATGCCGGAGAACGTGATGCCGGTCTTGCCGATCGCCTTGACCTTGGCCAGCGCGGCCGTCAGCGATGCCCAGTTCGTGATGGACGCCGGGTCGACGTGCGCTTGGGTGAGGATCTTTGGGTTGTAGTACAGGGCAAGGGTGTTCGCGCCGATCGGCACGCCGTAGGTGCTGCCGTTGATGACGCCCGCACCGAGAATGTTCGGCGCGACCGACCCGGTGGCCAGGCCGTTGTCCGCCGTCGTGGTCAGCGCGCCGGCCTTGGCGAGCGTGGAGACCACGGGGTTGTCGACCAGCAGGATGTCAGGCGCCTTGCCCTGCTGGGCGGCGAGCAGGGCCTGGGTGGTCAGCGCCGTGGTGTCGAAGCCGGTGCGCTTGACCGTCACGCCGGCCTTCGTGCCGCACGACGCGATCAGCTTCGCCCAGTCTGACGTGTTGTTATACTGCGGGTACGGGTCCCAGAAGGTGTAGGTACCGCCGCCGCTTGCGGACGACGTCCCGGCGGCTGAACTGCCACTGCTGGAGCAGCCGGCGGCTGCCGCTGCCACGGTGCCAAACGTGAGTAGCGCAGCGCAGACGGCCCGCGCCTTGCGAGATGCGTGCACGGTCATTCCTCTCTGAATGACCGGCTTCCGTGCCAGCGGAAGCCGGGGGGTTGACTGCCGGTCTTCAGTTGTGTGCGTTGTTGTTTTTGGCTATTTCTGTGTTGCTTGTTGCTCTAATTTGTCGTCGAACCGGTTCGACACTAGGTCGCTCGTCGCCGCGGCGTCTTCCGGACGATGGCCGCGGGGGCTAGCGGGTGCTTCCCCGGTCCGTGATGAGGGGTGCGACGAGCTCAACCTTGCGGGCGTTCGCGGCCTGCGGGCTGACCATTCGCTGCACCAGGGCCTGGACCGCCAGGCGGCCCAGCTTGTTCGGTGACGTCTCGACCGCCGTGTACGGCAGCGAGAACAGCTTCCCGAAGTCTTCTGAGAAGACACCGACGACCGACAGGTCGTCGGGCACGCGGATTCCGCGCGAGTACAGGACGGACGGCAGCGCGGCGATCACGGCGTCGTTGTGCACGATCATCGCCGACTCCTCCCGGGCATCGAGGATCTGGTTGAGCTGCTGGTTGATGGCGGGCTGCTGCGTCTCGCCGTAGTAGGAGCGGACCCGGATGCCATAGCTGGCCGCCTGCTGGAGCGCCGCGTCGCGGAAGCGCCACGCGTACGCGCCGCCGCGCTCGTAGACGTGCTCGCGCGGGGTGATCAGGATGATCTCACGGTGGCCGCGTTCAGCGAGATGCTCCACGAGCATCCGGCCGGCCTCGGCGAAGTCGAGGTCGAAGACGTCGAAGTCGTCGGGGTTGCGCGGGAGGCCGACCATCGCCCCCGGCTGCTTCATCGTCCGCATCACGGGCAGGCGCTGGTCTTCGTAGGCGACGTTCAGCAAGATCACCCCGTCCACCATCCCGGAGCTGAGGATCCGCTGGACCGCATGCGGACCGTCGGCCTCGGTGACCATGAGGATGTCGTAGCCCGCCTCGCGCGCCGCATCGGAGATTGGCAGGACGTACTGCAGCATCGCCGGCGAGAATTCGTCCTCGAAGAACTGCACGAACAAGCCGATGACCATCGTCTGGGACGTGGCGAGCGCCCTTGCCCCGGCGTTCGGGGTGAAGCCAAGCTCCGCGATGGCGGCCTCGATGCGCTCGCGCGTTTCCCGCGAGATGCTCCGCTTGCCGGACAGCGCATAGGAGACCGTGCTCCGGGAGACACCGGCCCGGCGGGCCACGTCTTCGATAGTCGGCACCATCACCTACCTAATGTCGAACCGATTCGACCATGGTAACGACGGGTTTTAGACCACGCAAGACCCCTTTGGCAGAAGTTGTCCGGCAGCTAAAACCCCTGCGTAGAAGGCAAATTGCGCCCGTCTGGCACCTAGTGCCGGCGCATGCCTGCCCGGTGTAGTCGAACCGAGGAGAACCGATTCGACAGTCGCGGGGTATTGCACGGCCGGTCAGGGCGACTTACATTCACAGCACCGCGATGGCCATCGCACCGCTCCGTGATTCTCGTCCCTGGAGGAGGACACTGATGTCCAAAGCGCGATTGCGGCCGCCGCGACACGGTACGGCGGCCGTGACCACGACACCGGTCGCCGCGGCGCGCGGCCAGGCGGGCAGGATCACCGCCCGGGCCGCCATCGCTGCCATCGTGGTGGCCGGGTCCGCCCTAGGCGCCGCGGTCACCTCGTCCGCCGCGTCCGCCGCCACCCCTGGTGGTGAACGCCAACCAGCCCTTCCGCGCGGTTACCCACGTGGCCTCCGGCGGCCTCTACGGCCTTGACACCGCGTCGGTGCCCGCCGACAGCCTCGTCGAGCCGCTGCACCCGAACACGTTCGTGCAGATGGCGCCCGGCGGCAAGCAGCTGCCCAACGGCGAGTCCACGCCGGGCGGCGACGCGCTCGTCGTCGCGCCGGAGGCCGCCGCCGCGGGCGCCAAGGTCGTGGTGCGCATGCCCGACTGGTACCCGAACTTCCCGTACCAATGGGTGAGCTGGAGCAACTGGCTCAGCGCGGTGGACACGCAGGTGAAGGCGGTCCTCGCGTCGGGCGACAGCAACATCTCCGCCTTCGAGCTCTGGAACGAGCCGGACTGGACGTGGAACACGTCGGCCGGTTCGTGCCGTTCGGGCACGGCGAGTGGCTCGCCGCGCACATCCCGGGCGTCGAAGCCCGGCTACTCGACCACGACGGCCACCTGACCCTGACCGAATACCGGGTCGGCGAGGTCCAAGAATGGCTGGCGTCGCACTTGTAGTGGCGCGAGGGGTGGGCGCTCCGCGCTAGTTGCGGTACGTGCGGCCTCGCCAGAGCCGAGCGCTTCGCGCCAGTTGCTGTTATCAGCCGAAGTGCCCACTGGGGAGGCGCCGCTGGCGTTGCTCAGGGGGCAGGCGGGGCGGGGCGTTCTGGCCGTGTGGCCCCCCGGGCCAGAATGAACCTGGTCGCGAGTGCCACAAGGCCAGTAGAAGTGTCCTTGCGGGCCACCGGGCCAAGACGCATTTGGCCTTGCGTGCCACAAAGTCAGTACGGGATTGCCTCCGGTCCCCGCAACGCTACCTACGCCTCGCCGCTCGCGTTGCCCGTGGCAGCGGATACCGTCGGCGGGCGAGGCTGCTGATCCTTCAGGTTAAGAACGCGGCCGTTCTGACGAATGGTTTTATTAGGCGGTGCGGGAGCGGGTGCCCAGGAACTGGAGGAACTCCGTGCCCTCGCGGAGGCGGCGGGTTGCCATCGACGGGTGGCGGAGCATTTCCGCCGTCATCTCGGCGATCTTCGGGGCGCGGAAGTAGAACCGCTTGTAGAAGTCGTCGACCGAGTCGAGTATCTCGGTGTGGCCCAGGTGCGGGTAGTCCAGGGCCGCGAGCTGCGTGCCTGACTGGCTGACCAGGGTTGCTCCCGCGTCGTCAGGTGGCAGCCAGCCGTTCTCCGTTGCCTGGCGGTACAGTTCCGTGCCCGGGTACGGCGCGGCGACCGAGACCTGGATCGTGTGCGGGTTGACCTCGCGGGCGAACTTGATCGTCTCCTGGATGGTCTCCTTCGTCTCCCCTGGGAGGCCGAGGATGAACGTGCCGTGCACGGTGATGCCGAGGTCGCGGCAGTCCCGCGCGAACTGCTTGGCCCGCTCGACGCGCAGGCCCTTCTTGATGTTGATGAGGATCTGCTGGTCGCCTGACTCGTAGCCGACCAGGAGCAGCCGCAAGCCGTTGTCCCGCATGACCTGCAGGGTCTCGCGCGGCACGTTCGCCTTGGCGTTGCATGACCAGGTGAGGCCCAGCTTGCCGAGCCCCTTCGCGATCTCCTGCGCCCGCTGCCGGTCGTCGGTGAACGTGTCGTCGTCGAAGAACAGCTCCTTCATCTGCGGGAACAAGTCCTTCGCCATGGCCGCCTCGTCCAGCACCGCCCCGACTGACCTGGTGCGGTAGCGGTGGCCGCCCACGGTCTGCGGCCACAGGCAGAACGTGCACCGGGAGCGGCACCCGCGCCCGGTATACAGCGAGACGTAAGGATGCTGCAGGTAGCCGATGTAGTAGTCCTCGATCCGCAGGTCCTTCTTGTAAATAGGAAGAACGGGCGGTAGCTGATCCATGTCCTCCAGCGTCGCCCGGTCGGCGTTGTGCACGACGCCGCCGTGTTCGTCGCGGTAGCTCAAGCCGTCGATCCCGGCCAGCGGGCGGCCCTCGGCCACCTCCTTGAGTGCAAAGTCGAACTCCTCCCGCGCGACGAAGTCGATCGCGCTCGAGGCCTGCAGCGACTCCTCCGGGCGGACGGCGACGGTAGGGCCGGCGAAGCCGATCAGCAGGCGCGGGTTGGCTTCCTTCATCGCTTCAGCGACCTTGACGTCGCCCGCGAACGTCGGGGAGCTCGTGTAGAGGACCACCAGGTCGTGCTCGGTCGCCAGCGGCACTACGTCCGCGAGGGTCTTGCCGGCGGGCGGGGCGTCCACCAGGCGGCTGCCGGGGACGAGCGCGGCCGGCTGGGCCAGCCAGGTCGGGTACCAGTAGGAGCGGATCTCCCGCTTCGCCTGGTAGCGGGCGCCTGCCCCGCCGTCGAACCCCGCGTAGCTCGGCGGGTTAAGGAAGAGGGTGCGCATGCCGTCGCTCCCGTCAGGTTGGTGTCCGTGTCAGCGTCGGGTGGTCGTCTGTGTCATCGGCGGAGACATCGAGGCCGAGCTCGCCGAGCGCCTTGGCGAACGCCGGCTCCCAGCGAGGCACCAGCTGGGTCTCCGTGCCCGCGGTTGTGCCCACCGGCGGGCCCGCGTGCGGGCCGGTGCGGTCGAAGGCGGCGAGCGCGCTGCGCGCGATGTCCGCGGCGGTCGGCCCGCAGACGTCCGCACTGCCCTGCTCAAGCTCGTGCAGCAAATTGTCCCGCCCGTGACCAGGCATGACGTCGAGCAGCACCAGGTGCCGGCCCACGACGCGGGCCTCCGCGCACGTCGCCGCGCCGGGCAGCGCGATGACCAGGTCGGCGGCGGCCATCAAGGCGGGCACCTCGTCGGTGAAGCCGAACGGCCGCAGCGCGGGACGCGTCGCGGCCAGGTCGCGCAGTTCACGCTCGACGCGCTCGTTCCGCCCGGCGACCGCGAGGACGTGCACGTCCGCGTCGGCGAGGGCAGCGGCCGCCCCGGCCAGGGGCGCGAAGCCCCAGCCGCTGTCGATGAGCAGCGCGCACCGCTCGTCGGCTGGAATGCCGAGTTGGTGCCTGGCCGCTGCCTGAGACGGGGCGTCGTAGAAGGCGGCGCGCACCGGCGGCGGAACGAGGGCGACCGGCGCCTTGGGCCGATACCGCCGCACTGACGCGGCGGCGGCTGGGGAGCTGACCAGGAACAGGTCGGTGCCCTCGTGCACCCACAGCTTGTGCGCGGTGACGTCCGGGCAGTAGACGACGGCCCGGAACGCTGGCGCGCCCGGGGCCGGCGGCTGTTCGCGCAGCCGGGCCGCGGCGAGCGCGCCCGTGGCGAACACGCTCAGCACCAGGTCGGCGGGGTCGCGGCGCAGCTCGGCGCGCAGCTCAGGCACCGCGGGCCGCGCCGCCAGCCGCTCAGCGAGCCCGGCGAGCCGTCCCCCGGTGCGGAACTGCGCGAAGTGCAGGCCGTCGTAGACGCCGGGCACCGTCATCAGCCGGTCGAACACCCGCTGCCCCGCCTGGCCGCTGCCGTTCCCGAGCAGTGACATGCTGTCCCTGGTGCGGACCTGCCAACCTGCGCGGCGCAGCAGCCCGGTGAAGCTGCGCGCGGGCATCTCATGGCCAAGGCCCAGCGGGCCGGACAACAGGAGCGCGCTTCCCGCCATGCCACCTCCCTCCCTTGCGGTCAGCCCTGCCGTCGGCGTCGAGCGACCGCTCCAGGCGGCGGTAGAGAGAAGGGAAAGCCCCCTTCAGCCGGGCGGGCCAGCCAAGCCATTCCGGGACGATTACCGTGTCGCGGCGCTGCTCCACCGCGTCCGCGATAGCGGCCGCCACCACCTGGGCGGTGATGGGGCGCGGGGAACTGCGCTGGTAGGGCACCTTGCGCCGGTCGAAGTAGGGGGTGTCGACCACGCCGGGAAGCACGAGGCTGAGCCCGATGGCCTCCGCCTTCAGCTCGGCGCGCAGCGTGTCGGCCAGCATGCCGACCCCTGCTTTCGTCGCGGAGTACCAGGTCTCCCCCGCGACGCCGAGCAGGCCGGCGATCGAGCCGACGAATACCAGGTGCCCGGCCCCTGGCCGCAGGTGGGCGAGCGCGGCGTGGGCCACGTGGGCGGGCGCGCGCAGGTTCACGTCGAGGAGTTCGTCCATCTCCTCGTCCGTCATCTCCGTAAACGCCCCCGCCCAACCCACCCCCGCGTTGGAGATCACCACGTCAAGCCCGCCGAGCGCCACCGCCGCGGCGTCGACGACCCGTCGAGGGCGGCCAGGTTCCCGCAGGTCCCCAGGGATGGACAAGCCCCCGATCGCGCCCGCCACCCGGTCAAGTGCCTGAGCGTCCCGCCCCGTCACCGCGACGTAGCAGCCGCGCGCCGCGAACTCCGCCGCGGTCGCGGCGCCGATCCCGCTCGACCCGCCGGTGATCAGCACCCTGCTCTGCTCCGGCACGTGCTGGCCAGCGGGCTGGCCCGGAGCGGCAACGGGAAACCGGGGCCGGGGAACTGCCACGGGCAGGCTGGGACCACCACGAAGGAAACCACTTGCTTCGCCTGGCCTTGTCAGGTGGCTCAACTGGATCTCCTCGTCAGTTCCCGGTTTTGCGCTTCACCCGCCCCCGGCGCCGGCGGCTTGGTGCTTTCTGTAATGAGCGCGCTGCCGCTCAGCGTCCACACGCCGAGTGCGAGCACAACGAGTCCGGCCACCTCGGCCGCTAGTGCGGCCGGGGAGGCGCCCAGGCGCTCGGAGAACAGGAATGCACCCAGCAGGATCGCGGTAACCGGGTCGCCGATCGTAAATCCGGGCTGCGACGCCGCCAGGGGGCCGGCCGCTATCGCGTGCGACGTCAGCAGCATCGCCAGGATGCCGACGCCCATGAGGACATAGGCCGACCAGTTAGTGAAGATCGCGGCCGGCCCGCCGGAGAGGTGGGAGCTCAGCTCCTTGATCACGGCCGCGAGGAAGCCCCAGGTAACGCCGGTCGCGACGCCCAGGGACGCGGCCCGGCGCGTCGGTGACCCACCACGGCTCACGGCGATGGCGATGCAAGCAGCGACCGCCGTTCCCGCCCCCGCCAGCCACCACTGCGTGGCCGGCGCGTGGTCCTGCCCGCCGGTCGGCGCGGCCGCGCGGAGAAACACGCTGATGCCGACGGACATCGCGAGCGCCGCGCCCCACTCCCGCCAGCGTGTCTGGCGGGTTCCGCCGGAGCGGAGCGCCAGGTAGCCGAAGACGAACAGCAGCTCCACCGCCAGGATCGGCTGCACCAGCGCCAGCGGGCCGTAGCGCAGGGCGGTGATCTGGAAGCCAAAGCCGGCGAGCATGCTGACGAAGCCGAGCAGCCAGACCGGCTGCCTGGCCAGCCGGAACACCAGCCAGGCGTCGAAGCCGCGCATCTCGCCGCACCGCTCAATGTGCCGGGCGCCGAGCCGCTGACATATCGACGACGTGGCGGTGCAGAGGCTCGCGACCAGGGCCAGCACGATGGCGAGTGTCATCAGCGGGCAGCTCTGCTATCCAGGGTCGCACGGCACGCACGACCCCTTGCTAGTTCAACCGCTCCGACCTCCACATACCAATCTTCCCACAACCTTCAGATCCGCCGATCATCACCCCGGTTAATGATGTAAAGCCGTCAGCGGTCGAGCCGGGACTGGAGGTCGTCTAGGCGGGCGTGCAGGAGCGCGATCTCCGCGGTGAGGACGGCGATCGGCGATTCGCCCGCCAGCGCCTGCGGCAGGTCTGCCGTGTCTTCCGCGCCCAGGATGTTCATCGGCAGTGTGACGGCGGAGGTCATCGGGGCGATGCGGACCGGCCCGTCCAGCCGGGCGGTGAAGTCGCCCAGGGTGAGCGCCGGGCGGCCCTGGGTGCAGCTGCCGCAGGCCGGCGCGAGGTGGCGCCAGCCAACCAGGCCGCTGCCCGCGTCGGTCAGGGCCACGCCGGCCCGGCCGCAACCGCAGGTGGCATCAAGGATCGCCCGGACGCGCTGCCTGCTGTAGCGCAGGCCGCGCTCGTAACGGATGTACCGGCCGGACGCCGTCACCTCAAGCACCAGGGCCGTACGGTTCTCCGTCGCGCAGCCCAGAGCACGCGCTTCGGCCAGGTCGTGCAGGCAGTAGAACCCGCAGCCGCACCAGCGGCGCGGCGGCAGGTGGCGACGGTTCCACACGCAGGCAGCATCACCAACGACACCGTAGACGCGGGTCGCGCCGAGGGTCAGCCCGGCGAACCCGGTGTGCAGGCCGTCCGCCGACACGACGGCGTGCGCCAGCTTGTAGCCGGTGAACGGCCGGTCAGGGTGCTCGCCCTTGGCGGGCCCCGCCGGCCAGGACGGCAGGCGGGACAAAGTTAGCTGACAGTCAGCGAGGATTCGGCGGCTGTGGTCAGCGGCGTTCCCTCGGGTTGAGCGGTCGCGACTTCCTCCGCCTGGAGCGCGGCGACCCCGGTGTCTTCAACGGAGCCGGTGTCCTCGACGTAACCCGCAGCCTGTTCCTTGCCAAGACGCATGCTCAGCACCTCCTCCCTATGGGGGTACCCCGGCGCCGCCCAATTCCACACCTGTCGCCCTACATCGGGTCATCAGCCCGGCTGACCGGGTGCGGGCCCGGGCTAGCTGCCGTCTGGGTAGCCGCCCCGGTGCAGGGTCATCGGGAAATGCGGCAGCGCGGCCGGCTGGGGTACCTGGGCGCGCCAGTTGTCCGGGTACGGCGCCAGGCCCGCGTACAGGCGGGGCGGGTCGCCCGCCGCGAGCGGTTCCAGGGCTTGCCTAAGCGCTGTTATCGTCGCGGCGCCGTAACGGTCACGCCAGTCCTGCTCGATGTCGGCGACCAGCGCCGGGTACTCGTCGCGGGCCGCGACGCCCTTGGCGGTAAGGCGGGTGTACTTGTAGCGGCGGCCGGCCGGGTCTGGGCCCTCGGTGGCGAGGCCTGACTTGCGCAGCAGGCCCATCGCCATCGCCACGGCCTCCTTAGCGACCCCGCCGAGGACGGGGAGGTCCTTGGTGTACACGCCGTCGGCGGTCAGGACGCGCAGCACGTTGGCGCTGAGTGCCAGAGACGGGCCTGGCTCCGCCTCGTACTGGGCCGCGAAGGCGGTGAGCGGACGCGCCAGCAGCGCCCACAGCGGCAGGTCAGTCACGGCCGCCGCACCGGCGGGGGATGCGGCGGCGGCCCCGCCCTCCGGGTCCTGCCTCGCCCGCAGGCCGTAGCCGAGGATCGGCAGGCAGTCGGGCAGGGCCTGGTCCAGTTGCGCGGCGAGGCCGGTCAGGGCGGCGCGCAGCGCGGTGAACTCTTGCGCGCCGAGGCGGTCGCGCCACCGGGACTCAACTTCCGGCAGGACCGCGCGCCAGGTGTCGCGGGCCTCTATCCCCCAGGCCGTTGGGCGCATGAGCGTGTCCGGGCGCGGCCGCTTGCCCGGGCCGGGGGCGGGGCTGTAGAAGACGTAGCGCCAGCGGCGCATGCCGTCTAGGTTGGTGCCGGTCCGCGCGCGGGCCTGCAGTTCGGCGACCGTGATGCCCGTGTCGGGCAGGTGGCGCAGGCAGTTCGCGTACATAAGCAGGGACGTCAGCCACGGGGCACCGGGGGGCGAGCCGGCCTCGCGACCCAGGTCACTGGTGCGGTGCGGGAGGCGGTGCTCGGCCTCGTTGTCGGCCTCGATGGTGAACGCGACCAGCGCCTGCGACAGCAGGGCGGACAGCGGGAGGGCAGCCGGCGGCGCTCCCGCCGGCGAGCCCCGGCGCGGAGCTGGCGTGGCTGGCATCGCATGCGGCCGTTCTGGATGATCTGGTTTGATCTCCGGCTGATCCGCCACGGTCGTCGCGTGGGCGAGCAGCAGGCCGGCGGAGCGCTGGAGGTGTTCTGGCTGCCTGAGCTTCCAGCCGGCGGCGGCCAGCAGGGCGCTGGCATCCTCGACGGTGAGGACCGTGCGGGCGGGCTCGCCGAGCGCCGCCACCCGCTCGGCGAAGCGGTCGCGGGTCCGCGTGGCCGCGCCGGTCGAGACGCTGATCGCCAAGGGGCTGCCGACCGGGGTGACGGCGCGGAACTCGGCGAACACCCGCTCGATGACTGGCTGCTCCAGGTACACGGCGACGCCCTCGAACAAGAAGAGGGCCGGGCGGGCGGGGTCGAGGCCGGCGGCAAGTAGCGGCTCGGCCACCGGGTCGGCGGTGAAGTCGGCTGGGATGAAGGCGAGCTGGCGGGTCGCCAGGCCCAGCCTGGCGATGCGTGCGCGCTTGTCCTGCTGGGTGGCCGGGTGGTCGACCTCGAACCAGCGGACGCCGGGCCGCGCGTAACGGAGGGCACGGCCGTCGTAGCCGGCGCCGCCGATCACGACCTGCGTGATCCCGCGGTCGAGCGAGGTCACCACGACGCGGTCGAAGAAGGCGGTCCGACCCCGGATGTACTCGTGCATGCGGCCGGGCTCGGGCGTGAAGCCGTCCGCGACGTCCCTGGCAAGGGCCTCGTCCGCCTCCGGGTCCCCGTACGGCGCGGCGGCACGCTCGTACTGCAGGCGGCGGGCCGCGACGCTCTGCGCGGTGCGCGAGGCGGTTCCTTCTATCACTGCGGCTGCCTCCTGGTCTGCGCGGTGACCCATCCATGCCGGAGGCTACCCCGGGGGGCCGACAATCCGCTGTGACCGGCCTGGCGCGGCGGCGGCTAAGGTGAAGCCATGACGGACGCCGCGCTGCAATTGCGCCCGATGACCCGCGCCGAGTTCGACGCGTGGCTGCCGCGGCAGGCAGCCGGGTACGCCGCGTTGATCACGGCCTCCGGTGCGATGCCGCCGCCAGCGGCGCGGGAGAAGGCGGAGCGGGACACAGCGCGCTACTTTTACGGCGGTTTCGCGACCCCTGGGCAGCTCGTCTTCCGGATCATGGCTGGTGAGGTGCCCGTCGGCTGGCTGTGGCTCGCCGTGCCTGGACCCGATCCCGACCCGCTGATGGCGTGGGTGTTCGAGATTGAGATCGAGGCCGTGTTCCGCGGCCATGGATACGGCCGGGCGGCGATGGAGCTCGCCGAAGCGGAGGCGCGGTCTCGTGGGATGACGTCGCTGGGGCTGAACGTGCACGGGCACAACATGATCGCCAGGTCGCTGTACGAGAGCCTCGGGTACGAGGTCACCGCTTTGCAGATGAAGAAGCCCGTCTGACCCCGTGCCGCCAACCAGGCGCGGTCGACCAGAGATTCGTATACAGTTCTGTTGCCTAGAACAGGCGTTTGACAAACGAACAGACTGTCGGTTAAGTTGGCTCCTGACGGTGGCGTTCGGTAAGAACGTTCGGATGAAGGGGTCGGGTCATGGGTCAGAAGACGGTCCGGTTTAGCGACCTGAGCGGGCAGCTCATCATGCGGGACGACGCGCTCGCGCGCATCGTGATTCAGGAGCACCCGGAGCTCGGCGACGGGCCGGTAGAGATCGAGGCCCTGGCGGACGAGGCCCTGGCGGTGGAGAAGGACGCACTCCGTGTCGCGGTGCTCGACCTGTACCTCCCGGGCGAGGAAGCACCCCGGCGGGTGACGCTGGACGCCGAGGCGTTCAGTGCCGTGGTGACGGAGAAGTCCGTAGGCGAGATGCTGGCCAACGCGCGGCCGGTCAAGCGGGCCGGGCGCCCGAGGCGCGCCGCGGCTGAGTCCTGAGCGCGACGACCGCCAGGAGGATCAGCAGGGCGATACCAGTCAGGATGAAGGCGTTTCCTGACACGTTCTGCAGGCCGCGCCAGTGGTACTCGCGGAAGCCCGGGTTATCGCCGAAGAGCGCGAATGCGGAGACCCTGCTGTTCGGGCCGGCCCAGATGAGGCCGTTGGTGAAGTCGCCAGCACCGGTCACCGGGACGCTCCACAGTTCCCCTGGCCAGGCGGCGAAGATGAGCAGCAGCGCCGTGGCGAGCGCGGCGCACCAGCGGGCGGCGGCGCGACGCCCGTCCCGCCAGGCACGGCAGGCGTAGTAAGCGGCGGCGATCATGCCGGGGACACCCCAGACCCAGTGGTGGTCCCAGCTGATCGGCGAGTCGAGCAGGCCGACGAGCGCGGTCGCCAGGATGGCAAGCAGATGGTGCCCGGCGCGGTCGAGCAGGACCGCGGTGGTTAGGCCGATCAGCGCGGCGGACAGCGCGGCGGCCCACCACCAGGCGTTCCCGGCGCTGATGGAGCCGGCGAAGCGGGTGATGATCCCCTTCAACGACTGGTTGCCGCCCCAGCCGACGAACCCGGTGCGGCCATCGGCGAAGAACAGGCCGTGCAGCCACCAGTCGCCGGATTCGCCGGGGATGACGATGAAGCCGAGGCCGACCGTGGCGGCGAACGCGCAGCAGGCCGTGGCAGCGGCCCGGAACCGCCTGGTGAGCAGCAGGTACGGGATGAAGACGAGCGGGACGAGCTTGATCCCGGCGGCGAGGCCCGTCGCCATGCCCTTGTAGCCGCGGCGGTCAGGCTGGCCCAGGTCGCCGATGATCAGCGCCATCAGGAGCATGTTGATCTGCCCTAGGTAGAAGGTGCGGAGCACCGGCTCGGTGAACATGGCGGCGGCGCCGGCGAGCAGCGTTCCGCCGGCCTTGACCCGCCGGTCCCGGCAGCCCAGCCCATGCAGGGTGAACCAGGCGGCGGCCAGCAGGAGCGCCAGGTTTGCCGCTTGGGAGAGCCGCGGCAGGACCGACCAGGGCAGGTACGAGGTCGGCACGAAGAAGAGTGCGGCGAACGGCGTGTAGGTGAACTTCAGCCCTGTCTTGCTCAGCGGCCAGTCATAGAGCGGGTGCTGGAAGGACGGGTTGTACGGCGGGCTGACGTGCCGGACGATGAGCCCCCCGCTGTTGTAGACGTGCAGGTCCGCCGGGTCGACCGTGTACCACGCCGGGTGGGTGAGGGCGTAGCCGAGCCAGCCGGCCAGCACGACCGCGAAGGCGGCCCCGCCGATGAGCAGCAGCCGCGACCCAGCCACCTGATTACGAGACGTAGCCAATGGGCGACGCTCAAGCACCGGACTCACCTGCGACACCCTACTGGGGGGCAGCTATCACCGCCGGTAACCGCACGAATTTCTGCATTGAGTTCGCGGCCAAGGAGCGCTATTGGCGGCTATTTCGTACAGGAATCCGAGTAGTTGAAGCTATAAACGTCAGGCGATGATTTCGCGGTACAGGGCGGGAAAATCCGTGAGCGACGCGAGCACGTCCGCCGCGCCGGCGGCGCGCAGCTCGGCGGCGCCGAAGGAGCCTGTGGCGACGCCCACGGCGTGCGCCCCCGCCAAGGCCGCCGCGGCCATGTCCGCCGGGGTGTCGCCGACATAGACGGCAGCGCCGAGCTCCTTCAGGACCACGGCCTTCTCCGGGCCGTGCGCGTCGGCGATGACCTCGTCCGGGTCCAGCCCGACGCTTTCCAGGCTCAGCCGCGCGGGCAGCTCGGCCTTGGCGGTGATGACGACGGCCTTGGCACCGGCCGCGCGGACCGCCGCGAGGGGCTCGGCGGCGCCGGGGAGCAGGCGGGTCATCGGCTGCAGCAGCGTGAGGTAGTGCGCGCGGTAGATGCGGACGGCCTCGTCGACCTCTTCGGGCGGGAACCAGTGCCCGAGCTCGGCCTCCAGCTTGATACCCAGGCGGCTGCGGACGCCGGCCGGGTCGATCGCCACCCCAGTGTCGGCGGCCACGGCGGCGAACGAGCCGAGGATCGCGCGCTGTGAGTCGATGAGCGTCATGTCGAGGTCAAACCCGACTGGTGCCAGGGGCGTCATGCGTTTTCCTTTGGTTGGGGCGCCGCTGGTTCGGCTGCCTCGGGCAGCATCTTCGGGCGGGCGGCGAGGATGCCTGCGACGAACATGACGACGGAAAACGCGAACAGCACCGCGACCGGCGCGGTCCAGCTGCCCGTCGCGGAGTGGAGGAGCCCGACTTCTAGGGGGCCCGCGCTGGCGAGCAGGTAGCCGACCGCCTGCGACAGCGACGAGAGCGACGCGGCCGCCGCGGCGTGCGGTGCGCGGGCCGCCGTGAAGAAGATCGCGAGGGCGAGGGCCGCGTTCTGGCCTGCTCCGAGGATCAGTGCCCAGGCCGGCGCCCCGCTGAGCGGCGCGTAGAGCAGCGCTGCCAGGCCGCCTACGATCGCCAGCACCGTCGGTACCACGAGCGTGACCTGAGAGTGCAGCCGCTGCGCGAGCATGGGGACGAACAGGGAGACGGCCAGGTTGCCGACGCCCATCAGGGCGAGCAGGTCACCGGCCCCGGCGGCGCTCTCCCCCCGGTCGCGGAGCATCGTCGGCAGCCAGGACAGCGTCGCGTAGTACAGCAGCGACTGCATGCCCATGAAGATCGTGACGTACCAGGTGATGGCGTGCCGGTGCACTGGCACGCGGGCGAGGTGCGGCGGCGGGCCAGGGGCGGCCGGGACGGCCGACGCCCCGGCGGGGACGGTGCCGGCCCCCGTCCGGGCGGATTCTTTGAGCTGGGGAAGCCACAGGAGGGCGGCCAGGGCGGCGGGCGCCGCGACCCAGCCGAGGGTCAGCACGACCGAGCCGCCGGTCCCGTTCCACAGCGGGACGCTGACCAGGGACCCGACGATCGCGCCGGCGGACAGCGCGGTGATGTACAGGCCGATCAGGAAGCCGGCCCGCTCCGGCCAGCGGCGCTTGATCAGGCTGGACAGCAGGACGTTCATGACCGCGATCGCGGCGCTCGCCACGATCGTGCCGGGGAACAGCATCGCGCTGGGGGCGGCGCCCCGCGCGACGAGGCCGATGGTCAGCCCGATGATCGCCCCGAGGAGCACCCGCTCCTCCCCCGCGCGCCTGGCCAGGCCCGCGGCGAAGCCGGAGACGACGCCGAAGCAGATGACCGGGGTGGCCGCCAGGATGGAGATCGTCGCGTTGGACAGGCCGAGGCTGTCCTGCAGCTCGGGGAAGACCGGCGGGAGGCTTGTGATCGCGCCGCGCAGGTTGTAGCCGAGGCTCAGCACGCCGATGACCAGCAGCGTTCGTTCCAGCGTGACGTGCTTTGCACTGGAAGCGGCAGGCGGCGGCAGGTTTCGACTCACGAAAAACCAACCGTACCGCACGGGACGGATCACCCCAGGCCGCGACATATATCCTGGCAAGGTGAGCGAGGCCGTGCGGGACGTCAGCGGGCGCGACCTCGATAGGCGGATCGCGCGGCTGGCTGTCCCGGCACTTGGCGCGATCCTCGCCGAGCCGCTGTACAACCTCGCCGACACCGCGATCGTGGGGCACCTGGGGCGCTCTCCGCTTGACGCGCTGGCGATCGCGACGTCCGCGCTGTCGATCGTGGCGTGGCTGGCCATCTTCCTGTCGACCGCCACGACGACCGAGGTGGCGCGGAACGTCGCGCGCGGCAACCACGGCGCGGCGGGGCGCGCGGTCGGCGCCGCTTACTCGGTTGCCGCCGGATGGGGTGCGGTGACCTGCGTCGTCGTGATGCTGATCGCCCCGCCGCTGGTTGCCCTGCTCGGCGGGCACGCGGGCGTCGGGTCGTCCGCCGTCACCTACATCAGGATCTCCTCGCTCGGGATGCCGTTCCTCTACCTGTCGTACGCGGGCAACGGGCACCTCATCGGCCTTGAGGACACCCGCACGCCGCTGGTGATCGCGGTCGGGGCCAACGTAGTGAACGTGGTGCTCGAGGTCGCGTTCGTGTTCGGGCTGCACCTCGGCCTGCCCGGGTCAGCGTGGGGCACCGTCATCGCGCAGGCCCTCGCCGCCGCGGCGTACGCGGTGCGGTCGCGGCGCTCGCCCGTGCCGCCGCTGCGGCCCGCGCGGCGAGACGTGCTGGCTGTGCTGCGGGACGGGCACCGGCTGTCGGTGCGGACGGTGGCGCTTGGCGTGGTGCCGCTCGCCGCGACCGCCGTCGCGGCGCGGCTCGGGCCTGTCCCCCTGGCGGGGCAGCAGGTCGCTTACCGGCTGTGGGCAATGCTCTCGCTGGCCACGGACGCCCTCGCCGTGCCCGCGCAGGTCTTCATCAGCGCGGAGCTCGGCCGGGGCAACCGGGCGGCAGCGCGGCGCGCGGCGCGGCGCACGCTGGTGCTCGGGCTCGTGGTCGGGTGCGGGCTCGGCCTGGTGACCGCCCTGCTCGCGCTCTTCGCCCCGGCCGCCTTCACCAGCGACCCCCTGGTCCAGCACGCCGCGGTGACCGGGTTGCTCTGCTCCGCGCTCACCCAGCCGCTGGCCGCGCTCGCGTTCGTCTACGACGGGGTCATCCTCGGGCTCGGCGACTACACCGCCATGCGCCGCGCGATGATCATCGCGATCTTCGCCTTCGCGCCGCTCGCCTGCCTCGTGCTGCGGTTCCACTGGCTTGGCCTGCCGGGCGTGTGGGCCGCGCTCGGCTGCTGGCTCGCCGCGCGGACGGTCTTGCTGGGGCGGCGGTGGGCCGAAGCGGAGAAGGCCCCAGCGTCACGTGTAGGCGGAGACGCCCAGCTTGACGGCGAGGCCCAGGCCGGCCAGGGCGACGATGACCCGCAGCAGGGTGACCGGGAGGTGGCGTGCCAGCCGCTGCCCGGCGTAGCCGCCGATCAGGAAGCCGGCGGCTAGCGGCGGGACGAACGCCCAGTCCACCGGTGCGTACAGGGCGAAGATCAGCGCAGCCACGAGGTTCGCTGCGCCGGCGATGACGTTCTTGATCGCGTTGACCCGCAGCAGCGGCTCGCTCAGCGTGGCGGCGAGCGCGGCGAGGACCAGCACGCCGCCGGCCGCGCCGAAGTAACCGAGGTAGACGGCCACAACCAGGATGACCGCCAGCCTGCGCCGGGAGTGCTCGGCGCCGGGGCGGGGGTGCAGGGCGCGGAGCTTCGGCTGCAGGAGGACAAGCACCGCGGCCGTGGCGATCAGCACCGGGACCACCATGGCGAACGCGCCGGGCGGCGCGAGCAGCAGGATCGCGGCGCCGAGCGCCCCGCCGACCGCCA